>Ga0209121_10002639_pt1 | contig 18015 bp, 18 predicted proteins | sample Cruoilmetagenom3_FD_187292 | JGI IMG/M metagenome (GOLD analysis project Ga0209121, IMG submission 187292) | Oil polluted marine microbial communities from Coal Oil Point, Santa Barbara, California, USA - Sample 3 (SPAdes) (version 2) | ecosystem: Environmental > Aquatic > Marine > Oil seeps ... | reverse complement strand
TGATGGTACTTGGGGGGCAGCCCCCTGGGAGAGTAGGTCATTGCCAAGAAGCTCTCTGCTTTTGCAGCAAACACAACAGACACGGCCCGGTACCCCCGGGCCGTGTTGCGTTATGGCCCGCGCTATGCGTTGGCACAACCTTGACTCAATGGCCGCAGATGATACACTGTGGCATTAGCGGACAGGAGCTGCCTCATATAGGAGTGCTCGTAAGAGGACGGAGAGGATCGCCTGTGGTCGCTGGAGGGGACTTTCCAATCAATGAGACGAACTAGTATACTTGGCGTCCTAAGGCTGGACGCCAAGTTCCCTATAGGCATGCTAATCCTGGTGCTTCTGCTGAGCGGGTGCGGGTCCGGTTTGAGCCGCAACGTGGCGGCTGAGTCCGACGAAGGCCCTGTGGCAGGATCTCCCGTGCCTACGGGGCAGCCCTCACCGGTTCCGGACACGCCTACGCCCACCCAGGTGAGACAGGACGATGGTGTGGGGACCGAAGAGCTGCCTCCCACGCTGATCCCGGATCCGACTTACACGCCGACACTGACGCCAACGCCGACATCTTCGGCGTGCCCCTATCTTCACGGACGGACCGAGATTGCGACGATGGCGAGCTCAGCTTTAGGGGAGCAGGTTCGTTACCTGGTCCATCTTCCTCCGTGCTATGAGGCGTATCCCACCAAGGCTTTTCCCACCCTCTATCTCTTCCACGGGTGGCCACTGGATGAGTGGCATTGGGACGACCTGGGCATTGACGAGTGGAGCGATGACTGGGTCAGTCGCGGTATCATCGGCCCCTATATCGTGATCCTGCCCGGCGTCTCTCAGGATGGCCTCTACATAAACTCCAGCGGGGGGGATCACTCGTTTGAGGGATTCGTCGCGAATGAGTTGGTACCCGCGATCGATGCGGCGTACAGGACTATCCCCGCGGCTTCCAGCCGGGCGGTGGGGGGGATCTCGCGCGGCGCGGTCTGGGCGCTGGAGATCGCCCTACGGCATCAGGACCTCTTCGGTAGCGTGGGGGCGCACAGCCCGGCCCTGGCATTCAACAGACCTATGCCTCAGTATGACCCCTACCGCCTTGTGCAGGAGGGTGTCTCGGGCCTGCGCATCTACCTTGATGCTGGGGATGGCGACTGGGCGCGCGCGGCCGCGATCCAGCTGCGGAATGATCTGCAGAAACTGGAAGCAGATGTGACCTACGAAGTTCACACAGGCGGCCACGTTGACGCTCTATGGCGCGGCGCGATGCCGGACTACATCGCCTTCTACAGCGCGTCTTGGCCCGGTTCCTACGATGAGCTGCCGGAATGGGCGCTTGCTGTCACGCAGTCCGGCGGGGAGTGAAGCGGTCGGGAGGCGTGTAGGGCGCGCCCGGTGGTTGTCCAGCGTGTCGGCCTTCACCAGGCTGTGGGACCCTACTGCTGCCACAGACGCATCAGCGCGGCGCTGTCATAGTCGGAGATCCCGTCGCCTTGCCTGATCAGCTGCATCAGGGTCTGCATCGAGTCCTGGATGCCTTGATGGGCCCCGGCCTGATCCTCGACCATCAGCGCCTGCCATAGGATCGACAGGACGGTCGCAACGGTATCGAAGGTAGGGTACCCTGAAGCCGTCTTGGTCGGCACAACCAAGTTCACACCAGCCCGCCGCGCCGGCAGCAGCGTGGAGTTCGCGGTGATTGAGGCTGTACCGGCGCCCAGGTCCGCAGCCACACTCAGCAGCGGTCCCAGTTCCATGCCTGGAGCCAGCCCCAGGGCTATCGCAATGATCAGGTCCCCCTGTCCCACATCACGGAGGGCCAGCGCCGCTTGCGCCGGGTCAGCCGGCGTGACCTGCACCGGATACCCGATGAGCCGCAGGTGTGTCGCCCATAGTTCTGCAAGACTGAGACCTGCCGCAGTTCCGGTAACGATGATGCGCTGGGCAGCGCGCATCAGATGCACGATTTCGCTGATCTTCTCGGCGTCGACCTTCATATCGAGTGTGCGGTTGCCGGCTTCGTCGATCAGTTGGTTGATCTCTCCGATCAATCCCTCATCAGGAGCCTCTTCTTTTCCGTAACGCAGGGCAAGCTGCATGTTGATGTAGTTCTTGATCTCGCGTGAGAGCTCTCGGAAGCCGGAGTAGCCAAGCTCCTGCGAAAAGCGTACGACGGTTGCAGGATCCACCCCCACCCGGTGCGCGAGTTCTGTTGCCGTCACGAAGGCTACGTCGAGGGTGTTCTCCAGCACGAAATCTGCCAGAGCTCGGAAGCGGGGGGAAAGCGTTTCATAGCGACTCTGGATGCGGTCTCGAAACATGCCAGCCTGCCTTTTGCTAGCTGCTTGGGGTTCTTCGTACGCAAGTCTGCGAACAACTCACTCGTAGTCAATGGTACCATCTGCTGCAAAAGGCGTCAACGATAGTTACGGTGCGTAACACGTCTGTAACGTTATGTTAACATTTTCTTGAGGTGCAAGGAACTATGCCGCGCCGGCGTTCCGGCCTCCTACCGGCAGCTTGGTGGTGGGATTCCTGAGGAAACTGGTTGCCAAAACCCCTCATCCGGTGTATCATAGTCAGGTTATGAATACCGTACGTATCGCACCATCCATTCTCTCTGCTGATTTTGCGCGTCTCGGTGAGCAGGTCCGGGAGGCCGAGAATGCCGGCGCCGATGTCATGCACGTGGATGTCATGGATGGGCACTTTGTGCCTAACATCACGATCGGCCCATTGGTGGTGTCTGCTGTGAGAACGGTGACCTCTCTGCCGCTGGATGTGCACTTGATGATCGAGAACCCCGAACGTTATGTGGCTGCTTTCGCCAAGGCTGGGGCTGACATTCTCACGGTGCATCCTGAGGCAACTCCACATCTGCACAGAGTCCTGCAGCAGATCCACAGCTTGGGGGTGCGTGCCGGAGTGGCTTTGAACCCAGCCACGCCAGAGTCAGTCCTTCAGTATGTCTTATCTGATCTGGATCTGGTCTTGGTGATGACCGTCAACCCTGGGTTTGGGGGACAGAAGCTGATTCCAGAGGCCTTTGCCAAGATGCGTGCGGTCCGAGAGATGTTGGATCGAGGCCGTCCGTCCGCTTGGCTTTCGGTAGACGGGGGTATTGATACAGTGACGGCTCCGCAGGCGGTTTGTAGCGGTGCGGACACGCTGGTGGCGGGTTCGGCGATTTACTCAGCGTCCGAGGGGGTTGCTGCAGCCATCCACGGGCTGCGTGGCGCGGTTGCGGGCGCATGAGGAGTGCGGTAGCAGGCAAAAACAAAAGATCCCATTCGCCAAGAACTGCGCGAATGGGATCTCATCTCAAGATGTGGGTCTTGCGAGGTCTACCGCTCCCCACGGGAGAGCGTTCGAATACAGCGCGTGCAGATGTGAAGCCGACGGTATTCACCATCGATCATCACGCGCTTGCGCTGGATATTCGGACGGAACATTCGGTTGGTCCTACGCTTCGAGTGACTGACGTTGTGCCCAAACATCGGGCTTTTGCCGCAGACTTCACACTTTGCCATAATCCACCTCTTCTTTTTGATGACTGAGCTATCATACCACAAAAGCTGTAAGAATCAACTGTGGAGGGTCAATGAGCGATACGCTGGAGGCCAGAGGTAAGATTGACGTAGCACAGGCTGCAATTGCCTCGATTGTCAGTGAGGCAGTTCAGACGTGCTACGGTGTCGTTGGGACCGTACCCCGGAACTTTGCCACGGGTTTGGCCGATATCCTGTCCACTGACCGAAAGCGTGGCGTAGAAGTCACCGTGTGCGATGGGGAGATCACGGTTGAGCTCTATGTCGTGGTAGAGTATGGGACGCGCATTTCCAGTATGGCTGAGAGCATCAAGGACGTGGTGAAGTACCAGGTCGAGCGAGCGCTTGAGCTGCCTGTTGTCGAGGTGACTGTCCATGTTCAGGCGTTGCGGGTGAGTGATCTTGGTTAGGGAGGAAACTACTGTGGGCGTCCCAGAAGGTGATGTAATTCGAGCTCTGGATGGGCACCGTCTGAAGCCGATGATCTCGGCTGCGTTGTCTTGGTTGCGTCAGCACCAGGAGACTATCAATGCACTGAATGTGTTCCCTGTACCTGATGGGGATACCGGGACCAATATGACGCTCACTATGACGTCGGTGCGGGACGAGATTGCCGACATCGAGGAAGCGCACGTTGGGAAGCTGATGTCACAAGTGGCGCACGGGGCGTTGATGGGCGCACGCGGAAACTCCGGCGTGATTCTGTCACAGATCTGGAGAGGCTTTGCCCATGGGCTGGATGGCAATCACGACCTCACGGCCGAAAGCATCGCTGTAGCGATGCGTGTGGCTGCCGAGACGGCGTACAAAGGCGTGGTGAAGCCCGTCGAGGGCACGATTCTCACCGTGGTGCGGGAGGTCTCCGAGGAGACGGCAGTCGCTGCCGAGGAGACCGATGATATCGTCGAGATCTTCGAGTGTATGGTCGAGAGTGCGAAGGCGTCTGTTGCCAGAACCCCGTCGCTGCTCCCGGTTCTGCGTCAGGCGGGTGTCGTGGATGCCGGCGGCCAGGGACTGTGCGTGATCTTCGAAGGGATGTTGCGTGATCTTAAAGGCCTGCCCGTGGCCGATCTGGTCGCTCACGAAGCAGATTTCTCCCAGCTTCACCTGGATGCCCATCCCGAGGGTGATGGCGCCCTGGAATTTGACAGCGACTATCCTTATGATGTGCAGTTTATCGTCATGGGGAAAGATATTGATGTTGACAAGATGCGCGCCGGCATTGAAGCTCTGGGGGACTGCCCCCTCACTGTAGGGGACGTATCCGCCGTCAAGGTCCATGTTCACGTGGCGGACCCGGGCAAGCCGATCAGCTTGGGCGCGCGATTTGGGTCGATCAGCGACGTCGTGGTCGAGGATATGCTGGCTCAGTATGAGGCTTACAGCGCTTCGCGGGCTGCAAGTCAGGTAGTGGAACCGGTTCTGCGGATGCCGGTAGGGTTTTCGGCCTCGGAGACGCCGCCGGCCATCGGTGTTGTTGTAGTGGCAGCCGGGCAGGGGCTGATCAATGTCTTCCGCAGCTTGGGCGCTACCGGCGTGGTTGAGGGCGGCCAGACGATGAACCCGAGTACGGCCCAGATCCTGGATGCTGTGGAGCAGATGGCTTCGGACCAGGTCATTATCCTGCCGAACAACAAGAATATCCTGATGTCGGCTCAGCAGGTAATCGAAGTGAGCGAAAAGCGCGTGATGGTTGTGCCCACCCGCTCCATTCCTCAGGGCATTTCTGCTCTGTTGGCGCTGGATCAGGGCGTCTCCCTGGAGTCAAACGCGGACGCGATGAAGGAGTCCGCGCTCGACGTGATCACGGGCGAGATCACGTGGGCGACGCGTGAAGTGCAGCTTAACGGGATCGATGTCCATGAGGGTGATGCGATCGGCTTGCTGGAGGATGAACTCGTGGTCGATGCAAAATCCTTTGATGAAGCCGTACACTGGCTGCTTGCTGAAGCAGATCTTGACGACTGTGAACTGGTGACGCTCTATTACGGTGAACAAGTTATCGCGTCTCAGGCCCAGGACCTTGCCGATCAGCTTTTGGAAGCCTATGCAGACCTGGAGTTTGAGGTGGTCGAAGGGGGCCAACCTCACTATCCTTACATCATCTCGATGGAGTGACGCGGGGGCCAAAGCGTCCAACTTTGATGGGCCGGTGCAGGACCTGACAGGGTCAATGTCAGCCGGCTTCTGTGTTGACCACCGGCGTTAGCGTGCGCTACTTGCACTAATTCTTCGTTGGCCCATAATCTAGGTCAGGAGCGAGTGGGTGGCTGGGAACTCTCAGATACAGATCATCACGGACGGTACGGCAATCTTGCCGATAGAGCGGCTACGCGACTTGAACATCACGGTACTGCCGATCGTGGCGCGGGTAGGCAGCAAGAGCTTCATGTATGATCAACAGACCCCCGGGCACATTGACCTGCTGACTGAGGCGCGCGAAACGCGCGGGCCGATCTCTATTGTGGGGCCGTCTCCGGACGATTTCCGTGCTGCTTTTGAGCGGTCGCTGTATCGGACCAATCGTATGTTGGTGATTCTTTCATCAGGGCGGTTGAGCCCCGTGGTGCAGAACGCGCGAACTGCGGCTCGCGACTTTATGGGGCGCTGTGACATTACTATCCTCGATTCTCAGTCTGTATCTGTGGGGCTGGGAATTCTGCTGGAACGGGCAGGCGAACTCCTACAGCGTGGGGATCTTCCGCTATCGGAGGTCGTGAGACTGATTCGGGGGATGATCCCTCGTACCTATGTGGTCATGATCTCGCACACGCTCGATTACATCTACCGCAGCGGAAAGATCACGTCGATGCAGGCGATCCTGGGTGCTATGCTCAAGATCCACCCATTCATCGAGATGGAGGAGGGGGACGTCATCCCGATCGAGAAGAGCCGTCGCCCGGAGCGCGCCTTGGATAAGCTGGTGGAGTTTGCCTCCGAATTCTCGCGAGTCCAGCAGTTGGTCATCTTCCACGGTTATAGGACGCCGGGCAGTGAGGTGCTGGACCTAAAAGGGCGGCTGGAGCAGATCGCGCCGTCGGTGGAGATTCCGATCATTGTTTACGATCCTATTGTTGCCTCCCGTGTTGGGCCTGAAGGGCTGGGGTTGGTGATCTACGAGGGCGTGTGGCGGTAGAGATGGGACGGCGTGTGCGTATCCTCACCGATAGCGCAGCCGACCTGCCCCAGGCCTATCTAACGCGATTCCAGATCGGTGTTGTTCCGATTCACGTGTCGATCAATGGTAAGACGCGGTTGGACGACGACACGCTTGATCTGGAGTGGTTTAATGGCGAACTATCGCATCTGCGGGTGCCCCCTACGACGGCGGCACCTGCACCTCAGGAGTTCACGCGAGTCTATGCGCGGCTGGTTGATGAGGGCGCTGAGGAGATCATCGCGATCATTACAGCCTCAACCTTGAGCAGTCTACACAACCACGCGATGATCGCGGCGCGGGAATTCAAAGGCGCGCGCGTCCATGTTGTTGATGGGACACAGGTTTCGATGGGGCTGGGCTGGCTGGTGGTGCGCGCAGCAGAACTCCTCGGCGATGGCATGCCTGTCCCGCAGATCATCCACCAGGTGATGTCATTGCGGGCGCGGACGCGCATTTTGGGTGTGATTGATTCTGTTGAGTATCTGCGGCGCAGCGGGCGTGTTGGTTGGGTCTCAACGGCTGTGGCGAACCTGTTGAGCGTCAAACCCTTGATTGTGCTTGAACGCGGCAGAGCTCGGCAGTTAGGGCGCGTGCGGACTCACCGGCGCGGCCTGCAGTCCGTAGTACGCCAGGCTAGGAGTGCTTTTCCGCTGGAGCGATTGGCGATCCTCCATTCTGGGGCTTCCGCTGCTTCTGTTGCACAGCTAGAGGTTGAGTTCCGCGCCCTGCTACCCAGGCTGGAGATCCCGGTGGTAATGTTGGCCCCGCCTCCGCTACGCACGTTGGGCCAGGTTGCGTGGGCGTTGCCTTTGTAGTGTCTGAGTGACTCTGATGTGTGTGACTGTTACACGGCGTCGGCCGACGTTGTCCCGTTTCGTGCTGTATGTTGGACGACGGCCGGCGGACCGACCGGCGCGCCGGTTTGAGGTTGGGAGAGATAATGGCTAGACCGCTGGAAACACTAGGTAAGATGTTGGATCTTGAGACCCGTGACTATAGCTGCCAGGACCGTGCGGTTGCCGGTGGACTGGCCGGTTACGCCGGCACTTGGCGCCGGCAGGCTGCAGAGATGTTCGGAGAAGATGCGCGAAGCTGGATCGAGAGCGTCGTAGGCCAGATGAAAGCTTACAGTGCCTCGAGTGTCGTTTCGCGTCAGGAAATGGCTGAGACGCTGCGCGAGATGCTCCGGGCGGGCCCCAGCGGGACTGTTGTTTCACCCGCCACAGAGTCCCCTGCTGTTGTCGCCGCAGAGGTGCCGGCTACTGCGGCCGCGGAGGCCGTGGCTGAAGGAACTCGGGTGGTAGAGCCCCCCGCGGCATCCACAAATGAACCGACAGCTGAGCCCCAACAGGTTCCGGCGGAGGCCTGGACCACGGCTCAGGCCGAGGCTGAGCTACCTGTGGCAGAGCCGGCCGAGACGCCGGATCGCTCGGGACGGGGGTTAGGTGCGCCAGTGACTCTGATCTCGGGGATTGGCGAGAAACGTGGTGCGTTACTGGCTAACCTGGGGATCACAACTATTGAGAACTTCGTCACCCATATGCCGCGCCGTTACGAGGACTATTCCCAACTGAAGACTATCGACCGACTGGTGTACGGGGAGCGTGTGAGCGTATTGGCTACGGTGTGGGAGGCAGCCGGCAGGACGACGCACACGCACAAGTATCTGTTCCGGGCGATTCTGTCGGACACGACGGGCACGATGGAGGTGACCTGGTTCGGTCCACAGGGACGTGGGATGGTGAAGCGCCTCCAGCCCGGTGCACAGGTGTTGGTGAGCGGCAAGGTCGGTGAATATCTTGGCCGTCTGACAATGACTTCGCCTGAGTGCGAGACAGTGGGACGATCTGACGTCACCAACGCCAGGATTCAGCCGGTTTATCCACTTACGGAAGGGCTTACGCAGCGCTGGCTGCGCAGCACGATGCGGCGTGCACTAAGTGCGTGGGCCGATCGGGTCCCCGATGCGCTGCCCGACGATATACGGTCGCGCTACGGCCTGTTGTCGCTGTCTCGGGCGCTCTGGGGCATTCATCTGCCTGACAGCCAGGATCACCTGGCTGCGTCGCGCCGTCGGCTGGCCTTTGAGCAGACACTATATCTGCAGTTGGGGCTGGTGCGGCAGAAGCGGCTGAGAAAGTCTCAGACTGGTCGCCAGATAGCAGCTGATGCAGCTCGTACGGCAGCGCTGACGGCAGCACTCCCGTACGAGCTGACTGGGGCTCAACAGCGGTCGTTGGCGGAGTTGATGGGCGACCTTGCGAAAGGGGAGCCAATGTCCCGCCTGCTCCAGGGGGATGTCGGGTCGGGGAAGACCGTGATCGCCGCGCTGTTGATGACCTTGGTCGCCGATCAGGGCTGCCAGGCGGCTATGATGGCTCCCACGGAAATCTTGGCGGAGCAGCACTTCAAAGGGCTTGCTGCGTTGTTCGAGTCTTTCCCTGAACCTCGGCCCACGGTGGGACTGCTGACCGGCAGTACGTCAGCTGCTGACCGGGATGCGATCGTCCAAGGATTGGCCGACGGCAGCCTGCGGATCGCTGTGGGGACTCACGCGCTGATCCAAGAAGCTGTTGTGTTCAAGGATCTGGCTCTGGTGGTGATTGATGAGCAGCACCGGTTCGGCGTCGACCAGCGGCGGGCACTGCGCGACAAGGGACACAATCCTCACCTGCTGGTGATGACGGCCACGCCAATCCCGCGTTCCCTGGAACTCACCGTTTGGGGTCATATGGATGTTTCCATCCTGGACGAGATGCCGCCGGGCCGGCAGCCCATCCGCACCCGGGTCCTGCATCCCCGCGAGCGAGGTCGGGCGTATACGTTCATCCAGAGCCAGGTAGCCAAGGGCCGGCAGGCCTTCATCATCTATCCATTGGTTGAGGCCTCGGACAAGATCGACGCGCGCGCTGCGGTCGACGAGGCCGAACGGCTCCAGCGCGACGTCTTCCCCAAGCTGCGAGTGGGCCTGCTGCACGGGCGCGTGCGGCCCGATGAGAAGGATGCGGTGATGGGCAAGTTCTCGGCAGGGGAGATGGATGTCCTGGTGGCTACGTCCGTCGTCGAGGTGGGTATCGACATTCCCAATGCCACAGTCATATTGATTGATGGTGCAGATCGATTTGGTCTGGCGCAACTGCACCAGTTCCGCGGGCGCGTGGGACGGGGCAGTCATCAGTCGTATTGTCTGCTGTTGGCGGAGAGCGCCTCGGCCACGGCCGTTGAGCGTCTGCAGGCGCTAGAGTCCACCAATGACGGATTCGTGCTGGCTGAGAAGGACCTGGAGATGCGCGGTCCCGGCGAGTTCCTGGGCACGCAGCAGAGCGGTTTCCCGGAGCTTCCGATGGCGGCATTTGCCGACACGCGGCTGCTCCACGAGGTCCGCGAGTTGGCGGAGGAGCTGCTTGAGGTGGATCCTGATCTGACCCGGGGAGCATACCGGGCTTTGCGCGCCGAGGTCGACAGCTTCTGGCAGGATGCCGGAGATCTCAGCTAGGGCTGAGGGGCGAGCTAACGATGCGCACAGCAGTCTATCCTGGCTCGTTTGATCCGATCCATTTTGGGCATATGGACATCGCCCAGCGGGCGGCGACGCTGTTCGATCGCCTCGTGGTAGGGGTTTATGCTCGGCCCGATAAACGGCTCCTCTTCACGGTGGATGAACGCGTGGCACTGGCCCGTGCTGTTTTGGAGCCCTTCGGCAACGTCGATGTGCTACCTTATGATGGTCTGACGGTCGAGTTCGCACGGTCTCTTGGGGCTCAGACGCTGGTCCGGGGGTTGCGCGTCATCTCGGACTTCGAGCGAGAGTACCAGATGGCCCTGATGAACCAACAGCTCCATCCGCATGTGGAGACGATCTGTTTGATGACCCGGTACGAGTATGCGTTTCTCAGCGCCAGTCTGGTCAAAGAGATCTTTGTTGCGGGGGGGGATGTGTCCACAATGGTCAACCCCTTGGTGTTGGCCGCGCTGGAAGAGAAACGTCAGGCAGGCTGATGGGGGTACCAGATGTCCAGGGACGGGTTAGGGTATGAAGAGTAGTGGTCTTCAAGGAGCTGAAAGAGGAGGGAGTATGGATGTCGACTTCCTGATCGATCGGTTGGAGCGTTATGTTGTCGAGGAGTGCCCGAAGTTCCTGGGCAATCGTATGGTGAACGAAGACGAGGTGCGCGGTCAGTTGTCGCAACTGCGTCAGGCGGTGCCCGAGCAGATCGAACAGGCCTGGCGCATTGTTCAGGAGCGCGATGCCGTTGTGGAGGCCGCACGTCAGGAAGCTGACAGGATTATCGACAAGGCTCACGACGAGGGCCAGCGGATGGCCTCCAGCCACCAGTTTGTGGTGGATGCGCAGCGGCAGGCCAAGATGATCGTGCAGGAGGCTCGCCAGATGTCGGACCGCTTGAAGACGGATGCCGATGAATATGTCTTCAACTCTCTCAGCTCGCTCCAGGCCGAGCTTACACGGCAGCTGAGGGTGGTGGAGAACGGACTGCACCGGCTGGAAGTGGATCGCGAGGCCGCTTTTTCTGACGGGCAAGATTGACAGAGCGCCGGTTTTCTGTATAATTGAACCTGCGTCCTAACGGGATCTGGCGACAGGTTCGGTGCCGGCGAGACTATTGACAATATAAGGGAGAGGAAGTAGATATGCCTGCAGTACCAAAGAGACGAACCCCGCCAAGTCGGCGCGATCGGCGGCGGGCTAATAGCTATCCCACGGCAAAGCTCCCCGCGCAGCTTCAGTGTGAGGAGTGCGGCGAACTGGTTCGACCTTATCATGTGTGTCCCCATTGCGGGCACTACCGGGGACGTCAGGTCCTCCAAGTTGACGAAAGCTAGTTTCAGTGTCACTTCGGGGTGTGATTTGGCGTACTGGATGGTTCGTGGTCCAGGCTCAGGTCAAGCGCACCCGGGTTTGAACCCCGGTAGGTGGTAGGGCACGGATTACCTATGATCGGGCCTCTGCGGAGGCCCGTCCGTGTTGTCTATAGCCTGGGGTTTGTGACTGTTGTTGGTGGGTGGACAGACAGCACACGAGATCAGTGAAGGGGTGTTCTATGGAACGCAAGACGATTCCTGGTGGCGTAACGGTGGAGCCCACGGTCTTGGAGACGATCGCCCGCCTGACGACCCTTGGGGTTCCCGGTGTTGTAGGCATCGCAGAGCGTGATGTGGATCGTTTGCTGGGTGTGACCGGCAAGTCGGTAGTGGTTCAGGTCAGGGAAGGGAGGGTCTTCGTTGATCTGCATATTGTTGCCGGTCCTGACCAGAGCCTGCTGCAGCTGGGACGTAAGGTCCAGCACGAAGTCACACGGGCCGTTCAGCAGATGATTGGGATGCCCGTCGATGCGGTAAACGTCCACATTGAGGACGTGATGTACTCGCAGGTTGACGAATGGTCGACGGCGGAGCCGGCCTAGGAGAGTGGTCGGTCGAGCATGTACGAGGATATTGTGCGCTCAAGGAGTTCTTTATGAAGGGTGAGCGCCGATTGGCGCGTGAGTTGGCGCTGCAAGCGCTCTACGAGGTCGACCTTGTGGGACACGCGCCGGCTGCAGTTCTCCACGAGCGTTTTGGGATGGAATCGAAAGCCAATATCCGCGTGGCTGCTTACGCCCGCCAGTTGGTAGAGGGCGTGATCGCTGCGACATCGCATTTGGATCCCTTTATCCAGTCTCACGCTCCTGAGTGGCCGTTGGATCAGGTAGCTGTTGTGGATCGCAATCTGTTGCGCATAGCGCTCTATGAGTTCACCGTCGGGCAGGTACCCTTTAAGGTGGCCATCAATGAGGCCGTCGAGCTTGCCAAAGAGTTTGGGACGGACAGCTCCCCACGCTTCGTCAACGGTGTGCTGGGGGCGCTGGTGCCGCACCAAGATGAGGTCGCGCGAGTTTTGGCTCAGAACGATTAGTCTCTCTCAGCACTGTCTATGTGAGCGGCGCTATTCCTCCCGAAAGGAAGAATAGCGCCGCTTTTTTTTCGAAGCTCACTTGAGTGCCCATAGGGTCTGCGCTATGCTTGCTTCATATTCTTGAAGTAAGTGCAGCGGGGGAGCTGGGTGCAGTGTACCAGGTCCCTGTCGGCGCTAAGTGCTAAGTGCAACTGTTGAAAGGAGCTGGCTTCTGTGGACAAGATTCGGGTTATTATCATGGGTGCTGCGGGGCGTGACTTCCACAACTTCAACACCTATTTCCGCGATAACGATCGCTATGAGGTCGTGGCATTTACGGCTACGCAGATCCCCAATATCGAGGGACGCCGCTACCCACGGGAGTTAGCCGGTGGGCTATACCCCAAAGGCATCCCGGTCTACCCGGAATCGGAGCTCGCACAGCTCATTGAGGAGAACGATGTCGGCCAGGTCGTTTTCTCCTACTCCGATGTGCCGCATATGTACGTGATGCACCAAGCATCGTTGGTCATCGCCTGCGGTGCTGATTTCCGTCTGATGGGCGGAAAGGCGACGATGCTTGAGAGCCACAAACCGGTGGTGGCCGTCTGCGCGGTGCGCACCGGGTGTGGTAAGTCGCAGACGACACGGCACGTCTGTGACGTGCTGCAGAACCTTGGCCTGAAAGTTGTTGTCGTCCGACATCCCATGCCTTACGGCGATCTGGCCAAACAGGCTGTGCAGCGATTTGCCACCTACGTGGATCTCGACAAGCACCAGTGCACTATTGAGGAGCGCGAGGAATACGAGCCACATTTGGATCGCGGCGTCGTCGTCTACGCCGGTGTTGACTACCAGGCCATCCTGCGTCAAGCAGAGCAGGAAGCCGATGTCGTGGTCTGGGATGGCGGCAACAACGACCTGCCGTTCTATAGGCCGGATCTGTGGCTGACGGTGACGGATCCCCACCGTGCAGGCCATGAAGTCACCTACTACCCGGGCGAGTCGAATTTCCGTGCCGCCGACGTGCTGGTTATCAACAAGATGGCGACCGCCGACTACGCCGGCGTGCGCACGATCTACCACAACATCAGCCGTCTGAACCCGGCCGCGATTGTAATTGAGGCCGCATCTCCGCTCTTTGTTGACCACCCCGAGCGGATTCGCGGCAAGCGCGTGCTGGTCATCGAGGATGGCCCCACGGTGACCCACGGAGGGATGACTTACGGCGCCGGTTACGTCGCCGCGCAGCGCTTCGGTGCTGCCGAGATCATCGATCCGCGGCCCTATGCAGTGGCGTCCATCGCCGCGACGTACGACAAGTACCCGGGGACCGGCACGGTCCTGCCGGCGATGGGCTATGGCGACGCGCAGATCCGCGATCTGGAGGAGACCATCAATGCGACGCCGTGTGACCTCGTGATCGTCGGTACGCCCATCGACCTCACGCGCCTGTTGAGGATTGATCACCCTATGCAGCGCGTGCGCTATGAACTGCAGGTTATCGGCCGGCCTACTATCGAGGAGGTTTTGAAGGACCGCTTTGCGGGGTAGCTTCCCATGAGCAAGCTGAGCTTTGGTAGGCACGCAGCTCAAGCCATAGTGGCTTGAGCTGCGTGCTGTGTAGGGAGATCTCTGTTGTGTATGAAACCTGTCAGACTCGTTACTGGAGCTGTTTCGCCGAGAGTCGGAAGATGTATACTGCTTTCTGGTTTGACCAGTGGATGGATGCTGATGGTACTCCTATCGGCAGAAGCGTGTGGGCAGCTGGCGGTCTGATGAGGTGCTGCTGATGCAAAGATGCGGCCAAGATGGCCGCGGTCCACAGATCCACCGCTCGTGTTTTTCCGTGGGAGAGGCTGCTGCAGGTGGTGACTGCGTCAAAGTTCGTCGTGCTGGCCTGCCTTGCTTCCCGCACGACCTCACTCTAGAATACGGGCATTCAGCTAGATGATGAGGAGGATGCTATGACAGTTCATCAGTTTGAGCCGACGCAGTTTCACAATACCTTTGGGCCACACACGGCGGTGCTGCGGATTGCGGATGGGGACAGCGTGGAGACGATGACGTTGGATGCGCACGGTTACGACGCGCGCTGCGAGCTGGTGGGCGAGCGCCCAAATCCACAGACGGGGCCATTCTACGTGGAAGGGGCCGAGCCCGGCGATGCCGTAGCGGTAACGATCGAGGCGGCGACGCCGAATCGAGACACGGGCTGGACGTATACGCCGGTCGCGTCGCATGTGGTGGACGCGGGCTTCGTGCCCGAGCTCCCCGTGAGAGAGCGGATGACGTGGGCGCTGGATTTGGTGCGGTGGATGGCGCGTCCAGCGGAGCTGGTGCCCGGGCTGGCGGGGCTCGTGCTGCCGCTGGCGCCGATGTTGGGCTGTCTGGGTGTGGCGCCGGCGCACGGTCAGGCGATCTGGACGGCGACATCCGGTCCCCACGGCGGTAATATGGACTACCGAGGTCTGGTCGCGGGGACGACGGTGACCTTCCCGGTTTTCGTACCCGGTGCGTTGATCCATCTGGGCGATGGACACGCGGTTCAGGGCGACGGCGAGATCGTGGGGACGGGGATCGAGACGTCGTTCGACGTACGTTTCTCGGTGCGCGTGCTGAAGGGAAAGGAGATCGGGTGGCCACGCGGCAAGGATGCCGACTATCTGTTCACGATGGGCAACGCGCGCCCGCTGGATCAGGCGCTGCAGCACGCGACGACGGAGATGCTGCGCTGGCTGGCGGATGACTACGCCCTGGACTTTGGGGCGGGGAGCACGCTGCTGGGGCAGGTGGTGCGCTATGAGGTCGGCAATATCTTCGATCCGGCCTATACGGTGGTGTGCAAGGTGCCGAAGGCGGTGCTTGAGAGCTTGTAGAGCGGATACAGGGGAAGTGCTACCGGCGCGGTGAGTCCGGACCTGGCGGAGGCCGAGCGGCCCAATGAATGGTTGCGTCTGTGAACGCGACCCACGCGAGGTAGGTCACTCGCGTGTGCGCGGTCATGTATGGGACGAGACTTCCCCTTTCATCGCGACACCCACGGGTTCCCGGCGATCCAGAAGCGCCAGGGGCGGGCCTGGGCATCTTCTCCGCCGGGGACGCGGATGCGGGGGCCGGTGGCGATGGTTTCGCCGATGCCCAGGGCACCGTCGGCGATGGTGATCTCGGAACGGGCGCAGAGGTCCAAGTCGTTTTGGTCGCTGGTGAGTTCGAGCGCCTGGGCGAGTTTGGCCGGCCCATTGGTGAGATCCCCGTAGCGCCGGGACCCACGACGCCGGCGGAGCAAGTCCAGGCCGCTCTGTGGCTCAACGGCGCGGATGAGCACCGCGCCGGGCGTGCCTGCGGGATGTGCGGCGATGTTGAACATCCAGTGGACGCCGTAGATGAAGTAGACGTAGGTATGGCCGGGTGGGCCGAACATAGGGAAGTTGCGTGCGGTGGGGCCACGGAAGGCGTGGGAGGCGGCGTCGGCGCCGCCGCGGTAGGCCTCTGTCTCGACGATGCGGCAGACCACGGTCATGCCGTCAAGGATGCGAATCAGCCGTTTGCCGATCAGTGCGTGGGCTACGAGGGCCGGTTCGCGGCTGTAGAAGCTACGGGGCAGGGGGGGCGTATCCAATTTGACTTTTGACTCCTATTGGCGTATGCTCAACCTGTAGTGTACGCACCAGGTGTAACAGATATGACCCTGGTAGCTCTCGAACCCAGTGACCGGAGGTGCAGCAATGAGTGATATTCCCGACTGGCTGGTAGAATTGGCCTCGCAAGGAAGCGACGATGATCAAGAGGCTGAACAGCCCGATGACGATGCCCTTGATTCCGCCTCCTCAGAGCCCCTGATCTACACGCCTGATCCCGAGCCTGCGAAGGCTATGTTTGAGGTGATCCCGGCGTCTGCGGAGCCGGAAGCGCCAGTGCCGGAGACCGATGCCGATCTGATGGATGCGCTGCGCAGCCAGGTTGAGGCTGATGAGCTGGAAGACGCGGTTGAGGCGGCCAAGCCCAAGCGCGGCATCAGCCTGCGACTGCCCGGCTTGCTGCCGTGGCAGCAGTTCGTCTTGGCGCTGTTGTTGCTGCTGGATGTGATTGTGATCGGGCTGCTGTTCTTGGTAATGCTGGGCCGGGTGTCGATCGGCTAGCAGACCATTCGACACATCTGGTGGGCTGCGAAGCGGTGGCAGTGAATCAAAGCCTGTACTGGTGTGTCTGCGCTGCGCCTACGGTCTGCGTCTATTCCTCGTCGGATTGATGTTCTCCCAGGAAGCTCACCGAACTCCGCGCAATCAGCGCCGCACCGCCCTGGTAGCTTACATCAGGATTGAAGGTGCAACGCGCGGTCACATCCAGCAGGGTGATGAAGGTGCCCGCTTCCCGAGACAGGAAGGCACGCGCATCGAATACACGGCTGATGGACGGCAGGCGGCCTCGGATCTCGAAGAAAGGCACCGTGAGGCACAGGTCAAAGGACGTGGTCCCCAGTGTGTAGCGCTGGTCTCGGCGCAAACCGTCCTTCTGGTCGACCGTCAGAACGAAGTCCAGATTAGCCTTGTTCAGGGTCGTGGTCCGATAGTAGGCGCTGATCTTGGCTGGGTCTGTGATGGGCGACAGGTAGGCCTGTCGAATGGCCAGGTAGCTAGTGCTGGTGTCATAGATAACGTCGGCGAAGAGGCGCGTGCTGACCTGAAAGGTCCCGGAGACCCGATAGCCCTGGGCGAAGAAATCCGCTACGATCTGCTGGTCTTTGAGACTCTGCATGGTTTCGTTGTCCCTTCGCGGTGCTTGCGTCCTACGGTGCTGTTGGTTCCCCCGGCTCCCAAGTGAAACCCTGCCTCCGTCCTGCCTGCCCGATGATCTTGTAATCGGGATCCGGGCCCCCGGTTACCTGACGCACGATGATGATGCGCCATGAATACGCGCGGTTCTCCGCCTCGTCGCCGGGGTAGAGGTCGCTCGGCACGCGCCAGACCGTCGATCGTGTGTAGGCCTGGATGGTCACGGTGTCGCCGCCACTGGGCGCGATCAGTTCGACACTGTAGTATTCGCGGTCCTCCAGGATACCGACGGATGACCACTGTAGCGCGATCACAGCATCGGGGCCGGTGAAAGTTGCGTTCTCGGGCGGATAGAGCATCGAGGGGGCCGGGTAATGCACCGAACCCGGTGCCGGCGTCGGTGTTGACGTCGTTTCGACGATGGTCTGCGGCTCCGGAGTCGGTGTACTGCGCGGGATGGTCAGTACCTGATTCACCTGGATGGATTCTGAATTTTCGGGAATGTCGTTGGCTGCCCGAATCTCGCTAACGCTGACGCCGTACCTCTCGGCAATGGTGGAAAGGGTGTCGCCGGAACGGACCGTGTGCAGCGTGAAGGCGGCCGGCGTGGCCGTCGGCTGGCCTGGGATGGCGGTGGGCGGTGGACCGGGTGTGGGG
>Ga0209121_10002638_pt1 | contig 18021 bp, 13 predicted proteins | sample Cruoilmetagenom3_FD_187292 | JGI IMG/M metagenome (GOLD analysis project Ga0209121, IMG submission 187292) | Oil polluted marine microbial communities from Coal Oil Point, Santa Barbara, California, USA - Sample 3 (SPAdes) (version 2) | ecosystem: Environmental > Aquatic > Marine > Oil seeps ... | reverse complement strand
CTTTCATCCTGTTATAACAGGCCGCACAATTGACAACCATGTCCAGCCCCATGTCCCGGACCTTCAGAAGGCTGGCGGTCGGCAGCGAAGCTGCCAGGACAGGATCGGTCTGGTGAGCGGCGGTAGCTCCACAGCAGGTCCAGCCGGCCGGCTCGATGAGGTCTAAGCCGAGCGCGCCGGCCACTGCCAGAGCGGATTCGTGCATGTCACGTGCCGTCGAGTGAGCCGAACATCCTGGATAATACGCGTATTTCATTCTTTGCCCGCCTTATTCTGTTTTGTCTTTTTGAAGATTCGCCTGGCCGTTTTTCTGTCGGCGCCGGTCGGCGGCAGCAGGGCGATCTTCCGTTTTTTCAGCATCGTGGGGAATTTTTCGGTATCGTTCATCAATTTCAGCGTGCCGAGTTTATAAGCGGCAATCATTGCGATGTCGTAAGTACGGCCGAACAGCCTTACGGTCGAGAGAAACGCCCGGTTAAACAGCGGCACGTTGCCTTCCTGTTTTTCCGCCTTCTTTTCGAGCGCCAGAATGCGCAGAGCATCCATGACAGCCGCAACTTCGATTCCCATTGGGCATCTCGCCGAGCAAGTCTCGCACGAGACGCAGGCCCAGATAATGTCACTGCCCAGAAGCTCGTCGCCGGCGCCAAGAAGCAGCCTCCTCATTATCTCTGACGGCGGCGATTCGGTCATCTTCGCAACCGGGCAGCCGCTCGTGCATTTCTTGCACTGATAGCACAGGTTGAGGTCAACGCCGGAGATTTCCTCGACCCTGCGAATCAGGCCCTCGACTTCTTTGCTGCTTTTTTTGATCGTTATTGCCATACTTTTTTCTCTTGCCGGGACGATAAAGTCCCGTGTTTATTTTTCCTGCCGTTATACCACGACCTGCTCGGCGGTCTCGAAATCCGTAGCGACATCATCGGTATCCGCAACGGCCTCGGAGACCGCACTTATCGAAGGCGTGACTTTGCGATAGACTTCCGTCGGCTCGCACCTTCGGCCGTCAACTGTTAATAAGTCTTCGACGGATATGCCGAAGAGCCGCTCGTTTTCCCGGAGATAAGGCAGTATCAATTCCCAGTCCGCATCGGTTAGCGGCACAAACTGGCCGCCGTTCAACTGCTGCTCGTCACATTTATTATCCGGGTCGCGCACGTAGATTGCCCCGCCCGAGGCCAGCGAGAACATATTGCTGCCCGGGTAAGGTTCCGGCAGCGGAACGATTTGCCTGTTATCGTCAAATTTGACTCCGTTAAGAATGACAAAACCGCCTTTATCGAGCGGGTCACCGGCCATAAACGACTCGGCGAGAAAATCCAGGCACGTCCCGTTGATCACCGCCTTGGGCCTGCCCACCGAATTGATGAGTGGGCGTCCAGCGGCATTGCCGAGGACATAGACCTCGCCGCCCTTGGCGCCGTACATAAAAGTCTGGCCTGTGTCACCGTGAATAACGAGCTTGCCGTGTTTGATAATTTGCCCAAGCTGGTCCTGGGCGTTTCCATGCACCGTGATGGAAAGGCCGTCAATTCCAGAACCCAGATAATCGCCCGAGCTGCCGTAAACGTCGATTGTCACGTCATCGGTCTCCGGGCCAAGTCCGCATCCGACATATCTCTGACCCCGGCATCCGAACGTGATAAATCGGCGCCAGCCCTTTATAAAGGCGTCTCTTAAAATTCCGGCGTCGCACTGATCTCCCTCGGCTGGGAATTCTGCCGCGTCGATTACGAGAGTTTTCTCGCCTTCGCGAGGTTCTCTGAGTGCATCTCGGGTCTGGAAATCAATCAGCCGATAAGAATTATCGTCGCTCCGGCCCGATTTCAATGTTGGCAGGCTTCTGAACAACCTGTCCAGCTCACAGCGAACAATATGAACGATATGGCTGGTCTTTTTCGAGCCGGTTGCGTATCTTCTGTCGTTGAGCAACGTCAGCGTCTCAATCGCCAAAGCGATATTCTTCGGTTCAGCCGCCGCCCCGGCGATTATCCGGCACGCCGCCCTGATATCATCGAACGACCAGAGGCTGATATTGTCACGCACGTATTCGAACAAATCCGTCGCACTGCCGGCTTTAAGAAGTCGCTCGATCTCCGGACTAATCTGCGCATCCGGCGCCGATGCCGGCGGCTCGGTGGAAAAATCGCACGTCTCGTTTCCGCCGGGCATCGGAACCTGCACACCGAATTTATCCGTGCACTCCATCCTCATCCCGCCGGATGGATTCGGCGCAAGATTGAAAATGAAAGCGCCGCCGTCCGTATGGCTGCCGCCCCGCGCATTCCAGTAGCGGTCGGCCACCGGACAGATTCGCTCATCGTCCTTCGAAAGGCTAAGTAGCGTCGCATCGATCGCCTGCTTTTCCGAACATATCAGCCCGACCTGCACTTGCCCATCGCTGAAAGCGAATACCTGCGGTCGAAGCATCGCCGTGTCGGTAATGCCCAGTAGCTGGAACATGTTCCGCCGGGCGATGTTGCGCGCGATGATAAAGAACCATGGGCCGTCCGGCGAGCCGTGTATGTGCGAGGCCTGGATCGCCCTGTAAATTTTCTGCTTCTGCTCGTCGAGACAATCGAAATCCCGCTCGGTCGTGGGCGCCATCGCCTCGATTATGTATTCGAGCGGATAGCGGTAAGTCCTCGACAAGAGGTCGAACAACAGGGCGGAGACCTCGGTGTCGGTAAGAAACTGCGAGTATATATTTCGCTGCCTGAGATATTCGCTTACCGAGTGATAATTTGCGAAGTCACCGTTATGCACGAGCGCCATATCGATCCCGGCGAAAGGATGCGCGCCGCCCGGATGCCATACGCGGCCCTTCGTGGGGTAACGCTGATGGGCTATCCATACGTGGGCGCGAAGGTTCTCTATTTTGTAGTATTTCACAATCGCCTCGGCGTAGCCGACGACCTTGAGTATCATGATATTTCTACCGTGCGAGAGGACAAAGGCCTTTTGCTCGCCGAGCGAAGCGTAATATTCCTGGTTGAGCCTGAAGCTGTTCTGATTTACAAACTCATCCTCGGCATCCCGGCGGTCAAGCTGCTGAAGATTGTTTTCTGCAATGAATTTGTCGAGCACGTTATCTTTTGCGCGAACGAAGTAACGCCACACGTCAGGCGGCCTGACATGGAGACCATCTACAGACTGCCAGTTCTTGACGGTATCGAGTTTGCCCGAGGCTGCGATTTCAAAATTGACTTTGATGAAGCGTTTCTCCACCTCCGTGCGGACTTTCGCATCCAGCAGCGCGATGTGCAGCATGTAATAATCATCCAGCGTTTTCCGGCTGACGCCGAGCTGCCCGGGGTCGAATCCCACAGCGGCGATCCCGCCGCCCTTGCCGTTGCCGCGGTTGTGCATCTGCCTGGATGGCTCGTAAATGTGTCTGCCTGCGACAGGTTCGGTGCAGCAGAAACCTACAACACCGCAGCCGCCTTCATCGGCACTCTTTTTTATATCGCAACTAAGATTAAGACCTTCTACGAGGCGTCCTCTTGAGTGTGTGAGTTTTTCTATCAAATCTCTGCTCATCTTTTCGCCTCCACGTCATTGCTGTAATCAAGATGCATCAGGAGGTCCGTGCGTCCTCTCAACTGCCCGACGCTGCTCAAGCCGAACTTCTGGAGTATCCCAATCAGTTCTTTGTGCCAGGCATTGTACAGGTTGATAATTCGCTGCGTGCCCCATTCGATATCCATTTTCTTTGAGAGTACCGGATCGGTTGTCGCAATGCCCCGGGGGCAGCCGCGGCCGCTCTCGCAGCGAGTGCATCGCACACAGCCGAGCGCGACCAGCTCGCTCGTACCGACAACGACACCGTCTGCACCGAGGGCAATGGCCTTGGCGATATCGTGCGCGGTGCGTATCCCGCCGCTGGCGATCAGGGTTATCTCATCTCGAACGCCTTCCGCTTCGAGGAAACCATGCACCTTGTCGATAGCGTATTCGATGGGCATCGCTATATTTTTCTTTGCAATGTTCGGAGCGGCGCCCGTGCCGCCGTAGCCGCCGTCGATATGGACGATATGAGTGCCCGCCGCATAACTGCCCACTGCGACCATGTCCACGTCCGTCGGGGTCGATACCTTCGATGCAATCAGGGCACGCTTGTTAATATGCTTGATCCAGTCGATATGTTTCATGTGGTCTTCGATGGAATACACGCTGTGGAACGGGAAAGGCGAAAACAGCGATATGCCGAGCACAGCCTCCCTCATGCGTGCGACGCTGACCGTGTTTTTGTCGCCCAGAAGATGTCCGCCGAGGCCGGGTTTGGCGCCCTGTGCGTATTTGAATTCCACGATTGGCACGCGCTGAATCGTTTCCTCGCGCACGCCGAAGAGCCCCGTGGCGACCTGCGTAATGACGTGGTCGTCGTACGGCCGCATTCGTTCCATGTATCCGCCTTCACCGGTACACGTAAAAGTGTTCCAGGCCACTGCCGCGGAGGCCTTGGAAAGCTGAGTGACATTACTAACCGACCCGAACGACATCCCGCCGCCATACCAGGGGACGTCGATTTTGATTTTCGGCCGTCCGTCATTGCGTTTATTCAGCTCGATGCTCGTATCGATCTGGTCCTCGTCGAGCTCGACGGGCGGTTTGTCCGGGAATTTGAACATGAGCCGGTCGAAACCGCCGCCGGAATCGCCGCACTGGTACTGAAGTCCGTATTCTTCGGGCGGGACATCACCGGTCTGGGCCATTTTCCATGTGGCCATAATCATATCCGCCGTCCAGCGGTAATCGCCAAGTCCCTCTGTCATCGGATTGTCGGCCACTTTAAGTGCGCCTTTCGGGCATGACGCGACACAGTAATGGTCGGTTTTCTCGCACGCCGGGCCGATACAAAGATGGTTTTTGGGCGAGGCAAAATATTTATAACCCGGCTTGAATACGTGCACGCCGTAAGGGCATACCTCGGCGCATTTGCCGCACCGGATGCACTCGCTGCTTCGGTGAACAACATATTTACCGATTTCATTGCGGAAACGTGACGGCGCCGGTTTGATCTCGCGGGGCACCTCTGCCTGCGGCACACGCGTCCTGAGCGTGTTGGCAGGCAGTATTTCCTCAATTTTTCTTTCTTGTACCAAAAAGTCTGCCAAAGGTCTCTTCCTCAAGATCTTCAAAAAACATTGCACGTCCAACGTCGCCGCGAAGACGGCGAGCTTCACGCATTCCCATCGCACCCATCAGCTCGATTAACTGATCGTGCCATGCCGCGATTAAATTTGTCATTCGTCCGGCGCCGTAATCCGGATCTATATCCTCAAGCTTGGCGGGGCACGGCATCCCCGGCTCGCACCTGTCGCATAAATGACATTCGAGCGCGATCATAAGCGGCAGGTCGATTGTGACTAAGTCGGCGCCGCAGATGATAGCTTTGGCCATGTGCTCCGGCAGCGCGATGCCGCCGCCAGCGATTAGCGTAATATCGTCCCGCGTTCCATCCTCTATCAGGGCGGTATGAATCTCACGTATCATATCTTTTATGAACCGGGGATTTTTCGTCCCGATTTCATTGCCGTTCAGGTCGGCTGCAATGTGTATAACTTCTACTTCTTCGAAACCGGCCAGATCGATCGCACGCCGGGGGCCTTTTGCGTCCAATTCGATCCTGACGGCCACAACAATGTCGGGATGTATGCTCTTGAGCTTCTTGATGCGCTCGAGCACCTTGCCGTCGTCGGCGATTTCCACGAGTCTTGTCTTGCGCAGCACTTCTTTCGGCGGCTCTGGCGCTGCGGAGTCGAGATAGAATGCCACGTGCGGCAGATATCGCTGCTGGTCGGCTTGCTGAAAAGGCCAGTCGCTCGGATCGAAAATGGCAATCAGGTCGGTGTTTGCAGCAGCCTGCCTGATAACAGGCCCGAGGTCCGGCAGGCTGTATTGAGCCGGGCTCATATCAATAATCAGCGGCATCGGCAGGGACAGGAGCGGCGGAAAAACACCGGTCGGTTTTCCTTCTTCAAAGACGAGAAAGGATGGTTTTCTGCCGATATCAACCGATGTACTGATATACTCGCGCCCGTGAATGCCGTCGCGGGTCGGCCGGACAATTTCCGACATGTCGGTCCACATAGCATCGAAGCCTGTACCGGTAAATGGGCCGCCGTAACCGGCGCCGGAAACCGGAATTTTCGCCGTCTCTGCCTGCAACCAAGTTGTTTTTATAATGTCCGGAGTCCAGTAACGGTTGCCCATCCCCTCGTAAACCGGATTAACGGATAAACACAGAAGGCCTTTTGTGCAGTCCTGCACGCAGGAAAAGCATCCCCTGCAATCGAAATAGAGAGCGTCAACATCCGTGAGGTTGCGGATATAATCGCTTTCCATGCGATAGCGGTCGTAAACGCACGCCTTTTTGACGCAGTTATGGCACCTGGCGCAATCTTCCCGCCAGTCCACGACGCCATACTTGCCGACACGGGGTCGCCTGGGCGGAATCGGTTGTGTTTTAATGTGATATTTTTCCGGCATAAGCTCTTTCCTGCGTTTACAATCCGGATACGGCAAGAAGCTCAGGAACGACCGCTTCTTTGCCACCGGAGAGAATATGTATTCCTCTCACGCCGTTCATATCTTTGATTTTCTTGATTGTCTCGGCACTGATGGCAAGGCCTTCCTTTTTCTGTGCCTGCTCGCCGCCGGCAGCCTTCAATCGTTCTATCAGCTCATCGGAGATGTACAGATCCGTATAGGTCTCACGAAGCCTCTCAGCTTCGGCGGCACTTTCCAGCGACATAATACCCGCTAAAATTGCTGTTTTTTCAGTAATACCCTCGCTGACGGCCGCATTTAGCCACTGGCCGAACGCTTCAATGCCGAATACGGCCTGGGTCTGGATGAAATCTGCGCCGGCCTCGACTTTTTTGTTGAGACGGATCATATTGAGTTCGAGCGGTGTTAGATAGGGATTCGCGGCCGCTCCGATTAGCATGGAGAATCCGCCTTCGATCTTAGTCCCATCCAGAAGCACGCCTTCATCCCGCAACTTCCGCACTGCTGCTACAAGCTGAATCGAGTCGATATCGTAGACGTTCGCGGATTCGGGAGAGCCGGTCAATGTCTGGTGGTAGCCGGACAGGCACAGCACGTTTTTGATTCCAAGATATGCCGCTCCTAACAGGTCCGACTGTAGCGCGATTCTGTTTCTGTCGCGTGTTACGATCTGATATACGGGTTCTACGTCGCTCTTAAGCATAGCTACTGAGGCCGCAAGGCTGGACATCGCAACTCCGTAGTGGTTGTCGGCAACATTAACCGCCAGAACGCTATCGTCCAAAACTTTTGCCGCGGACTCGATGCCGGAACTATCCGTTCCGGCGACCGGCAGGTACTCGGCGGTGAGGATGAAATCCCCATTTTCTATCGCATTTGCAAGTTTACTATCGATTTTCATTATAATTATCTCTCCTGAGCTGCGGGCGCTGGTTTTGCCTGATTTATCCGGGCACAGAACTTCTTGATTTCGCCGACGGTCTGCTCTATCCGGCCTTCTTTTGCTTGAATAGCGGCAATACGTCCGGTACCGGCTCCAATCTCATCGAGCAGCGAATCAACGGCTTCAGCCCGTTTTTCTGCACGCATATTTCCCTCAAGGTGCCGGCATTGACCCAATTCGCACGTTACTATAACAACCCCATCGGCACCGGTCTCAAACGCTTTGACCAAGTAAGGAATATCCACTTTTCCGGAACAGGGCAGACCGATTACCTTGAGCTGGTGAGCCTTTAGTTCATCGCGGCACTGCGACAGATCTTCTGCATCAAGGCTGTTTGAGCAGTAAAAAAGATATATTTTCAAAGCTCGGTTCTTCATAATTATTTACCTGAATATTGATTAAAGGGCTGATCATTGTTCAGCCCATAGCCACCACCCAAATATATTGCAAAAAACACTGCCAATTATAATACTCTGTTTATACGAATGTGGCACGTATTTTCTGCTAATAGCCAGTATAAGTAATTTTCATGTCTTAATTCTACTTGCTAATATAAGTTGTCGAGCAAGATCCCCTCGTCGGTATCTTATTCTTTCAAAAACAGCTTCTGTGATACTGAAAAGGCTATATTGTTTGTAAAGGCGTTTTGTAGAACAAATTTATCGATTTGCTGCCCTGTGCAACTTGCTTTTCGGTCCATAAGCTGAAGAAGCAAGGCCTTGAGCAAACCGCCTGACATTTGACTCAAGGCCCTTTGCTTCTCAGAAGCTGTTTCTACTTCAGGAAGAGCATCTCTGCATAAGTAGGAATCGGCCATAATTCCGCATCAACTACGGTTTCCAGCTTGTCGGCAACTTCGCGTAATACTTCCATTGCCGGGATTATTTGATCTCTGTAAAGTCTGGCCTGCTTTATAGCATCTGCGATTTTACCGGCTTTTGTAGCCGCCTTTTCGAGCTGCGAAATATTCTTCTTCATGGTCGTGATCAGGTTGCAGACGTCTTTAAGCATATCTTTTTGCGTTCCGGCATCAACGCCCGCATTACTCACCGAACAAACCGCATCTCCCAATGAGGATGAATACTCGATACAGGCGGGGAGGATCTGGCGTTTGGCAATGTTCAGCATTGTCATCGCCTCGATATTGATAGACATGCTGTATGCCTCAAGCAGGATTTCGGTCCTTGCATGTAATTCGGCTTCAGTCAGGACACCATGTTTCTTGAAAATGGCTACGTTGTCTTTATCCATTATGGTCTCAAGCGAAGTAACCGTAGAACGGATATTGGGCAGGCCTCGTCTTTCGGCGTCCTCGACCCACTCATCGGTGTAATTGTCGCCGTTGAAGATAATCTTTCGATGCTTGGTCGCGATATCCTGCAGTATTTTCTGCGCTGCTGCTTTTACATTCCTGGCCTTCTCCAGTTCGTCGGCAATCTTACATAGCACTTCGGCGACAATGGTATTTAGCACGAACATCGGTCCCGATGTCGACTGTGTTGACCCGACCATTCTGAATTCGAATCTATTGCCGGTAAAGGCAAAAGGCGACGTCCTGTTGCGATCCGTGCAGTCCTTTGGCAACGGCGGAAGAGTGGAAACACCGAGCTTGAGCTCGCCACCCTGCTTAGACGATTTGGCCCCGCCGACAGCCAACTGGTCGAAGATGTCGCTGAGCTGATCGCCGAGGAATACCGAGACAATCGCCGGCGGTGCCTCGTTGGCACCCAGACGGTGCTCGTTGCCGGAATTGGCAACGCTTGCACGCAGCAGTTTGGAATATTTATCGACCGCTTTTATAACCGCACAGAGCATGACCAAAAATACCATATCCTCGTGCGGGGTCTGTCCCGGCTCCAGAAGGTTTATGCCGTCGTCGGTTACCATACTCCAGTTGGTATGTTTACCCGAGCCGTTCACGCCGACAAACGGCTTCTCATGCAGCAGGCATACAAAATCATGCCGGAGAGCGACCTTTTTAAGCGTTTCCATTACCAGTTGGTTGTGATCCGTAGCAACGTTTACCGTTGCAAAAACCGGCGCCAATTCGTACTGTGACGGCGAGACTTCGTTATGCTGAGTCTTGGCCGATACACCCAACTTCCACAATTCCAAATTCAGCTCGTGCATAAACGATGCGACTCGCTCATGGAGCGGGCCGAAGTAATGGTCGTCCATCTCCTGGCCTCTCGGAGAAGGGGCGCCGAACAAAGTTCTGCCGGTCAAAACCAGGTCAAGCCTGTTCTTGTAAAAAGACCTTTCGATAAGGAAGTACTCCTGCTCGGGCCCGAGCGTTGCCGTGACTCGTTTGGATGTCGTATTGCCGAGAGCTTTAAGGACGCGCGTCGCCTGCTTGTTCAGGGCGTCCATAGAACGAAGCAGCGGCGTCTTCTTGTCCAGGGCATGGCCAATATAGGAACAGAAGGCACTCGGTATATACAGCGTGGTATTATTCCCGTCTTCTTTGATGAATACGGGCGATGTGCAGTCCCATGCCGTGTACCCCCGGGCCTCGAATGTCGCCCTCAGTCCACCCGAAGGAAACGATGAGGCGTCCGGCTCGCCCTGGCTAAGCTCCTTGCCGCTGAACTCCATAATCGTATTGCCCTGCGGCGTCGGCGATATGAACGAATCGTGCTTCTCGGCGGTCGAGCCCGTCATAGGCTGGAACCAATGACAAAAATGCGCAGCACCCTTCTCGACGGCCCAGTCCTTCATCGCGTTGGCGATAACATTGGCACTCGCGGAATCGAGCGGCTCATTTCCTTCGATCGTCTTTTTCAGGGATTTGTACACATCCTTCGGAAGACGCGAGCGCATCACTATATCGTTAAATACATTTGAGCCAAACAATTCGGTTATTGATTCACCTGGCTTTTTCATGTTAAATCTCCCAAAATATCAAATACTACACTGCTTATTCGTTTTACATCTTTTACGAATTTTGTCAATTCTCAACCAATCGCTTTGAACAGGAAGCCCATGCTAACGACCACAAAAGCGAAGGTACCGAAGTCGCCGACGATTTGGATGCCCAACTGCATCTGATTCTGGAACTTCGTTTGTTCGCCGTCACTTTATAGTTTCCACGAGTCAATAAACATTGTCGGATCTACGTCCGGCCATCTGACCGTATGATTTGCAATCAGCGTGCCAAACCCAAAATAACTAACGAGATACTCCGTAAGTCTTTATCAGTGAAGAGCATACTCTCCTCGACGTACCAACCGGTCCTTCGGCACAAATCTACATTATCGTAGTTTTCTTAATTCAAATATACATTTTTGTAGTTTTTGCAAAAACAGAAAGCTCCCCACACTATCCATCGTGTCAAGGGCGTCTCGCCCTCGAATCGCGGGCAAGATGCCCGCGACACTATTCACACATTATCCGATTGGGTGGCTATTTTATCCGGATTGTCGTATCCGGCACAAAATCGGTCAGCTTGAGAAAAATAGACTTGTCATTGCCGGCTAATTGATGTACATTTAATCGAAAGCCGGGAAGAAAACGTCTCAAGAGAAAAACCGAGTTTCCTGATAACAAACCTCTGAATAACACAATCAGGAGTTGACGAGAAACCATATAATATTATGTTAGGGCAGCAAACATACATGTGTGAAAACTGGAAAGAAACATGGACACTAAACTCTTTTGCAGATCTGTTGTCTGATGCAATTGCATTTGACATCGAGGCGAAGCAACATGCTGGCAAAGATTTCCCCTTAGAGAATCGACTTGCTAGGTCTTCGATAATGTGTTCAGCATTTTCCCTCGAATGTGCTGCAAATGCTTGCGTTGAAAGGATTCAGTATCCCAGAATAGTTCTTAAACATTTAGACCGTGTGAGAGTTATTGAAAAATATGATATTCTCTACACATACAGATTTGGTAAAAGTATAGACCATGGCAGTAAACCATTTCAGTTTCTCAGAGAGCTTTTTCGTCTTCGCAACGAGTATGTCCATCCTAAACTCGACAAGATCCAAATGAAAATTACTCAAAACGAATCAAGTAATCTATTTTATACAAAGCCTGAAGATAAAACTACACCAATCATGAAGATACCTTACGACTTCTTCACCTGGATAGGCGAACATTCTAAGATTGTTGTCATTGAGACCCTATGTTTCCTTAATCACTTTTTTGTCGAGCTTTGTGGTCTTAATCCCGAACAGTGTTCGAACCTGCTTGCTGTTCATACTCAAAGGCCAAATCAGAGTGCAACATTCCTTGCAAAACACGCTAGAGAAATATTTGATAAAGTGAAAGACGAATATAACATTGAGATCAATTTCTTAGTTTTTTAGTTTCGGCTGTTTTGCAGACAGCCCTAACATCGTGCTTCAAGTCGACGCCGTTGCATGTCGCGATTGAGTCCGTGCGTTAGGCGGAAGGAAATCAGGGCACGAAAAATGATACCCGACACCAATCATTTTTTTGCATCGCTCGGAAAGGAAGTGACAAATGAGCAGAAGTGAAGGTAATCCCCCAAAAACAGATGCCTATGCAGCTACGTTGAACTCTATTACAGAGATCCCCCCAGAGCTAATGACTATTTTCACAGGCCCAAACGTTGTTGACTGCCTGAAGAGACAATACCTTTCATATCTGAACGAGTTACCTTTTTTGTTTTCTGCAGAGAACGATCATGTTTGGCAGGTTTTGGAAGCTTTAGAAGCGGTTTTAAATAACAATCATGGTTCATTTTCCAAAGACAAAGAAGGAGAGGAGCTTAACAAAGACATTTTTGGTAAATTTGTTTCTTTAGCCAACGATTTAAAAGAAGTCGAAGGATTCTCAAAACAAATATGGATGGTCTTTTCCCTTCACGACATTGCCAAATATAGCGTTCAAAATGCTGATCATGCTCAAATCAGCGGGAATTTAGTGAGAGATTTACTTGAAAGGAATGATTTTGGTTTGGCTGAACCAGAACGGGAAAGGATTGCCTGGGTAATAGGAAATCATGATGTAGTAGGGAATATTGTTTCCAGCGCAGAGCGAGCACCACGCTGTTTAACTGAAGGTCTAGAAAAATTATCAGACAAAGAGATGCAAATAAGACTGAAAATGCTTATTGTTCTTTCGTTCTGTGATCTGAGGGGCACACTTAATGGTAAATTCGTGAATGATGACAATACCGAGTCTCGTTTTCGGGCTGCTGATTTTAGTTGGCTTAAACAAAAGGAGAAAGATTTATTTGATTGGCGAAAAGAAAGATTAGTCCGCGCACTTACACAAAAAGAAACTGAGCAGAAGCAAGAGGATTGGGATGAAACATTTGGAGGATTGGCGAAAGAAACACAACGAATAGTAAAAAAACAAATCGGCATAAATATCAGGGTATTTACTAATCTTCTTTATCTTGCACTCTGGTTACGTGGTGAGGAATTAGTTAAACTTTTTGCAGTAATTTCTCTACTGGTTGAGATGGTTACAGGTGGAAAGCAAAATCCTAATTATCAGGTTGATTTTACCAAAGGAGCTGAAAGAGACAAACCAGGACCAATAGTAAATGGATTCAAAACCTTGCTTAAGAAAATAAAATTGGATGACTTAATACTTGCTAAGATAACTGAAAATTACAAAAAATGTAACGGTCCGACAACTTACAGTATTCCAATTTTACTCGACCAAAATAATCTTACTATAGATTCGAAGAAAATGGGCGATGACTGGCTTCGTGACGAAGGACAATGATCATTAAAAGCCTAACATGTCGCCTAACTCGGATCCCTTAAAGCTATCGCTTTTCAGGTCCGTTGAGTTTCGCGCTCTTCGCACTTAACATTGTTCTGCCTATAGCGTTACATTCAACTCTTTTCTTTGGGGGATGTTTTTAAAATGCTTTCGCCAAACCTATGCCGGCATAGAAACTGTCATCTCGACCCATGACGTAAGCATCTATCAGGCGTTTGATCTTTCTTATTTCAATTTTATAAAAAAACTACAATAACGTAGCTATAACATAATGAGTCTACGATTGTGTAGTTTTATCGTTTTTCAGATGTATTTGGGATGAATGTTGTATTTCTTTATTTTGTAGCCTAATATGCGTTCGCTTATTCCTAATTCTATTGCGGTTTTTTTCTGCCGGCCGTTAAATTTCTTAAGGCAATCGATAATAAGCTCTCTTTCCTTGTTTTCGATTATCTCGGTCAGGGAACGCTTAGCGACAGCTTCATCCTTATTTATCATTTGAAGAGACGGCGGCAGGTGCTCGGAGCGTATGACATCATCATTGCATAATAAAACAGCCCTTTCAATGCAGTTTTCCAGTTCTCGAATGTTGCCGGGCCAGTGATACCTTGTGAGCATTTCAATTGCAGGTGTCGAAATGCGAGAGATGTTCTTTTTGTTTTCAGCGGCTATTTTTTCGAGAAAGTAGTCTGCTAGCAGCATGATATCGTCTTTTCGCTCCCTCAACGGCGGCATGTAGATGGGAAACACATTCACTCGATAATAAAGGTCTTCGCGGAAGTGGCCTTCCTTTATCTGCTCCTCGAGGTTCTTATGTGTCGCAACGACGATTCTGACATTTGTTTTTATTGTCTCAAGGCCGCCGACCCTCTCGAACTCCTTGAACTGGATTACTCGCAGCAGCTTGACCTGCAGATTCAGTGAGAAATCGCCGATCTCGTCGAGAAATATCGTGCCGCCATGAGCTCTTTCGAACCGGCCCAGCTTTCTTTCTGCGGCCCCGGTAAAAGCCCCCTTTTCATGCCCGAAAAGCTCGCTTTCAAGCAGAGTATCCGGCAGGGCGGTACAATTTACCTTCACAAACGGCTTATCCGCGCGAAGGCTGTTGTAGTGAATCGCATGAGCGACAAGGTCCTTGCCCGTTCCGCTTTCGCCACGAATCAGAACCGTTGCGTTGCTGTTGGATACCTGCTCGATAAGCCGGTAAACTTCCTTCATCGCATTACTCGATCCGACCATATTGTGTATATTGAAGTGATTTTTCAGCTCCCGGCGAAGACGCACGTTCTCTTCGCGAAGATGCTTTCGGTCGGATTCCACAAGTTTATTCAGCTTGACTGCCTGGGCAATCATCGTGGCGATGACGTTCAGCAGCCTTACATTGGCCTCGAGGTCATCGCTCGAATCGGCCTGCTTATCGACGCTCAAAGCGCCGACCGTTTTGCCCTCCAGTTTGATGGGCACGCAGAAAAAGGCGACCCTTTTGCCCTTTTGCTGCTTTCGTAACCTTGTTTTATGCAGGAAACGCGGATCTTTGGAGATGTCCGGCACGATAATCTCCTTACCGTTTTGGACGACGAGGCCCGTAATGCCTTCGCCCACCTTATAACTTGTCATGCTCTTGGACTTGTCGCTCAATCCGTGAGCTATCCTGACGTTTATCGTTTCGGTATCCGGATCCAGCAGGGTAATCGTTCCCCGCCTCAGCTTAAGGTGGGTATCGAACGACTTAAGTATCGACCTCAACGTCTCTTCCAGGTCGAGTGATTCGGCCAGGGCCTTTGATATATCGCTTAAAATCTCTACTTCTCTCGCAGGTTTTGGTTTCATAACCAACCTTTCGTAAAGAATTCATGATAAGGGCAAAATAACAAAATTGTAGACTCATTGCAAGAACTTACAATTTTGTCTTTATTAAACAGAGCTGTGAGCGTAAGGGGGAGATATGGTAAGTGCCTCCGGCTTGCTCTGTAGAAAAATCAGTTTATAGTATGTCATTGCGAGCGTAGCGAGGCAATATCAAACGCAACCATGGCTTTTTCTGCTTATAACTCAGAAGATTGCCACGGCCCTTCGGGCCTCGCAATGACAGATTGAGGAGCTATTCTACAGAGCATCTCAGGCTGCTTTTCTATGTTTTCATGAAGGCGTTTTGTTTGGAAGATTTTGTTTAGAGACGCGCCGGCAGCATTTTAAACGCATCTTCACCGCCGTTTATCAGGTGGACCAGCGGCTGCGGCCTGTCGACGCCCTCGATAAACTTCGGCCGGGCCGCCCAGGGCGTCACGCTCAGCACCCCGGTCAAATCCATCCAGTGCTGCAGCCGAGCCACCGACAGATCCCAGGTCATGTGGAAATGATTCGCCGGAGGATATTGCTTGTACTCGACCATGCTCGCGTACTTCGGTACGACAAACGTGTGAGGCCACGTGGGCGTGGTCAGGTCACACATCGCCTTGCCGAGTTTTGTCGGTACTTCTGTCGTGTGCGCCTCGTCCCAGATCATGCTGAACAGTCCGGTCAGGCTGCTGTATGCGCATCGGGCGGCGATACCTTCGATTCCCGCCGGCGTCATGAACGTAACCGAATTGCCGCCGCCGGGGAAATAACCGGCGTCTGCCACAGGCATTTGAACACTATCCATAATCTTCTTGATGGACGCTCCGGGCTTTTGCGCCCAGTCGAATGACGCACTGCCTGAGTTGTCACCGTCTACGAGGCCCTTGTTGTACCAGTCGGTCTTCTTATCCAGCGATTTGACTCCGATTTTCTTAGATAATTCTTTGATTTCCCACGCTTCCCAGACTTTTCTAAAGTCCATGAACAGAGGTGGATTTCCGCCGGACAGGTATGTCGTGAACAGCATCGTTAAAAGTCCCTGCACATCGGCTTCGGTGGCGTATGGCAGGGGGGCTTTTCGGCCGTTGTGGTCGAAGGTCGAGTTGAACAGGCTCTCCATTACATCGGCTACCGGCAGGGGGATGCCCCGCAGGTCGCTGCCCCATTCCAACTGGCTCATAAATCCGCCGCCTACGGCGTTCAAATCCGTCATCAGGTCGCGGACGATAAGGTACATCGCCAGCGACTGGTTGAACCGTTCGCTGTCGGCGTCGTCACGAAGCTCCAGACGCTTGCCGACGTACCTGTTAATCCAGCCACGCAGCGTCTTGAGTTCCTTTTCATTATACGCCTTTTTCTTTAACATATCGGCCAGGAGCTTCATATCCAGGCGAGTGATTTCGATGCCGAATGTATTCCTGGTTGGTATGATGTGTGCCAGGGCGGTTTCCATGCCCATCGAATCGTGGCCAAGCACAACGATCCTCCGGCCTCGCAGGGCAACTGTCGTCACCGCGGCATAACACCAGTCGATAAGATTCTTCGCCGTCTGGTCGGTCATCTTCGGATTTTCACCAGTATCGGGCCACGTACCGACGTTCAGAGCGGTTATTCGCCCATACTGGGCAAGAGCGCCGTTGAGCGCGTGGGCATAAACCACGCCCGGCTTCGGGCCGCTGTTGCCGCAGGTGATATTGATGGGCGTATTGGCGCCAAATTTCTGGAGCAGTGAAATCCCTGTAAGCTGCGGAAACGCCCACGTATCCGGTACGCAAACCAGAATATCGACGCCTGCCTTGCGAAACTGCTGGGCGACAATATCGGCCTGCGCCTCGCCGTCCACCAGAACGGTCGAATAGACAACCGGCACCGGCGTCTTGTCCGGCAAAACCACCGACCCGCTGATTGTATCGGCCGTCATCTTCGCAATATTCTGACAGCGAGTCCGGCTGGCCTGGTCGATCCGGGGATCGCTCGTAGCAAAAATCCCAATCGCCGGAACCTTAGGCGTGGCTTTCCTTATGTTCGGCAGATGTTTCGCTTCAATTCTCTTAGTCATTTCAAACGCTCCTTCTCACCTTATACAAAGTTCAGTATTCAGGACTAAAAGCCAAACGAGGTTGTGTCTTCCAGCATTTTTCTCACGAAATCGAGGAACTTGGCGGCGTAGGCTCCGTTGGCGACTTTGTGGTCCACGGACAGGGTAATGTTCATCAGCTTGCGGACCATTATGTTGCCGTTGTCGGGCACGCAGGTCTCGGAGATTTGGCCGATCCCTAATATGCTGCACTGGCCGGGCACGACGATCGGGATGAAATTGTCAATCCCGAACGCGCCGAGATTGCTGACGGTAATGCAGCCGCCCTCGATGTCCGTCGGGGCCAATTTGTTGCTGCGTGCCCTCTCGATCAGGGCCTGGCTGTCCAGTGCAATCTGCCGGACATCCTTTTTATTGACATCCTTGACAATCGGTGCGACCAGGCCGTCCGGCACCGATATCGCCAGGCCGATACCGATTGCCTCAGCCAGCCGGATTTCTTCGCCGGCGAGCTGGCCGGTCATAATCGGATATTTTTCAAGCCCGGTTGCGACCGCTTTCAAGAGAAAATCATTGTAAGATAGCTTCACGTCGCCGGTCTCATTCAACTTGGTTCGCAGCTCGACCAGGTCGGTGACATCCGCTTTTACGGTCAGGTAGAAGCACGGAATTTCCTGCTTGGATTTGAGCATTTTCTCGGCCGTGATTCTTTGCAGCCGGTTAACCGGTATTGTCTGGCCGGGTTTGGCCTCTGCGGCGGGAGCTGCCGGGGCGGCGGGTGCGGCTGGTTTTGCGGATGCAGCTTTTTGGACATCCTGTTCGGTAATCTTGCCGGCTGGGCCGGTGCCGGTTACCGTAGCCAAATCCATGCCGAGATTCGCGGCGAGTTTTTTAGCCCTCGGCGAAGCCATGATTCTTCCTGCGGGCTTAGCCGGCTCCGGTGCGGCTTTGGCCGGTTTGGCGGCGGGGGCTTGGGCGGCAGGGG
>Ga0209121_10002637_pt1 | contig 18026 bp, 11 predicted proteins | sample Cruoilmetagenom3_FD_187292 | JGI IMG/M metagenome (GOLD analysis project Ga0209121, IMG submission 187292) | Oil polluted marine microbial communities from Coal Oil Point, Santa Barbara, California, USA - Sample 3 (SPAdes) (version 2) | ecosystem: Environmental > Aquatic > Marine > Oil seeps ... | reverse complement strand
TGATTCCAGCATTACTCATCGAGGGGATTAGAACAGCCACAAGTGATGTGCATTTGACTAGCACGGAGGTTCTCCTAAAACGGTTTGTCATTAATAATGCCTATAATAGTTTGTATTTAATACACTTATCCAGTGTCTAATACCCGCAAGTATTAGATATTTGTTTTTTTGGCAGTATTGATTTAACTATATTTGAACCTCCCCATGGATAATTTCCGAATCCTCTATCGCCCCCTAGTAGCATGGTATTAGCTTATGGCGGGGCTGCCGTAAAAGCTCACCTAGCCTGATACAGGCGGCCTATAGCCACATCTAAAAGCCGCCTTGAATAGATTTCTGTCGGGATGCCCACCGCTGCGCGCGTCGTTATTCTAAAATTGTCGGTTCGGAGGAATGTTTTTTTCGAACACGCCTGCGGCGGGTCTCTCAAAGGAATGGGGAAGAAAGTCAAAAAATTGCTTTCCAAGAAGTCAAAAGCCGAGTAGGGTAAAGTAGTATAAAATACTACTCGTGGAGGCTTCTTATGCCTATGGTAAAAAAAAGCATCACCGTGACTGGCCAGCAAGAGAGTTGGATACAGGCACAAATGGCGACGGGGCAATATGCCACCGATAGCGAATTGATCCGCGAAGCGTTGCGCGAGAAAGCAATGAGAACGGCTGAAACCGAATATATCCGTGCCAAATTGATCGCTGCTGAACAATCCGTCGAAGAGAACGGATGGGTCGAGGAAACACCGGACGAAATACTCGCGGGAATCAAAGAAAAAGCCCGTGCCGATGGCAAATTATAGGCTTGCACCGAACGCCGAAGCCGACCTAACGCGCATCTGGCTCTATGGGCTTGAACAGTGGGGCTTGGATACGGCAGACGCTTACTACACCGCATTTTTTGACCACTTCGAACAGCTCGCAACGCAGCCACTTTTGTATCCCGCTTCGGATATCCGAGGGGGTTACAGGCGCAGCGTGTGCGGTAAAGACAGCGTTTTTTATCGCATTGAGGGGGAAACCGTCGAAATCATGGCAATCATTGGCCAGCAGGACATAGACGAGTGGCTCTAATTTTATCTTAAAAAAATCCCATATAGGATAGAGCCCCCCGGCTACCCGATTAGAGACTGTCTGTAAGGTTTTTTAGGCATATCAACTTGGTGGCTATTGAATGGTGACAGTAGCCAGTTCTGTGGCTTTTCCTACCGTGACCAATGAAAGAGGCAAACCAAAGTAAATAAGCTACAAAAATTGAAAGCGCGCGCACTTCAAAAGCCTGAAGTGCGCTCAGAATATGAAGCACTAGAGGAAGAATTCTTCCTCATCAATAACTTTCTAAAAATGCGAAAATCCGCCGGTTTAACCCAGGAGGAATTAGCTCAACGCATAGGAACCAAGAAAAGCAATATCTGCCGTTTAGAGGGAGGCAACACCAGTCCAAGCTAGAACAGTCACTTGCTTATGTGCGCCCTAATACTATTCATTGAAAGCAGTAATGTCATTGGCTCGATAGGTGAAACCTGAAAACCGTAACTTAGATAAAATTGCTTAGCTGCTTCGGAAATAGCGTGGACAAGTAAGCCTCTGATACCAACGTTATCAGCGATATATAATGTTCTGAGCATTGCATCTTTTAGAAGGCCTGACCCTAACTGCTGCCCTTGGTAATCAACATCTATAGCTAACCGTCCAAGAATAATAACAGGGATAGGGTTAGGCATACCGCGAGAAAAGTTACCTGTTGAAACTGTTCTCTCAATACTACCCGTGGCTAATGCATAGTAGCCAACCACTTCATTTTCATCACTTATAATAAAGGTTCGGCTTGCACCATTTTGTTGGTTTTTCCAGGCTCGCTTAATTAACCATTCATCTAGTGTTTCATTTCCGCTGCAAAAACGGCTCGTTTCGTGTTGTGGGTTAAGGAGTATTGGGGCATTTATTTTCCCCAAGGTGGCGATTCCTTAAGAAGTGATTTTAACTTGGCGTGTTCAGCAAGTGGGGCAGATAAAGCTGCGTCAAATGCTTCATAATCTTCGTTGTTAAGCTGAAATAATCTTTGGTCAAGAAGAACGTTTTCCGCTTCACGGCAGGCCACATCAAGAATGAAGGCACTTCGGTCTTTGTGTAGAATTGCTGCTGCTTTTGTAAGTAGTGCTTGCTGAGTAGGTTCAACGCGCATGTTTATGGGGGCAGTTTTAGACATTCTGTTCACCTGTATGTGTAGCTAATAAATATACATGCTAGTATGTCTGGCAGCGATACGCAAATTTAAATAAGGTTATCTAGAGCACTTAGCTTATGAAGGGAAGGCCATGAAAACCAACAGGGTCAGGCTAATCCTCCTTTCGGATAAAACTCTACACCTGCAAGAACTAGCCTAACAGATTGAAAATACGCTATATTTCCCATGTCTAATACCAACGAGTATTAGACACTTAATAAGTACAACCCATTTCCTATGGTACAGCCCTGGCCTTCCCCTATTGAAAGCGAAACACCATCCCTGGACACTACTTGAAACAAAAGCGGTGCTCATTGAATAGACAGTTTAGAGGATTAATGAGCTCTAAACTTTTAATTGAGAACCATGTTGTCACATATTCTATTTGGGGTACTTTGCCTGAAATTCGCACTGGCTTGAAGCAGGTTTAATTTACTATGGCCTATTTACTGTTAAAACCAAAACAGCCTTTAACGTTTGAGCTCACCAGGAAGCCACCGAACTTGCCGCGCCTCTTCCAGCCTGGTGGAGTGCCTGGTTCGGCATTTTTGATTTATTTTTTTGGATCGCGATTCCTCAATCTCTATCCACTCCTGGAAGTCCAAGCGAAGGGTATCGCCCATTCCCTAATAGAGACCGCATAGACTGCCTTTCTACAGCCCCCTTCCCCTCCGAAACCGACTGCCTGTTTTGGATCAAGGATCTCCAAGTGATTTCGGTCTCCGTGGCACAGGTATTTAGGCGCTTCCATATGCTCACTAAAGTTACGATTCGTATTACTTTAATCTCGTAGTCGAACGCCGCTATGCTCGAATTTTAGAAGTGAAGGCCATTTTATGTCCGAAGCTATTAAAGCCCGAACCATTTCCTCGGCTACCCGATTAGCTATTGTTTAGCTTACCCACCGCTTTGAGGTTCTTTCTCCAAATTTTTTCGCCGTGACAAGATCTCCCAGCAACGGCGCTTCTTCTACGCTTGCATAAGTAGGTGAGTCAATAAACCAATCTATATAAGTAATATCATAATGTGTCCGGTTCATTTAACCAGGACAGCCCCAGGCTCGATCAACGGGACTGGCTTATCCCGTTCGATTCTCCGTCTAGCCTTTATTCGTAATTCGTAAGTTCAAATACCAGTTCACAATAAATTTTATAAATACATTTGTGATTTCAGTCACAGTCTTTGACATTGAGTAGATAATCACGACACAGACCAAAGCTGAATCACTTTTTGATGTTCACCGGACTTAGGGGTGGTAGATTAAGCGCTGTTATAATTCTGTAAAACTTCTCCATTAATATATTTCGATCAAGCATCAACAGAAATTGTTAATATATGAAAATGCGGCCACAAGAAAAAAAGAATATTAATCTTCCTATACTAAAGACTGCGATAATATTTTTTTTGGTCTTTTTTTCTTTTAGCTATCTTTATCACATTGCCAGGAATACATTAGTAGAAACGCTTTTCATAGATATTGCAACAGTTGCTCCAAGCGCTTTTTTGATAAATATAGTTAATCCTGATGAAGTGGTTCATGCAGTAGATCATCGATTAATATCAAAAAGTGTGCGACTGTCCGTATTAAATGGTTGCGAGGGCACTGAAACAATTTTTCTTATCATTTCTTCTATTATAGCATTCCCAACCAGATGGAAGCACAGGCTAGCGGGTTTATTTCTTGGCGTTGTTCTTATTTATACGGCTAATCAAATAAGAATTGTTGGATTATATTTTACATTGCGATATAAGCATGAATGGTTTTCTGCGGCTCATGGTTACATCGGGCCTACTGCAATTATAATGATTGGCTGCCTTTATTATATATGGTGGATGCGATGGCCAGAAAAATCAGCCAGAAAACCATGAAAATAGGAAGAAATGAAAAATCGTCGCGCAGGATTGTTAGTTGTTGTAGTTGTTTTTTTTAATGGGGCTGCCTGGATATATGGTGATCAAATAGGCAATCGTCTTATCCCTTATTATAGCTTTGTGTTTTCAGAATTATCGGAAAATTATCAGTTGCAAAATATGCGCCTCGAACAACAATCGGGGGAAAAAGTATATAAGGTCTATGTTACAACAACAAATATGTTGAAAGAACGTAATGTCCCGCCAGGTGTTGAATTAAGCTCGTCAACTTTAATAGCGCATAGCTTGCAAATGATGATTATTTTTTTCTCGGTTCTCAGCATTTGGCCAATAGAAACTATCTATCAGCGATGCGTGCTGCTCATTTTTTCTCTACCCTTTTTAGCCGTGCTCTTAGCTATTGATGTCCCTCTGGTGCTACTAGGCAGCCTAGAAGATCTAATATTGTACCATTATTCGTTGTCAGAAAACTCACCTAAAGTGCTGTGGATGTCCGTGATGGATTCGGGTGGACGGTTAGCGTTAGCTATTTTTGTGCCTATTGCCTTGATTGGTGTGTCTCAAATCATTAATAGCTCCAAGAATCCAGATGCGAAGGTTTCAGTGTAAAAAATTATCTTTTTTTCTACACAATACTGTAACGTTATGTCAGCAATATCCACATTTAAGTATAACATTTACTAAATCTACAGGGTCTTGCCATGGATATTAAATGGACAACAAGGGTTATTGTGATCCTTACTTGCATTATATCTCCCTATGCTTCGGCTATTTATGAGTCCAATAATCAACTGGCAACGCAATGGCTGGAATCACAACAAAACATTGATGGAAGCTGGGGGGCTACTGAAAATGAAAAGTTCATTCTAACAGTAGAAAGCGTCCAGGCACTGAGTTCAGCCGGCTATCGTAATAACGCTTACTTCCAGGGCGTTACCTGGCTGGAGAATCATTCCGCAAATAATGCAGACTATATGTCACGTCGAGCATTAATTTTGTCTGTACTTGGTGATGATGTTAGTAGTGCCATTGGTTATTTTGAAAATTCACAAGATATAACCCAGGCTGGTAAAAGCGCCTGGGGACTCAGCAATACTTACCATCAATCACCTGTGGATACTGCCATCGTGCTGCCCTCGCTGGTGGATCAGGTTACAAGTGTTAATTTACAAGTAGCAATTGATTACCTTAAATCTTCACAGATAAGTGGGGCAGGTTGGCCGGTAGGCCTTGCAACTTCAAGCGATGCATTTACAACAGCTGTAGTTGCTAAATCACTAACATTATTACAAACAATAGACCCAGGCGTATCTACTAATGTAGCCAATGGTATATCCCAACTATCTAAAAGTGTTACAACAACCTCTCCTGAATATTTACAGGCTGTATCTGCACATGCGGCCGTGTTGGCGAGCAATGAGGCGGTTGCTCAGCCTTGGTTAGACAGTCTTGCAGCGACGCAAACAGTAAATGGAAGCTGGTCAAATAAAATATTTGATACCACATTAGTTATACAAGTGTTTGCAGCGGTTGATGGTACGGCGAATGGGATAAACCAGACGCTAGTTGATATACCTGATTCAAATCTTCGGGCAGTCATCAATGCGCAACTCGGGAGAAACTTTATGGATAATCTTTCACGTAATGATCTATCCAGGTTAATAACGTTGAATGCAAGTGGTATGGGCATTAGTGATCTGACAGGACTTGAATGGGCCGTGAATTTGACAACGGCTGATTTACAAAATAATAACATTACTTCAACCGCGCCTCTGGATGGGATAGCAAGTCTTACTATGGTGCTACTGGATGGCAATCCAGTAACCGGTGGCTCTGGTCTTGATGATGAGATCCCGACACTGCCCGAGTGGGGGCTTATTCTTATGGCCGTATTATTACTTGGTAGTGCTGTTCGGCATCAAGGTTTTAATCAGGCCGGCCGATTTCAGGCTTAACCAAAGGACAATCATTATGGAATTTTTTAGCTTGAATTTATATGCTAATCGAGCATTGCGCATGGTAGCCATTGGTTTAATGTTATCGTTTTCATCTCTATCTATAATCGCTCATGCGAGTTCCGACGTAAAAACAAATGGTCTTAAGCCGGATACACGGGAGTCTGTGCGAAATATTGGTCAAGCGTTATTACTCGCCAAAAGGTCGTACAAGGTCGATGAAAACATCAATACCCTACGTAGCAGTATTATGCAGACGCAGCAGTTAGTTAATGAGCTGACGCAACCGATAATGACACAGCATATTCAATTAACCCAATCAAAACAATCTACTCAGGTTGCAGCAAGTGTACAACCATCAAGCCAGCCCTCAGGCTGGCATCAAGCGCAAGCATCAAAAATAACACAACTTCGAGCAGCTACCGCCAAGTTGCGTAGTCTATGCCAGTCTCTTCAAGGCGCCAAAAGCGCTAAAACATCATCTTCATTATTTGATTCCGTTACCAGATTTTTTACAGGAAAAGCTAACCGTAATAAGTCAACAAAATTTGTTTTCGCCCCCGTGACAAGTAGTGTGCTGACATATCTTGAACAAATAGACTCAAAAATAGAAGTTGCATTAGCACTACCTGCGGTGCAACGCCAGCAACGATTACATGAACTTGCCGAAGAGCTGAATATTACTGACAAACCCATACAAACAGATAACAAAGATATTATCACGCCTACACTTTCAAATCGCACTCAACACAGACGCAGCTGGTAGTGTTTCTAAAAGATAACTAACAATACATAATTATGAGCATCGTTATGAATGAACTTAAACAAATGGCCGCAATTACACAGGCACTAACGTTTGCATTAATGTTAAGTATTTTTTCAACAGGTGCGCAGGGGAACCCCCTTGTTGAAACACGTGAAATTATATTTACTGACACACAACTGGCTCAAAAGGCGGCAGAACTAGGAGCAGCCGCATCAATATATGAGTATGTTCGAAACACACATGAATACACGCTTTACCATGGTTCACGTTCAAATACATTGAATACTTTTGGTGGTCTGCGTGGCAGCGATGTGGATATCGCATCTGTCTTAATTGCCATGTACCGTTCTCAGGGAATACCTGCACGTTATGCAGTAGGCAATATTCGCGTGCCTGCAAATGATGTTGCTAACTGGTTAACTGTTAAAGATATTGATCTGGCTGTTGCTATTATGGATGATCAGGGAATCCAGAATGTAGCATTATCAACGGACAGGCAATTCATCGATTTTGAACATGCCTGGGTGCAGGTGCAGGTACCGTATGACAATTACCGCGGCGTGCTTAATAACGGTGTAAATTGCACCGCAACACCGACGAGCTGTCACTGGATAGACCTTGACCCATCGTTTAAACTACGCAGGTTTCATAATCAAAATATAGATATCTATGGTGCGGTAAATTTTGACTATACCCGTTATTATAACGCTATTAAAGATGATGATGCTGAGTACCGAGATAAAGGGCCAACGGAAATCTATGAAACTCATATCCTGGATTATCTCAAAATCAATTTCCCTGGTAAAACTCTTGAGGATGTAGCTGATCCAGGCGTGATTATTTCTGTAGAAAATGGATTGTTACCAGCATCATTACCCTATCAGGTGATTGGCAGCGTTAATACATATGACACCATTGTTGATCATGATGCCGTGACCACAGGTAAAAGGTGGGCCAAGTTTCTCAATGGCAATTTTTCAATTCAGGCCACCACAACGGGTGGCGGTAGTATATCAATTATTACCGGTATTGGTGGTCCACATGCTTTGGCGGATTTGAGCACAAAACGTTTAACAGTGACTTATAGCTCTATAGCAACAAACGGCGTAGCTGATAGGGTAGAAGTGCGTTTAGACGGTGTTGTTATTGCAACACCTTTTCAAAGCGGCGGCAGTTTGACTTTCCCTATTGGCTCGCCCTTTACATTAAATGCACGCCTTGATGGCGCACCAGCAACTCTGACGGGGCAAACAGATAACGTTATAAATGTAAGTTACAACAATATGATCGTCGGTGGCTATTATCTCATTGGCGTGGGTGGTGATACCTCTAACTGGTCGCAGGTGCATCGCGCAGCAGACCAGCTTCTGGCAGCCAATAACCAGTTTAAAATTATTAATGATACCAGTGTGCCACCGGTGCCTTATGTGGATCAAAATATTAATGGCGTGATAGACGCAGGAGAGCCTCGCTTACTGGATGACCCAGCTGCACAGGATGCGCTTACAGGGGGGCTTTTGTACGTATCCATGAGCCAGTATTACACGCGATTTGTTGAAAACACCCGTCGTCTCGATGCCTTAAATCATGTTATATCACCAATGGAAGGTTTTATCGGCATCGTCAGTTCGACCTATGAAGTTGATTACTTGAACGACACTGCATTTTCAGTGATGCCAGGCGGACTGCTTATCGATATGAAAGGCATTCAGTTTAATGGTGCCTGGCGTAATAATGTGCCCGCGACTTATGCGAGTGACCACTTCGAACTGACTGGCCACGAAGGTTCTTCATTAGAGCATGAAATCTGGCAGGAAATAACGGGGTTTGATGCGATATCGACAGTGCGCGGTATTCAAATGTCACTAGCTGGCGGCGCTGCTTTATTAACACCGGAAAATACAGGCAGCAGTAATAATATGGCAAGCCAGTATTCAGGTTTTCAGTATGCCAATACCGTTCCTGCCGGGTTTACTTATAAACCTTTTACTGTTTTTTCCACCCAACCCGCTACCTGGATACACACTACCGTAGGCGCTTCAATGGAAGTTTTACGCCGCACGGTTAATGGCAGCTCAACCTCACTGCAACGCGCTATTGCTGCCTATGATTATAATACCAGCAGTGGACTCTATGCCTGGGTAAACTGTGTTGATAATCTGGAAAACCAGTTGCTTGCGATGTCACCCACGCAAACTGTGAGTTTTTCATTTTGTGATGGCACTGCGTTTTCGGGTACGGTGGCCAATGCGCTCACGCAAATGGAAAACAATTATTTAACATATGTCATACCTGTTGCCATTGGGCAGCAACTGTTTGACTTTTTTGATCGCGCTAAGGGCTTCAATACAGTAGATCATGTGTATCGCGGACTGCCACTGGCAACCAATGAACATAATGGCTCGCGTATACAGGATATTCGTGATGATGTCATGATTGGTGATAAAATTACATTTAATGGTGTTAATGGGCGTTGGGGATATGTAATACCAGGGCGTAAAACACAGGGCGATCAATTCCGATTTAGCGTATTCCTTGAAAAAGTGTTTAATCCAACGACCGGAAGTTTGGTCAGCCAGAGCTACAGCATCAGCAACGATATATTCCAGGCCGGAGGCGGCTGGGTAGATGGTGCTACTACACTTAATCAGTCAACGTCATTGCCGGGCACATCAGTCGTTCAGCCTACATTCAACAATGAAGTGTTTACCGATCTGAGCCTGGTGGCACAAACCAATAATGATTTGATTCGTACCCCGTCAACGGCTGACCCCATCAGTACCGTCACCGGTAATATGTACCACGATGAAACCGACATCACGATAAAAAGCCGTGGCATTAACTATGCCTTCACCCGCAGTTACAATTCTGGCCCTGCGCGCGCAGGCCAGGATGGGCCTCTAGGCTTTGGCTGGACGCACTCTTACAATATGAGCCTGCGATCCAATGATTATGGCAGTTGCCCCAACTGCGCTCCCGGCAGCGGTGCCGGGCAAGCGCCTGAAAACGGCAACAGCATCACTTCATCCATTACCTACATCGACGAACGCGGCGGTGAGCATACTTACCTGGTGAATGAATCCACGCTGGCAGTCACGCCACCACCGGGTGAATTCGATAACCTGCAATTAAATACACCGGCAGCGGGACAAACCACGCTAACATTCCGCAATGGCACCCAATATGTTTTCTCTGGCCCTGCCGCACTAAACACCACACCCAACCAGACAGCACGACTGGATTATATTGAAGATGCTTACGCTAACCGCCTGACTATGGGTTACGATGCAAGCAATCGCTTAAGCACAATCAGTGATAATCTGGGTATCAGCGGTCGTACCGGGTTAACGCTTAACTACACAGGTACGAATCCACACATCCAGAGTATCAGTGACTGGAGTGGTCGCAGCTGGAGTTTTTCTTATAGTGCTGATAACAATCTTGTTGCCATCAGTAACCCGTTAACCGATACAGTCACATACACATACCATGCAGGCACTCATCTGTTAAATGAGATGATTCTGCCCGAAAATCGCAGTGGCCAGTCGGCAAAAACCAGTTTTACCTATTACCGCAATAACAAGGCTTTTACTAACAATAATGCCCTGGGTCAGGGCGAAACAGTGGATTATGATCTTTACCGGCAACGCACCCGTGTGTCTGATCCGCGAGGATTTATTCGTACCCATTTTTATGACAAAGCCAATGGTGCGCTGCTTAAGTTAGAAGAACCCGATGGCGCTATCCTGCGATTTGACAACAATGCAGATGCGATGCGCTACAGCAAAACAGACGGTCTTGGTTTTACCACGCAGTACTCCTACCAGACCAGTCGCGCAATTAATGCCGCAGGCACTGATAATTTTGGCCGAGTATCCCGCGAAGTGGATGCGCTTAACCAGACAGTGGATACCGACTACGGTGTGTATGACCAGCCAACACTCAGCGTCAACAAGCGTGGTACTCCGATAATGCGCAGCTATTATGCAAGCACCAGTGTCGCTACGGATGCCGTCGCCGGTAAACTAAAAGATATTCGCACCACCGTCAATGGCGCGCCTGATATATTACTGGAGTCTTACACCTACTATGCAAGCGGTGCGGCTTTCGGCCAGCTCAAACAGCGCATTGAGTACATCGACCCCGCTGCGCCCACGCGGCGGCGTATTACCAGCTATACCTACGAAGCTAATGGCCTTAATCTACAGAACAAGACCGTATCAGGAGCCACCTCAGGTGGCAGCATTAGCCAGAATTTCACCTATGATGCGTTAGGACGTGTGCTTAGCCAAAGCCAAAGCCGTCGTTCCTCAGCCACCGATGCCACACTCATAACACTCGCCACCACGTTTGAATACGATGCCCTGGGGCGGGTGATAAAAGCCACCAACTCCCGAGGCGACATCAGCGAAACCGTGTATGACAAAAATGGTCAGATGAGCCAGACAAAAATACATTATCTCACCAATACCCCTAAAGATAATTGCGCAGCACCGGCGGGTGGCTATGTGGTTTGCACCACCGCAACCCATGATTATGACGCAGCCGATCGAAGAATCAGCACCACAGACATACTCGGCAATGTGACTTCCTTTGCCTACGATGCTGCGGGTAATCTGACAGCCACCACCGATGCCAACGGGCATACCGCACGCATCGAATACGACAGCATGAACCGCCAAACCGCAGTGATTGATGCCAATGGTCATCGCAGTGAAATGCGCTACGACCTGGGTGGACGCCTAATCGCCACCCAGGACGCCAATGGCAACACCGCCACATTTGCCTACGATGCCCTGGGCCGGCAAACCCAGATCACCACGCCACTGGGTAATCAAACCCAAATCCAGTACGATGCCAATAACAACGTCACCCACATCACCGACGCCAACGCGGTGGCCGGCCTGCAACCCAAAAACAACCAGAACGCCAGCGTCTATACCCAATACGACGAACTCAACCGGCCCACCCTGGTGCGCGATGCCCTCAACGGTGATACCCAGACCCGCTACGACCTGCTGGGCAACATCATCAGCATCACCGACGCCCTCGGCCAGACCACCACCTTCATCTACGACGACCTCGGTCGCCTGATTGAAACCCAGGACCCGGTCATCGAGGCCGGCACCGACAAAACCGACAAAATCCTGCAATACGACGAAGTCGGCAATGTCCTGCTCAGCGAAGACCGCACTGGCCGCCAACACCGCCACAGCTACGACAACTTAAACCGCAGAGTGCTCACCGAATACCTCAGCGACAGCACCCAGGACCGCTATAGCTACGATGCCTTTGGTGACTTAATCAGCGCGGGCAACAACGACGTCACTTACACCTACAACTACAGCCCACGCCACGAACTGGCCAGCAAAACCGACAGCCGATTAGGCAAAAGCCTCAACTGGAGCTACGACAATGTCGGCAACCTGCTCAGAAAAACCGACTACCAGAATGACGTCACCAGCTACCAGTACGACAGCAGCAACCGCCTGGTGGCAATGCGCAACCCGGCCTACCTGCAGGTGAGTTATCACTATGACGGCGCTGGCAGGCTGCTCAACCGCATCCTCAGCAACGGCGCCCAGACCGACTACAAATACGACAAGGACAATCGCCTGATTAGCCTGAAAAACCTCACCGCCGATAAAACTGTGGTCGAGAACCTGAACTACCAGCGGGACAATATCGGCAATATCACCAGCATAATCAACGCCGTAAATAGCAAAATCACCGCCTACAGCTACAATGCCCGTTACCAGCTCACCCAGGTCGACAGCACCAACAACAGCGAAGACCGCAGCTACAGCTACGATTCCGTGGACAACCGTAAAACCATGCTCGATAACGGCATCACCTACTACTACAACCACAGCGCCGGCAATCGCCTCAGCGAAATCCGTACCGACAGCCCGACGGGCCCCCTGTATCGCGAATTCAGCTACGACGATGCCGGACGAGTGACCGCCAAACGAGACGGCACAGGCAACACCCTCTACCTGCTGAGCCACACCGGCAAAGGGCGGATCTATGCCAGTTTAACCCCTAGCTCAGGCACCAGCCAGTACGGCTACGACACCAACGACTACCGCATCAAAAAAGACGGCAAGCTTTATCACCTCGAAGGCGAACACTTCGAAGCCACCTACGACAGTAGCGGTGTGCTGCAGGATAAATATTTAAGAGGCGTCATCGTCGATGAGATAGTGAACGGGTTTACCTATCACAGTGCCAATCAGAATGACTGGACCAACTATACGTTCCATCATGACCACCTGAATTCAGTGACGGCACAAACCGGCCATGCCGGCAGCACAGAAGAAACCACTAGTTATGATGCCTTTGGCAACCCGAGCTTGACCCTGCTGGGCACCGGCAACGACCTGCTGTACACCGGCAGAGAATATGATCGGGAAACCAAACTGTACTACTACCGGGCAAGATATTATGATCCGGAGAGTGGGCGATTTATTAGTGAGGATCCGTTAGGGTTTGAGGCAGGGGTTAACTTTTATGCCTATGTGAATAATAATCCGGTTAACCGAAACGACCCAACAGGGTTGGAATATGTCGGTTTTGATGCGAATCTCAGTTTGATTTCAGGTGTCCATGTTGGCGCTCATTACGATACTGACACTGGTGATATTTATTTTAATGGCGGTGGTAATTTGGGTACTAGTATTGGTCTAGGCTTTTCTGTAAAAGAAAATCCCCCGCCCACGGGGATAACTTTTAATGCTGGTTTGTCTGGGTGTGTTATTGTAGCTTGTGTTACTGCTGCTAGTAGAACACTTGATCCTATAGAAGGCACATCAAAATTCGATGTCACAGATAGTTATCTTGATTATTCAACAGTGCTGGACCAAGGTGATTTTGATGCGAAATTGAAAATAGGTGGTGATGTTAATTTTGATGCAAATGGAGTGGCTTTTAATGTGCTTGATGCCTGGGATGGCATAAGTGCGACAGCGTCAAGTACCTATAATGGTGTAGCTGATTTCCTGGGATTTGGTGGTTCTACGCCAACACCTGCTACTGGTGGATTTGTGTTGTATCCCAGCAAGCCAAACACCAATGCGTTAGAGAGTGTCTATGCAAAATAGCATACCTAAGACAATGGCAGAAAATAATAATTCTGATTTTTTAATCAGAGTAAAAAAATTTAGGATTAAGATTTTTTGGATATTTTTAGGTTTTTTTTTGCCATCATTTATAATGAAGTTTTTGGATCCGTATGTTAAAGATTTGCTTGGAAGTTCCGTTTCTACGGTTATTTTTGTCATTGTCTTTTTGATAGGCATGGCGGCGTTCCAAATGTTCCTTGGTATGAAATGCCCAAAATGTGGAGAAGGTTATTTTACAAAATATGACTATATGCCCAGATTAATGTACAAGCTTAAGTGTCAGAATTGTGACCTGAATGTTTTTGCAAGAGTCAGAGAGTGTGATAAAAATAATAGCTGTTAAAGTTAAAATAAAATAGGTTAGTCTGGATTGAAAAACCCACCAAGGCTGTTGCTCCTGTTGAGACAAATCCCGGAAATCTTGGGACAGGAAATCCGGGGAGTGCGGCCGAGCAAGGTCGATCAATCCAGCGGGTGGAAATCCCGAGTCCTGGGGACACAATAGAATGGCACTAAGTTAAGCCTCTTCAGCTTAATATAAGTGCAGACATCATTCGTCATATGCTCGCGGGTCGGCTGGTGCACCTTGAGTATCCAATCATGCTTTAAGCTTCCGAAGAAACGCTCTACCACAGCATTATCCCAGCAAGCCCCAACCGCCCGGCCTGTAGCTTTAATCTTGCCATGGCTTTCATAGACTTGTAACGACTCATTTCAAAGCCTTCTTAGCGTAACTTTTTAGCCATTTCTCGGCTGCCTAAACTTTGGCGGCTCGACTTAAAAAGCACTTTGATTCTTCGATACATATGCAGTTCGTGAACGGTTATTAGCGGGGCGCGCGAGCCTTCCATGCATAGATGGCCGATTTGCCAACCTTCATTACGCGACAAAGCAGCCGTACGGGGTAGCTTTGTGCGTGTTTTTTAATGAAGTGATACTTTACTTAATTTCTTTCGCAAAAGAAGGCGCTGGCCTTTTTTAAAATCTCTTTCTCCATGCGTAGCTCTTTGTTTTCTTTACGCAGGCGCTGAAGTTCCACTCGGTCACCCTCAGCAAGCCCCTTACCTACCGACAGCTGTTCTTGTTGGCCTTTCCAGCGATACAATAAATTGTTGGCTACGCCCAATGATTTAGCAGCTTCAGGAACCGAATAGCCTTAATCGCGAACCAAGGCAACAGCTTCTTCTTTAAACTCTTTTGGATATAGTTCCAATCTCCACTTACTAGCGATCAATTTTCCAAATGTCATGAAAAACACCGGGTTAGTGACGGCTCGGATCAAGCGTAAACTAATATAATTCACCTTCTCCAGTCCCATATCCTGTGGGTGTGATTTTTATAGTTTAAAAAAACCTTCACGAAACCTTAAAAATCCAGCCCTTTCTTTCCGTTATAGTTAACACTGCCTTCTGAGTTAAGACGCAAAAGTTTGCTTGAACAGGTTCATTAAATAATGAGCCTTATTGGCGCGTGATGCATATATTTTTCTAAATAAATATATGCAGGCAGTTGACCTGTTATTTTTTATAACAATGTACCGTTGGAAAATACAAATGAACTTCAAAGCAAACACACTTGTTGCCGCATCTGCCCTAGCCAGTTTGGGCAGTATATCCGAGTAAAACCTTTACGAATAATAATGCTTACTTTGTTTTGTGATACACCCATTGCTCCTTATGCAGGTGATAAACACAGGCATGGGGCCGAAAACTTTCAACCCCTCCCACACTGGACACTTCTGATACAAATGATCACCCCTTGGTTCGATTAATCGTATTTTATTAAATTAAAATTTGGAGAGTAAAATGAATACGTCTTTAAAAATCCTATATACCGGTGTAACGCTAGCTACTTTAGCGGCTGTCGGCTCTGTATCTGCCGCTCCATTGACCCTGTCAGATCCGGTTGATCTGACCATTAATGTATCAGGTGCAACCGCTTCCGATAACGCACTCAAAGATGTTTTCGATAATTTATGTGAAGGCGACTCTTTGACTGTGTTTACTGACCGCTGTGTGAATGATGATGCAGCGGTCAGTGGTCAGGACTGCGGTACTAGCTCCGCCAAGCTGCCAGGTAAGTCTTTTGCTGCTTACTTTTGTACTATGGGCACCACTGCCGGTATATCGCCAGATCAAAATGTATTATTTCGCAAGCGCTCAAGCGGTGGTACATTTTGGGGAACGGTTCCAGTGGCCTCTGCTGACCCAACGGTTGAACAAATGCAGCTCGGTGCTAACTGTGGAGAGGAGTCTCCCGGTATTTATAAATGCGATAAAAACGTAACAGAGCCTACAATATCAGATGCGGGTATTTCTGATGAAGAGCCCAGCTTATTCACAAGCGTTAACGTGGCGGCTGGCAAAGCCGCTATGACTGTGACGTTAAATGGCCAACTATATGTTAAGCCCATCGCTGCGCTGACATATGGCATTCCAGTTACCAATGCGCTTTACGGTGCGCTACAGAAGGCCCAAGGTCTGAACGAAGACCTAGATGGTGATGCAGCTATTGAGGGCACCAGCGAAACGGCAACAGAAGCGGATATTATTGCCAATATGCCCTCGTTAACCAAAGAGCAGGTAGCTGCTTTAATGACGGGGTCACTTGGTGAGTGGGGTAATGTGCGCTATGGTGGCGTGGCTTTAACGGCGACAGCAGGTATTTCTGCCCCTTCTGATGGGCGAGTGACAATTTGCCGTCGCGTCAATGGCTCCGGGACTCAGGCCCAGATAAACGCTAACTTCCTTAACGCACCATGTGTGCCAGGTGCGGCTCTCCCCGCCCCAGACAACACAGCTTGTACCGATACAGAAGGCAATGCGCACCCAGACTTACCTTTCTGTGCGCCTGGTTATGCCGAAACAACGGCCACCACTGCTGGTAGAGCCATCGTTCACGAAAACAGCGGCTCGGGTGATGTCACTGAGTGTCTCGACCAGCTGCAAGCTGCGAATCGCTGGGCAATTGGCGTGCAATCCATGGAAAAAAGCTCTACGGAGTGGAGTTTTATTAAAATCAATGGCGAAGAACCTACTCTTGAGAACGTTGCTACCGGTAACTACTTTGACTGGGCGGCCACCACCATTCAGTGGAGAAATACCACGGTTAACGGCGTGCCTGCACCTTCCGGTGATATGCTGACTATCCTCAATGCAATTCGTGTTGAAGCGGGTAAGCCAGCAGTTCTGGATGCCTTGAACGACAAAGTGAGCCAAAACATTGGAGCCACCGGTTACCTTGGTTTGGTTGGCAGCGGTGTTGCAAGTCCTTTTAATGCGAACCTTCCTGTTATGCAGTACACGCGTGGCGGTAAAACATGCCACGTTCAACGCGCAGTGGAAACAGCTGATTTTGACTAAGCGCCGTAGTGTTTGAAAATGTTAGAAGGCCGGCCCTGCAATGGGCCGGCTTTTAGAATTCAGCCCCTAGATTGCCACCCATAATCACAACCCACTGAATGTGCATTCAAAGGTACAGATTACTATTTCAGTTGATTCCGGAGGTAAGTCCTTGTCACAGCACTCACAATTCGGCCGAATGCGTCAGGAAAACCCTGCCTCTTTCTTTTTTCCTCCAGACATTATGGTTTTCGCATTTTAAAATCATTCACAGCACGCCAAACTGTTTGAGCACTCTCGAAAAAATATTGGGTTCTTCAAATAAAGAATGCACCACCGTGATAATCGCTTCTTTATCCAAGTGGTTTCAACAAGAACAGACCACTTAAAACCTCAAATGGGAAGATAGCACCCATCCCTTAGTTGAGCACTACTCTCTTATTTTGACTGGGATAACGCTTTGAGATCATCCTTTACACTGACAACCCCCGCACAAGCCAATAAATGCCGCCATGCGGCATAGGGAATTAATCTGTGTTCTGGAAGCTCGGTACTCGTTTTCCACTTTCTGATGGTTGTCGATCCCTTTCTATTGAAGCTAACACCAGACAGCTTAGCTACATCGCTCTGAGACCATCCCGCCAGCTCTATAAGTCTGCTAATTTCTGCCGGTGTTGGGCTAATGTAGTCACCACTAGCGTAAGCTCTTGCGCAAGGCCTACTTTTAAAAGCCTCCAAAGTGGCCGGCAAATTG
>Ga0209121_10002636_pt1 | contig 18033 bp, 16 predicted proteins | sample Cruoilmetagenom3_FD_187292 | JGI IMG/M metagenome (GOLD analysis project Ga0209121, IMG submission 187292) | Oil polluted marine microbial communities from Coal Oil Point, Santa Barbara, California, USA - Sample 3 (SPAdes) (version 2) | ecosystem: Environmental > Aquatic > Marine > Oil seeps ... | reverse complement strand
CTTTCGATAACACGGTCTGGGTCGTGATCTTCGCTGAGTGGATCAGCTTCGGCATCATCGACGCCAAGTTCTTCGGCGTGCTGGCAATGTTCGGTGCGATCATAGTTATGGCGCTCGTGCCTTGGCTCGATACATCCTCCACACGTTCCGGTCGTTACCGTCCGATGTTCAAGTGGTGGTTCGCTGTCCTATGCGTAGACTTCATTGTCTTGATGTGGGCCGGCGCAATGCCAGCTGAGGGTATCTACCCAATCATCGCGCTCATCGGTGCAACGTACTGGTTCGCTTATTTCCTCGTAATCCTGCCGCTTCTGGGCGTTATCGAAAAACCGACAACACCCCCAGCGACAATCGAGGACGACTTCAACGCGCACTACGGCCAATCGGCTGCATCGGCTGACGCCGCTGCGTCCTCGGCTGAGTGAGAAAGGACCAATGAACATGTTCCGCAAACTCACCCTTACCGCAGCAGTAGCCCTAGGCCTTGCCTCGGGCACTGCTTACGCCGCCGGTTCCGAAACCCACATCGAGGACTTTGATTTCTCGTTTGAGGGTCCATTCGGCGCTTATGACACGAACCAGCTTCAGCGTGGTCTTCAGATCTACACTGAAATCTGTTCCTCCTGTCACGGCCTGAAGTTCGTCGCCTTGCGCACGTTGCATGACGAAGGCGGGCCGCACCTGCCGGAAGACCAAATGCGCGCCTATGCAGAGTACTACGAAGTATTCGATGTAGCTTTGGACGACTATCGCACAGCAACACCTGCGGATCACTTCCCGGAAAGCAACGATCCAAACGCACCTGACCTGTCCTTGATGGCCAAGGCACGCGCTGGATTCCACGGGCCATACGGCACAGGTATCAACCAGCTGACACGCGGCATGGGCGGCCCTGAATACATCGCCTCCCTGCTGGATGGCTATCATGAGGCACCTTCTTGTGCGCCTGAGAACTTTGACGGTTACTACAACACCGTCTTCGCAGCGGGCGGCTATCCTGATGAGTGTAAAGACGACCACGGCGGGCACATGTATCCAGGCAGCTGGATCGCAATGGCACCGCCGCTTTATGATGATCAGGTTGAGTTCAATGACGGCCATGCCGCCGATGTTGAGCACATGGCCCAAGACGTCGCGGCCTTCCTGATGTGGACAGCCGAGCCTAAGATGATGGCACGCAAACAGGCTGGCCTCACAGGTGTGATCTTCCTGACAGTCTTGTCTGTGTTGCTGTACCTCACAAACAAACGTTTGTGGGCTCCGCACAAAGCAGCGGCTAAGCGCAAAGACTAAGCGTCTAACCTAATCAAACAAAAGGCCCGCCAATTTGGTGGGCCTTTTGCGTTTTAACCAAGATAGTCCACGAACGCCGCAGGCGGATCACTCAAAAAGCTCTGCGTCGCAATCGGCGGCCATGCTTTGTTTGGTGAAACCCCGATAATAGAATCTGCCACACGTGCCGCATCACTTGGGTCATGTGTTACCATCACAACGGTGCGCCCAGCCTCTTTCGCCAAGGCCACGGACAGATCCAGCATCTCCGCCTTCAAACCGGGCCCAAGGGCGCTAAACGGTTCATCCATCAGCATCACGTCACGGTCCTGCAACAATGCACGTGCAAGCGCTGCACGGCTCTGTTGCCCACCTGACAGCTCCGCTGGCTTACGATCAGCCATGCCATCTAACCCAACGAGCCCCAACATCTGCTCAACCCGCTTGCGATCAGTCGCACCGGGCTTCAGCTTCGGCCCCAAAGCAAGCGCCACGTTTTGCATAACCGACAAATGCGGGAACAAGTTGTTGTCCTGAAACAGCATCGAAACAGGCCGCTTCGCTGGCGCAAACGTAGTAATATCAACACCCTTCCAATACAGCGCACCCCGCGTCTGCGGAACAAATCCAGCAATACCACCCAACAATGTGGACTTCCCAGCACCAGACGGCCCGATAACCGCGGTAACTTTCCCTGCTTCAATCTGTAATCCTGCCGAAAGCGAATACGCGCCTTGCGAGAACTCAGCGTCTTTACACCACAGCATGCGCACGGCCTCCTTTGTCAAACACCCAGAACACACCGAGCGAAAGCACCACCAACACCAACGCTGCACCATATGCCGCGTCCATTTGATACCGCCCCATCAGGTCATACATCATAAGCGGTAAAGTCCCTTCACCGGGGCGCGAAAACAATGTGATGACCCCAAGGTCCCCCATCGCCAATGCGCCCGTCAGACCAGCCGCGAACCCCATCGGGCGGCGTACACGCGGCAAATACACGATCCGCCATAACGCGAACCCGCTAAGTCCAAGTGACTGCCCCAATCGTCCAAAATCAGCTCTCGCGGCCTCAATTCCGGGGCGTAATATCCGTAGGACAAACGGCAACGCCATCAACACGTTCACAACCATCGTAACAGGTAGCGCGACGGATGAGGGCCGCACGAAGGGCTGCACAATCAGGAACAGCCCCGTCCCCAACACCAAACCAGACACTGAAATGCCCAACAGTGACGCCGCTTCACCGGCTTTCGTCGCCAATGGCAGTGCCAGCGTCATCGTCAACACGATTGCACCCAGCGCGATCATCAAAGACCGCACCGCTGCGCCCCAAACACTGCTTGGTAAGTCGATCAACCCCGTCACCCCAGCAATCGCAACCGCGACGAGAGGCGCTAACAAAAACAGCGCCGCGAACCCGATACAAACCGCGTCCAGTACTTTCGATCCATCCCAGCGCTGCACGACGCGGTCAAACCCCGCCCCCAGCAAATCACCGCGGGACAAAAATAAAGCCAGCCCACCAGCACCCAGCCCTAAACAAAGCTGAACCACCGCCAGTGACGCCGCCTTGCTGAGGTCAAAGTCGAACTTGAAGGCCTGATAAATCGCAAGTTCAACCGTCGTTGCCCGTGGCCCCCCACCCAAGGTGAGGGCCACTGCAAAAGACCCCAAGCAAATCACAAAGATCACTGCAAAAGCACCCGGAACAACGCGTCGCAACATCGGCCATTCCAACAACCAGAACACAGGCGCGCCGAGCGATGCGGCCACCCGAAACCGTTCTGACGGAACGGCAAGCCACCCTTGTAGGATCAAGCGGACAGCAAGCGGTAAATTGAAAAATACATGGGCAAGGATCACCCCCTGCGCACCGTAGATTTCCAATCTCGGCAATCCCAAGGGCGATAAAAGCAGGTTGAGCATCCCGTTGCCGCCAAACACAGCTAGCAACCCAAGAATCGCGACGATCACTGGCAAGATGAACGGCGCACCCATAACCGAAATCAAAGCGGACCGTCCCCAAAACGCCCTGCGTGCCAACGCGCGGGCAACAGGAATTGCCAATACGACACTAATCAAAGCTGACCAGAATGCCTGCCAGATCGTAAATTTCAATGCGGAAACGTCTGCCGCAGACAGGGCAGTGAATCCACCGCCACGCCACAACACCGCCGTTACGGGGCCAATAATTAGCCCCGCAACGATCAGTGCTGCACTTATTGAGAAAGCGCTACGCGCCACGCTTCAATCGCTCCGTCGCGTAGGGCGGCGGCTTCATCTTCGGAGTAAAACAACACAGTCTCGGGCTGCGGCAACTCTTGGAACCCTTCTGGCCATTGCTCGATTGGTAATGCTGCTGGGAAGGACCAATTTGTCGTCGGAATCAAAGATTGGAATTCTGGTGTCAGAACAAATGCCATGAACTGATCCGCTAATTCAGGATTATCTGTACCCGCAACCTTCGCAGCCAATTCAACAAAGAAGTAATGCCCCTCATCAAAAATCGCGGCCGACTTGGTAAGGTCTTCCTCGGCAATGATATGGTAGGCAGGCGACGTCGTGAAAGACAGCACAACGTCCGCTTCACCATCCGTGAACAACCCATAGGCCTCAGACCAACCCTGTGTGACCGTCACAATTTTGGGGGCCAAACGCCCCCAAGCAGCCTCAGCCTCATCACCGTAGACCGATTGAACCCACAGCACCAACGCAAGACCAGAGATCGACGAACGAGGGTCTTGAATCACGACACGCACATCATCAGGCGCGTTGAGAAGGTCTTCAAAGCTGTCGAAACCGTCAAGCTTGGTATTGTCGTAAATGAACGCCGTGTGGCTGTAGTTGAACGGTACAAACACATCATCCGCCCACTCAATCGGCAACGTCAACACCGACAAATCGACACTATGCTCGCCCAAAAGCCCGCTTTCACGGGCGCGCTTGGTGACATCGGTGTTCAAGCCAATAACAACATCCGCTTCGGTGCGCTCCCCCTCCAGCAACAAACGTGGCAGAACATCACCCGTCTGATACTGCAAATCACACTCGCACTGCGCTTCAAACGCAGCCTCAATGCTCGGGCCAGGGCCCCATTCCGAGCCGAAGTAATCGGGGGCATAAACTGTCAGCACATTCGTTTCAGCAGCAGCAACGCTGGCAAACATCAGTCCTGCGACAGTGAGTAGGGTCTTCTTCATTTTTCTTCCTCTCATTGCGCCGAACGGAGAAAGGGGGGCTTGGTTTATCCACGACCCGTTACCTTCCCTCCGCCGGTCTTAACCGGTTCAGGTTCTACGGGTCCGCCATGTGGCATCTCAGCTTCAATTGAAGCCCCCCGAGGTACAGACAGACCTAGGACGCGGCGCGAGACTTGGCAAGGGGGCGCGGCAACGCTAGACCCCCTTCAAAGGAGCCATTCATGTCGATCAACAGCTACGGACACTTATTCCGCGTCACAACTTGGGGCGAAAGCCACGGGCCTGCATTAGGTGCAACTGTTGACGGCTGCCCTCCCGGTGTTCCGCTTACGGCGCCAATGATCCAACACTGGCTCGACAAACGCCGCCCTGGGCAAAACAAGATGACAACCCAGCGCAATGAGCCTGATGCGGTCAAAATCCTGTCCGGCGTCTACGAAGGCAAAACAACAGGCACGCCAATCCAGCTGATGATCGAGAACACCGATCAGCGCTCCAAAGACTACGGCGACATCCTGAATACCTTCCGCCCCGGGCACGCCGACATCACCTACCACCAGAAGTACGGGCTGCGTGACCCGCGCGGTGGCGGGCGCAGCTCTGCGCGTGAAACAGCGTCCCGCGTTGCCGCCGGTGGTGTTGCACGCGAAGCGATCAAGGCACTCGCGCCGAACGTCGAGATAAAGGGATACATGGTTCAGATGGGCGAAAAGCACATCGACCGTTCCCGCTTTGATTGGGACGCGATTGAAGGCAACGATTTTTGGTGCCCAGATGCGGCGGTCGTTGACGAATGGACCGACTACATCAATTGGCTTCGCAAAGACGATCACAACTCGGTCGGCGCAATAATCGAGGTTGTGGCGCGAAATGTGCCCGCCGGTATCGGTGCACCTGTTTACGGCAAGTTAGACACTGATCTGTCCGCCGCAATGATGTCTATCAACGCCGTCAAAGGCGTCGAAATCGGCGAAGGCATGGCCGCTGCTGCCCTGACAGGCCGTGCAAACGCGGACGAGATTTTCATGGGTCCGAACGGGCCAGAGTATTCCAGCAATCACGCTGGCGGCATCCTTGGCGGTATCTCTACGGGCCAAGACATTGTGGTGCGTTTCGCTGTGAAACCGACATCCAGCATCCTAAGCCCGCGCGCCTCTATTCGTATGGATGGCACGCCTACCGAAGTCGTCACAAAGGGCCGTCATGACCCCTGTGTTGGCATTCGGGCTGTGCCCGTCGGCGAGGCTATGATGGCGAGTGTCATCCTTGATCATATCCTGATCGACCGCGGTCAAACTGGCGGCGTGCGCGGCAAGATCGGTTAACGTTTCTGCTTGGACATCTGTACAGCCAGAATACCTACCGTGATGATCAGCACGCCAACAATGTCCATTGAACCAATCTTTTCACCCAAGAGAAGTGCGGCAATCAACACGCCAAAGAATGGCGTCAGAAAGTGGAATACTGCTGCCGGTGTCGCGCCGATGCGATCCACCAAGAAAAACCATATCAATGTCGCTAATAGACCGGGTACCAGCACGGTGTAACTGAACGCGACGATGAGTTGCCAATTCCATGTGACGTCAAACGTCTCGATCGCCAATGCAGGGCCCCACAGAACCGCGCTTCCAACGAACATCTGCAGCGACACCACCATTAGAAAATTCCCGCCCGATGACGCGCCGCGCACTGCAAGCGTGGCAACGGTTAGGGAAATGACACTAATTACGCAAAGGGTGACGCCAAACAGGTCCACATCCCCTTGCAGGCGCGCGCCCATAATCAACGCAACACCGACTACACCTGCCATTAGCCCCACCATACCCAATGGCCTGATTTTCTCTCCGTAAACCGCCCAGCTTGCGAACGCCGCAAGCAACGGCATCGTTGAGGCAATAATGGCCGCAAGCGAGGCTTCAATTGTCTGCATAGCGACGAAATTCAGACCCAAATACAGCCCGTTTTGCGTGATGCCGAAAACAACAACGGCAATCCATTGCTTACGCGTCAGACGCCAATTCTGACCAATCGCCAGCGCGATCAGCAAACCGATGATACCAGACACCAAGAACCGAAACGCTAGGGCGTGCAGCGGCGGCGCATACTGAACGATCACGCGTGCAGACGTGAACGCAGACGCCCACATGATGCCAAACGCGACACCCATAAGAATAGATTTTCCGTCAATATTCTTCATAAGCACCCTAAACGAAAAAGGGCCGCCAATTTAGGCGACCCTCTAACCAAAATAGCGGATCAGCCTTAGCCGTTCACGCTGTCCTTGAGTGCCTTCGCGATTGTCATCTTAACAACCTTGTCAGCGTCTTTCTTGATCTGCTCGCCAGTCGCTGGGTTGCGAACCATACGCTCAGGGCGCTCACGGCAGTAAATTTTGCCAACGCCTGGAAGCGTAACAGCGCCACCGCCGGAAACTTCGCGAGTAATCAGGCCGACAATCGCGTCCAGTGCTGCGGAAGCTGATTTCTTGTCTGTACCCATGTCCTCAGCAAGTGTTGCTACCAGCTGTGTCTTTGTCATTGGTTTCGTAGCCATCTTCATTCTCCTCGTTCTGCCCGTTTACTGGGCTTCTTACTTCGTCATTAGACTGTATGTGGCTATGTTCCACAACGAATAGTGTCACTTTACAAGTGGAAAACCGCATATTGTGGGCAAATTCACCAATTTTCCTGCATTATAAGAAGGCAGTTTCCTCAAATGAACGCAATTTCCGGCTATGAATCCGCTCAAGCGGCATTTCGCGAAGACGCTCCATCGCGCGAATTCCGATCATCAAATGCCGTGAAACCTGTGTTTTGTAGAAATCTGATGCCATTCCCGGCAGCTTTAATTCGCCGTGCAAAGGCTTGTCAGAAACGCAAAGCAACGTGCCATATGGCACCCTGAAACGGAAACCATTCGCCGCAATCGTCGCACTTTCCATGTCCAATCCGATAGCGCGCGATTGGCTCAGGCGTTGAACAGGGCCGGACTGGTCCCGCAATTCCCAATTGCGATTGTCAATCGTCGCAACGGTCCCCGTCCGCATAATCCGTTTAAGCTCATACCCCGAAAGCTCGGTAACCGAAGCCACCGCCTCTTCCAGCGCGATCTGTATTTCAGCCAATGCAGGGATTGGCATCCAGACCGGCAAGTCATCATCAAGAACGTGATCTTCGCGCAGATACCCGTGCGCAAGAACGAAATCACCAAGGCGCTGCGAATTACGCAAACCCGCACAATGCCCAACCATCAACCAAGCATGCGGCCGCAGCACCGCAATATGGTCCGTCGCGGTCTTCGCGTTGCTCGGCCCGACGCCAATATTCACCAATGTAATCCCACCCTGCCCTTCGCGGCACAAATGATAGGTCGGCATCTGCGGCATCTTCTCGGGCACGTTCAGCGGCGCATCAGCATCTGTGATCACTTGGTTTCCGGTGCTGACAAACGACGTGTACCCGCTGTCTGGATCGGCAAGCATCTTACGCGCGTATGCCTCAAACTCTTCGACATAAAACTGGTAGTTCGTGAACAAAACGTGGTTTTGGAAATGTTCCGCTTGGGTTGCTGTGTAGTGTTGCAACCGCGCAAGCGAGTAATCGATCCGTTGCGCCGTAAACGGGGCCAATGGGCTGGATCCATCTTGATGGTGAAAATCGACACCATTCACGATATCATCATTCGTCGTGGCAAGATCTGGGACATCAAAAACGTCCCGCAGCGTAAATTTCAACGCACCTTCCTGCGGCACCGCGATCTCACCTGAAACGGCAAAATGCATCGGCATCGGGGTCATCGAAACACCGATCACCACAGGTTCGTCATGATTTTCGATCAACAACCCGATCTGCTGCAACAGATACCCTTCAAACAGGTCTGGCCGCGTAACGGTGGTTGAATAAAACCCGGGGCCTGCGACGTGACCAAAGCTTAACCGTGTATCGGTTTGCGCATAGGTGGACGTGCGAATGCGAATCTCAGGGTAGAAAGCACGAAACCGCGTATCAGGCCGCGTACCCGCGACGTGCTCTGAAAAAGTTTCAGACAAGAATGTAACCGCGATCTGGTACAGTTCTTGTAACCGTTTAACAGCGGCCTTCGGGTCTCTGAATTCCTGAGCAGCGGGAACTTCGGGTGAAACTACGGGCAAATGTGCGTCAGATTTCATCATAGGGCGAGCCTTCATATATTATTGTTCTTATGCGCGACGAAAAAGGCCGCAGAACAAGCTGCGGCGGCATTCATCAAATGTATCTGTATATTCATGCACCATATTGCCACCAGAATATGACACTCCGCAAGCCCCGGCCACGTGATGCCAAATGTCGTTTTTCCTCTAGTCAGCAGCGCTGTCCTCGTATTGGCTGCAACCAAGGAGAACTAAAATGTCTGTCCCCGAACTCAAAACCAATCTGTCTAACTGGCAAGAACGTGTCGATCTCGCCGCTGCATTTCGTTGGACCGCGCGCTTGAATTTGCATGAAGGGGTCGCAAACCACTTCAGCCTCGCCATCAACGACGATGGCACCAAGTTTCTCATGAACCCCAATCAAATGCACTTTAGCCGGATCAAAGCCAGCGACCTGATCGTCGTCGACGCCAACGATCCTGAAACGCTGTCGGGCCCGAACGCCCCTGATCCAACGGCTTGGGGGCTACACGGCGGCATCCATCGCCACTGCCCCCACGCCCGCTGCGCTATGCACGTCCATTCAATCCATGCGACCGTTTTGGCATCCCTCAAAGACAGCCGCCTGCTTCCGATTGACCAGAACTGCGCGACATTCTTCAATCGCTACGTGATAGATGACCATTATGGCGGCTTGGCTTTTGAAGAAGAAGGCGAACGCTGTGCAGGGCTGCTCACCGACCCCAAGCAAAAGGTCATGATCATGGGCAATCACGGCATCATGATCATCGGTGCCACCGTCGCTGAGACCTTCAACAGACTATATTATTTCGAACGCGCAGCTGAAACCTACATCCGCGCCTTGCAAACCGGACAGCCCCTTCGCGTGCTCTCAGACGAGATCGCGGAGAAGACCGCGCAAGAACTCGAAGACTACCCCGAGCAAGACGAACGCCACCTGTCCGAACTCAAGGCGATCTTAGATGAAGAAGGGTCTAACTATGCGGCATAAGTCCGACATTGATGACCCAAGGCGTTGGACCAGCACGCGCCGCTTGGGACGAGGAAGCAGGCTCTAACCCTGCATCTTTCCCAACTTTAGGCACATGCCATGACAATTTACGGCCTCACTGACGAACACACGATGATCGCGGACACAGTACGCAGCTTCGTTGAAAACGAAATCTACCCCCATGAAGACCTTGTTGAACGCACAGGCGACGTCCCGCAAGAGATCGCCGACGAGATCAAGCGCAAGACTATCGAACTTGGGTTTTACGCCTGCAACTTCCCCGAAAGCGCGGGTGGTGCTGGCCTGACCCATCTCGAATTCGCTTTGGTGGAACGTGAACTCGGGCGTGGTTCTATGGCTCTCAATCACTTCTTCGGGCGCCCGCAAAACATCCTTATGGCCTGTCAAGGCGAGCAGATCGAACGCTATCGCGATCCGGCTATACGCGGCGAACGGATGGACGCCCTTGCGATGACGGAACCGGGTGCAGGCAGCGACGTACGCGGTATGAAATGCGCCGCCGTGCGCGATGGCGGCGACTGGGTTCTCAATGGTACCAAACACTTCATTTCCGGTGCCGACCACGCGGATTTTGTCATTGTGTTTGTCGCTACGGGCGAAGACCAAACCCCACGCGGCCCCAAGAAACGTATCACAACGTTTCTAGTCGATCGTGACACCCCGGGTTTCACCATCCGCGATGGCTACAAATCCGTCTCTCACCGTGGCTACAAGAACATGATCCTCGACTTTGACGATTGCCGCCTGCCCGATGCGCAGGTCTTGGGCGAGGTCGACGGTGGCTTCGCCGTCATGAACGAGTGGCTCTATGCGACGCGCATTACAGTCGCCACCATGTCTGTGGGTCGCGCGCGCCGTGTCTTTGACTACGCCCTCGATTATGCGGCTGAACGTGAACAATTCGGGCAGAAAATCGGAAAGTTCCAAGGCATCAGCTTCCAACTCGCCGATATGATCACCGAGATCGATGCGGCGGACTTGCTCACGCTCGCCGCTGCTGATCGCCTCGACAAAGGCCTGCCTGCAAATCGCGAAATCGCGAGTGCCAAACTCTATGCCTCTGAAATGCTGTCACGCGTTACCGATGCGGCCATCCAGATACACGGTGGCATGGGTTTGATGGATGATTACCCCCTCGAACGCTTTTGGCGCGACGCACGCGTTGAACGCATCTGGGACGGCACTTCCGAAATTCAACGCCACATCATCAGCCGGGAAATGTTACGGGCACTTGGCGCATGAAACGCGATCTTTCGAGACTATTCCGCCCTAAAAGTGTCGCCGTTATTGGCGGCGGCGCTTGGTGCCACGCCGTCATTGAGCAACTTCAAAAGTCGAATTTCAACGGTGACATCTGGCCCATTCACCCAAGTCGCGAAGAAATTTGCGGCCTTCAAACCTACCAGACGGCCCTTGATCTTCCGACGCCGCCAGATGCTGTTTTCATCGGCATCAATCGCGATGCAACGATTGGCGCGGTTGAACGCCTGTCGCGGATAGGCGCCGGAGGTGCCGTTTGTTTTGCCAGCGGGTTTGGTGAAACGGACGACGGACAGGATGCGAACACACGCTTGCTTAAGGCTGCTGGCGACATGCCGATTCTCGGGCCCAATTGTTACGGCATGATAAACGCACTCGACGGTGTATCGCTGTGGCCTGATCAACACGGATGCCTTCCCGTTGAACGCGGCGTTGCAATCCTGACCCAAAGTTCAAACATCGCAATTAACCTGACAATGCAGCGGCGCGGTTTGCCAATCGCTTACGTTGTAACCTGTGGGAACCAAGCACAGCTTTCCGAAGCCCAGATTGCGGACGCCCTGTTGGATGACCCCCGCGTCACCGCAATCGGGCTGCACATCGAGGGGTTTAGCGATCTCCCCGCATGGCAAACCCTGACGCGAAAGGCCCACGCCAAAGGCATCCCGCTTGTGGCGCTCAAGGTCGGGAAATCTATTGAGGCTCAAACCGCGACCATCTCTCACACGGCCTCGCTTGCCGGCAGTGATACCGGTGCGAACGCGCTGTTGGATCACTTGGGAATTGCCCGCGTAGACAGCCTTCCGGCACTGCTTGAAACCCTCAAGATCTTTCACATCTCGGGCCCTCTTTCCTCGGGACGGATTGCCTCAATCAGCTGTTCTGGCGGCGAGGCGAGCCTGATAGCGGACATGGCGCACGACACCGCCCTTTCATTTCCACCCCTGACGAGCACTCAAACAAAAGGGCTATCATCTGCGCTTGGCCCCAAGGTCGCGTTGGCCAATCCGCTTGACTATCACACCTACATTTGGCGCGATACAGAGGCCATGACACGGGCATTTTCCGCCATGATAGAGCCTCATTTGGCAATAACCTTTCTAGTTGTCGACTTTCCCCGCGCCGACATTTGCGACCCGTCAGATTGGGAATGTGTGATCCAATCCGCGCTCAGCACACGCCGCGCAACTGGCGGCACGATTGCAATCGTCGCGACCCTACCGGAACTGATGCCGGAAGACGTCGCGCACCGCCTTATGAAAGGTGGCGTTATCCCATTGAACGGCTTGGCCGAGGCGCTCGCCGCCACAGAAGCCGCGCAGTTGCGAACGCCACATAAACAGGACCTCATCGTTCCAACAGATGCGAACACGGCTGAAACCTTGCCCGAGGCTGACGCAAAGCTGGCGTTGGCCAACTTTGGCGTCACGATTCCAAACCTTCGCACCGGAGATATCGACCTGCTCGCGTCATACGCTGAGGAGAACACCGCTACATACGTTCTGAAATCTGTCGGTAGTGCCCACAAAAGCGAGACAGGTGGCGTCGCCCTGTCCCTCACCGACGGGGACGCAGTCCGTTCAGCTGGCGCAAAGATGACATCCGAGACTTTCATCCTTGAAGAGATGACGACTGGCACAGTCGCCGAAATTATCATCGGTATCGTGAAAGACCCAGCGCACGGGTTCATCATGACCCTCGGAGCTGGGGGAATACTCACAGAGCTGTTGAAGGACTCCGCTTCTGTCTTACTTCCGACGACACGTTCAAATCTAAAACAGACTCTATTACACCTCAAAGTGGCGAAAATTCTTGAGGGATACCGCAACCAACCCGCGGCCAATATAGACGCGCTTCTTGATGCTTGCGAAGCGATTCAAGCCTATGTTCTTGCCAATCTCGATACCATTGAAGAGGTTGAGGTAAACCCGCTTATCGTCACACCGACGCGCGCTGTCGCCGTTGATGCCCTCATAAGGAAACGCAATGACTAATCCGATTAAAACAAAACGCGAAGGCGCTATTCTTGAGGTTACGCTTGATCGCCCTAAGGCGAACGCGATTGACCTAAAAACCAGCCGGATAATGGGTGAAATTTTCGCAGATTTTCGCGATGATCCAGAACTGCGCGTCGCGATTTTAACTGGCGCTGGCGAGAAGTTCTTTTGCCCCGGTTGGGATCTGAAGGCCGCCGCTGATGGCGACGCGGTTGATGGTGATTATGGCGTCGGTGGTTTTGGTGGCCTGCAAGAACTGCGCGGCATGAACAAGCCCGTCATCGCAGCCGTAAACGGCATTTGCTGTGGTGGTGGGCTGGAATTGGCCCTGTCCGCTGACATCATCCTTGCGGCCGATCACGCGACCTTTGCATTGCCCGAAATCCGGTCTGGCACCATTGCAGATGCGGCTTCGATAAAGCTCCCCAAGCGCATTCCCTATCATATCGCGATGGAACTTTTGCTCACAGGACGCTGGTTTGACACTGGTGAAGCGCTGAACTGGGGCCTCATCAACCATGTTCATCCCGCAGGTGACTTGATGGAGCAAGCATGGGACATGGCGCGCCTATTGGCGTCTGGCCCGCCGCTTGTTTACGCAGCGATCAAAGAAGTCGTGCGTGACGCTGAGGATTCCAAGTTCCAAGACGCGATGAATCGCATCACAAAACGACAGTTGGAGTCTATAGATAGGCTCTATTCCAGCGAAGATCAGCTTGAAGGCGCAAAAGCATTTGCCGAAAAACGCGATCCTGTTTGGAAAGGCCGCTAGGCCAAAACCGCCACGATCCGACGTAGTGCAAAGCCGTATCCGTCCGTGCCGAAGCCCGCAATGACACCTTCAGCGCGACCGGACACGTATGAATGATGCCGGAAGCGTTCACGCTTGTGGATATTCGAAATGTGGACTTCCATGACCGGCCCTTCAAACGCGTTCAGCGCGTCTAGAATCGAAACCGACGTATGGCTCAGTGCTCCGGGGTTGATGATGATTCCCACAGCATCGCCGCGCGCCTCTTGGATCCAATCCACCAAGATACCTTCATGGTTCGACTGGCGCGCTTGCACGTCCACCCCAAGCTCAGCGCCTAGCGCCGTGCATGTTGCCACGACATCGTCGAGCGTCTCTGAACCATAGATTTCAGGCTGACGTTGCCCCAAAAGATTCAAGTTTGGGCCATTAAGAAGAAGAATTTTTTTCATGCGCAGACCATCCGCTATGGGGGTCATTATAGCAAGCCCTCAGGCCTTCCAAAACTGGACAAGCCGCGCAATGTCGTAGCGATGCGACAGGTCGGCATTGTTGCTGTAGATACCCACATCCCCATAGGCGAGGTCATGTGTTTTAGTCTCTAACCCAGCAAAAAGCGCATATGCGCTTTCTGGGTCCGGTTCATCTGTCACGAAATCAACCTAACACACCTTGCACCACGGCGCAGTCTACGCCACGAAAGGGCATGACAAAAACACTTCTCTCTTTCGGTCACGGGTACTCAGCGCAGGCATTGTCCGCGCTCATGCCCGATGACTGGCGTATCATCGGCACCACCCGCAACGAGGACAAAGCCGCCGCATTGATGAGTGAAGGCATTGAACCGCGTATTTGGCCCGGCGCCGACCTCACGCCTGCTCTTAACGCGGCAACCCACCTGCTCATTTCCGCTGGCCCCACCGAACAAGGCGATCCCGTTCTGAACGAGCTTCGCAGAGAAATCAAAGCACGGCGCAATCAGTTCGAATGGGTCGGATATTTATCGACCACAGGTGTTTACGGTGATCAAAATGGCGGTTGGGTTGATGAAACAACCCCCCTCACTCCGTCGACCAAACGCGGGCAAATGCGCGTGGAGGCCGAAGCCGCTTGGCAGGCTCTAGGCCTCCCGCTGCATATCTTTCGCCTCGCTGGTATTTACGGCCCGGGTCGCGGACCATTTGCCAAGGTGCGCAACGGAACCGCGCGCCGCATCATCAAACAGGGGCAGGTCTTCAGCCGGATTCATGTTGAGGACATCGCCCAGACGCTTGCAGCATCTATCGCCCAGCCCAACGCCGGTGCGATCTACAACCTGTGCGATGACGACCCTGCTCCGCCCGAAGATGTGATTGCGCACGCCGCGGAACTTCTGGGCATGCCAATCCCGCCTGCGCAAGATTTCGAAGCCGCAGACATGACCCCAATGGCGCGCAGCTTTTATGCCGAAAGCAAAAAGGTACGCAACGACCGCATAAAAACCGAGCTCGGCATTTCCCTGAAATATCCCGACTACCGTGTTGGCCTTGCAGCGCTACTTGCCGCAGATAAACGGGCGCCGTTACGCGGCTAGGCGTCATCAAAAAGCGGTTGCCGAAATTGGCACTCAGGCGCGCTTGCCAATCACATCAACCCCCAGCACATCCAACACTTTCGCCTCGATGTGCTCTGCGTTCATGCCCGCGACTTCATACATTTCACGCGGCCCGGCCTGGTCAATAAAGATGTCCGGCAACACCATCGAACGGAATTTCAGACCATGATCGAACACACCCTCATCCGCCAATAGCTGCGCCACATGTGAGCCAAACCCACCAACAGCACCCTCTTCAACGGTGATCAGTGCTTCGTGGTCCGCCGCAAGCCCAAGGATCATGTCGCGATCCAGCGGTTTAGCGAAACGTGCATCCGCCACCGTCGGCTTGATGCCTTTAGCGGCCAACGCTTCGCACGCTTTCTCAACCTCTTGAAGGCGCGTACCAAACGATAAAATCGCGACGCGTGCGCCCTCACGGATCATCCGCCCTTTCCCGATCTCAAGCGGCACCGCATCATCAGGAATCTCAACGCCAACACCTTCGCCACGTGGGAAACGGAACGCGATAGGACCATCATCATGCGCCACCGCCGTTGCGACCATGCGCACCAATTCAGCTTCATCCGCCGCGGCCATCACAACAAACCCCGGAAGGTTGGCAAGGAACGCCACATCAAACGACCCTGCATGCGTCGCGCCATCCGCGCCAACCAGCCCAGCGCGATCAATCGCAAAACGCACAGGCAGGCGCTGGATCGCAACATCATGCACGATCTGGTCGTAGCCCCGTTGCAAGAAGGTAGAGTACAGGGTGCAAAACGGTTTCATCCCGCCGGCCGCAAGACCCGCACAAAACGTCACCGCGTGCTGTTCGGCAATGCCAACATCAAAACAGCGACTCGTAAAACGGCTCATGAATCGGTCAAGCCCCGTGCCGTCCGGCATCGCAGCCGTCACCGCAACAATCTTGTCGTCTTTGGTCGCTTCCTTAATCAGGCTGTCCGCAAAAACGGATGTGTAAGACGGCGCATTGCTCGGCGTCTTTTTCTGCTCACCGGTAATCACATCAAACTTCGCAGTTGCGTGCCCGCGGTCTGCACGATGTTCAGCGTAACCCTTACCCTTTTTCGTGATCGCATGAATCAGGATCGGCCCCGTCGCACGTGTTTTCACAGTCCGAAGAACCGATAAAAGCTGTTCCATATCGTGACCATCAATCGGCCCGACATAAGAAAACCCAAGTTCTTCAAACAGCGTCCCGCCCACGGTCATGCCCTTAAGCATTTCCTTGGCACGACGTGCACCTTCTTGGAATGGTTCAGGCAGGAACGAAACGGCGCCCTTGGCCGCAGCCTTGAATTCTTGAAACGGATTGCCCGCATAAAGCCGCGACAAATACGAAGACATCGCACCAACCGGTGGCGCAATCGACATCTCGTTGTCGTTCAAAATCACGATCAGGCGTTTGTTCAGGTGCCCCGCGTTGTTCATCGCTTCATACGCCATGCCCGCAGACATTGATCCATCGCCAATCACTGCAATCGCATCACCACCTTCGCCTCCAAGGTCACGCGCAACGGCGAAACCCAAGGCGGCAGATATAGACGTACTGGAATGCGCCGCGCCAAAACAATCATACGGGGACTCAGATCGTTTGGTGAAACCGGACAGCCCGTCTTTCTGGCGCAACGTTCGGATACGGTCGCGACGACCGGTCAGGATTTTATGCGGATAACACTGGTGCGAAACATCCCAAATGATCTTGTCCTTGGGCGCATCAAACACCGCGTGCAGCGCGACCGTAAGCTCAACCACACCAAGACCAGCACCCAAATGTCCGCCTGTTTCAGACACAGCCGAAATCGTCTCAGCCCGCAACTCAGACGCAAGCGTGCTTAGTTGCGTATCGCTCAGCCCATTCAGGTCGCTTGGTAGATCGATTTGATCCAACAGGGGTGTCTTGGGTCTCTCGGCCATAACTGGCGTCTCCTTAGTGCGTCCGGTTCACTACAAACCGCGCCGCCTCTTTCAGCGTTTCCGCGTCGTCACCATATTTACTTAACGCATCACAAGCTGATTCCACCAACTCATCTGCGCGGCGTTTCGCCCCATCCAGCCCCAAAAGGGAAACAAACGTGGCTTTGCCAGCGTCTTCGTCCTTGCCCACAGCCTTACCAACCGTGGCTTCGTCGCCCTCGATATCCAGTATGTCATCTGCAATTTGAAATGCTTGACCAAGGGCACGACCATAATCGCGCATCGGCCTGTCATCGGCCCCGACCATCATCGGCCCAGCACCCGCCGCCCATTCAATCAAGGCGCCTGTCTTACCAGACTGCAACCGTTCAATCTGCTGCAACCCAAACGGTTCTTTCGCGGTCTCTGCTGCGATATCCAACGCCTGTCCGCCAACCATTCCGTTCAGGCCTGCGCTATCTGCCAAACTCGCGATCAGGGAAACTTTGTTGTCTGCCTCAATCTGCGCATGGGTAATCATCTGAAACGCCAAGGCCTGCAACGCATCCCCCGCCAACACAGCCGTTGCCTCATCCCACTTGCGATGAACCGTTGGTTGCCCGCGCCGTAAGTCATCATCGTCCATGCACGGCAGGTCATCATGAACCAACGAATAAGCATGAATACATTCAATCGCTGCAGCCACTGGCTTTGCACGTTCTTCGTTCACGCCATGCAGCGCGGCACCCTGCAACACCAAAAATCCGCGCAAAGTCTTCCCCCCGCGCACCGCATGCAACATCGCGTCTGCGATTGGCGTATCCGCAAACTGCGCCTTCATGCGCACACCCGTTTCGATCTCTGCAAACGCGACATCGCCAGCCCGCGCCAA
>Ga0209121_10002634_pt1 | contig 18040 bp, 14 predicted proteins | sample Cruoilmetagenom3_FD_187292 | JGI IMG/M metagenome (GOLD analysis project Ga0209121, IMG submission 187292) | Oil polluted marine microbial communities from Coal Oil Point, Santa Barbara, California, USA - Sample 3 (SPAdes) (version 2) | ecosystem: Environmental > Aquatic > Marine > Oil seeps ... | reverse complement strand
ACTATTTTCCATTTTCATATTTTTGCTTTATTCACCTCTTTCTGTTGTGAATCTTCAAGATGTATGCAGAAGTTATATTTAAGGCTTTTGTTATTCGAAAAAAATCTTCCATACCCAAAATTTTAAAAGAGTTACAAAGGATTCTAAAAATTGCAAAGCGTAAAAATCAACTTTACAATGACCAAAATTAAAGTAAAAAACTTGGATAAATCATTTGAGCAATATGGGCGAATAATAAAGCCCTTTAATGAGGGTCCTGCAGAGCAAGGCAAAGGGTGGGACTTTTACATGCTTTCCAAGTCCAAAAGCGATGGGTGGAGAATTGGTTATCTTATTCAGACATCTAAAGAGGTGAATTACCTGGAAAAGCATCCAAAATCAAAAGAAACTTTTGAACCAATAGAAGGTGTGGGAATAATTCTTTTATCTTTAGGAGATAAAATTGATGCTTATTTGTTGGATAAACCAATTATCCTGAATGAAGGAGTGTGGCATGCTCTAGTAGCTTTATCTGAAAGAGTGAAGATAAAAATATCAGAAAATTTGGAAGTAGAGAAGATAACAAGGCCGATAAAGCCACCCAGACTGATTATACCTACCTCAGCTAAAGAGTTGTGATTTTTATCTTATTGTTTGATCTAGGTTCTTGCTAGCTCCTTGGGAGTGGCAGGGTATTGCTTTCGGTTCTAAACTTCGCTCTTCTAAAAACTCTCCTTTCAGGACTTTATAACATTTATCTTGCAAGGAGTTCTCACGGTTGTTTCCTAGTTTGAACTCAATGATTTCCGCTTTGCAATTCTAGTTCCGTAGTATACCAATAGAACGCTGGCCATTACTCCAATTGAGGCTCCGTACAGAAAGGGAGTGGAGGAGGTAAATTTAGCCATCAAAAGGCCTGCTATCAAACTTGCTGGAAGCGTTGCCAAATCAAGGGCCATGTGGATTGTTCCAAGAGCCGTAGGCCTGAGATCTTCGGGAACCATGTCAGAAATGTATGCTCTCTGTACAGGATCAACAGAGGCTTTGAACACTCCATACAAAAGGAATAGGATAGGAAGGGTCCAAAAAACCCTGTTGAAAGCAAATCCAATGCAGGTCAGCGCAAACACAAAATATCCAAAAGACAGGATATAGTGCTTACCAACTCTATCAGATAACACGCCAAACGGAATCGAGAGAGCGGCTTCGCTTACTTTAGAGAGAAGGTACAGCAGTATGGCAATCTGTACGCTGCAGAACTCGTATGCTCTCAACATTAGAAACATGTAGGTAAAATTTCCTATATCAAAGAAAGTTATCAACCCGATCGTCACCAAAGATTCTCTCGGTAAGGCTTTCAGACTCAAACTCAGCTTTCTTGGATTTAGTTTTGTCTCCTTTTCCCTGACCAAAAACAGAGGTATCAGAGCGACAAATCCTATCCCCGCTGCCAAGAGAAAAAGTTTGGGATAGCCAAGCCCAATGAAGAGGAATGCTAGCAGAGGGCCGATTATGGCTCCTGTTGTGTCCATGGCCCTATGGACTCCAAAGCCGTATCCTCTCCGCTCTGTCAAGGACGCTATTATTGCATCTCTTGGACTTTTTCTTATCCCTTTCCCAGCCCGATCTGTCGACCTAAAAAGCAACGCCAGAGGCCAGACTGTTGAAAAGACCAGACCTAGCTTTGAGCAGGCGGAGAGAAAATAACCAGAGAAAACGATCGGCCTTTTTTCTTTTTTCTTTCCGGAATAGTGACCAGAAAACAAATTCAGCACTCCAACCAAGGCGTCTTCGATACCTCCGACTAGGCCTATTATCACAGCGCCGGCACCAAGAGTCGTAAGAAAATCAGGAAGCACCGCAAAGACAGTCTCGCTGCTTATGTCTGTCAATAGACTCACCCCACCAAGCAGTATGATGCCTATTGAGAGCTTTTCTTTAAGATCCTGATGCGGTTTTTCCATTTTTGCAGCCGTGAAGAAGCGCTTTCAATTTTGAGTGGAGAATAAAATGCCCGAATGTATAAAAATGTTGTTGGCAATTTATTCAATTATTATCCACCTTTTTTATACCTAGGGGTATTGCCTCTCTTTCAACTCTCCATTCTTTAACATAATCTCCCTTTGGGCTATCGTTCCGCTCAATAGAAACGGATCTTGTCTCTTCAGAGATGAATGGGATTAAATCTTTGATAAGCTTCCAATTTTGCGAATCTAGCCCTACCTCAACTCTGATTCTGTCTTCCATTGAAAGATCTGCTTCTTTTCTCATCTCCTGAATTCTCCTTATGATCTCTTTGGCAAAACCCTCAGCTTGCAACTCCGGCGTCAAATGGGTGTCGAGTATAAAGAATTCTTCCTCATCGAGAGGCTGGCATTTTGTGTTTTCCTTTTCTTTCCACCCGATGTTCAAGTGCTGCTCTGTCAATTCAAACTCCTTTCCATCGTAGGCCAGCCTCACCTTTCCCGACTTTTTGATGTGCTCCCTGACGAATAGGGGGTCGGCCTGCTCGACAGCTTTAACGACATCCTTTGTGCCTGTTTTGAATTCCTTTCCAATGCTTGCCAGGTTAGGCTTTACAATCAATTCGATGAAGGCAGAGGCATCCTTGGAAATCTCGATATTCTTCACGTTCAATTCCTCCTTCAACAGACCAAACAGGCTCTCAACGGCATTGATTTTTTCATCCTTCACCACCAAAACAACCCTTGAAAGAGGATATCTAATTTTTACTCCCGCCTTGGATCTCAAGGCTCGACCGATTTCTGCCCACTCTCGGAGGAGTTGCATTCCTGACTCGAGACCTTCGTTGGTTTTGTCTTTGCCCCATTTGGGATAATCTGTGAGGTGAACGGACTCCGGCATCGACGAGGTCTTCAAGCTTTGATAGATCTCTTCAGATAGGAAGGGCATGAGGGGCGCAAGAAGTTTGACGAGAGTCATCATCGAATCATACAGAGTTGAGTAACCCCCCGCCTTGTCGGAGGTCATCTCTTCAACCCAGAACCTTTTTCTGCTTCTGCGAATCCACCAATTTGAAAGATTGTTTATGACAAATTCTTCAAGCGCTCTGGTAGCCTTGTGCATTTCAAGCCTCTCCAAGAAATAGCTCACATCTTTTACCAGGGAGTTGAGTTTTGATAGGATCCATTGGTCGAGCAGTGTGCGCTTTTCTGGAGGAACGTAATGTTTGTGGGGGTCAAAGCTGTCTAACTCGGCGTAGGTAGTGAAGAAAAACCAGGTGTTCCAAAAGGTGCTTATGAATCTGTTGGTGACCTCCTTTATTGCCTCCTCATAGAATCTTTTGGGAGCCCACGGGGCATTGACAGACAGCAGGTGCCACCGGACAGGGTCCGCTCCCTCTTTCTTCAGGACCTGCCCAGGCTCAAGGTAGTTGTGCTTTGATTTGCTCATCTTCTCCCCCCGCTCGTTCAAGATGAGCTCGAGCACCAGAACCGATTTGTAAGGATTCGTGTTGAACAAAATTGTGGAGATCGCCAACAGAGAATAGAACCAGCCGCGAGTCTGATCTATTGCCTCGGTGATGAAGTCAACTGGAAAGTTTTCTTTGAACAATTTCTGATTTTCAAAAGGATAGTGGAACTGGGCGAAGGGTGCGCATCCCGAATCGTACCAGGCATCTATCACCTGCGGCTCTCTGACCATTTTCCCCTTGCATTCAGGGCAGATCAATTCAAACTCGTCCACCATGGGTTTGTGGAGATCCAGCTTCGGGGGTAGATGAGGGGATAGTCTTCTCAGCTCTTCTATGCTCCCAACACAGACTTCTTTTTTGCAATCAGAACACGTCCAGATTGGCAGGGGGGTGCCCCAATATCTCTCTCTTGACAGTGCCCAATCCTTGGGGTTTCTTATGAATTCACCAAATCTGCCATCTTTGATATAGCTGGGATACCAGCGTATCTGAGAATTGTTTCGGATCAACTCTTCTTTGAGTTTTGATATTCCGATGAACCAGGATTCGGATGCATAGTAAAGCAGAGGCGAATCGCACCTCCAACAAAAGGGGTATTCGTGCCTGTGCAGCTCCTCTTTAACTATCAATCCTCTCCGCTTCAAATCCTCTATGATCGAGGGATCTGCATCTTTCACAAACATGCCTTTCCAGGGCTCCACCTCTTCTTTTATGCTACCGTCTCGACTGACCAGCTGGATCAGAGGCAAGTCGTATTCTTTTCCAGCCTCATAGTCGTCTTCACCGAATGCCGGAGCCACATGGACTATACCCGTTCCCTCATTTGTGGTGACCCAGTCGGCACCTATAACAAACCAGCAGCGCTTTTCTGGAACGACAAAAGAATAAACTGGCTCATATTCTCTTCCTTCTAGCTCACTCCCCCTATAAGAGGCGACTACTTGATAACTCTTCTGCTGGAACAACCTGTCCACACATCCCTTTTCAAGCACCAATTTTTCGGGCTTCTCTCTTCCGTTTAGCTCGATCTTAAGATAGGTTTCGCTCGGATTGACAGCAAGAGCCACGTTTGACAGCAGGGTCCACGGAGTTGTCGTCCAGACAAGGAAACAAACACCAGGCTCATTTTTAGCCTTGAACTTCACATAGATAGAAGGGTCCTCAACATATTTGTAGCCCTGAGCGACCTCATGGCTGGACAATCCTGTTACACATCTTGGACAGTAGGGTATGACTTTATGCCCTTTGTACAATAATCCTCTCTCCCACGCCTTTTTCAGACTCCACCACACAGACTCAATGTATTCAGTTTTGTAGGTTATATATGGATTATCGAGATCGATCCAAAATCCCGATTTTTTCGTGAGGCTGACCCACTCGTTTATGTACCTGAACACAGACTGCCTGCATCGCTCGTTGAACTTAGTTATCCCGTACTGCTCAACCTCTTTCTTGTTTTTTAGTCCAAGCTCTTTCTCAACCTCTATCTCGACAGGCAAACCGTGAGTGTCCCAACCTGCTTTTCTCAAAACCTTGTGACCCTGCATCGTGTTGTATCGAAGGACAACATCCTTTATTATCCTCGTGAAGAGATGGCCAGGATGGGGCATTCCATTTGCGGTGGGGGGACCCTCAAGGAAAATGAAAGGTTCAGAACCTTCTCTAAGCTGAATTGATTTTTCGAAGATGTGGTTTTTATCCCAAAACTCCAGTATTCTTTGCTCAATTTTGGATGGATTGTATTCCTTCGGTACGGTTTTTAGCAATTTGTTCACCTTGTTGTTGCCTAACTCATAGAGGTAATGCAAGAAGCGTTAAAAACAGTTTTGCTTGAGTTGAGGAGGGAATGATTTTTAGGTTGATTCGAGAATCTGAGAAAGAAACAAGGAAAGACACTTTCTTTTTGGGTTTTAAGGCTTAATCCCAAAATAAAGTAACCTAATGAGAACAAAGATATATTTGGGATGGGAAAAGCAAAAAGAAGAGGCAATCCGAAACTCCTCGGCCATCTCAACCAGAACTTCCACGAACTATTCTTCCTTGCGACAATAAAAGCAGTAAAGAGTTCGCCACCATCCTGGAAGCAGGCTTATTAGGAATTCAAAGAAAATTCGGAGCAGTGGCTTGCTGAATTTCACATTCGCTCGATGATTGAAGCAATCAACTCCTCCACAAAGCATAGGTTCGGGGGCTTTTTGCTCTCAAGACACAATGAGATGCAAGTTGAAGAGCTCGGACTAAAAGTTCTAGCTCACCGACTAAAGCAGAGGCACCCCGTGAACAGGCTAAGAAGCACGCGCTTCCCTTTTGATTGAGGCGAGGGAGGTGAAAGGAGGAAAAGAAGACCCTTGAGCTAGAGGGAACTCTTACTCTCCTTTTGGGAAGAGTTCTCTCCTTTCTAAAAGATCTTTGTCCTGGGGCCAGAAGACTTTTTCCTTTCACTTGAGTTTGGATGAAGGAAGTAGAAAAGGAGGATTGCCAGGATGTCATCTTGGGATAAAGCCAGGTTTTAACATAACTTTATATAGGAAAATTTACATTTTTCAATAAAAAATGAAAACGTATCTAAAGATTATGCATACATCAGAAGGAGCAAAGCCGTCAGAGGTGCGTGACAGATTAACGGGGATGGGCTTTCAGGTTATAAAAGGGAAGTATGATTTTGTGTTTGACTGGAACAGAAATGTTGACATCGATGAGACTCTGCGGTTTTTAGACCGAATTTCGACAGTATTAAAAGGCATGAAAATCATTTTTTCTTTTGAAACAATAGGAGACAGCGAATGGAAAAAGCAATAGAGGTTAGAGGACTGTTAAAGGATTTTGGTGAAATAAGAGCGATCAATAGAGCAACTTTTGACGTAAGCAAAGGAGAGATATTTGGTTTGATCGGTCCGAACGGTGCTGGCAAAACAACCACCTTGAGGATCGTCTCAACTCTTTTGCAAATCACTGAAGGTTCGGTGAGTGTATTTAGTTTAGATGTGAGAGAAGATGCAGCTAGGGTTAGGGAGTTTATAAGCTATTTGCCAGAAGAAGCAGGAGCTTATAAGAACTTATCGGGTAAAGCGTACCTAGAATTTATGGCGGGATTTTTTTCTTCAGGTGATAAAGAAAGACAGCAGATGGTAGGAAAAGGTGTTGAAATAGCAAAACTGGAAGAGCGAATAAATGACAAGGTCACTACCTACAGCAAAGGAATGACAAGAAAACTACTAGTTGCTAGAGCTTTGATGATTAATCCTAGGCTAGCTATCCTGGACGAGCCAACCTCTGGTCTGGATGTTATAAATGCGCAGGAAATAAGAGGACTGATAAAAGATTTTGTGAGGAAAGGGACGACTGTTTTACTTTCTTCTCACAACATGCTGGAAGTTGATTTCTTATGCGATAGGATAGCATTGATGGATAAAGGGAAAATAGTAGAAAGCGGAACCCCACCTCAGCTGAAGAAAAAGTATTCTACAAGCAATATAGAAGAAGTGTTTATGGAGGCGGTAAGATGAGCAATTTCACCAACATTCTAAAAAAAGAAGTAAAGGAATTGCTAACCCCCCAGATGATAGTTGGTATTTTTATCCCATGTATAATGTTGGTATTTGTGGGATACGCGATGGGGGGAGTAATGGGAGAAGTTGCAGGAGGAGAAATAAATCTTGCTATCCTAGATGATGATGACACCAAAAACTCAAAAAACATAATTGATACACTGGCTAAACAGGAGAACATTACAATAAATGCCCTCGAAAAAAAGGAGACAGAGCACGCAATAGAAGAGGCAAAGGAAAAGGGCGTCTCGATGCTTTTAGTGATACCCGAAGGGTTTGGAAGTAAAATAGATCAAATGGAAGTGGCGCAAATAGAATTATATTCGATATTAAAAGGATTTGGCATGAGGGAGATGGCTTCCACTGCAAAGGTCCAATTTGTGATAGCTTTAATAAATGAGGAGACGGCCATGCGTAATATTCAAGAAGCCGTGCCGGGTAAAAATCCAATAGGGCTACTTCATCCAATTCTTCCAATAGACTTTTTAGTAATAAAAGAGAAAGTGGCTCCAGGAAATCCAGCACAGCTTGTGGGGGTCATGATGTCCCAATCTGTAATGATTCCAGTAATCTTGATGATAGTTGTTATGTATTCAAGCATGATGGTTATAACTTCTATGGGAATGGAAAAGGAGAACAAAACAATCGAAACCCTGCTGACCTTGCCTGTGAAAAGAACCAATATTATTGCTGGAAAGATAGTTGGCTCAAGCGTGGTCGCACTGCTCATGGCTGGGGTATACATGATAGGCTTTGGATACTATATGCAAGCATTCACGCAACCAGCTCAGGGACAGCTACCGGCTTCAATAGGATTAGCAGATTTGGGTCTAACGATGGGCCCCATTGAGTACGGAATCTTAGGCATTTCCTTATTTTTGGCAATCTTAGTGGCTCTTTCATTGGCAATGATTATAGGTGTTTACACCCAAGATGTGAAGTCGGCTCAAACAATGATTATGCCTCTTATGTTCATGGTCATGATTCCTTTCTTCCTATTAATGTTCATGGATGCAGACACGCTTCCTCTTGCCCTCAAAATCCTCCTGTACGCGATACCATTCTCTCATCCAATAATTGCTTCGAGAGCGTTGCTTTTCAATAATTATTTGCCTGTGATTGGCGGGATTGTGTATATGGCAGGATTCGCCCTAGTGACCCTCTGGTTAACCGTGCGCATCTTCAATACAGATAAGGTGCTAACTGCAAAGCTATCAATGAAGAAGTTTAAGATGCGAAAGTAGAAAGATAAAAAGAATTGAAACTGGTTGTCTGTAAAGACTTAATTTGTCTATAGGCACATTTTTTCCTTATTTTCCTTAAATTCAAGTACCTTGGAAGAAAGAAGATCTAACCCTTTTTACTTTTCCAACTCGGAGAAGTTTTTGCCACCCATTGCATTGGCTTCTATGGTATCCCCAGATTTATCAACTCCTGATGCTGTTAGAAATACTATCCAGAAGACTATAGCAATGAATCATCGGGGTAGCAATGCTTATAAACAAAAAAAGGGTAGTGACATTGATACTATGCGGGCTAAAAAACTGCAGGGACTGTGTTTGGTTTGCTGCATTGCCGTTTTGCTAATACCGCATCAGACGGTCTTGTGTTTTTCAAGAGAATTGCAGGGGGAAACACCAGAAAGGGTTGGAATGTCTTCCGAAAAACTTGAAGATGCCTATAGGGTAGTAGAAAAGGCTGTAAAAAACAGGGAGATCCCCGGAGCCGTAGCATTGGTAGCACGTGAAGGAAAGATTGTTGGTCTTCGAGAATATGGTTATGCCATGGTTACTCCTGAGGTCTGGCCAATGAGAGAGGACACTATTTTTGATCTGGCCTCCCTGACAAAACCTATAGCCACAGCGACATCAATAATGATCCTCCTAGAGAAAGGAGAGATTAGGCTGGATGACAGAGTGACTCTTTTTATACCGGAATTTGGCAAAAGAGGAAAAGAAGATGTCACCTTAAGGCATCTTTTGACTCACACATCTGGCTTGCCTTCAGGGAAACCTTTATTTGAAGAATATTCAACGTATAAAGATATAGTCTTGGAAGTGTGCAATATTCCGCTTGAGAATGCTCCAGGAACAAAGTATGTCTACAGCGACCTGGGCTACATCATTTTGGGAGAGATAGTGAGAAGAGTCGGTGGAAAGTCTCTGGATAAATTTGCTATGGAAAACATATTTCAGCCTCTTGGAATGGAGGACACAATGTTCAACCCTCCAGAAAAACTCAGACCCGAATGTGCTGCAACCGAATATTGCAAGTGGAGGAAGAGAATTGTGGTGGGAGAAGTCCACGATGAAAACGCTTACGCCATGGGAGGCGTAAGTGGTCATGCGGGACTGTTTTCAACTGCGAAGGATCTTGCAATTTTTGGACAAATGATGCTGAATAGAGGGGAGTACAACGGAGCTAGAGTACTGAACCCATCAACAGTAGAGAGCATGACGAAAAATCAGATCTCCGACATAGGGGGAGATGAGGGACTCGGCTGGTTTACAAAGTCCAAGGAGTTTTCGTCTGGAGGGGACCTCATTTCAGAGAACTCATACGGCCACACAGGATTTACCGGCACTTCAATATGGATAGATCCCGATGAAGAGCTTATCATAATTTTGCTTACAAACAGAGTGCATCCTACACGAGAGAACAAGGAGCACATTAGATTAAGGCCCCTATTTGCGAATGCCGTTGTAGGTGCAATCATGGGGAGTTCGGAGAAAGACAATTAAAATCAAAAAACTAGTTTAGGGTTTATATTTAGCTTGTATAACATAAATTATGAGGACGGATAAAGATCGAAAACCACTGGATTAATTATATATATCTCCGAATAGAATATTGACATATATGACAAAAAAGTCTCAGAGCATAGCTAAATTGCTTTCGCTTCTGATAATTTTTGTTGTTCCTCTTTTTCTTGGGCTTGTTCAAGCGGCGGAGTTCCCCTTGGATGCCCTAAATGTAGCTGGCGCCGACTGGGAAGAGAGGGTAGGTGCTGCAACATCAAGCTTTGCGACGGTGCAGTCGTTGACTTTGGCAGGAAAAACAATCGTTCTTGATCCAGGACACGGAGGTTCTGATCCCGGAGCGGTCGGATGCGACGGACCGGGATACCCTGACGAGAAGGACCTCACGCTTGATGTTGTCTTGCGTCTGAGAAACTTGCTCACTAGCGGTGGCGCCAGAGTGATACTCACAAGAGGAAGTGACGTGGATGTTTCTCTTCAGCAACGGTGCAACATCGCAAACAGCGCAAATGCGGACATTTTTGTCAGCGTACACATGAACTCCCTGGACAATGCAAATGTTAGGGGCACCGAGACCTTCTATTATGCAAACACCCCATACGACTTCAGCAAGGAAGGGAAAAGGCTTGCGGATAGTGTGCAAAGCAAAATTGTTTCAAAATTGGGAACGAATGACAGAGGGATAAAGGGGGATTATCCCTATTTTGGTTATCATCTATATGTGCTTGCAAACACAAGAATACCAGCGATTTTAACGGAGGTTTGCTTCATTTCCAATTACCAAGATTTCTTAATGATTTCCAAGCTGGAGGGGAGAGCTCAGTGTGCATCTGCTGTATATGAGGGAATATGTGATTATTTCGGCTCAGCTTCAACTACTCGGGTATCAAACTATCAAAAGAGTGGTGAAAGCAGGGATTACTTGAGTTTGAGTTCAGCATATTCTCTCACTGATTATCAAAAACAACAGGCAATGCTGGGCATGGTGAGTGTCCATTGCGGCTCACTGCCTAGGGAAGTCGTTCTTGCGGTTACTCGGCAGGAAGGTGGAGAGGGTGCTTTCCACGTGGAGGGCTGGAAATACAATCCTTTTTACAGGATGGGAGATGCTCCGTGGGCCCAGCCAGCCAATGGCGACGGAGTGATGCAGGTCACTGAGGCGAGCGGCTATCATGAGAGAAGCGGCCCGTATACCCACAGCCAACTAGGTTATGATCATGCAATAGAGGACGGCTGCGGCTATCTCCTTGAAAATTATGGGTCATACGGAACAATAGTGCAGACGGTGCTCCATTACAACAGCGGACCGAACACGCTGTACATATACTTGGGACAATCGAGAGGCGATCCGGAGTATCTAGCACACGTTTCCACGCGATTGAACAACTTCGTGCCAGCGACATACGGATTGAGTAATCCTGCGGTTGTTAATGCATTGAATAGAGGACAGAACAGTCTTGATAGGTATGTAAACACTCTTCAGAGAGGACGCCCTCTCGAATACTACAGGCCATACCAAGCACAGCTCGATGCGGAACTTCATAATGTGGGCGTATAGGTCGTTGTGGTGTGAGGATAGATTGATAGGTTTAAGTATCAAGAATTAATAAAAAGGTATATGAAAGGATATGCCCTTGCTCTTCTTATAATGCTGTTCTTGGGTTGTATCGGTGCACAACAAACAAAACAGGAAAACCAGGTGAAGCCAGGACTAGAAGTTTTTCTAGAAAAACACTTGGAGATGGTGAAAGGAAAGAAAGTCGGGCTGGTGACAAACCCGACTGGCATCAGCAGCGATCTTGAGAGCAGCATGGAACTTTTTTTTAATAATCCAAACATTGAACTCGTGGCTTTGTATGGTCCTGAGCATGGGGTGAGAGGGAACACACAAGCTGGGGAGCATGTACCGTTCTACATTGACGAAAAGTATGGTATTCCCGTCTTCAGTCTCTATGGAGGGACGATGAAACCCCATCCAGAGATGTTCAAGAGTATCGATGAGTATATGCGTTCCTTCGATACTGAGCAAGATGGAAAAGTTCTTGAAGAAAACATGGTTGAAGGTGTTGATATGCTTATTTTTGATATGCAGGAGGTGGGAACAAGGATTTACACCTACATAGCAACGATGGCGTACTGCATGCAAACCTGTGCCGAGTGCGGCATCGAGTTTATTGTTTTAGACAGGCCCAATCCTATAAATGGTGTCGATGTGGAAGGTCCACTGGTGGAATACCCGAAATACAGCTCTTTTGTCGGCCTTTATCCAATACCTGTAAGACATGGCATGACGATTGGAGAGCTGGCAGATCTCTTTAACCGGGAGTTCTTGGACAGAAAGGCAGACCTCACCGTGATACCCATAGAAGGTTGGAAAAGAGAGATGTGGTATGACGAAACTGCCCTCCCGTGGGTCATGCCTTCTCCGAACATGCCGACTCTTGGTACAGCAATGGTTTATCCAGGTCAGGTCTTCTTTGAAGGAACAAACGTGGCAGAGGGAAGAGGAACAACAAGACCCTTTGAGATTATCGGTGCCCCATGGATAGATGGCTACGAGCTGGCGAAAGCCTTCAACAATCTCAAGCTTCCCGGCGTGAGCTTTGCGGAGGTTTGGTTTACCCCGACATTCTCGAAGTATCAAGGAGAGCAATGCGGAGGAGTTCAGCTGCACATCAAAGACAGAAACGCCTACAGGCCGTTTGAAACCGCGCTACACATCATCAGAACAATAATGGGAATGTACCCTAATAATTTCAGGTTTGAGACCGAATATTTCGATAAGATTATGGGGAGCCCAGACATAAGGAGAGCTTTGGAAAAAGGGGTTCACATAGACAGGATAGTTCAGAGCTATCAAAAAGAATTAGAGAGTTTTATGAGGGTGAGAGAGAACTATCTTCTCTATGACTAGAACGATCTTAGAAAGAGGATTGGCTCTCGGAATCTTGCAGGTCTACCATTTTTCCGCCGACATAAACTCTCTCAACCTCCATATTTTTGTTGAGAAGAACTAGATCAGCATCGCTTCCGACCGTTATGCTACCTTTTCTGTCTTCAATGCCCAACAATGTCGCAGGATTGACAGTGGCCATCCTAACAGCATCTTTGAGATCTATGCCAATCTTTACGAGATTCTTTATTCCTTGGTCCAAAAACAGAGTGCTCCCCGCCAGTGTTCCATCCTCCTGCCTGCAGGCACCATTCTTGACAATAACTCTTCCTAGACTCAGACCATACTCTCCATCTGGAAGGCCCGCCGCTTCTGTACCATCTGTCACAGGTATGACTCTTTCTGTTCCCTTGACTTTAATCAAAATTTTTAGAACAGAGGGATAGAGATGTATGAGGTCAGGTATTGCCTCGCAATACACTCCCCCACTCTCTAGAACTGCTCCCACAATTCCAGGGTCTCTGTGGTGAAAAGCCCTCATTGCATTGAAGGTGTGCGTGGAGAGCTTTGCACCCAAAACAATAGCTTTCTTTGCTGTATCATAGTCCGCGTTGCTGTGTCCGAGAGAGACGATTATCTTTCTTTTTACAAGCTCCTTTATTATATCCATGTTCTCTTCAGGAGCCAAGGTTACGACCTTGACAATATTGCCTACGTTTATTTCCTTTAACTCTTCAATGCTCGCTTTCCTGATGTGTTCCTTGGATTGAGAACCAGGCTGATCTTTGCTAATCCAGGGTCCTTCAAGATTTAATCCCAAAATCTGACTAATGCATTCTTTGCCTCTATTCAGTTCAAGGATTTTCTGTGCGATCGGCTTCAAATCCTCAACTGGTGACGTAAGAGTTGTTGGCAGGAAGGACGTGACTCCGTGGCTGGCAAGAACTGAAGACATCTCAGAAATTTCGCCTTTCATGACGCTATAACCTTTGCACCCATGCACATGCATGTCAATGAGACCTGGTACGAGAGTAGAGTTGGGAAAATTAACGCGTCTTTTGTTTTTTTCCTCCCATATTCCAGTTATCATACCTTTCTCAACTTCAATTATACCGTTCTTGAGACAGGCGTAGGGAGTTACTATCTTTCCAGCCGATAAAGAAAAGGATTCCATTTTTGCCTCTCTTTTTAAATGCTTAGAGAACTTATAAAATTAAGCCAGAAAGTTGGGAGAAAGGTTTCGCCTTTACTTCAAGTCAAATGCAAAGAGAGTTGCAAAGGAAATTCGGAGCGATGGCCTGCAGAATTTCATATTCGTTTTCTGATTGAGATAGTTAACTCCTCAATAAAGCGTAGGTTCGGGAGCTTTTTGCTTTCAAAGCGCACCTAAAAGGAGTTAAGATGTTATCACTTTAATTTTTTATCTAAACTTCCGTCAGGGAGCATCCGATCTTGATGAGGTTCTCCTTTTCCTTCTAATTGATATCTTATGCAACTTTCCCAGTCCCCTTTGCAGTAAAGCTCAATCCATTTTTCATCTAATTTTCCTTCCTCATAAAACCTCTTTAACGGACACGCTAGATACCACTTGCAATCGACTAGTAGTGTCTTTAACTTCCTGTAATTCTTGACCATTTTCTTTTCGATTCCTTCATTGAAAATGAGAGCGGTGGGATGTCTCAACGGATACACTTTTCGCCCGTTTGCCCAGAGGAGCCTTCCATAAAGCCTTGAAAACTCTCTCTTAGATTTGGGAAGCGGAATGTTATATTTCTTTATAATATATCGTGTAGAATAATATCCCAAGGGAACTATTACGTCAGGATTAACCAATTCAATTTCCTTATTTAGATATTGACTGCAACTCTGAATCTCATCTTCCTTGGGCTTTCTGTACTTTGGGAGCATGCACTTGATAAGGTTAGTCATGTAGATCTCGCTTCGATCTACGTTTGCTTCTTTCAACAACCCGTCTAATTTTTTCCCAGAAGGCCCGATAAACATCCTCCCTTCTCTATCTTCGTTTTCGCCTGGGGCCTGAGCTATCAACATCAATTTCGAATTTGCATTGCCCTCACCTTGAAGAGCATTCATTCTTGTCTCGCTCAACCTGCATTTAAAACATGCTCTAATTTTCTCGTTGAGTTCTTCAAGGCTCTTCATTCTTCACACCAGATGCACCAGAATTATGAATAATTAAATAACTCAAAACTGGCTATTTAACCTCTTGGTAGAGAGTACATTTCAAAAATACAAAACGGGCAAATACGCATAGAATAACTATTTGTATCTAGAAGCGGATTAACTCGTGTGTGATTGACATGTATATTGTCCTAGGAATAGACGGTGGCGGGACAAGCACCACCTGTCTGATCGCAGATGAAAAAGGAAATGTGCTCGGCAGAGGTGTGGGAGGTCCTTCTAACTTTCATGTGGTGGGCATCGATAATGCAAAAAAAGCGATATTGGAATCTGTTGAAGATGCAAAAAAGAATGGGGAGGTGACCGCAAACAAGTTTGACGTGGCTTGCCTCGGAATGGCGGGAGGAGATAGGCCGAAAGACAGAGAGATCATCAAAAAAGGTGTAGAAAGTTTGGGGGTTGCAGAAAAAATAATTGTTGAGAGCGATGTCTTGATAGCGTTTCTAAGTGCAATCCCAAAAGGTTACGGTATTGTTGTTATATCTGGAACGGGATCAATTGCCTATGGAATAAACAGAAGAGGGGAGAAAAGGAGAGCAGGCGGGTGGGGATACAAGCTTGGAGATGAAGGGAGTGGCTACTACATAGGTAGGAGGGCAATCACTTCAATCCTTAGAGAGCGTGATGGAAGGAGTAAGAGTACTCGGTTAACATTTCGCTTGAAGGAGTATTTTGGGATAGAAAAAATTGAGGAGATCCTGAATATTGTATACGAACAGGGTTTAAAAACCAAAGAAATTGCAGCTTTAGCTCCTATTGTGATGAAAGAAGCAGAGAGTGGAGACGAGGTTTCCAGAGGAATAGTAGTGGATGCTGCCAAAGAACTGGCATTGTTAGCTAAGGCTGTATCGAAGGGACTAGGAATGCAGCACGGGAGTTTTGAAATTGCTTTATTAGGCAGTGTTTTTAAAGCAGGACCTGTAATTCTTGATCCCCTCAAAAAAGAAATCAGAAATTGCATACCAAATGCAAGAATGACTCTGCCTTCAATCGAACCAGTTCAGGGAGCAGTAAAAATCGCATTGAAAAATCTTGAAATGCCAAATAAAAAATAGTTCTAGGATTCGACAGAAGAGTTTGAAAGTTTGATAGCATCCCTCACCATGCCGTTAGCCTGTTCAAGCAATGATTTTGCCTCCCGATAATTCTTATGAGTCTTAAGCATTATTATTGCAATCTTTGTGTCTCCTTTTGCCTTTTTAAAGTAGGAGTCAGCTTCTTCAAGATCTGTGTTTCCAATGATAGCTATGATTCTTTTTGCTCTGTCAATGAGTTTTTGATTGTGGGGTTTAACATCCACCATGAGGTTTCCGTACACCTTGCCCAGCCGTATCATGCTTGCTGTGCTTATCATATTCAGTATCATTTTTTGTGCGGAGGCTGATTTCATTCTAGTGGAGCCTGCAATAACCTCGGGACCTACCCTTGGGGAGATGTGAACATCCACTAAGTTGGATAACTTTGCAGAGGGATTGCAGGTTATTGCCACGGTCTTTGAACCTGCCATTTGGGCTTGTTCTAAAGCACCTGACACATAGGGGGTGTTGCCACTGGCTGTTATGCCAACCACCACATCGTTGCGGTTAACTTTTTCGTTGATAACGGCATTGCGCCCCTCCAACTTGCTATCCTCTGCTCCTTCTTTGGCCACAAACATAGCATCTTTCCCTCCAGCAAGAATAGCCTTCACAATTGAAGAATCGACGCCGAATGTGACTGGCAATTCAACCGCATCAAGCACACCAAGTCTTCCACTTGTTCCCGAACCAATGTAGAGTAATCTCCCGCCTTCCCTAATCGCATCTACCATCAGGTTTACAACCCTTGCGACTTTGGGAATCTCCCCTTCAACCGCATTTGCAACAATTTTGTCCTCGTTGTTGATGATCCTGAGCATATCTTCTGTCGACTTCTTATCTATATCCAAAGAATTCTTGTTCTCTTCCTCTGTTAAAGGAACTCTTTTGCCTTTTTTCACTTTTATCTATTGAGTTATTTGCGAGAGGGTTAATATAAGTAACCAAAACACAAAACAAGAAAATAAGATGCATCCGTACCTGACTGAGTATGAACCCACTGATTCTAGATTTATAGTCTCTTTATTAGCCTAGATATTGATTTCACTTAACTGGTTCTGGTGACATCCTCCCATGACTGAAGTCGCGGGCTTTCTTGCGACGGAAAGGTAATGAAAAATTCTAAATAGCTGGGATTGTCTAATTTAAAAGTGTAAGCAAACCAAGAGAAGAGGGAAACGTGAATAAATCTATTCTTGCAATCGTAGTAATAACACTTCTAATAAGCACCGCATTCGTTGGGTGCATGAAACAAAAGGAAAGACCTATGGAAAAGGCAAAAATAGAAAAACCTAAGCCTGTGAGAATGGGAGAAGTTCCTTTTCACGATGATTTTGATTCCGACCAGCTTTCAGAATATTGGAGTATCAGGAAGGACTATACCGGAACTCATTGCATTGAGGATGGAGTGCTTGAGTTAACCCTCCCGTATGCCGAAGGGATGTATTATTCAAATGCCGAAGTATTCACTAAAGGCGAGAAAGGGAAATCCACTCTAGATCACACCAACCTGCCTTATAAGTTCAACACTTTCAAAATACGAGCAAAGGTAGACCCAATTGCTAAAGGGAGTTTTGGCTGGGGATTTTATACTGGCAGCGCAGAAATAAAAAATGCCAAAAGCATTTGGTTTATCCATCTGAATACCCCAGGTTGGTATCCGATGAAAGGTTTTAATGCGCAATGTTCTAACGGTAGTCTTTTAAAAATGTCAACTCATCGCCTAGGCGAGTACAATCTTTCGAAGTGGCATGAATATGAGATCAGATGGACCGAAAGAGGAGCTGAGTTTTACATTGATGATGAGCTCGTCTACAAGAACTCTGAAAATGTTCCCTCTGGAAATCTCAAGTTTCACGCATGGATAGATAATGCGGTATTCCTTCCTCGTTTCTTTCCATTTATTTTTGGAGAAGGTTTCCCATTTGGAGGGGGTATTTTTAGACCTATCACCCATGAAATTCCTTACCCCACAACAGTGTACATAGATTACGTTGAGATAACGTGACGTAGAGTAGGAGGAGTTCTTTCGACCACCGTCCCCTCACCGAACCGCACCCACGGATTTCCCGTATGCAGCTCTCCTCTGGCGTTGCCCCATCGCAGGGAGTGAACTCTCACCAATCACCAGCAGACAGGTTCATTAC
>Ga0209121_10002633_pt1 | contig 18043 bp, 18 predicted proteins | sample Cruoilmetagenom3_FD_187292 | JGI IMG/M metagenome (GOLD analysis project Ga0209121, IMG submission 187292) | Oil polluted marine microbial communities from Coal Oil Point, Santa Barbara, California, USA - Sample 3 (SPAdes) (version 2) | ecosystem: Environmental > Aquatic > Marine > Oil seeps ... | reverse complement strand
ATTTCTGGTTATACCGCAAAAGTAGCAGGTACTGAAGCTGGTGTTGTTGAACCACAGCCATCTTTTTCGGCATGTTTTGGTGCGCCATTTATGCCGTTACATCCTACTGAGTATGCAGATATGTTAAGTAAAAAGATGAAAGAAGCTGGTGTAAATGTATGGTTAGTGAATACAGGTTGGACTGGTGGACCTTATGGTATAGGTACTAGAATGAAATTAAAATATACTAGAGCCATGATTACAGCTGCATTAAATGACGAATTAGGTAATTACTCGTATGAGGATTATCATATAAATTCGGTATTTGGTGTTGCACAGCCGAGAACATGTCCTGGTGTGCCAACGGAAGTGTTAAGCCCAAGAGCTACATGGAATGATGATGAAGCTTATTACAAAATGGCTTTTAAGTTATCTAATGCATTTAGAGAGAACTTTAAAAAGTTTGAATCTTATGCATCTGAAGAAATAAGACGTGGTGGTCCACAGCGCTATGCATTCTAAGGGCTAACTATTAAAACTAAAAAAGCGATTCTATTTATAGAATCGCTTTTTTTATGTTTTTGTATTTTTTTATTACTTTCCTTTATTTACAGCATCAATATACTTCTGTAATGCCATAGTCATAGATGGCGTTTCAGGTGTTGGAGCGGCAATATCTACGCGCAACCCTTTTTCCTTAACTGCATTTACTGTAGTATTTCCAAAAACAGCAATACGCGTTTCGTTTTGTTTAAAATCCGGGAAATTGTGGAACAACGATTCGATACCAGAAGGGCTAAAGAATACTAGAATATCATAGGTAACATTTGACAAATCAGATAAATCACTAATTACGGTTCTGTAAAATGTAGCTTGTTTCCATTTAACCTCTAGGTTATCTAAAATTTCTGGTATAACTGGCTTTACTTTATCTGTAGTTGGTAATAAAAAGGATTCGTCCTTATATTTCTTTATCAAAGGAATTAATTCTTCAAAAGTACGCTTACCAACATATATTTTACGTTTTCTATAAACAACGTATTTCTGTAAATAATAAGCAACAGCTTCAGACTGGCAGAAATATTTCATAGCATCTGGCACCTTAAAGCGCAATTCGTCAGCCACTCTAAAGAAATGATCTACAGAATTTCTACTTGTAAGAATAATAGCAGTAAACTTACTAAGATCAATTTTTTGTTGTCTGATATCTTTGGATGACACACCTTCAACGTGGATGAAGGGTCTAAAGTCCACTTTCACTTTTGTTTTGTCTTGCAAATCAAAGTAAGGAGAGTTCTCAATTTTAGGCTCTGGCTGTGATACTAATATCGTTTTCACTTTCATACTAAACCTCGTGTTTTAAGCGTTATACTCTCTAATGACCTTAAATAAAAGCACATAAGGTCCAATTTCGAGAGCGCAAAGATACAACAAAAAATAGAAAAAATTGGGATTTAATAATTTTTGATAGGTTTTAAATGAAGTCAAAAAACCTATGAGATTAATGAGACAAACCAATGAAAATGCTGAGATTATCACAATTTCCACATGCACATTTGTGTATAATAGTAATAAGTTAGCGCTTAAAAATACAATACCAGAATAATTCTTAAAAGTTGTCTTTTGAAAAAGATAATGATCAATTAATCCATCAATTTCAAACAAACTACCAATGAGTCGCTCTAAAAGTATTTTTATTATGATAATTGTAGAAACAGCAAACAGTAGTTTTAAAAAGGATGTTAACTCAAAACTAATAGGAGAAATAAAAGTAGAATAAGCGAAATATATAAATATACTAAAGGATAGTACCAGATTAATAAATAGAAAACTATCAAACTGATCAATAAATTTTTGATCTTTGGTGTAGATCTTTAGGTATTTTGAATTGCCAATCACATATAGAAAATCATTAAATCGAAGCGTATTAATAAATTTTGCTGCTACAATGGAGAACAATCCTATAATTGTAAAAATTGTAAACCATTCATATGTAATGAAATTTCGCATAGCGCTAAATTATAAAGAAATAAATGCTAATCATAATAAGTGTTATTCTTATCTATCAAAAAAGTTAATTCCATCATATAATCCATTAAAAACTTTACTTTTGTTAGAAATTTTGAAAGTCGCTCAAAAGAGTGTTTAAAAGTTAGTTAATGTCTGACACAATAGTAATAATTCCTACCTATAATGAGATTGAAAATATACAATCAATCGTAAGAACTGTCTTTTCTCAACAGAAAGATTTTCATGTTTTGGTTGTTGATGATAATTCGCCTGATAAAACGGGTGATGAGGTTAAGGAATTGCAAAAGGAATTTTCAGATCGATTATTTTTATTAGAACGTAAAGAAAAAAATGGATTAGGAACTGCATATATCGCTGGTTTTAAATGGTGCCTTGAAAAAACATATGACTACATTTTTGAAATGGACGCTGATTTTTCACATAATCCAAAAGATTTAATAAAACTATACAATGCTTGTGCAGTTGAAGGGGCAGATCTTTCAGTAGGCTCTAGATATGTTAAAGGTATAACAGTGGTTAATTGGCCAATGTCTCGTATAGTGTTGTCTTATGGTGCTTCTAGATATGTAAGATTAATAACACGTATGAAAATAAAAGATTCTACAGCTGGATTTGTATGTTACAAAAGAGCGGTGTTAGAAGCTGTTGATTTAGAAAAAATTAAGTTTGTTGGTTATGCATTTCAGATAGAAATGAAATTTAAAGCCTACAAAAAAGGCTTTAAAATTGTAGAAATACCTGTTATCTTTAAAGATAGAACCAAGGGAAAATCGAAAATGAGCGGAAGTATTATTTCTGAAGCTATTTTTGGTGTGATAAGTTTAAAATTTAAAAGTTTATTTGCTAAATAGAAGAATATGAAGCGAAATACCCTCATAAAAAACGCAAAAATTGTCAACGAAGGAAAAATTGTTGAAGGTGATATTCTTATTGAAAATGATATTATTAAAGAAATAGATATCTCGATTAGTGTTAAATCTGCTGATATTACTGTTATAGATGCAGAAGGTAATTATGTGTTGCCAGGAATGATCGATGATCAAGTTCATTTTAGAGAACCAGGCTTAACACATAAAGCTAATATAGAAACAGAATCTAGAGCAGCTTTGGCTGGAGGTATTACTTCATTTATAGAAATGCCAAACACTAATCCACAAACGACAACTGTGGAAAAGTTAGAAGAAAAATTTGCCATAGCTGCAGAGACATCTTATGCCAACTATTCATTTATGTTTGGTGGAACTAACGATAATCTCGATGAGATTTTAAAAGTAGATTCTAAAACGGTTGCAGGACTAAAATTGTTTTTAGGTTCTTCTACGGGCAACATGTTAGTAGACGACCCAAAAGTGATTGAAAAAATATTTTCTAGTACAGACATGGTGATTTCAGTACATTGTGAAGATGAAGCAACCATTAGAGAAAATATGGCTAAATATAAGGCAGAATATGGAGATGATATTCCTATGGAAATGCATCCGATTATTAGAAGTGAAGAGGCTTGTTATTTATCGTCGTCTAAAGCCATTGAATTAGCTAGGAAAACAGGTGCTAGACTTCATGTATTTCATTTATCAACAGGAAAAGAGACTAGTTTGTTTTCAAACAAAATCCCATTAAAAGACAAGAAAATTACTGCTGAGGTATGTGTGCATCATTTATGGTTTTCGGATGAAGATTATGCCAAAAAAGGAAGTCATATCAAGTGGAATCCTGCTGTAAAGACCACTAAAGATAGAGAGCAACTCTGGAAAGCACTATTAGATGACAGAATCGATGTTATCGCTACGGATCATGCTCCACATACACTTGAAGAGAAAAACAATCTATATACAAGTGCTCCTTCTGGAGGTCCATTAGTTCAGCATGCTCTTGTGGCTCTTTTAGAAGCGCATCATCAAGGAAAGATTTCTATTGAGAAAATAGTAGAGAAAGCATGCCATAATCCTGCGATATTATTTGATGTTGAAAAGCGTGGTTATATAAAAAAGGGTTATTATGCGGATTTGGTAATAGCAGATTTAAAAAATCCATGGACCGTAAACAAAAGCAATATTTTGTACAAATGTGGCTGGTCGCCTTTTGAAGGTAATACGTTTAAAAGTAGAATAACCCATACATTTGTTAACGGACAATTAGCTTATAACAATTTCAAAGTTTTAGATGTTAAAGCAGGTAAACGATTAACATTTAATAGATAATATGTTTAGGAATTTAGTGGTCATAGTAATTTTATGTTTTTTAGCAGTGACTTGTGATGGTTCTGATCGTATAAAAAAACCAGATAATCTTATTCCTAAAGATAAAATGTCTGATATTTTGTATGATTTATATATTGTGAATGCGGCTAAAGGGGTTAATAGAAAGCTGTTAGAAACTAATGGTTTGGAGCCAGAAACGTATATTTTAACAAAATATAATATAGATAGCACACAATTTTCTAACAGTAATGCTTATTACGCCATTAAAAATGATGTGTATAAAACAATTGTTGATAAGGTAAAGGAGAGGCTAGAAAAAGAAAAAGCTGAATTTGAGGAGATTCAAGAAAAAGAAGAAATGAAGACAAAGACTAGACGAGATTCAATAAAGAATCACGCAAAAAGGCGGAAAGACTCCATTAGAAAAGTAATTGATAGTATAGGTTTTAATTAAACTTTACTATTAAAATCGTTTAAATATAATTGACTCACTTCTTTAATTGACTCATCGATTGGCTTAAATTCAAAATCCAAAGTCTTTTTTAGTTTCGAATTGTCATATTTAGTAATACTTAATACAGATTTTGCTGACTGCTTAGATAATAGCCTTCGCTTACCAAAAAGTTTAAACTGTAACCAATCTAATCTCCAGACTATACTAATTAACCATGGTTTTACCTCTTTCGTTGGAGGTTTTACATGCAATGCATTTGCAGTTTTAGTCTGAAATGATTTAAAACTTAAGTTTTCAGATACAGAAATAAAGCTTTCGTTTTTTATATCACTTTTCATGAGTTGGTACATAGCATTTACAACATCCCAAACATCTACATAACCAGTGAAGCCATTTACATAATATCGCATACCTTTATGTATTCGGGAAAACAAATTGCCACTGCCTCCACTATTCCAAAAGCCTGCTCCTAATATAATGCCTGGATTCAAAATAACAGCATCTATTCCTTCTTGGGTTCCTCTCCAAACTTCAATCTCAGCACCATATTTCGTTATAGCATAAACGTTATTATCCTCCTCAGGATTCCAAGCTGTATTTTCGTTAATTAATTTTTCTGGATTGTTATGATGCCCAACAGCTGCAATAGAACTTACATAGCAAAGTTTTTCCACAGCATTTGTTATGCAGAGATTTACAATGTTAGCAGTTCCATTTATATTAATTTTTCTTAGCGTTAAGTACTTATCTGGTTCAAATGAGACAAATGCAGCGCAATGATAAACGTGTGTAACATCTTTAAAAGCATTCTGAAGCTTAGGAATATTATTTATATCTGCTTCAACCCATTCAATTTTATTAAATAAATGTTCTGCATCAACAGAGAAATAAGAAAACACGTGTTTAACACGTTCAAGCGTCTTTTCTCTTCTATAAATAGCGCGTACATTTTCATTACTACTTACTAATTTAAAAAGTAAATGAGAGCCTACTAATCCTGTTCCTCCTGTGACTAAAATCATATAGCAAAGTTACATTTTTTTGTGCCTAATCTATAAATTGAGCTAGAATTGTCTTTTGTCTTTTAATACGGAAACATATCTTTGCTGAGATAAAATTGAAACAAGATTAAATAATGGCAAATAAATTTGTAGAAGAATTACGTTGGAGAGGAATGGTACACGATATCATGCCAGGAACTGAAGAGCAATTAGATAAGGAAATGACTACAGCATATATTGGCTTTGATCCTACATCAGATTCTTTACATATTGGAAGTTTAGTGCCCATAATTTTATTAATGCATTTAGTAAAAGCAGGTCATAAACCAATTGCTTTAGTTGGTGGTGCAACAGGTATGATTGGTGATCCATCTGGGAAAAGTGATGAGCGTAATTTGTTAGATGAAGCCACTTTGGAGCATAATGTAGCAGGAATTAAAAATGTACTGTCTCGATTTTTAGATTTTAATTCTAAAGAAAAGAACGCACCAGTTTTAGTAAACAATTACGACTGGATGAAAGATTTTACTTTTATCGATTTTGCTAGAGATGTAGGTAAACGTATTACTGTTAACTATATGATGGCCAAAGACTCGGTAAAGAAGCGTTTAAGCGGAGAAGAGGGCAATGTTGGTATGAGTTTTACTGAGTTTACATATCAGTTAATTCAAGGCTATGATTTTTACCATTTGCATAAAGCTATGGGTTGCAAACTACAAATGGGTGGAAGTGATCAATGGGGAAATATAACTACAGGAACTGAGCTAGTAAGACGCATGAATGTTGGTAATGATGATACAGCCAAGGCATATGCTATGACCTGTCCGTTAATTACAAAAGCAGATGGTTCTAAATTTGGTAAAAGTGAAGGAGGAAATGTTTGGTTAGATGCTAATAAAACAAGTGTTTACAAATTCTATCAATTTTGGTTGAATACTACTGATACTGATGCTGAAAAATATATTAAAATTTTCACTTTTTTAGATAAAGAAACTATAGAAAGTTTATTAATAGATCATAAAGAAAATCCTGGTTTTAGAGCTTTACAAAAACGTCTCGCAGAAGAAGTTACAACTTTAGTACATAGTAAAGAAGATTATGATAATGCCGTTAAAGCATCTCGTATTTTGTTTAGTAAAGATTTTAAAAACGAAATAAAAGAACTAGATGAAAGTTTGTTTTTAGATGTTTTTGAAGGTGTAATGCAAGCTGAAATTTCTAAATCCGAATTTAATGAAGGAGTTGATATGATTGCTGCTCTAGCTGCAAAAACTAATTTTCTAAGCTCTAATGGTGAAGCACGAAGAGCACTTAAGGAAAATGCAGTTGCTGTAAACAAAGAAAAAGTAAAAGAAGATTATAGATTGTCATCCGAAGATTTAATTAATGATAAATATATCATCTTAAGTAGAGGTAAGAAAACCAATTTCATTTTAAAGGTAGTATAAGAAATTGTTATTCAAAATATATTTAGACTTGTCAGGTTTTAAAATCTGATTGGTCTTTTAAAAAAAATGCCCGAAACTAATTTCGGGCAGATCTAACCAATCAACTATTGAAAATTTTTTCTTTTTCATAGCACTTATTAAGTCGTAAGTAAATAGATGACCTTACAAAGCCATTAAGTTACAACCTCTAATATCTGAATTGTCGAATCTTCCAATAACTTCGAATTGCTCATTATCATTCACTTTTCCTAAGTCTTGAGTTGCAATAAAAGAACACGAATTGATATTTGCCAGATCAATAACATTAATACCTCCAGTTTTATTTGGTAGTTGTAAAGAAAGAGCGTCTTCTGTATCTCTTGTTAGAATTTTCATCCATGGAGGACATTCAAAAAGACCATTACCTTTAGAGTATGCTTGGCTCATTAGTTCTGTCATTCCGTATTCACTATGAATTTGTGAAACTCCAAAACCAGATTTTAACCTATTGTGTAATTCTTGTCTTATAATTTCTTTTCTTCTGCCTTTCATACCACCTGTTTCCATAACAGTGGTATAGTTCATTTTAAACTGAAATTGCTCAATTAAATCTAATAGCGCAAAAGATACTCCAATAAGTAATGTCTTTTGTTTTTTGGCTTCAAGTTGTTGCAGTGTCTGTGCTAATTCTTCAAGGTTATTTAGGTAAAATCCGCTTTCCGAATGATTAGATTTATCTATTAAATCGTTGACCATATATATTAATGAAGATCCATCACGTTCCAAGTAAGAAGGTAATAATGCCAAAACAGCATAGTCTTCTATATTACCGTAAAAGTGATTGAAACCTTTATTGTAACTTTCTTCATAAAGATTAATATCTGTAACCAAATGCTTACTTACTCTACTACCTGTAGTACCAGAACTAGTAAAGGTTTTTTCAATATTATTTTTAGAACTTAGAACCTCGTGTGTTTTAAAAAATTGAATTGGTAAAAAAGGAATATCATTAATGCCTTTTATATCAGAAGGATGTTTGTAAAGTAAGTCGCAAAATGAACGATAAACTCTATTGTTTTTAAACTGAAACTTGAAAATATCTAATGCTAAAGCGGTAAACTCTTCTTTAGTTTTTATTTTGAAAATTTCGGCATTAGATATCATGCTGTAAAAGTATGTAAAATAAAAAAGCGTTGCTTGAAAATCTCAAGCAACGCTTTATATATTATTAGAATACTACTTATCTAATTACTAACTTTTTAGTTGTAGACGTATTATTCTGAGTAATTTTTACGATGTAAATACCATTGTTTAAATCTGAAACATTTAAAGTGTTATTTGTAAGTGTTTCATTCTTAACTTGTTTACCTAAAATATCATAAACCTGTACATTCATTGCATCACTATTTAATGAAGTAATGTTTACAAATCCTGTGTTTGTTGGATTAGGGTATATTTTAAAACTATCTGCAGAAAACTCTTCATTAGATAAAGTACTTGGTGTAACATCTGCCCAAGAAGTTCCAATTCGTAATTCATCGAAAGTCATTACAGGCGTTTCTCCTACTGAATCTTGTCTTAAAACAAAAGTATCAATCATTGTATTTGGTGAAGCATCAGTATCAGTAAGTACAGCTGCAGGAGCAGAACCACCTAGATCTGCACCTGCAGGATTAATCCATCCATTAAGTGCACCTGTATCAATATTGTAGCTCATCACTATCAATACATCCTCTCCAACATTATATTTTGTTGTAGAAAAATTTGATCCAGAACTACCATTTGTTAAAGCGATATCATATGTTGTCCCAACAGGATCAGTATCTGGGTGAACCCATAATCTAGCATCAAATGCGCCTAATACAGCAAAATAACCTCCATCATTAAGATCCGTAATACTGGATAAATCACTAATATTAATAATAAAAGAAGCAAAGACTTCACCAGAAGTAACAGGAGTGAATAAAATTTCTGCATCAATATTAGAAGATGCAGGACCATCTAATTGAACCGAATTTCCTGTAGAAGATACTAAATTTGGGTAAGACAAATTACCAGAGACAACCTCAATTGGGTTACCTGTACCACTAAAATTATTCCAATCAGCTTCTGTACCTAAGTCGGCTCCAACTATATAGTCAAATCCTTCATAATGTGGTAAAGCAAGTGATGGTTCACAAATTGGACTTGTAATTGTACTACTTAAATCACAAAGCACTCCATTTACTGCAGAAATTATTACGTCTGTACCTTCTGTAATTCCTGTAACTGTAATTGTACCAGTAGCATCTGTAGTAGGGTCACCAGCTGTTAAGTCTACCGTGCCAGAATCTGCTGTTACTGTGTAAGTAGATGTACCACCTCCAGTAAAATCAACTGTTGCTGTATATGTGTCAGCTCCTGTGGTAAAAGCATCACAAGTAGCTGTGGTAGATGTTAAGCTTAAATCACAAACAGCAGCATCATTAGAGGCTCTAAAAGTAGGAGCTTTAGTCTCGTACGCTGTTCCCGCCACATTTAATTGTAAAGATTCTGTATCTTTAGATGAATTAGCATTTTCATCGTATTGTACAGTCTCTCCGAATCCAGTTAGTAATTCTGCATCATCACCATCTGATGTACCGTATACAATTACATCAATTAATCCTGTAGTTGTAATTGGAGTATCGTTAGGGAAATCTGCTTCATTGCCAGTATATAATGCAACCGCATCTGCTCCGTTTTGTACTGCATTACCAGCTCCCATATCAAAATCACCAGCTTCTGCAATTCCTGTATTTGCTAAAATAAAAAACCCATTAGCATCAGTAGAATAAGTATCTAAATCGAAAGCTATATAACTCTGATCATCACTTCCATTAAAAAGAACAACAACTAAACCATCTAGTGCCGTGTTAGGTGTCCAAAGGATTTCAATAAATTCAGCAGCATCGCTACCTGTTTGGTCAGCATCAACCTCATTAATTACTTGTCCAAAAGACAAAGAAGTTATAATAAGAGTTAAGCATAATAAGTAATTTTTTTTCATAATTGTTTTTTAAAAATTAGACTATAAATATACTAACAAATAGTCAATATTTATAATAGATTTTTCAATTGATGTTAATTTTATATTCTCTTAACATTGTAATTTTCAAAGGGTTTTAATATTCAATAACTTATAATTCAATGTTAGCGTATTGTTATCAATTGCGTTTAAATAATAACATGAAGCAGATTAATTTTATATTTACGAAACCTTAAAAGGTATTTAAAGTGAAAAATAAAGATATTAAAATATTATTGGTAGATGATGAGCCAGATATTTTAGAAATTGTAGGTTATAATTTATCTAAAGTAGGTTATAAAATTATTACAGGGGAAAATGGGATTGAAGCTGTTGAAAAAGCCAAAAAACATAAGCCTCATTTAATAATTCTAGATGTTATGATGCCAGAAATGGATGGTATTGAAGCCTGTGAACGCATTAGAGAACAACCCGATTTAAATAATACAATCATTACATTTTTAACAGCTAGAGGAGAAGATTATTCTCAGGTTGCAGGTTTCGATGCTGGGGCAGATGATTATATTGCAAAACCAATAAAACCTAAAGTTTTAGTGAGTAAAGTAAAAGCGTTGTTAAGACGTTTAAAGGACGTTGAAAGTGACGCTGGCAATATCGTGAAAATAGGTGATTTGATTATTTATAAAGAAGAATATAAAATCACAAATAAAGGGGTAGAAATTACTTTGCCTAGAAAAGAGTTTGAATTATTATCTTTGTTAGCAACCAAGCCAGGTAAGGTATTTAAACGCGAAGAAATTTTAGACAAAGTTTGGGGGAATGAAGTTGTTGTTGGAGCAAGAACAATTGATGTTCATATTAGAAAACTTCGTGAAAAAATTGGGGATAAATCCTTTAAAACCATAAAAGGAGTTGGTTACAAGTTTGTAGATTAATGCAGAAAAGTAACTTTAAGAAAACATATAAATTTGCAATTAGAACATCGCTATATGTAACGATGTTTACAACACTTCTAGTGAGTATTTTTTTATACTACTATCATACTTTTAATTGGCAAATTATCTTCTTTCCATTAATTTGTTTTCCATTGTGTTTTGCTATAGTACAGTATAGAGTTGAACGATTTATTTATAGACGTGTAAAAAAAATATACGATGACCTTACATTATTAGAGTCTACAAAATTACGACCGCAACCTATAACAACGGATATGGGTACGCTTACCAAAGAAATTGACAAATTTGCAAGAGATAAGAAAATTGAGATTGAAACTTTAAAAGTTAGAGAAGAATATCGAAAAGAGTTTATTGGTAATGTGTCGCACGAATTAAAGACGCCATTATTTACTGTACAAGGCTATGTAGATACTTTGTTAGACGGTGGGATTAAAGATGAGAAAATAAAAAAGAAATATCTTACACGAGCGAGTAAAGGTGTAGAACGATTAACATACATTATTAAGGATTTGGATATGATTACTAAATTAGAAGTTGGTGATCTAAGTCTAAACAAAGAGGAGTTTGATATTGTAAAATTAGTTCAAAATGTATTTGATCTTTTCGAAATGAAATCGGCAAAGAAAAACATAACATTAACTTTTGATATAGATTACAAAGAACCAATACTGGTTTATGCAGATAAAGAACGTATTCAACAAGTCTTGACCAATTTAATAGTCAATTCTATTAAATACGGAAGTGTGCAAGGGACTACGGAAGTGAGTATTGAAAACCTTATAAAGAATAAGGCCATTGTAAGAGTGATTGATAATGGAGAAGGTATAGCAAAAGCAAATCTTCAAAGATTGTTTGAGCGTTTTTATCGCATAGATAAAAGTGGTTCTCGTAAAGAAGGTGGTTCTGGTTTAGGACTTTCTATAGTTAAACATATTATTGAAGCTCACGAAGAAAAAATATATGTTGAAAGTGACCTTGGACTTGGTAGTGAGTTTTCTTTTACTCTAGAAAAGGCGGAATAACTTATTATAATTCGCTTTGTACTCTTTAGATTTAAAGCCACTATAATTTTTAGTATCGGATAGCATTTTTATTTTAAAGTCTTCTTGATTGCAACTCGGTGCTATGCCTTCCTTAGTCAGCTTTTTAGCTAAATATTCTTGTTCAAACTGTCCAGGTGTTGGAATAAAAAAAGCTTTCTTTTCTAGTTTTTCTAAATCCATTATTGTGGTATAACCAGATCTGCTTAGTATAACATTACTTTCATTTATGGCAACTTCAAGTGCTTTGCTAGTCATAAAATTATAAATAACAATATTCTTTTTAGTCTCTTTTATCTGCTTGGTAGAAATAATTCCTTTTATTAAAAGTACTTTTCCGTTGTAATGATTTAATTCTTCTAGAAGCTTTTCTTCTAAATAGGTACGTTGTGGTTCTGGTCCAGAGAGTAAAACAAGAAGGTCGTATTTTGTATTTATATTAAGTTTTTTGAATCGAGTTAAAGGACCTAAATATTTTACACATGATTTAAAAGTATCTGTATGTCCTAAATCTCCACTTAAATTAGTTGTACCAATATGATCTGGCACCCAACATTCATCAAATTTTGAAATTATTTTTTGATGCAATTTACTACTGAGCCAAGTAGTACTTCCACTTAAAACACGCAATTGATGCGTAATAAAAACAGAAGGGATATCATTATGCCTAACACCAAAACGATTATCAGAAATTATACCGTCAATTTTCTCAGTTTCAACTAAAGCTTCAATTACTTTTTTTTCTTTTTGAATTGTTTTAATAAGATAAGGTGCGTCTTTTATTAATTTTAGCTTAAAGTTTTTTGCTTTTTTTGGATAACTAACATTGTAAGACGGAAGTTCAAAAGTTTTAAGTTGTTGAAATTCTTTTTTTAAAAATTCTAAAGCGGCTCCATCACTAGCTATTATAGGTTCATAATTATGTGTAATTAATGCATTTATAATAGGAATACATCTTGTAGCATGTCCCAATCCCCAATTTAATGGAGCTATTAAAATCTTTTTTTTACGTATTGTTGGTATCAGTATCTTATAATTTTAGATAAGGTTGTATTTATCAAAGGTAAACCTAAAATGTTTCCTTAATTTTACCGAATTATTAATATTATCGAGAAATAGTAATACAAGTGGGAAGTAAAAATAAACTAAAACGCTTTAAGGAAAACGAGACTTTTGCTAATGTGTTTCAACCAACAAGAGATGAGTTAGTTAAAGAACGTTATCATTTAAAAGGTAAATGGAGAAAGGATGTTTTTAAAAACGACAATCCTTTAGTTTTAGAATTGGGTTGTGGTAAAGGAGAATACACAGTTGAATTAGCAAAACGATATTCTAAAAGAAACTTTATTGGTATTGATATTAAAGGAGCACGCTTTTGGAGAGGAGCTAAAACCGCTGTTGAAGAAAACATATCTAATGCAGCTTTCATAAGGACTCAAATAGAACTTATTGATCATGTTTTTGAAGAAAATGAAGTCGATGAAATTTGGATTACATTCCCAGATCCTCAGATAAAATATCAGCGAACTAAGCATAGAATGACTAATCTTCAATTTTTAGAACGATATAAAAAAGTATTAAAACCAGAAGGATTAATGCATTTAAAAACGGACAGCGAATTTATGCATGGGTATACTCTTGGATTGTTGCAAGGCCTTGGTCATGAAATTTTATATGCAAACCATAACGTGTACAAATTAGAAGGAAGTCCAGAGGAAGTAACTGAGATACAAACGTTCTATGAAAGTCAGTATTTAGAGAATGACAAAGCAATTACGTATATTAGATTCAAAATCAACTAAAATTTGAGTATTACATTCATTTTTTTTCTTGGACTTATTGTGGCACTCATTGGTGTAATTCCGCCAGGACTACTCAATATGACAGCGGCAAGAATAAGTCTAAAAGAAGGTGCTAGTCGTGGCATTATGTTCTCTACAGGAGTGTCTGTGATTGTTTTTATTCAAACGTATATAGCCGCAATATTTGCGCGATATTTATCCAATAGACCAGATATTGTAGAAATTCTTCAACGTGTGGCCTTTGTTATTTTTGTATTAATTACAATCTATTTTCTGGTATTAGCTTCAAAACAAAAAGAAGCTAAAGTCAATACTGAACACAGAAGTAAACATGGTCGTTTTTTACATGGTATGTTACTGTCATCACTTAATGTATTTCCTATTCCATATCAAGCATACATGACTATTACATTGGCTTCAGTCGGGTGGATGAATTTTGAACGAACCAGTATCATAACTTATGTTACAGGAGCATCTATGGGAACTTTTGTAGCACTATATTTTTATATTTTCTTTTTTGATAAAATAAAGGACAAAAAACTTACGTCTCAAAAAAGCATGAATTATAGTATCGGGATTATCACTGGTATTGTGGCATTAGTGACTTTTATTAATATTCTAAGAGAATTATAATGCAACCAGAAACTCTAGGATTTTTTGAAAAAGTCTACGAAGTGGCTAAACAAATTCCTTATGGAAGAGTAACAAGTTATGGTGCCATTGCGAAATATTTGGGAGCAGCTAAAAGTGCGCGTATAGTGGGTTATGCTATGAATGGCTCACATGGAAAGGATGTTCCAGCCCATCGTGTGGTGAATAGGAAAGGTCTGTTGAGTGGAAAACATCATTTTGAAGGCACAAATCTAATGCAACAACTATTAGAAAGTGAAGGTATTGACGTTGTGGAAAATCAGATTCAGAATTTAGAGTCTATATATTGGGATCCAGCCAAGGAATTTTAAGCGAAATAATTGTTGTTTTTTCTATATTTCAATACCTATTAATAAACCCAATCTATTCATAATTCTATTCAATTTTAAGACTTCAAAATCTAAACTTTTAGCAGTATCTTTGCATTTAGATTTAATCTTAATAACAATAGAATAGGAGTCTATTTTCTAATCCTATAATTATATGAAACTAAACAAACAAGACATTTTAGAAGCGCTTAAAACTATAACTGTATCTGGAGAAGGCGGGAATATGGTTGAAAGCGGTGCAGTAACTAATGTAGTAACATTTGCAGATGAGGTGATTGTTGATATCACAATAAAAAACCCAAGTCTACAAGCTCGTAAAAAAACTGAGGTAGATATTTTACAAACCATTCATAAAGAAGTTTATGAAAAAGCTAAAATAACGGTTAATGTAAAAGTTGATGTTCCGGCAAATCCAGCAACAAATGAAATTAAGGGAAAAGCAATTCCTGGGATTCAAAATATTGTTGCCGTTGCTTCTGGTAAAGGTGGAGTAGGTAAATCTACAGTTACGGCTAATTTGGCAGTAACCTTGACAAAAATGGGTTTTAAAGTTGGTATTTTAGATGCTGATATTTATGGACCTTCGATTCCTATTATGTTCGATGTAGTTTCAGAACGTCCATTATCAGTAACTGTAGATGGAACATCTAAAATGAAACCTGTAGAAAACTATGGAGTTAAAATTTTATCTATTGGATTTTTTACAAAACCAGATCAAGCAGTAATTTGGAGAGGACCAATGGCAGCAAAAGCTTTAAATCAAATGATTTTTGATGCAGCTTGGGGAGAACTAGATTTCTTATTAATTGATTTACCTCCAGGAACTGGGGATATTCATTTAAGTATTATGCAATCGCTACCTGTAACTGGTTCTGTAATTGTGAGTACGCCACAGAATGTTGCTTTAGCAGATGCTAAAAAAGGGGTTGCAATGTTTCAACAAGAGAGCATCAATGTACCTGTATTAGGTCTTATAGAGAACATGGCATATTTTACTCCTGCAGAATTACCAGAAAATAAATATTATATTTTTGGTAAGGAAGGAGCAATGCATTTGGCAGAAGATTTAGAGGTACCATTTTTAGGAGAGGTACCATTAGTACAAAGTATAAGAGAAGCTGGGGATATTGGAAGACCAGCAGCATTACAAACTGCAACTCAAATTGAAGAAGCTTTCGAAGCAATAACGCGAGAAGTTGTTCAACAAGTAGTGAATAGAAATGAAGATTTACCAGCTACTGAAGCAATAAAAATTACAACAATGGCAGGATGTTCTGCTACAAATAATTAATAAATGAGCTCAGAAGAACTTAAAATAAATGTCGAAAAAGCTTTAGATGAAATTCGTCCGTTTCTACAAAGTGATGGTGGTGATATAAATTTATTATCTATTGACGATGAGAAGTTTGTAAAAGTGCAACTCGTAGGTGCTTGTACATCTTGTAGTGTTAATCAAATGACATTAAAATCTGGTGTAGAAATGACTATAAAAAAGTACGCTCCACAAATCGAAAAAGTGATCAATGTAGAATAATTAATGTCGCATTGCTGATTATATTTTAAGTTGAATTAAAAAATAACCTACAAGGTTTTATAAATCTTGTAGGTTTTTAACACTAAAAAAGTAAGGTTGTAGTCTTAAGATTCCTGCCTTCGAAGGAATGAAATGATTAAAACAGATATATTAATAATTGGTGCAGGACCAACAGGACTTTTTACGGTTTTTGAAGCTGGACTTTTAAAACTAAAGTGCCATTTAATTGATGCATTGCCTCAACCAGGTGGACAATGTTCTGAGATTTATCCTAAAAAACCGATTTATGATATTCCTGCATATCCAGAGATTTTAGCTGGTGATTTAACCGATAAGCTACTGGAACAATGTAAGCAGTTTGAGCCTGGTTTTACTTTAGGAGAACGTGCTGAAACAATTGATAAACAAGAGGATGGTACATTTATCGTTACTACGAATAAAGGCACTAAGCATCAAGCACCTGTAGTGGCTATTGCAGGTGGTTTAGGGAGTTTTGAGCCACGCAAACCATTAATTCATAATATCAATAATTTTGAAGACAAAGGAGTAGAATATATTATCAAAGATCCTGAGTTCTATAGAGATAAAAACGTCGTTATTGCAGGTGGAGGTGATTCCGCTTTAGATTGGAGTATTTATCTCAGTAATGTAGCTTCTAATGTTACTTTAATCCATAGACGAAACGAGTTTAGAGGACATTTAGATTCTGTAGAAAAAGTACAGGAATTAAAAAATAATGGAAAAATAAATCTTGTGACACCTGCAGAAGTAATTGGTCTTGTTGGCGACTATGAACTTAAGGCTGTTGTTGTAAAAGAATCGGATAATATTCATATAGATAAAGAGTACGAAATTGAATGCGATCATTTTATTCCGTTGTTTGGATTATCTCCAAAACTAGGGCCAATTGCGAATTGGGGACTTGAAATTGAAAAAAATGCTATTAAAGTAAATAATGCGTTAGATTATCAAACCAATAGACCTGGTATTTTCGCAATAGGAGATGTCAATACTTATCCTGGGAAACTTAAATTAATTCTATGCGGATTCCATGAAGCTACATTAATGTGTCAATCTGCATATCAAATAATCAATCCAGGTAAAAGGAATGTTTTAAAATATACTACAGTTACTGGAATTGATGGTTTTGATGGCACAAGAAAAGAAGCACCTAAACAAGTTGTAAAAAAGATAAATTAACTACTCAATATCTATTAAACATAAAAACATCTATTCCTTAATGAAATAGATGTTTTTACTTGATTAATAGAAACTTACATATCTCTATATAGTTCTAAACGTTCCCATCGAGAATCAACTTCTTCTTGTGCTTGTTTAAGAAGTTTAGCTCCTACTTCAGCATCTTCTTTAACAACTCTTGTGAATCGAGTTTCCGTATACATGAATTCCTCAAGAGGTGCAGATGGTGCTTTAGAATCTAATTTAAACTTCTTACCTTTTGGTTTAGAAGGGTTAAATCTAAATAATGGCCAATAACCTGTTTGAACCGCCTTTTCCTGATGAATTGCTCCATCTTTTAAATCATAACCATGATCTCCACAATGTGAATAAGCAATAATTAATGATGGTCCGTCATAAGCTTCAGCTTCTTCAATGGCTTTAAGCGTTTG
>Ga0209121_10002632_pt1 | contig 18045 bp, 14 predicted proteins | sample Cruoilmetagenom3_FD_187292 | JGI IMG/M metagenome (GOLD analysis project Ga0209121, IMG submission 187292) | Oil polluted marine microbial communities from Coal Oil Point, Santa Barbara, California, USA - Sample 3 (SPAdes) (version 2) | ecosystem: Environmental > Aquatic > Marine > Oil seeps ... | reverse complement strand
GAATTATTACGTGAATTTTCTGTGAGGTGGATTCCAAGTGGATTCCCCGGTGAAATCCGCACGCGCTAGCGAAATCCCGCGCCTAGCCCCCCCGTATACGTTTGGCCCCCGGGAGGAACCATTGGGTGGGGGTAGGGTGGAAACGACAAACGCCCGCGAGGGTTTCCTGCGAGCGCTCTTCTTCGATGATGTATGTATGAGTCAAGAGGGGCAGAGTTGTCAACGGGGTTGCTTCGAGAAAATATTACTGATCATCGATCAATTGAAAAGCATAGATAAAAACTGCCTAACGACCTTGTGCCTCTCGTTGTGCTCTCTTGAAGAAATGTCGTGTGGCCTGATCACGGGCGTCTTTATCGGTCATTACAACGTTACGCATCTCATTGTCGTTTTGGAACATCCGAACCATACCTTGGAAGAAGGCCTGCGAGAACGCATTGTAGACAACATCAGCCGGATTATTGCGCATCATTTCCTTCATCTCGTCGTCCATGATGTCCCGATTGACTTGTTCAAACCGCAGAAAGTCTTCGCGGGTAAAATTGGTTCCGTGACGTTCATTGAAAGATTCAATGATCTCTGAAAGCGAAACCTCTTCTTCTTCGGTGTAGGCATTGGTGCCAAACTCGGTGATGGGATCGAGTGTTTCGGTTTCACCTGCATTTAGCGATGCGTTGCCCAGCTCCTGCACGTCAAGTCGGAACGCCGACAGTGTCAGCATATCGTCGTTGATTGTGATGTCGCCGGGGACTTCACGCGACGGTAGTAAGCGCGATAACCACGACGCGTAGGCGTAGAGCTTCTCTAGCCACACATCGTTCAGAGAAACAACCTGAGCCACGAAGGCGTAAAACCGTAGGAAACTCTTCACAAGTTGGCGGAACTCTTCTTGCTGGGCATCGTCTTCATCGAGATCAAAGCGGGATACAGCAAGGCGCACAGTGCCCTCAAGGACAAGGCGATCTTGCGTGCTCAGATCGCCCTTGAAGAACCGATCAGCAAACCGCTCCACTTCGTCCTTGTTTATATAGGTTGAGTTTGAAATTCGACTTTCCAGATCATAGATTTGGTTGAGGTCTGTGCGCTCTTCCAGTGCGGTCACTTCGTAGAACGGCTTGAAGGCTTCCTTTATGTCTTCTGTAGTGTTCTGGAAATCGAGGATGAAAGTCCGTTCTTTGTCCTGCCGTGTCCGGTTCAGCCGAGCAAGCGTCTGCACAGCTTGGAGGCCAGATAGCTTTTTGTCCACATACATCGCGACCAGCTTGGGTTGGTCAAAACCTGTTTGGTATTTCTCGGCCACAACCAGAATCTGATAAGCGTCGCTGCCGAATTTTTGGGGCAGCTCCTTCTCGGGGAACCCGTTTGCCGCCGCTTCCGTCCACGAGGTGCCGTCAATCTCCAGATCGCCCGAGAACGCCACCAGCGCCTTCAGGTCGGCATACCCTTTTTCCTCAATATAGCTGTTTATGCGTTGCCAATACCGTAACGCATGTTCTCGGCTTTGGGTGACAACCATCGCCTTTGCTTGCCCGCCCAGTTCCCGCGCAACGTGACGGCGGAAGTGCTCAATCAAAACCTCCACCTTCTGGTCAATGGCCGAAGGGTGGAGTGATGCATAACGGGCAACCCGTGCCTTTGCCTTTCGGCCCTTGAATGCCGGATCATCTTCGATTGTTTTTTCGAGCTGATAATAGGCGTGGTAGGTCATGTAATTTTGGAGAACGTCCAGAATGAATTTCTCTTCTATGGCCTGACGCATCGAATAGAGGTGGAATGGGTGGGGCTTGGCATCTGCTCCAATCCGCCCGAACCGTTCCAGTGTCACATTGCGTGGCGTGGCTGTGAATGCCAGGAACGAGACGTTCTTCTGCGGTCCACGTGCTTTCTGATGGGCGAGGATCAGGTCTAGGATATCCTCGGATGATGTGGCTTCGCGGGTTAGCGCATCTGACATCGCCTGCGCCGATTTCCCGGATTGCGAGGAATGGGCTTCGTCGATGATCACCACGAAGTTTTTCACTGACTGGCCTGACATCGCCGCGAGGTGTTCGGTGCCAAACTTCTGGATGGTGGTAATGATTATGCGGGCACCGGACTGGATTGCCTCTTTCAGATCACGTGACGTACCTTCGATCTTTTTCACGACACCCTCGGTTTGGGCGAGGCCGCCAATGGTTTCTTGCAACTGGCGGTCCAGAACAATGCGGTCGGTTACGATAATGGCGGTATCAAATAGCGGAGCGTCACTGTCATCATGCAAGTTGATGATCTGGTGTGCGGTCCAGGCTATAGTATTGGATTTTCCCGACCCGGCGCTGTGCTGGATCAGGTAGTTCTGCCCAGCGCCGTTGGCCCGTGCGTCGCTTAGTATCTTGCGCACTGCGTCCAGTTGCTGAAAGCGTGGAAAAATCAGGGTTTCCTTGCCATTGTCGCGTTCCAGATGAACAAATCGCCCGATCAGATCAAGCAGCACATCCCTTGACAGAATAGCCTTTTCGCTCGGTAAATCCTTGTAAAGATAAGCAACGCGGTTTTCGCCATCAATATCCGGATTGCCCGCACCGCCATTCCGACCGCGATTGAAGGGCAAGAAATAGGTCTTGCCGTTTCGCAGGCGGGTGGTCATCGACACGTTGTCCTGATCCAGAGCGAAATGCACAATCGCACCCCGCTTGAAGGTCAGTAGCGGCTCGCCAGCGGGGGAGCGGTCTTTGCGATACTGGCGCTCGGCATGTTTGAAGTTCTGCCCGGTCAGCAGGTTCTTCACTTCAAGCGTCGTCACGGGAATGCCGTTCACGAAGGTGGCGAGATCAATGGCGTTTTTGTTTTTAGCACTGTAGGTTACCTGCCGCATCACCGACAGGATGTTGGCCTGATAGAGACGTGTCAAATCAGGGTTCAGGTTTGACGCTGGCTTGAAATAACACATTATAAACCGGATGTTGGGCACCAGCTTGATGCCATCACGCAACACTATATGGGTCGGGTTATCTTTCAGTGCTTTCTCAAGCCGTTTCAGAACTTCGGTTTCAGCTTGGGTGCTGTAGTGATCTTCCAACACCTGCCACACCTCGGGTTGTGTAGTTTTTAGGAACCGGAACAATAATTCGGGATCCAGCGCGCGGGCCACGTCATAATCACTGGCACAGGTGCGTTCGATATAACCTTGCTGCGAGGTCAGGCAAGATACTATGTGTTCCTCGAACACTTTTTCCTGATGGATGTCAGCGGTGGTGTGATTACTCATTTTGTGTTTTCCCTTCTCCGCAGGCGACGGCGGCGATCACACCGACAAGCGCTGTATTTAGAACCAACATGGCAGACCGGAGGTGCCGAAGGTCGACGTGGTATTCTCCTATTACGGGCTGATCCACGCCTTTTTTGCGGTCGTATGTCTCGTTGTAGCGGAACGCGGTTGATGCCGGGTCGATGTCAGCAAGATCCCTCATTCGCTTCAGTATCCAGTCGGGAACCTCGGCTTCAAATTCATTCTTGATGAATTCTCGATACTCGTCTGCAAGTGTGCACAGTTTGTGCGTCTTTGCGGCGTCCCGCATAATTGCTTTCAAAAACAGCTCGATCGAGTGCCGGTAGAGATATAAAACTGGGTTTGATAGCTCGTAACTGGTAAAAGCTTCTTGCTGTAAAATATTCTCCGTTAGCATATGTGCAGCATTGAAATATTGTTGGCCGAGGTGTTGGTAAGACATATTGGCCATCCCACCGACTACGAAACCTGGTGGTGAAGACCACTCATCATCGCGCTCATGCTGCGATGCCAATTCTTCAAAAATTGGGCGGTGCATTTGTTCGTCCGAAAATAAGGTCATCCGCCCACCGCCTCTTTAATGCGACCTCGAATAAGTGCCCTTAGTCGAATCAAATTTCTGACCTGTCCCGGAAGGGCTTTGACGTTTGGAAATGGTGCTCCATGGGCTACAAGGTTTCTTAGTTCGCGGATTTCGTCTTTTTCGTTCGTTACCCACACCACCTGCGCGGTTCGTTCAAAGCAATGCTGTAGAAGGTCCAGCTTTACCTTGAAATCAACGGAAAGGATTGCCTGGCCTACGCTGTCGTTTTGTGTTGCGCGTCTCAGTCCACGGCTTAACTCCCCCCTCAGTCCGCTCGAGATGTATTTTTCCCAAATTGACGGGTCAGGAAGACGTGCGTTGATCAGTTCTCCCATGGCCTGCTCTACGTCGATTATCATTGCAAATAGGGCGGTGCGAACGGGCAGTCGTTCCAGATCATAGGGCGTGACAAGCCCGACGATGCCTTCGGGCCCGTCCACGAATTCAATAGGGGAGCCGGTCATCCCGTGTATGTAAACGACGAGGTTGCTTTCCAATGGGTGCGCGTTGTCTAGCGCCGTCGTGTCCATGGTATTACGTACCAAGGCCGCGCTGTTTTGAAAAGGCACACGGTCCCGAAACAATAATCCGATTACGGGGGCCAGAACATTGTCGGGGTCGTTGCCCTCAACCACAGGCACAGCGTCATATATCGTTGGCACCCGGGCCATAACCGCCTGAGTGGTTTCTTCGGAAGTGCAGCATATAAACTCTGCACGTGGGGTCATGATCCGCGACAGCGTTAACTGCCGCTGCACGTTGGTAAGGTCTGCAAACTGCCGATCCCTAGGGCCTTCAAGCGAGGCTAGAGTCATCATCCGCTCTCCCCTTCTTGAATGGCGTCGAGCTGTCGGTCTGTGGTACCGGATTTGGCGTAGGTCGTCACATCAATCTGCCCCGTGACAGCGGCGGTGATCAGGGAGGAGCGGTATTCTTTTAAGCGGGTGATGGATGCTTTGTTCGCAAGCATAATTTTGTCGAATACTTGCAGCCGCTCATTCAAGAGAGACATTGTGGACACCATTTCTTCAAATGGAGGTATTGCTATAGGAAACTTCCCAAGCTTCGTTTTGGAAATTGATGCAAGATTTGTGCTCTGGTTCGAGTTTAAGAAGAAAAAATCTCTTGCGTAGCGAGCGTTCGTTGCTAGAGAAACCCACTCTGAATAACGGATGTCGTGCGGTCTGGCTGCGAATACATGGTTCTGGTTCAGGCATAACTCGATGGACCCATCCCAAACCGCGCCGCGCCCAAGTTTATCGTTGTCACCACCCTCGTTCATGAGAACGTCACCTGTTTTCAATTGGTAGCGTTTGATCTCACCCTCGGATGCAAGCACCTCCGCTACGTCCGAAAAGTTAATCCACCCAGCTTGGACGTTGGCGACGCGCATATATGGGGTGCTGAATAGCGGAACATTGTCAGGCAGAGTTCTGCCCAGCGTTAATCCACCCCTAATATTAGCAAGGTGTTTCAGCCGCCAAACTCGCCACGTTGAAGGAATTTGAGGTAGGTAATTCGAGGTTGTCGGCACTAGATTTGTATCGTTCTGCAACCCAACCGTGACGGCGGAAGAAATAGCCGATGATCTTTCTTCCCCCAACAACTTCACCAATCGCTGCTTTTTCTCGATCAGCAGGTCAATTCTTGCGGTCTCACGGTCCAGAAAATCGGCAATCAGGCGTTGGGTGTCTAGGTCGGGGTGGATAAGCGGAATATGCTCGAACTGAGTTTTATTGAACGAATATCGCATTCCGAAGGACAGTTTCTCGAAAAAGTCAAATCCATACTTCAAGCCCCAGAAGAAATATTCAAGAAACCTGCCGTCGATTTCTTCAGAAACGTCGAACACAATATAAAGATTGCTAATGCAGCCGTAGTATTTGCTTATTCCGCAGAGGATGGGCGTTGCATCGAAGTCTCTGGGTGTAAAAACAAACTGTCCCCTTTCGACGATCTGATGACCAATATAGTTTTCTGCCGACTTTCCGAAATTCAGATTGGTCTTTACCTTTATGCCCGCTTTGGTCAGGGACAAGACGGTCGGGTTTTCGTCTTCGTTTTTCCTATGTTGGTATTGCTTTACAGCGAAGTTCATTCGTCGGGAATGCCATCCCGTAGGCGGTGGGGCTAGAACGGAACGATGATTGTCAATAACCTCAAGTTTCATCTCTCAACCCTCCACGCTGGTCTGCCCTGCCAAGCCTCGGGAAAACCCATGCTGGCGGGATCGGCCAGCGGGCAGCCCTCGATCAACGCAACGATACGTTCCCGCCACTCCGTGTCAGGCGCGATGATTGACAGCAGGAAGTCGAGCATCACAAGGGTGTTGTGCAATTGTCTGTCGTCAGCATCCCGCATGGCCACGGGCAGTTTGGCCGGAAACTTCGGCACCGCCATTGTCACGGTGAACCGTTTGTTCCACAGCCTGCCATGATGCGCGCAGATGTTGCGAATATAACTCATGTGATGCACGAACGAGCCCAGCGCCTTTTCATCAAGTAAAAACGGCTTGGCAATCGTCTGACGATCCTGCCGCAATTTCAGGTTCTCGAACCACATCGACAGCTGGCCAAAGGAAATAATCTCGGCGGCCATCCAGATCGGGGGCAGGTCAGGGTCGCTGTATTTCCGTTCATAGTGATTGACGAAAGTGTCGTTTGATCGGCGAATCTCCTTAACAAGTTCACGCAACCCCTTGGCGTGGTTGGCTGCACTTTTGTGGTGCGTGGTGTCCAGATACCCATGCGGCCCATGTGTCATTGCCATATAATGCGCCCAGTTTGCCCGCAACGCGACCTCAACCCGCTCAATGGCATCCATGACCAGCAGCCGCAGCTGTCGATCGAACACATAGAGGCTCAGCACGTCTTCGAAATTTGTACCGGCGCGAAAGGCATGGTCTCCATCCTCGGCCGGAACCTCGAAAGGCAGCCAGTAGGCGCGCAGCCGGTAATAGGAAATCTGTTTCAGATAGTGGCGCGCGCTGGGCTCGTCGTCGATGACCATCCCGCGACGGCGCAACAGGGCAATCTGATCGTCAATGGAGGTGGCGGGTTTGGTGAATTTCATGCTGACCCTCCTGCGAAGGTAACAGCAGAAAAATAGGCCCCAGAAACAAGTAACCCGCCAGGGTGCGCAGTGCGAAACCGAAGTTCCGTCCGAGGCGTGGCGGGTCTTGTTAGGGGTGAATATAGGTTACGGATCCTAACAAAGCAATAACAAACCGGATAAATTAGGCGGGCGTTCATTCGACCACCTCCCGTAGCAACCCTGCAATTTCGGCTTCCAGCGTCTTTAGTTCCGCGTCAATTTCTTCCAGCGGACGAGGAGGCACATATTTGTAGAAATAGCGGTTGAAGTTGATTTCATACCCGACACGACCGATGCCGCCGTCTTTGTCGTCGGTGTATTTCTTGTCCACCCACGCATCCGGCACAAAGGGTGTTACTTCGCGGTCGAAATAGCTCTGCCAGTCCTCGGACAATGGCACAAGTTCATGATCGCGCAGGGATGTGTCGGGCTCGGGATTGCCACGTTTGTCTGTGCATGTGGTGGCCTCCTCGTCCCGTTCCGACAGGGCAGTCATGATGGCCTTTTTCACCGGAGCACCGATCTTGACGCCAGAGTCGTCCAGCGCGGACGTCAGCGCCTTTTCAAAGGGATCGCGATCCATCCAGCGTTGATCAGCAGGAAGCCCCGCTCGCAGCGCATCAAGTACGCGTTGCTGGTCATCTGCGTTGAGTTTCTGGAACGGTTTGGCCTCTTGCACTGACGCATGCGCCTCGGGCGTGGCTTGGAAGGCCAGTTTCAACGGACGTTCAACACGGATTTCCCGATAACCGAAATCAGTAGTATCAAAGATCTTCGAGAACTCTCCCCAGCCGGAGGACCCGTTCAGCATTTCGCCATAGATGCGGGTGATCTCGTCACAGGCCTCGGTGGGGATTTCTCGGCGTTTGGAGCCAAGCGATTTGCGCATGGATTTCCAGAACCGTTCGCCACTGGCGTCGATCAGTTGGACTTTGCCTTGCCGCGCGATGTCCTTGCGGTTGGTCAGTAACCAGACATAGGTCTGAATGCCGGTGTTGTAGAACAGGTCGGTAGGCAGGGCGATGATCGCCTCGACCCAGTCGTTCTCCAACATCCAGCGCCGTATCTCGCTTTCGCCGGAACCGGCGCCGCCGGTGAATAGAGGCGACCCGTTCATCACGATGCCAATGCGCGATCCTTGTTCATCGTTGCGCATCTTGGAAATCATGTGTTGTAGAAACAGGAGCTGCCCGTCCGAGACGCGTGGCAGGCCAGCGCCAAACCGCCCGTCCATGCCCAGCGCGTCCGCTTCACCAACGATTTTTTCTTTGTATTTTTTCCAGTCGACACCGTAAGGCGGATTGGAGAGCATGTAGTGGAAAGATTTGCCCGCGTGGGCGTCCTGCGTCAACGTATTGCCAAATGCGATATTCTCGGGATTGTGCCCGGTGACCAACATGTCGGATTTACAGATAGCAAAGGATTCAGGGTTCAGTTCCTGTCCGAATAACTCGACACGGATACGCTCATTCAGCTCCTTCATTTCCATCTCGGCAATCGCCAACATACCTCCAGTGCCGGCAGCGGGGTCGTAGACTTGACGGATAACGCCGGACCCAGTGAGAGCCTCACGGTCGTTGATCAAAAGCAGGGATACTATAAGACGAATAACCTCACGAGGCGTGTAATGTTCCCCGGCGGTTTCGTTTGAAATTTCCGAAAAACGACGTATCAGGTCTTCGAATAAGTATCCCATTTCGATGTTTGAAATTGCGTCAGGGTGAAGGTCAATCTGTGAGAATTTGTCAAAGACCATGTAAAGCAATCCAGCATCGTTCAGGCGCTTCAATTGATCGGTGAACAGGAATTTCTCCAGAAATATATCCCGAACATTGGGTGAAAACTTGGTGATATAATCAATCAGGTTTTTATGAATGTCCTTGGCGTCCTGCCCCTTCAGCGAAGCGAAGGTAAAGCGGGACAGGTTGTAAAGTTTGACGTTCTGGCCGACACAACCGGCGAGCAAAGTATCACGCGCTTCATCATCCATTTCATCGGGTAGTGATGCTGCCATTTGGAGCACAGCAGGTTTTGTTTCATCGAGGATGCAGTCCAAACGCCGCAGAACAACGAAAGGCAAAATTACTTTTCCATATTCAGACTGCTTGAAATCACCGCGCAATAATTCTGCAATAGACCAGACGAAGGAACCCAGTGATTTGATATCGGTGTTGCTCATGAATTTACCTTCATTTTGACGAAATAATCATTGCACTCTGTGCTAATGGCTTGGAGGCTAACACGGTTCTTGGATCGGTATAAAGTGGGAATTGTTTAGCCTTGCTCTATATGTAGATTTCTGGATTGCAGATTGCGCGAACAGGCCGATTCAAGGCATTCAACTTCACCCCCAAGGCCGCCCCCTCGGCATCGCCTCTGTCACCTCGAAATCCCGTAACATCCCACTTTCTGCCAGCGCTTCTTGCGCCCAGCCCAACGCCTGCCACCAATCGATGTAAGCTTGCCGCGCAGACTCGATCTGCTGCGGATGCGGGGACCACGTCACCGGACAAGCCAACACCTCGACGGTTCGCCAGCGCCCGCGATATTGCACGCGCTCAACCCCAACAACCTCGGTCACCGCCCGTTCCCCATGCTGGTTGCGCCTCGTCTCGACCGGCACACAACGCGGCACGGCGTTGGGCATCCAGTCCGGGGTCATACCGGCGCGTGCAAGCTCCGCCACACGAATTGCCATCCGTAGACCACCCAGCGCATCAGGCATACCCGCGAGAGTAGCCGCCACAACCTCTGCGTCCCGATGGGTGTAACTGCCCATCTTGTATCGACCACCATCAATCTGGCATCCGAGCTGCGCGCGCTGGATCAGAACATATTCCATGCCAAATCCGGCGCTTTCCTCCTCAGCATTGTTGGGTGGCGGTAATTCCAGTTGAGCCTTTTCGACCCGAAACGCCCATTCCAGAATTGCCTGCACGCCCAGCGCACGTTTTTGACGGGTGTTGGCTTTTGCGCGTCTATGCAAAGTCATTGCACACCCCGCATCCGGAGCCGTTCCGGTGTAACAAGCCCATGCGCCAGCATTGCGTTGCACATGCGATTACTAATCATGTTCTGGGGCAAATATTCGTCAGAATTCACCATGCCGGAGTAAAATTCCAACTGCCGCTCCAGGCTGGCGCGTGAGTCCGCCTGACTTCGATCCCTACCTCGGTATCGTTTTGATCCCGATATCCCGTCAGGCGAGCTTCTGTGGCGCGCTGCGGCCCGCTCCATGGCTCGATCGAGGGCTCTGGGGCCGTCCGGCGGGGTGGGATGCTTGCGGCGGGTCTCGGTGGCAACCTCGAGAATTTGTTCCTCACTCAGCCCGAGATCATCCCCCCAGCGCCGCACGTTCTCCTTGGCGGATTGCCCCTGCCACCAGGCGGGCAGAGCGCCCTTCGGATCGAAGCCCAGCGCCTTGAGAATTTCACCAAAAAACTCTTCAAAAAAATTATCTCGGGCCCCCGCGCGCTCCTCCTCCTCCTTTACTGGTTCTCTTAAAGGTTCTCTTACAGGGTTAGTGTCCAGATTCTGGACACGGGATTGGCCATTTTCTGGACACGGGTCGGGCGTTTTTCTGGACACGGCTCTGTGTCCAATTTCCGGACACGGTTTTTGGGTTGTATTTCCATTCAACACTTTGTTTTTATGCAGTTTTATTCTACCAACCCCGTGTCCAAATTCTGGACACGGTTTTTCGAGAATCTGCTCTCCTGAACATCCAGTTTTGCCGTCTGAATTTTCGTCTGTATTACCGTCTGATCCGTCGTCTGTATTACCGTCTGATCCGTCGTCTGGATTTCCCGATATCGGCGTAAAATCATCCTCGAATCCGAGGAAGTAGCGGGTCGACATTTGCCGCTTGGTGACGGGATTAATTCGACGTTCTCGTCTTAGAAGTTCACAAGCCTCCAGCAGCGCCAGATGTGTGTTCAAACCTGCTCGGCTAATCTCGCAATCATGCGCCAAACGCGCCTGTGTTGGAAAGCATCCATAGTCGGGATTATGGCGGTCACACAGATGCCAAAGTACGATCTTTGTGGTGGGTTTTAGGCCGCGCTGAACGATGGCCCAGTTGGTTCCGTGGTGGCTCATATTGCACCCCCAACGCAGGACGGTGAGGCGTTGGGCGCCGAGGCCGCCAGCATTCGCATCAGGCCCAGCGCTTCGACCCGTTCAAGGGGATCCAGGGTGTGGGTGCAGATCACTCTGCAAGCCAGCAGAACCAGCGTGTCGGGATGATGGGCTACATCGGCGATAATGCCGCGTGCCTCGGTTAAGCGATCCTCATGCCATTCCGGTGGGTGGGATTGCGCAGTGCCTTCAATTGCACTCTCGGCAATCATCTTCGCACCGCTCATCGCCGGCCACCTGCTTTTTTGGCGCGGGGCATTTCCTGTGCCTGCAGCCAGTCCTGCACGGCGCTGCGCCGATAGAGAACTTTTCGCCCCGCACGCACGCAGGGCGGCCCAAAACGCCGTGCCTCCCAACGCGCCAACGTGTCGACGGCAAGGCTCAGTTCATCCGCCAGTTCCTTGCGGCTGATCCATCCTGCTAACAGTGTTCGTGGGTGCTCTTGTATCCCGGTTCCAGTTCTTTCCATTTCTGTCCTCCTTTGCAGCGCCCTTGCACGTATTTGTGCGGGCCGATGTCGGTGAACAGCAGAGAGCAGATGCAAAGGGGTGGCGGGGTGGCGCAGGGTGGCATTCATTCGCCAACCTTTGTGCCACCCCATGTTTTATTGGCTTTGGTGAATTTGAAGGCGGAGAGCGTTATTTGGTAGTGGCAACTCTAAGGCGAATCCCGCTGTAAAATGCGTCAAGAACAATAGTAGAACAAATGTAAAATTGTTTGCTTGTAGAATCGGGTTGGAATGCCCGAGTTACGGAATAGTTCACGTCCCTAAACGTCGATTGAAACCGCTGTTTTGCGGAGGGTTTTGTCGTGTCCGGATGCGTTGGGCTACGAATTTAAAACCGCGTAAAAATCTCAAGTAAAAGAAGGTCGCGCACAAGTCACACAGGAAGGCAGAGCAGGGATGGGATTACCACCACGGGCATATTATTCACTTTTCGAGGCGGCAGTGCGCTGGGACTGTAGCTTGTCGGATATCGCGGGTTGGGCCTCCGTTGACCGGTTCGAGATCGTCATGGGGATTGGTCCCACCAAATGCGGCGAAGCGGTTATGGCGGGGTTTGTGGCTGTCTCCGTCTCCGAAATTCTACCGATGTTTCGCCGAAACGGCACAGGTCCGTCGCATGGGCATCTGCGCCGTATACAGGCAGTTGGCGCTGAAGATTGGTCCGTGGTTACGGAGCCAGCGGGCGGGCTCGCAATCACCCTCGAGGACCTGGTGATCATGGCTGATCAGGTCCGCCGGTTCGAGGAAGAGTGTGATCTCCTGCGCCGCCCTGCCATACACATCGGATCAACGGCAAAATATGACTGGGACGGCATGTATCTTGCCCTGATCCGGCGGGTACATGAACAAGGCGTGCCGCCAACACAGGCCGCATGGGTGGGCGAGGTGCAGGAATGGTTTGTCGCGCGCTCAAAGACCGGAGAGGTACCGGACGAGCGCACCATACGCCGGCGGCTCAACCCGATCTGGAAGGCGCTGCGGGATCCCTGTTAATACAAGCCCAACGCATTATGCGCTTTTTCGATCCTCGCCAGCATCCTGCTCAAGTTTCGGGCGGGGGCGGAATGCGTCGGCAACAGCGTCAACGCCTGCACGCAGGGGTGAATCCATCAGGTGGGCATAGCGCTGGGTTGTTTTTAATTGCGAGTGGCCCAGCAATTTGCCGATCATCTCGAGCGACGCGCCACCGCTGACCAGTAGCGATGCAAAAGTGTGGCGTAGATCGTGGATGCGCACGTCCTCCAGATTGGCCTCCCTCTGGATCGTGCGCCAGAAACGCCGGATCTCGATCACTGGCTGACCGGGCACATCGCCGGGAAACAGCCACGGGATGCCGTTTGGCACAATTAATTGGCGTTGGCGCACAATCGCGGCCACCTCGTCCGAGATCGGCAGGCGGTGGATTTTACGCTGCTTGGTGGTGGTCGCGGGTTTGGACCAGCTACCAAGTTCCAGATTAAAATGCTCGAAACGGGCCTGGCGGACTTCGCCCACGCGCGCACCGGTTAGAAGGCACAGCCGGATGATCGTTGCGGCTCGCTGATCCTCGGCTCCGTCTAAGGCTTCGGCGAGCTTGGCGATTTCTTCCTTTGACAAAAACCGCTCGCGTTCATTTTCTAGGCGGCGCCGAAAACCTGAAGCGGGATTGTCGGTCCGCCATTTCCAGCCGACAGCAAGAGTGAACATCTTTCGGAGCACCTCGCCGGTTCGGTTCGCGCGGATCGGTGTTGGTTTTGATCCCTGCAATTTACGGGCGCGGTTATTCGGCTTGGCTTTCGAGGGGCGGGCACGGCCAGCGGCGATTTTTGTCAGTAGCCGTTCGACGTCTGAGGATGTGATGTCAGCAACGAGGCGATTGCCCCAGTCCGGTTCGACCAGTTTGCGCAGCATGGATTTCTGGTCCGATGCATTGGTAGGTGCCAGATGCGGCAGGTGTTCTTCAATATACCGATCAATCAGGTCCTTGAAACGTGGGGCATCACGCCCTTGTTCCCGCTCACCGAGAGGATCCGCACCGGCATCAATTTCGCGCCGCAGTTCCTTGGCACGCTCCCGTGCCGCCGTAGTGCTCCATTCCGGCCAGCGCCCGATGGTCATTCGGCGCTGACGCCCAGCGCTGCGGTAATCGAGCGTGAAAGCACGGTTGCCAGAGCGGTAGATGCAAATGGCAAAGCCACGGACATCCGTATCGAAAACCTGATAGTCCCGTCCTTTTATGAGCGGGGCCTCCCTTACAGCTTTTTCGTTCAATCGCAATCGTTTGGGCATTAGTCGCGCCCTCCTTTCAGGCTTCACACAGGCGTAGATTCGCGCCTTTATCAAGTGAAGCATGCAAGGAAGGGTGGCGCAGGGTGGCGGTGAAAGGGGGAGGTGCGTGCCACCCCTGTGATTTATGGAGTTTCAAGCGGCCGACTGATCTCAGGTGGAAATAGTAAATTCAATCATTTTTGCTATAAGAATACGGTCTCAATTTAATACTTATCGCGATAAAGATGGAAAGGCGAAGATCGGTAGAAAGCCATTTTCTGAAAAGTAATAAGAGATTTTAATAAGCAATAATGAGAATAATGTGCTGGTCCTGTGCGACACAATTCAGTGGTGACAATGAGGGAAGTGTGTTTATATACCCCAAAAACGAGAGTGAATTGGCACCAACATGGCACGTAGCGACCTTTTGATTTCATTGATACAGGCGGGAGCTTCCGGCGACCGCAATCGATTGAAATCGACCACTGAAGCGTTAGTTTCTGAAGAACGTGCCAAGAACCATAATATTCTTGCGGACCGAATTGAACGCGCTCTTTCATCGGTGCCAATTACACCGCCCCCTCTGACGAGCTCGAGAAACCTCGCGGGCGAAGACAAAGAAGCCATTCTTGAGCTTGAGCCCCGTATACGGATTGAACAACTCCTCTTGCCACTTCCGGCCCAAGAAAGCGGGCGGCAACTGATAGAAGAGCATATGAGAGCGGACGTGCTACGGGCGCATGGCTTTGAACCGCGCCATCGAATTCTTCTTTCGGGTCCACCGGGGAATGGTAAAACATCCTTTGCGGAAGGCGTGGCAGAGGCACTTGGGCTGCCCTTTTTCGTGGTGCGTTATGATGCTCTTATTGGTAGCTACCTAGGCGAAACTAACACACGATTACGGAAATTATTTGATTATGTCCGGACTCGCCCATGTGTTTTGTTCTTTGACGAGTTCGATGCGATTGGTAAAGAACGTGGGGACACACATGAAACTGGAGAGATTAAGCGTGTCGTATCTTTTTTGCTGATGCAGCTTGATCAGCTTCCCAGCTATGTTGTGACAATTGCAGCAACCAACCACGCAGAACTTCTGGATCGTGCAGTTTGGCGGCGCTTTCAAATGCGGGTTGGTTTCCCATCTCCCTCCGACACACAAATTTGTGAATTTCTCGGTAGGATCATCTCAAACTGGCCGTCCGAGCCCCGTATGGCGCTTGGAACTCTGGCGAAGAAATTTAGTAACGCAAGTTATGCCGAAGTCTCGGATTTTTGCCAAAACGTTAGAAGGCGACAAATTCTTGGCTTAGGAGAAATTACTGTTGATGAAGCATTGAAAAAAGAGTTGGATCTCTGGACTACCAGAGTAAAACCAGGAATTATTGATGGCGAGCGACCCGACCAAACCACTTCTAAGAGTTCAACCCGGTCAACCAAAACCGCGAGAAAAAGGTAGCCCGACGGCACTACCTGGACCGGCGCGTTTCTCGACCTCTAGGCAGCGTTCGCAGATTGGGCCAAGGTTTGATCGGTTAGTCGAGGTTATGGCTCGTGATTCTTCTGGTCTCGAACTTCGTTCCGACCCGACCGCACTCGCTCCTGAACGATTGTTGGTCTTTGAAGTGCGCGGCTCGATTTCGAGTTTCGCAAATGCCATTCGTAATGTGCCTGGGTTGGAGCTGATAGACGAAGAAGAGTTGACGGTGGACGGTGTCGAGAAACCTGTCGCGTACTTGGTTGTCCCAGACATGACTGCGCTGCGAAATATTGAAAGCCTCTGGAGACGATGGCTTTCTGGACAAAGAATGGAACTGGGTTTCACACCGTGGCGGGATGTTTTTTATACACTTCGAGATCTGCGTCCTTGGGGTCCAGGGGACAGAGTATCTGAGCCCGAACGTAAGATTTTGAGTGACGAAATTGCTGGTCTTGATGATACTGCATTAGTTGCTCTTGAGATTGAATTGATCTTCCGAAAAGATGAGAGATCTGCACAAGCTTTTCGTGATCAAACAGTCGAATTCGTTCACGGGTCTGGAGGGCGCGTTGTTCGTGAGGCCCGTATAACGGATATAGCCTACCATGCGATACTTGTGGAACTACCAGTTATCGAAATTAGGCGAATTGTTGAATTGGAAAGTGGCGGCTTGTCGGCTTTTGATCCTGTTCAGCATATTCGCCCACAGAGTCTGGCAGAAACAAGTGGGCTTGGAGATAAAACAGCTTCCGAAGCAAGTCTGGAGGGGCAACCAAGTAACGAAACTATCCTAGCACTCATTGATGGAGTCCCCATTGCACGGCACCCGTTACTAGAGCGTCATTTGTCGGTAGATGACATTTTCGGTCTTGAGCCGTCTACAATGGTTGCTAATCGTCACCATGGGACGGCCATGTCGTCATTAATTATTCATGGTGACCGCAACAATCATGAAAGTGCTCTTAATCGGAAAATACACGTTATTCCGGTGCTCGGCGACGAAGACCGATTTCCGTCGGATCAGCTGATTGTAGATTTGATTTATCGGGCTGTAGTTTCGATGCGAGACGGAGAAGAACCACCCGCACCACATGTTTTGATTGTGAACATTTCGTTGGGGAACCGACGGCGGCCATTTCATGGGTTGCTGTCACCGTGGGCTCGACTATTGGATCGGTTATCATACCGTTTTGGTATTTTGTTTTTAGTTAGCGCCGGCAACGTTCCCGATGAGTTTTCAGTTCCAGAATTCACCACGAGCACAGCATTTGAAGATGCTGAAGCAAGCGAGAAATCTGTCGCAACTATTTCTGCTATAGATGCCCTTAAAGCCGAAAGAAGGATAATTTCGCCTGCTGAGACAGTAAATGGGCTTACAATCGGTGCGTCGAATCGTGACTGGGTTTCTGATGCAGAAAGACGAATGGCAGCGCTGAATATTGACCCTTACCCTGGGCTTCACAACGCGAACCCGTCAAGCGCTCTTGGCCCAGGTTTTGCAAATTCAGTGAAGCCCGAAATAATATTTCCAAGCGGCAGGGAGCCGCTTCGAGTTACAGGAAATGGGGCTTCTATAGTTGTTCAACCACCAGGATTGGCAATGCGTTCAGCCGGTTTAAAGGTTGCGGCCCCCCCGCTTCAAGGCAACGAAGCTGCCGAGGGGTTTTCAAATGGAACGAGTGCTGCGACAGCTCTCGCATCTCGAACGGCTCATCGTATCCACGACGCGCTGGAAGCGGAGTATGGTGATGAATTCCGATCGATGCTTCCAATCCAGAGAGCTGTTTTGCTCAAAGCTCTTTTGGTGCATCCAGCATCTTGGCCAGAAGACACAGCAGCAAGAATAAAGGAAGCGATCGGCCCTGCTGATGGCCGCCAACACGTGAAGCAAAAGGATAACATCCGTCGTTTTCTCGGTTATGGAACCTATGATCCGGAAGTCGCAATCGCTTGTGCGAGTGATCGAGCAACATTCTGGGCTATCGGTGAATTGGGAGAAGATCAAAGTATCCCAATCTCAGTTCCGATTCCGGTTGCGTACGGAAACAAAGCGCGTCCTCATTCGATATCAGCCACGCTTGCATGGTTCACACCTGTTAATCCAGGGCGGCAGGGATATCGGTCTGTGCGGCTCAAGATATTGGAACCAGAGGGCTTGGGAAGTCTGGGAGTGGCTGCAAAGAAAACCCAACCCGACCAAAACCAGAATAGCAGAGGTACGGTTTCGACACGATGCTGGATTGGTGAAAAGAATGCGGTTGTAGGCGCGATGGACGATTTTACTTTCAATGTCCAGCGATCACCCGATACAGGCGGTTCAATTGATGGCTCCGCGGTTTTTTGCTTTGGCGGTAACATTGCAAATGCCAGGAGTCACAGAAATCTATCAACAAGTGAGGGAGCGTTTGCGGCCTACAATTGCACCACGTGTCTAGCCTCACTGAATAGCGTGATTGTAAGGTTTCATATTGGATCGTGTCACCTCAACGCCACCTCAACCCGCATACGCCGTTTTGGTGCAGCCTGCGTCGGTGAAATCCGGTGAATGTCGGTCAGTGTAAGAACGGAAATCTTGCAATATCAAACCCTTATGCCGTAAGTGGTTGATTTCGTTAAATTATTGGAATCATTGAGGTTTCGGCTCATAACCTGAAGGTCGTAGGTTCAAATCCTACTCCCGCAACCAAAATTACCGAACAATACCAAAGCCTTAGGCCTCGCATCACGCGGGG
>Ga0209121_10002631_pt1 | contig 18047 bp, 13 predicted proteins | sample Cruoilmetagenom3_FD_187292 | JGI IMG/M metagenome (GOLD analysis project Ga0209121, IMG submission 187292) | Oil polluted marine microbial communities from Coal Oil Point, Santa Barbara, California, USA - Sample 3 (SPAdes) (version 2) | ecosystem: Environmental > Aquatic > Marine > Oil seeps ... | reverse complement strand
ACTGAGATCAAAAGTTTCAAGAAATCTTTCAATTCACTATTGCGATCAGCAGGGCTTGAAAGAGATTCATTTGGAGACAAGCGGACCGTCTATTCCCTCCGACACACATACGCTACGTTCCGGCTCCAAGAGGGTGTAAATCACTATGCCCTAGCTCAGAATATGGGAACATCGGTATCGATGCTGGAACAGCACTATGGTCACACCACAAATGTATCAGCCGCCGATGAACTTACGAAGACACGAGAGCGATCACACACCCGAAATCAATCCTCCAAGCAATCAAAGCGGTCGGAGTTTAGCTGGCTGAACGATTAGTCCGTTGTACTTCACGACAATGCTGGGGACCTCCCGCTTATAGCAAAGGAGGTTTTCATCATGAAATTGAAGCTAACATCGAAGAGCCGCCCCAAGACCATCTCTCCCGAAATCCAACGGAGGGAGCGTCTGGTCCATCGGATCGATCAACAGATTGGTTATGTCCGGCAGATTATCGAGGGCCAGCGTCCTCGAGCGGCGTGGGTATGGATGTCCACTGACGGAACCTACTATCTACCGATCAAGTACGGGAAGCAGGTCCTCGAACTGCAGAAGGGGATGACCTCAGTCGAGTGTCAGAATCTCGATGAAATTGAACACGCTCTTTGTGAGGTTCGGGGAATGGTTCTGGCTGGAAAGCTTGATAACCAACTTGAACAAGCTTCATCGGCTATTCGCAAGAAATTCAAAAAAAACATGAACGTACGGCAGGTGGTCAGCGGATGTAACTCATCTCGACCACCTGACCGCCTTCACCCTCTCTAGTCATCACAAAAAAATCATCATCACCCTTACTCCAGATGTAGACGCAGAAGGCTTCTCCGGTGCCGCTACATGTCTCCGTCTCTGGATATTGATAATTGCAGTCAATATAGCCCGGGTTTTCGACACACTCAGCGGGCTTCTCCAGCTCTAGTGGAATGAATCCTGCAAACCTGAGTCGATCTCTAAAATCAGCATAATCCATTCCGACGACTGCACCGCCGAACTCCTCATCTCCATCCTGTGTGAAGTAGTCCTTCGAGCGACCGTCGATATCTCCATTTCTCTGGAGCAGTTCTTGATAAGAGAGGTTAGCCTCACTTTCTCGCCCTTCCCCGCTGACAGTCTCTGAATTGGTGGCTGATATGACAGGTACTGTGGTCTCGTAATCGGTTGTCTCCAGCGCGTCATCCGGTTGGGTATTCGCAACCGCAAGCAGCGACCCGACCCCTACACATCCTAAAACGAAAGCTATGCCGACCTTCCAATGGTTCGATGGATCAGCCGACACTGTCATCGCCCAACAGATTGATGTCTCGATGTTCATATAGATCGGCCAACCGGCTTACTTCGCCAACCAACTCGGCGTGTCGATCATGGATTGAAATGGCGATAGCGACCAAGCCCAATCCCAAGATCATACACACTGTCACTATGACAGCCCCAAAAATCCATAGCGGACCAGTGCCAGTGTCGAACAATCCCGAGCCGATGCCGCTTACGATCCCGTAGGCGAGGCCAATCAGAACGAGACCGCAAACTGCGATTATCAAATAGCGATATAGATCAACAAGAAATCTCACAGCACAAACTCCCCTCAAGAAATGCAAAAACTGCATATCCGATAACTGCATGTAGGCAAACGGCCCTCTCGAAAGTCGGGCCTAAATGTCGAAGTCACTTTTTACAGAAGCGAATGAAGGGCTCGTTGAAGTTCTCGTTTCTGCTCGGCAGTCTTCGGGACTTCGGCAGGTCGATGTTGCTCGAAAACTGAAGAAAGATCAGAGCTATATCAGCAATATCGAACGCGGTCAGAGACGGGTCGATGTTTTGGAATTCTATGTGCTCGCTCGAGCAATGAACCTCGATCCAGTCGAGCTTTTCGCTAGAGCCATTCAGAGCTTCCCAGAAACCTTCGACATCTGACTTAAGCCAAACCTCATTGTCGAGATGTTCACCGTCAGGAGATTGGCACAGCAGACTCTTGATGCGTCAATGGGCAGTCATGAACTGGCTGTCAGGATCGAAAATAGCACTAAGTCCTTTAACGAACCAATTGCAGATGTACGAAGCAGCTGGGTAAAAGTACCTGAGCCGCCCAACCGCCAGGTCGTCAGAGGAAGAGAAACAAGCGCCGGTCCTGCGAGCAGCGGGTGCATAACTGGCATTTATCGCTTCCCAATTGGGAGGGGGGCAGTCGTTCTGCGAGTCAGAGGGCTGAGAAGCGCCGTAGCGAGTGCGCTCTCTTCCAATTGTCGCATCCTTCGAGTCGGCTTAGCGAAGGCTGAAATAATTTGCTGCAATGGGCGCATTATGAAAATTTAATTATGCTGCAAATCCCACGTTATTGTGGGTTTTGGCTCGAATATACTCAGTCTCGAACTAGCCCGAGTTGACAAAAATGGATTGTTCCGAGAGTTTTACTACGGTTTCTGAATTGAGGGGCTTTGCATGCAATCCAGACGTTCGTCAGTCATCGGTTTCAGCGCCTTGTTGCTTTGCGGAGTAGCCACAACAGCCATAGCGCAGGATCAAAGGACGTATACTTACGACGCGCTCGGTAGATTGATCGAACAGGTATCGGATGGCGCACCGAATGACGATGAGGTTCATTCGATTTGCTACGATGCTGCGGGAAATCGCACGCAATATAGGACGAGTACCGACGGCAGCTCCGGAAATTGCGATCCGGGGGTTCCCGGGGCCGCTCCAACGCCAACTCCGACGTCAACGCCCACCTCAACACCCACGCCAACAGGTAACGCTCCGCCGGTGACAGTGAACGATTCCACCTCTGGCGATTGCTTTAGCCTGAAGATCGTTAACTTAACCGCCAACGACAGCGATCCAGAACAGAACTATCCATTGGTCCTGACGGCGATATCTCAAAATTCCGGTCAGGCATCAGCCACTATAGCGTCTGCAAGTTCTGCGACAGTCGAATTCGGACCTCAAGGGGATAGCTCGAGCTTCACATATACCGTGGAAGACAGTCTTGGAGCTTCGTCAACGGGACATCTCTCGGTTACGAGTTCTGGGTGCAGTGGACAACAACAATGAATCAAGCTCGAAAATCTACTCGCTTCTCTACAGTGGCATTAGGCGTGATCGGTATATCAGTATTTGCCGCAGGATTTCTCTGGTCTCCAGCCAATTCTCAAGAGCAGACGATCCCGGAGGACCCATCCGCCGAAGTCTGCTTGTTGATACCACCTAGTGCCGATGAAAGAGTGGCCCCCATTCATGCGACTGTCCCCGCCTCAAATGCGCGCGGGCTAATCGCTCATGGCTTTCGTGTTGTGGACTGTTCCGAAGCCTTCTCGAGCTCGCGTGCCCGGCGTGAATGGCGAGATCAAGTCTGCGAATTGGCGTCCGACCCCCGCGAATCTTTCCAAGCCCAAGTTGAGAGTGTTTTGGGCGCACGAGCAGCAGAACTGTGTGGCATGGCTGAACAAACGGTTGGTCAATGGCAGCGAAGTGGAGGGCGCAGCCGGTGATTGCTATCGAGATTGACGTTCGACGCATCACGCATGTCCTTGTGTCGTTCCTGAGTTGTTGGGCTGCATTTTGTGTTCTGGCGACCCCCGCTTATTCTCAGGAGATCAACCCACTCGACGTTGAGCCTGATCCCAATGGTGTCGATATGGTTCGCGGGACGGTAACCCCGCGATCACCTTCGATCTCGATACCAGCAGCGCCGGAACTTACCTTCCAAAACCTCGGAGATTTTTTCCCGCTACTTCAAGGCACGGTACCAAGTGAGGGCACCACGAGTGACGTTAGCTATTTGGTCAATGCTGGAAGCCTTGCCTCTGACGGCTTTGCCTGTTTCGATCTATGCCCGCACAAGAATGACAACGGTTCAGTACTCGATGGTGGACCTACAACGGGTCCGTTCACGTACACACAAGGAGGATCAGGGCGGCAAATAGTCTTCGATGTTAAGCGTGGATTGACAACACCGGCAACCAACGGAAACTCATTCTTTTACATGGGAACCACGGTTACCAATCCTGGTGGCCCAACGCTGACTTTTGCTTATGAGAGCGGCAACAATCCAGTCGCTGGACAGGCTTTCCTCGAACAGCGGCCAATCACTGTGACAAGCAGCTCGGGTTATCAACTGCGTTTTTACTACCAGAACGATAACGACCCGAGCAATTACTTATGGCGTAGGTTGGATTCCGTTGAAATCGTTGCGCTTTCGGCGCCCAACCAGCCTTTAGCGTCGCTAACATATAGTCCGCCCGGTTCATTGTCTGTGGTGACCGTAACCGACATCGCTGGCCGGCAGTACAATTGCAGGAATTGCATACAGCAACTTTCTGGACCTGACCCAGAGTATTACGGCAGTATGACCTTGCCCGGAGAGGCCAGCCCCGCATTTGAAGTGAATTGTACAACAGCCTCATGTGGCAATGGCGCTGACTGGGATATGGATGTGACGACCGATGGCGTGACTTACAACTACGACGTCACTCACAATACGCTCTACTTCGACGCTCTGGACCGCATGGTCGTCACAGGACCGGAGGGTTTCTATCGGCGGGTCGAAGTCGAGCTCTATAGCCAAAGCACGAATACTGGCCTGCTCCAACCTCACCCATATGGCTACGGAGCAGCCAATAGGCAGCCGCGCCGGCGGGTTACGTCGATAACCAATTCGGAAAATGAGACAGTCACCTACGGATACCAGAACGGATACTGGTCCCGTTTGACCTCGATTAGCTATCCTGACGGAAGGTCGGTTGGCATTGCCTATGATGATAGCGGCAATGTCACGTCGATGACGCAATCGGGTTCGAGTGGCTCGATTACGCAAACTGCGAATTACACCATAACCCCAGAATGCACGGTTGCCTCCTGCTTCCTTCCAAATTGGACGGAAGATGGAGAGAGTAATCGCACCGATTACACCTGGGATGGCGGCCCCAATGGCCACGGCGGATTGCTGACGCAACTTGACCCAGTCGATGACAATGGTCAGCGACGGTTGCTCAAGAATACGTACGACACTGCCGATCGCGTGATCCGCGCGGAAATCTGCGCTGCTGACGCCAATGGCAACGAACTGACCTGCGGCACGGCCAATTCTTTCGTTCGCGAGATCACCTATTTCAATGACACTCGTCTACCTGTGACCGAGACGATCACGGATGGTATCGGCACTGCGCCACTCACGTCGACAAATACATACGATACAGCCGGTCGCCCGCTTTCGCAGGATGGCCCCCTCACGGGTGATGCGGATGCGGTCTTCTATCACTATGACACGGTGGGTCGCCGTATTTGGGAAATTGGCCCGAAGAACGAGGCGGGTCGTCGCGTTGCGACACGCACAACATATCGAGTCTCAGACGATCAGGCTGAGCTGGTCGAAAGCGGGCATGTCAACGGTGCGGCAAATCTCAACACCTTCGTCCTCGTGCGCCAAGCTGAGACTGATTACAACGCGCGTCGCCTTCCAACAGTGGCCCGCGTGCGCGAAGCTGGGGCAAGCAGTCCCGAGAGCGTCTTGCAAACCAGCTATGATGGCCTGAATCGGACCGAATGCAGCGCCGTCCGCATGAACCCCGCCGCCTATGGCAGCCTGCCCGCCAGCGCTTGCACGCTCGGCACATCGGGTGCGCATGGCGAGGACCGCATCTCCCAGACTGTTTACGACAGCGAAGGGCGAACGGAGGAGATCCTCCAAGGTGTCGGCACTACGCTTGAGCGCACCTATGCGGCCTATGAGTACAACGCCAGCGGCGAGATGACCGCCATGACCGATGCGCGCGGCTTCCGAGCGGAAATGGTCTATGATGGGTTCGGCAGGCAGACCCACTGGTACTTCCCCGATCCGGTCCAGACCGGCGTCGCCAGCACCACGGACTACGAGCAGTACACTTACGACAATAACGGCAATCGACTTAGCCTGCGCCGCCGCGATGGAATGACGCTCAACTTCACCTACGACGATCTCAACCGGATGATTGTGAAGACGGTCCCGAACCGTCCGGGTCTGGACGCGATGTTCGAGCGCGATGTCTATTACCAATACGATATCCGCGGTCTGCAAACCCGCGCCCGGTTCGACAGCATCAGCGGCGATGGCCTGACCACCACCTACGACCAGTATGGACGGGTGGCAGACAACAGTATGACAATGGACGGCGTCACCCGCTCGCTCGACTACACCTATGATGTTGCGGGCAATCGCACATCTATCACATTCCCCGATACGGTTCGGTTCGATTATCAGTACTCAGCAGGCGGTTTTTTCGATGTGCTGCGGTATCCTGCCAGCACCGCGATGGTGAATTATCAGTACAATCAGCGCGGCGAAGTGGACGAAGTTATCCGCCACCTGAATGCGCCCGAGCAAGACCTAACTTATGACGAATTCGGACGGCTTGCTTCAAGCGGTTGGACGGGCACCACCACATACGATGTCACCTGGAGCTTCACCCGCAATCCGGTATCGCAAATCCATGCGGAGACCAATTCCAACGGCCTCTTCAGCTGGGACAATCACCCGGCCGGTACGACGACCGCGAATTACACCACCAACGGCCTCAACCAATATACCGATGTGTCGGGCGACAACATCTGCCACGATGCCAATGGCAATCTGACAGCGGATGGCAGCTGGGTCTATCAATATGACGTCGAGAACCGTCTGGTTCAGATGCGCGCTCGGGTGGACATGGTGAACTGCCCCACCAACACATCGGGCTATACCGGCGCGATTGAAGCGCAAATGGAATATGATCCGATGGGCCGCCTCTATGAGGTGACCGGCTACAATAGCGGCACTCTGCAATCGACCACGCAAATGCTCTACGATGGCGATGCACTGGTGGCCGAGTATGATGCGAACGGCACAATGCTCGCGCGGCATCTGCATGGGCCTGCGGCGGGCGTGGACGATCCGCTGGTGAGCTATGCCGGATCAAGCACCATCCGCAACAATGCGACGTTCCTCTATTCCGATGCCCGAGGATCGATTGTCTACACAACCGACCGCAATCTGACGACGCAGAACGTCAACACTTACGATCCTTACGGCAACCCGGGTTCGAGCAACACCGGACGGTTCCAATACACCGGTCAGATCTGGCTCGAGGAGCTGGGGCTCTATTACTACAAGGCCCGCGTCTACTCGCCCACGTTGGGGCGGTTTATGCAGACCGATCCGATTGGCTATGAGGATAATGTGAACCTCTATGCTTATGTCGGGAATGATCCGATTAATGCGATCGATCCGACAGGTGAATGTACCGAGGCGGCGGACGCTGGAGAGAGCACTCGACCGACTGCAATTTGCCAAGATAATGTGGACTTATCCCTCAGCAGAAAAGGTGCAGAGAACATCATCGGATTCGAAAACTATCACAACACTGCCTATCAGCAACGTGGCGACGTGGCCACTATCGGAGTCGGCCACACTGATGGTGTGCAAGCTGGCGATACGATGACTGACAGCGAGGTAAGGGACGCATTTGTAGCTGATGTAAGAGTTGCCGAAGCTGCCACGAGGTCGATGCTTGGGGATTTAAGGGTTTCACAAGAAGAGTTTGATGCGTTAGTTGATTTGCAATTTAATGTTGGAGCTTCTCACTTAGATAGTGAAAGCAGTCCGAATCTGAATAACGCAATCGCAAGAGGTGATTACGAAACTATTGGTAATAATTTGGTATACACTCAATCAGGCGGAAATTTTTCACGCGGCTTGATTGCCCGAAGCAGCTCTCGGACTAATATTTTTAGGAATGGTGACTATTCAGTCGGAGAAAGAAGATATAGGCAGGTACAACAAGCTATTCGCAGGAGAAGGAGATGAGACGGTTGTTGCCCTTAGGGTTTATCGCATTGATTTATGCGTGTGCGCAGGAGACAGGCAATAGCAATGAAGAGCCGATAAACGTGCCAAGCATCAAAATTGACTGCGGTGATATTATTGAATTGAGGGTAGTATCAGAGCTCTTTTCGAGATTGGGAGAAGTTGCTCAAGCCGAAGAATTTGCTGACCAAGACAGAGACTTATTCCGCTTCCCTCTGATTATTGAGTCTGGAGATGATTTTACTTCGATCAGCTTTGAGCAATTGAAAGAAGATACTCAGAATTTCATGAATTTCGAGGACCTTCGACAGATTTCCACCATGCGGCCAGAAGATGTTCAATCAGGCGGATATCGGGGTTGCTTCTTAGCGCGTGGAAAGGTTTGGTTTGAGCTGCCAGTTGACGGGGACAATCTTCAAATCGTGTCTTTTGACAGAGACATGGAGTGGTAACTGCGCCCAAAGGCATTCTTACACGGCTTGCCAGTTGATTGTGCAAGTACGAGACTAAGGTCAACTCCTCGCTCCAGCTCTGATCTCTGGCAGTCAAGCTCACTCCTCGCTAAACTCCCTAAATGTTCGACACATCCACCAGCCAACGACCCGTCGCCAATGCGATCGGTTGGGTAGCAGATACGCTGCTAGGCCAGGCCGCGGTCTCGCTTTGTGTTTTAGCAGTAGCCTTCGTCGGATTCTCCATGCTCACCGGCCGCATATCGATCCGGCGCGGCGGGCAGGTGATCCTGGGCTGCTTCATCCTCCTCGGCGCGCCCGCCATTGCGAGCAGCATCATCGGCTTTCTCGGCCCCAACATCGGCTCCCGCCTCGCCCCGGCCGACACGGTCGTATACGAAGCGCAACCCCGCGAAGAACTCGAACCCGCCAACAACAGCCCCTACACCGGAGCCTCCTCCCGCCGCCGCTCGTCTGATGACTAGATCATGCACCCACAGAGTAAATGCACCGAGTGCCGGAATGCGCGGGATCAAACACAACATGGCGGTGCTCAAACCCAGAAAACCACGAAATCGATTTCGACTTCTTAATTCGTAGCCGGAACGTCGGCTTTTGTCCCAGCTGACGCCGTTCAATGTAGGCAAAGTTTTGGCAGTGAGCGGACTGGACGCAATTTCTGATCAAGCGTTTTTGGCGGACGTTCTCTCGGATGTATCATCAGCATCATTTTGAACCGTGAGAACGATGTTCTTAACCGTCTGAGCATGAAATCGGCCTCCTTGAGCTGTATCGATTTCTAGCCCGTTTAGATGGCGGGCAATGGCCGAAAGCGAAATGCCACGCTCTATCAGCGGCGAGATATGCGGCCACACCGAGAGGGCAAATCTAGCTGCTTGGTCTTTATTCTTGCGCGCCAACACTTTGCCATTCTTGCCAAGCTTAACACCCCGCTTCTTGGCCTCTGCCAAAGCTGCTCTGGTCCTCTCAGAAATAAGGCGTCTCTCTTCTTGGGCTAGTGCAGCGAAGATGTGCAACTGGAAATCACTTGCATTTGGCATATCAGCAACCGCCAAACTGACCCCTTCATCCATCACTCGAGATATGAAGCTCACCTTGCGCGAAAATCGATCCAACTTCGCAATGAGCAGCTTCGCTGAATGACGTTTCGCATGGCGAATAGCGTTCCAAAGTTCTTTCCGGTCATCCAGCTTTCCGGATTGGGTTTCGACGTACTCTGCTAGCAACTGATCTCCATCACATAGGAATGTGGCGATCTTTGAACGCTGTGCAGCCAGTCCCAGCCCGGACCTTCCCTGTTTCGACGTCGAGACTCTGAGATACGCTACAAATCGATCCATTCGAGGGCTCCGTCAAAGGCAAACGTTGGTTTACTTTTGACGCTGTCTGGCGGATTCGGAGACATCACAACAATGCAGTAGTACATGACATCGTAGATGGGATTTGAAATCGCATCGGCTAAAGGAGGCAATTGAATGGATAAATGCGGTCACTGTCCGGATCAAATTGTAAAATGGATTGAGCGGGCACCTCACGAGATGCATCGATATAAAGTCGAATGCGCGAGATGTCACAGGATGATCAAATGGGGCACAGATGAGCAGCTGACCAATGTGGTTGAGCAAGCTAGAGTAATGGTGATACCGTATAAGGAGCCCCCTTCGATTGGTCACTTTTTCCAGTAACCACTGATCAGTTTCAGAAGACAGATTTTGGGCCGGAAACGGACTGTCTGCTAAAGGCGACAGGTCGCGGCAGAGCGGCCATTCATTTTGCGGATACTTTGAGAAGCGGATCCTCTGACGTGAGGCCCGCCGGTTCCGCAAAAGATTAGGTGGACAAGAACTGACGCGACCATTTGCGCAAGCCGTTGTAGTGCTACACCTTTGCACGATGAGAAGCAGACTTATAAAAGCGCTCGAATGGACGGCCGACAGACTCTCGGGTAATGCCGCGGCCAAGGGTCAGGACGGCGATCTAAACCAAGCTGCGACGAAGTTCGTCGATCTCGCACCGACGGATCAGGCAGACAAGTCGGGTGTCTACTCGGAAGCCCTCGAATACGCGCTGGGGAGACCCACGGTCTCGAACATAGCCCTTACGGGTCCCTACGGATCGGGCAAGAGCAGCATTATACAGACATTCCTGAAGAGGAATGATCGCAGGGCTCTCCACATATCGTTGGCGGCCTTCCTTCCCGAGGCCGGTTCCCAAATCGAGAAGGTGAGTCGGCAGGAAATCGAGAGGAGCATCCTCCAGCAGATGCTCTACGGGGAAGACGCCGACAAGCTGCCCCTTTCACGGTTTAAGCGGATCAGGTCACCAGGCTTATCGGCCACCTTTGTCTCAATCTTCGTGACCATCGGCCTGATCGCGCTCTGGCACGTCCTCTCGCAGACCTCGACCGTCGTGGACGGTAGCTTCTTTGTTCCATTCGCGCTCGAAAACTGGCGCAATCTGGCGAGCTTCGCGCTGGCAACCGCGTTTCTCTGGGCGAGCATCCACCACCTCTACGTCGCCAGCTTCGGCCTCTCGTTGAAGAGCATCTCGCTAAAGGACGTGGAACTTCGGCCCGCCTCCGACGACCTCGAATCCATCCTGAACCGCCACCTCGACGAGATCATATACTTCTTCCAGTCGACCGACCACGATCTCGTGATCATCGAGGATCTGGACCGGTTCGATAACGCCGAAATCTTCGTGACCCTGAGAGAGATCAATAGCTTGGTGAACGAGAATGCGGGCGTGAAGCGCAGGGTTCGGTTCCTCTACGCGCTCCGTGACGACATGTTCGCGAACACGGACCGCACAAAGTTCTTCGAATTCATCATCCCGGTCATTCCGATCATCAACACCTCGAACTCCATCGACATGGTGCTCCAGCAGGGGGAGAGACTGGACCTCGATGAGAGGCTCGATCGCCAATTCCTGCGCGAGGTGTCGCGCCACCTCGACGACCTGAGGCTGATCCAAAATATCTTCAACGAATACGCGATCTATTCGGCCAACATCGAGAGCGACGAGGACAACCTCCTGGACGCCAACAAGCTGCTTGCCATCCTGATCTACAAGAACGTGTATCCCAAGGACTTCGAGCGGTTGCACCGCAGCGAAGGCAACCTAGCCGACCTGCTGGGCGGCAAGCCGAATCTCGTCGCGCAGGGAGAGACAGCGAAGCGCGATGAGATCACGAAACTCGAAGCCCTGTTCGAATTCGGCGAGCGGCAGGTCGCCTCCGACCTGAAGCAGCTGCGGCAAATCTACGCGATGGAGCTCATCGAGATGCTGCCGACGAACACCATCAGCCTGAACGTGGGCGACGCAGGGATGGTATCCTTGGCCGGACTCCCCGAACATGACCAGTTCGAAAGCGTGCTGTCGTCGGTCAACATTACTGTCCGGACTTTCAATCGCAATCAGACAATAGGCATCGCGGACCTGCAGGACCGCGTCGATCCGAACAACTCTTACCAAGAACGTAAATCAGCCATCGAAGCCAATGCGCACGATGCTCGGAACGACACCAAGCGACGCGTCCGAACTCTGCGCGCCGAGATCGCTTCGCTCCGGACGAGCAGGTTCGAGGACCTCCTCCGTTCGAACGCCGATCAGCTGGACGAACTCTTCTCCCCGTTCGGAGAGAACGGCGCATTGGCGCGCTACCTAATCCTCGAAGGTCACCTAGACGACACCTATTATCAATACACGTCGCTCTTCCATTCCGGGCGCTTATCTCCGGACGACAACAGGTTCCTCATACAGATCCGCGCCTTCACCACGCCCGAGCCGGACTTCCCGATCGACAACCCAAAGGAGGTCGCGGCGGCCATGCGGGACGACGACTTCCGGCAGAGCTACGTGCTGAACGTCGTCCTAGTCGACTGTCTCCTAGCCGATCCCGCCCGCTATGTCGGTCAGATTACGAAACTCTTAGAGTTTTTGTCGGGCAACTTCGAAAGGGCCGAGGAATTCCTCGATGTCTACTATTCCAGCGGGACCGGCGTCCCATCGTTGCTCGACGCCCTCTCCGTAGGTTGGAACGGCTTCGTCCCGGCGATCATCTCCAGTGAGCAGAACATCTCCCACGTCACCCGCGTGTTGAGCTCGCTCTCTGAAAGGCGACTAGGAGAACTTTCCACGCGGTTCGAAAAACTCCCTCAGTTCGTAACGGAGAACCTCCCGAAGATCCTCGCGGAGGTGCCGGAACTCGATCCCGTACGCCTCGAAAGTCTCGAAGTGGAGGTCGAGGACCTCGCGTCCATCGAGTCGCATCATGTCGTCCTGCGACACATGTTCGAGAGAGGATTCTTCAAATTATCCTTCGAGAACCTGTCCTACGCCTACGAGAAACTGCTGGGCGAGAAGGATGTCGAGGGCTTGCGATCCAGCAACTACACCACGCTTAGAGCAGTTCGTGACACGACTTTGTCGGCGAGGGTCGAGCGCGACTTCTCCGTCTACCTTGGCGAGGTCCTGCTGGAACTCAAAGACAACACCGAGGAGAGCCCCGACGCCCTGTTGGCGATCATCAATAGGGACGATTTCGACGAGGATGCCGTCGAACGTCTCCTCACGCATCAGACCGCATTCATCCCCGCACTCGAGGACGTCCCAGCGCGATGGGTCCCGAAGCTGTTCGACCTCGGGCGCATCCAACCGACCTGGTCCAACTGTCTCGCCTTCATGGATGCGGAAGGCTATGAAGAGGAGCAACTCGCCGACTACCTCGATCGCGAGGAGGTGCGCGCCAACATCCTGCAAGAAGCCATACCGGACGACGACGGCGCCGCCGGTCTGCGACGCTTCCTCCTGAATGCGGGTTCGCTCAGTGAGGAAGCCTATCGGGACTACGTCGCAGCCTTGCCGAGGCCTTTCAAAGCTTTTCCGGAGGGGATCGGGCCTGACAAAACGCAGATACTGATCGACGAGCAGACGATCGTATTCGCGAAGGGTACGTTCGAGGCGCTCGCGGGAGATCGCGACCTTCAGGTCTCCTTCTTGGCCAGCAACATCGAAACCTACTTGGGAGGCAAGACCGGCATTTCGATCGACGACGATTTCCGGGAAGAGCTCGTCAAGGCAGACATTGACGACGCGCAACGTCACGCGCTGATTGAATCAATGGACTTGGCGTCGTTGCCTGACGCGCCGGGAAGAGCGGCAGTGATCGCCCCAATTTTCGAGCGGGTGAACCGGCCACTCCCCGAGCTATCGGCTGATCAGGCGAGGCTCCTGATCGAGAATGCCGGGCCTGTCCGGTCGAAGATTTCGCTATTGAATAAGGCCGCCGATCTGTTGCCGGACGAAATGGTGCGGGACATACTGTCCTCCCTTCCGGCACCTTATTCCCGGATCAGGAAGGGCTACTTCACACCATACCTCGATGCGACCGCGGAGAACCTCGAATTGGTCACTTGGCTCGACGATCGAGACATCATCTCTTCATGGAGCCGAAGCATCTTGACGAGGGATATACGCGTCAATCTCAAGCGACGATGAGCCGCTGAAGATGAGTTCAGTGAAGAGGCACAGGATTTCAATCGAGCGGACGAGCAACGCGAACTTTCACCGCCAGTTTCGGCACCGATGATTTGCCCTCCATTCGTAAAAGCGCTGGCGATACAAAGCTCCCACCTGCAAGCTTGACGTGCGGAAAGCCGTGCGAGCTTATTGCTATTTGCGAGAAGTGGCCCTGAAGAAGCCCCAATTTAAAATTGGTCTGGGATATTCTTAAAGGCGGCGAGCACGCTTTCAAGGAGCGCGCTCGCCGCCTTCATGTTAGGCTCGAGCGTTAAGATACCGCCTGCGGAACGGCCGCTGTTGGGAAAATGGAGCTAGTTATCAATTGACCGATATTGGAGCGCAAAGCGGACCTGCTGGGAAAGAACACCAAATATCAGCCTACCGCCCGATAAGAGCGGGGTGTATCAAGTGTACCAATCAAATCAATGCCCTGACCAGATGACAACAGCACTGTTGAATCCAGATTGGGAAAGATTGATAACAACTCCTGCAGTGCAACCGTAACCGCAGGTGTCGAAGGACACATATTGGGTATGAATGGCTTCCGAGCGTTTTCAACGTCAGATCGCTTACAAGCTATTCCAGCTGCCGATAGAATATCGGCATACGCTTGAGCCGATTTCCCATCCACGCGATGAATAAGGCCAGCCTTGGATTGTCGCCATGCAGCGCAGAGCATTTGGCGCAAGCGAGTTATGTCAGGGTCCTTCTTGCGAAGATATTTTGCACCATTTTGTTCAAGCGAAGATTGCGAAAGAACATAGATAGCAAATTCTCGGTAGTCGTCTTCCGTCTTGATGCAGCGGGGATTTACGATGCCGAAGCTTTCCCAGTATTCGCGCATTTTAGCGAACTGATCGGATGTGTCCCAAGGCTCGGTAGTGAAGGCTATGTGGCCGAATTCTGGATCAACCCAAGCCGATACAGGTCGCCGTTTCCAGTCGAACTCCATGTTCAAACGCTTTGAGAGAGACTTCTCGACAAGGTCAGCATCAAACTCGATGATGTCTCGGACACCTGTCTTCACCTTCAACGGAATCTGATCTTCGGGATTGCGGTTGAAGAAAAGTTTGACGATATGGTCGTTTTGCAGCCGATCATCATCGAGGTGGCTAGCGGTATAAATTCCGCCTTTGGCAAGAACGATATTCACATTGTCGCCTTGTTCGGTCTTGCCTTCTTTCAGCGTGGCTTGACCCCTCGTTCTCCACCCCAGAGGTTGTCGCACACGATGCTTGATTTCGAGCATCGTCGGATCGCCGGTAAGCGCCCCCCTACTTCTACGGAACAGGTCGCTGATGGGGCCGTTCGATGCAGCTTCGATCTGAAGCTCGGTGGCATTGGTCAAGAAGCCGTCTGTCGTGCAACTGAAAACACAAACGTCATCTGGCAGGGCATTCATGATCTCGCCAAGGTTGGAGCGAACGAACGAGGTGATGAAAGCGGCAAAGAACGGGTTCGTTATCTTGCTGGGTGGAAGAGGCTTCATCTCTCTGTCGCGTAAATCGTAAACGCGCTTCTGACGGAGTCCTTGGGCGGTTTTGCCGTAGCTGGAGTTACTCAATTCCTTCCAGAAAAGTGCTTTCAGCGAACCCTTCGGATATGACAGACGCTTCTTTATGCAATCGCTGATGAAATCACCGAAGATGAGCGTGTCGTTGTCAGTCGGGATGACAACGCCATGTTTGATTTTGAGCTCTGCACCGAGAGCATGAGCCAGAGCAATCTCCGGTGCTGCGCAATCGCTCACGCCTTCGCGGGGAAATATCAAACCGTTTTCTGTACGGACAGGCAACGTGGGGAAGCGAACGCTGTCTGGAAATTTGAACTCGACACGACCGATGCCAAGCGTCGAAGCGGTGTAGTCGGCTATGTCCAGAGAAACCCTGATGGAACGCCAGTCAGGTCTTCCAATCAGCGCCATCGCGGTCGGATAAGCACCAGCTAGATCGTAATCAGTCCAATCGTCCTCGAACGCGGGACCGAACCAAAACTGCTCGTTGCGACCACCATGATAGCACTCTGTGGCGAGTGCGACATGCCAATCGACCTCTTGCAGATTTACGGTTTTTCGCTTTTTGAAATAGTGATTGTGCTTCTTGCTGAAATACCGCTCCTGAATTCTCTCCTGACCAAGCAGTTCTAGTGGATCGATTTGCAGGTCATTCTTCCATGACTGCATGAGAAGATCGACACCGATTGATGTGAGCGTGGCAGGCACTTTTTTGGCACCTAGGATCTCCTCGCACTGGTCAATGAGCTGCTCAAGGTATCGAACACAAATTATTGCATCATTGATGGCATATTTTTCAAAGCGTTCAGGATGGTCTTCAAGAAGCTTATCCATATTCGATTTGTAGAAGAGAGCTTTTTCGGAATTTGGGTCGAGAGAAACCTTCTCTAGACCCACTAGATCACCCAACGCCTTGAGGCTCTTGGAGGTGGCAGGGGTCAATAGCATTGTGTCCCGGAGGACCACCTTCAGCTCTATGGTCTCTTCATCGCTGAACTGGATGTTCAGGGGGATGTGACCATCGATGGAAAGGAACGTGCTTCTAACGCTGGAAATCAGCTCAGACAGGTTTTGAAAATCGGCTAGCGCTGGAAAGTCGGCCCGAGTGAAGTGACCTGCAATATACACGGTACTAGGTATTTTCTTGACCGCGCCCGATTTGATTCCCTCCGAAAAAGCGAAGATCAGTATGTCAGCCAATCCGAGCCTTTGATCACCGTCGTTTGGATAACAAATACCGCTCCATTCTCTAGCGTCAGGCTGAGAGGAATCATAGACGCTACAATGCACCTGATAGGAAAGGACCTTGTATTTTCCTTCACCGGCACGTATTGCTTCGTACGGTAGCGGCTCATCCGGCGTTTTGAACTCTGTATCGAAGCCAACAATGATGTATTCATCAGATTGTTTACTTCCGTAGAAGTTACCCCTCTCCACCCATATACAACTATTACTGAATCCGTTACTGCCCGAGCGGAGAGTTACTGAAGCTTTCGGTCCTGAATCGATCGTTTTCTTCGGTTTTGTTTGTTTTTTCACGACCGCCCATCCATGTATCGGTTGATTTCCAACGGGTTGATAGTGGAGCCTTCGGCTTCGAGATGGAAGCCATCACGGACCATCGGGGACGATATTTCAAGGCTGTATTCGATACGTATACGGACCGATATCACGTGTGATTATCGACACTAAATCAATATATTAAGATAGACCTGAATATTGCCAAGGTTGGGGTCGGGCGTTCGAATCGCCTCGCCCGCTCCATTATTTCCAAGACTTTAGCAGAATTTTGTGCGGCGCTCGTCGCGATTAGGTAGCGCATAGGTAACGGTCGCTCTGCGTGCGGCATTGCAACCAGACTGTTGGATATCTCAAAACGATGTAACTTCTGCTCAAGAGGCGTTGAGAAATTGATTGGGGTTGGATCTGCAGGTTCGAGCTGAATCTGACGTGACCCCCAGCTTTCCCTCAGCTGGGATTAGGGCCGAGCGGCTTTGTTGCGCATGAGCGAGCAGGCCGTTGCGGATCACAAAGATGATCCCGCTGACGATCCGTCGATCCGTCGATCCGTCGATCATCGACCCGCGGCACTCTAATGCGGCAGCGGGAAATATGGCTCGATCCGGTGCATCTGCGCCTGCGACAACCAAATCAGATCACTCATGACAACGCCTCCTCAGGGTTGCCGGTGGATCAGATTATCGAGTTCTTGGGAATTCCCTTAATGGGTCCTGAGCCCAGATCATATTGGTTCGACCAGAACCAAGGGACAGATCGGCAAGGGTCGTCCCTTCTGTAGATGTGCTTCGCATATTATAACCGGTCAGCCACTTGACAGTGACGAGGATATTCATCTCAGCGAAGCTCCATAGAACATAGACAAATCTGTGCCGACCATTAGCAAAGATTGCGCAGAACTCTATGCCGGGTCCCCCAAGCGATGTTTCGGCAACCAGGCCGACCTCATTTATCGGCCGCTGAACGCGCAAGATCGAGCGCGACGTCCACGATCATATCTTCCTGTCCGCCAACCATCCTGCGGCGGCCAACTTCCAAGAGGATTGAGCGCGTGTCGAGACCATGATCCGCTGCGGCCTTTTCGGCGTGACGTAAGAACGATGAGTAGACCCCGGCGTAACCCAAAGTGAGCGTCTCGCGATCAACCCGAACCGGTCTGTCCTGCAGGGGCCGG
>Ga0209121_10002630_pt1 | contig 18057 bp, 16 predicted proteins | sample Cruoilmetagenom3_FD_187292 | JGI IMG/M metagenome (GOLD analysis project Ga0209121, IMG submission 187292) | Oil polluted marine microbial communities from Coal Oil Point, Santa Barbara, California, USA - Sample 3 (SPAdes) (version 2) | ecosystem: Environmental > Aquatic > Marine > Oil seeps ... | reverse complement strand
AAGGCGTGGGGCTATACAGTTCGTCTTCTGGACGGAGTGGATGTGTTGTCTCTGATGGGAGGTTCTTCTAAGGCGATGTGCGCGTGATAGCGGTGTATGATTTGTGTGGTGGGTAGGCGTTCTACGGGTTCACCTGTCTGTTTCTCGGAAGCATGCCGGATATGAATTTCGGGACAGACCAGCTCGCGCGGCCATTAATCGAAACGACATTCTAGTGACCGAGGACGAAGACATCCGATCGATCGAAGGTTGGGATGCTGTTCGGAGAATCTTAGCTAAGATAGAGGCTGGAGAGGTAGAAGCAGCGGTAAGTGTGGTCACGCTGACAGAGATCTACTACATATATCTGCAGGAAAAGAGGCCGGATCTCTCTAAAACTAGAACTGAAAACCTCAGGTACGCCTTACATCTAAAAAAGCTGGAGATAGGGGAAGAGGTCGCCGTAAGGGCCGGGGAATTCAAAGGTGAATACAATGTCTCAACAGCCGATGCCTTCATAGCCGCTTCGGCATCTATGGAAGGATCGACCATAATCAGCGACGACCCAGACTTTAAAAGAACAAGTGAGGTCAAAGCCTACACCGAAAAGGAGTTTATCTCGTACTTGGAGTGAAGGGTCTGCCGCTTTGAGGAGTATCGCGCGCTAAAGAAGATCATCCTAGAGCCTTTGCAGGGACCCGCGCGCAAATCTATCATATAAACCGCGCGCGGCTTGGAGTGGTCTTAGCCCTGGAGAGCAACTCACAATCTCTCTAGAGGCGTTAACCCTGATATGTTACCGAGAACCCTGACGAATAGGATCAGGGGCATCAAAGCCAGTTATCTTTCTTCGATTTTCTTCGGAGTCTTCGACACTTGGAGCTGAAGCGGGATGTTCAGTATAAGCCTGGAGAAGAGGTTGCCCGGCAGGGTTAGGGTAAAAGGAGCGGCTGCACACATAACGGCGGCTACCCAGCCCCCCACAGCTAGGCACATGAAGCTCAGGGACTTTTTGAAGTGTAGGTTAGTCAAGAGGATGGAGGAGTTCGGCCTAAGGCGCGCGCTCATTATCGTAATGTGGTCGAGGAATCACTACTTACGTCTATCTGTCTTGTGCGCTTCTATCCATCCAGGCTGAGCGCGCGTTAGGAAGGTTTTTGAGAGCGGCGGATCCTATAATAGCTGGCTTTGGGTGTAGACAGGTGCCTATCATTAAACGCTTGAACGCTGTGAGAAAGGTAGCTATCTTACCTGCTTTTAATGTTCAAGATACAATAGTAAAGACGATTATTAAATGTGAGCAATATGTTGACGAGGTTGTGGTAGTTGATGACGGTTCTTCTGACTTGACGGCTGTGATTGCGAAGAGGCTAGGGGCCACGGTAATAAGTCATGGGAGGAATATGGGCAAAGGCTCTGCCCTTGCATCTGGGTTTAGATACGCCAAAGAGGTCGGGGCGTGTGTAGTTGTTACGCTGGACACCGACGGACAACATGATCCAGACGACATACCATCTCTGATCGCCCCCATTCTGAATGGTGAGTGTGACATCTCCAATGGTTCAAGGTTCTTATCTAAGCACGAAATGCCATATAGCAGGAGATTTGGCAACTGGCTGATAAGCATTGTATCGCCTAAACCAGAAGGTGTTAAGGATACCCAGAGCGGGTTCAGGGCGTACAGCAGACACGCGATCCAAAAGATCGCTGTTCGGGAGAAAGGGATGAGCGTCGATTCAGAGATACTTAAATGTGCATCTGAAGAGGGTCTCAGGATAAAAGAGGTTCCTATATCGGTGAGGTATAAAGGAGTCCGTAAGCCTTCAACTAGGAACCCCTTAATGCATGGCGTTGAAGTTCTCTCTTATCTAATCAAAGTTATTGTCGAGGCGAACCCTCTGCTCTACCTTGGCTCTTTCGGCTTAACTCTGATGGTCTTCGGTGTTCTCGCCGGTGTGAGAGTTGTAGATATCTTTGTGCGGAATCGATTGATTGCCGTGGGTACCGCCCTCATCTCTATCTGTCTATTAATGATAGGATTCATGTCTATCATGGCCGCCCTCATACTCTATTCGATGTCTACCGCTGACCGGAGGCGCCACAACTACGACGAAGGAAAGTAAAGGAGATTCATATGCAGGCTCGTCGAGATATCTACCTCTACTTGGTCAAGCTTAGTATATTGGGGTGTCTGATGTGAGGGTTGGGCTTGTCAACACGTTTTTTCCGCCTTACAGAGGAGGAGCTGAGACATATACGCTCAACGTTGCTGAGAACTTGGCGAAGATGGGTCATCAGGTCGAAATCGTCTGTGCAAGGTCTCAGAATGGTGAAACTTGGGATGACGCGATCAAGCCTCACCCTAGAATTCAAGTTCATAGATTGGAAGCATCTTTATGGCTCTACGGTACCCCCATACTCCCCCACCTATTTTCTAAGCTGATGAGGCTTGAGGTCGACCTCCTCCACGTCAATTTTCCAAACCCCTATAATGCCCTAGTTGGCGCATATATTTCGAAGATCCGTGGGCTACCCTCGGTTTTAACTTGGCATAACGACCTACCCAGGGTGACGCGCGGCGCAGGCATCTTGGTGCGGGTTCATGATTGTGCGGTCTCCCCCTTCTATCTCAACTTCTATCGTAGAATAGTAGCTACCACCGAGATATACTACCATTCCTCAAGATTGATCTCTAGGTTCAAGGACAGGGTGAGGGTGATACATAACGGAGTGGACTGCAGAAGGTTCAATCCAAAGAACGATGGAGGACCCATCCGAGCCAAACATGGCCTAGAACAGCGTCGGATCATCCTCTTCGTAGGGGCATTGAAGAGATGGCATAGATATAAGGGGGTCGACATCCTCATCAGGGCGTTCCGCCACATCGCAGCAAGAGCCAAAGACGCCCTTCTATTGATCATCGGCGAGGGAGAACTTAGGCCTTACTACGAACAACTCAGAGTTGGCTTAGACCTGGTTGACCGAGTTCTCTTTGTGGGCGATGTCTCGGATGAAGAGCTTCCTCAATACTATGCAGCCGCAGACCTACTTGTCCTCCCCAGCATAGATCGCTCGGAAGGTTTCGGACTGGTCCTGCTGGAGGCCAACGCATCTGGCAAGCCCGTTGTGGCGTCGAAGGTGGGAGGGATACCTGAGGTCGTCAGGGACGGGTATAACGGCCTGCTCGTGGATCACCTCGATGTGGATGGTTTGGCTGAGGCCGTCATACTCCTCTTGGAAGACGATGAATTACGGGAGAAGATGGGGAGGAATGGCCGGACCTGGGCTGAAGAACACGACTGGAGCATAGCGACCAGGGCCTTGGAAAAAGTGTATTACGAAGCAGTTAACGATTAGGAGGAAAGCTGGGGTTCTGCTGCGGGTGTCCAAGCTAATTTGGGCTCATTAATCTTCCGTCAACGAGCCTTAGATGTCGGGAGATGAATCCCTTGAATCTTTCAGGGTTGGTTGTTGTAATGATGATGGCGGTTCCATGCTGCTTGTTTACCTCTTTCAGGAAATCGAGAAGAATCGAGGCGTTTTTCCTGTCTAGTTCTGAAGTCGGCTCATCTCCCAGGATCATCTGAGGATTGTTGGCGAAGGCGCGGAGGGCTGCTATCCGCTGCCTCTGACCCATGCTCAGCTCTCCCGGAAGGCGGGTTGCTAGGCTCTCAAGCCCCACTATTTGAAGAAGCTCTTGGACTCTCTCCTTCCTCTGATGGGCGGTGACGGCGGCTAGTGACATGGGGAGCTCTATGTTCTCTGCGACGGTCAGAGAAGGCAGGAGGTTATGCTCTTGGAAGATGAATCCTATCTGCCTGAGTCTTATTTTCGAGAGTTCTCTGTCGTTCATTGTATCCACTCTCCTTCCGAACAGCTCTAAAGTGCCTGAAGTCGGTCTGTCTATGGTTCCGATGATGTTGAGCAGTGTTGTCTTGCCGCTGCCCGAAGGCCCGCTGATGCCCAGGAACTCGCCCTGCTTCATGTGGAGATCTATCTCTCTTAACGCCTCTACGCTTTGGTAGTTTCTACCTTTGTAGACCTTTGAGAGACTGACAGCATTAACAACCCGAGACACAGAGAGTCAAACTTATGTACTCGGTGGAAGGGATTTTAAACTACCGGTGTAGATGATTAGATTAGCGCTCAAGGCTGTAATGGCTAATACCAAGCGCAGCCGACATGTAATCATAACTGTGGCTTTATCCGTCATGATAGTCTTCTCCTCTTTCTCAATAGCTGAAGGCCTCTTCAACAGCTTCGAGGGGTTGACAATGGGCTACAGCGCAACCGACATCTGCACCCTTCTGGAAGAGGGGAAGCCGATCTCGGAGAGCATGCTTGAGGCTGGGATTGAAGAGGATCTCCTAAATATTGAAGCCGCCTCGCCTATCATCATGGCCAAGGCTAACATCCCCTTCAAGGATTCAGCCTTCCCCGTAGAGGTCTGGGGGGTGGACCTCCCCTCTTTCCACACAGTCAGGCGTCTACAGATCAAGGGGGAGGCCTTCTCATCCTGGGACGAGGCGTTAATTGGATCCTCTCTCGCAACAAAGCTCGGCATTGGATCAGGCTACGAGCTACGCCTGGTGTCGGCCTACGGTGAAGCCCGTGTGTTGTTGACAGGTGTTTTCGAGTCCAGCAGCCCCTACGATGAGGGGCTCATTGTCTCATTCGCATGTGCTCGCCTCCTTCGACCTGAAATGGCGTCGAGCTACTCTCTCATCGAGCTTAAGTTCATTGATGTGGCTGCACCTGGCTCGACCATGGAAGAACTGGACAAACTGCTCGAAGGCGTGGACGTCTATCCGGGGATGGCTGGGGGAAGGTTCTTACTCCTCATCTCAGCCGAGGCCAAGAAAGACCTCGTGGTGCTGTCATCGGTGATCTTCTCTCTGGCGTTGATAGCCGTCTACCACTCGATGCTCACCATAGTCAAGGAGAGCAGGTGGGAGCTCATGGTCTTGAGGTTCCTAGGGGTAACCCGGCGAGGTCTGGCGGAGATCATACTTCTCGATGCCCTGATCCTATGCCTCGCAGGTGGAGTCATCGGCCTAGCCCTTGGAGAACTCGCATCGAATGCGGCATCCATCGCCGTGATAGTCCTCTTTAAGACCAGCTACCTCCGCCCCGTATTCAGCTTCTCAACCGCCTTCAGCTGCCTGGCACTCTCTATGCTTGTCGGCCTCATAGGAGGCGTCGTCCCAGCCTATAGAAGTTCAAAAATGGGAGGTGCCACATGAGCCGTACTGCAGGCTGGAGGCGGCTGCTCGGCCTCTCCATCCTTCCAAGGAGGAGGATCCTCCTCACCCTCTCAGGGGTCCTCATCGTTTCCACCCTCTTCTCAGCTTCGTTCTCCTTCTTCTCAGCCTTTCAATCCCTCTCCCAAGGCTACCTAGGAGAGGGAGAGAACCTTGTCGTCTTCTTCTCCAGTCAAGTCAGGACATTCTTCACAGGCAGCGTCCCCGCATACCTCGCCGAATCCCTCCTCATGGTCGACGGAGTGATCAATACCAGCCCAGAGATCCTCACCGCAGCGATAGTACGAGACCAGACCGTCTTCATCCGCGGCGTCACCTCCCGCTTCTTCGACATCCAGCCTGTCTCCTTTCTCAGAGGAGAAACCCAGCAGCTGCAGGAAGGAGGATGCATCGCAGGCCTCAGGGCGGCGCATCGGCTGGGCCTAAATGTCGGGGACCGCATCATCGTTATCTCCAGCATTAGAAGGAACGTTTTGAAGGAGCTGAGGGTTGAAGGAATCTTCTCGTCCAACACGCCAATGGACGACGAGATCCTCGCCCCGGTGGAGTCCACGAGGTTTCTCGCCTTTCTGCCAGACAGACATGTCACCCTGATAAGGGCTGAGATAGATAGAGCCAAGGTCGATGAAGCCGGTCTACGCAGCATAGTCTCCCAACACCACACCCTGAGGGTAGAGGTGGCCCAGCTCAACACCTCCATCCCTTCAAAGGCTTATGTCAAGGTTCTGGACCAGGCCGACCGACAGATAAGTGTAAAGCGGATCGATGTACCAGGAGCAGCAGTTTTTAAGCTACCCTTCGGCCTCTACAAGGTTAAGGTAGCTGACCAGCAATGTATGGTCACGCTGACTTCTGACACAGAGTTAAATCTCAAGGTCGATCTCCAACGAAAACGACTCGGCATCTCTGTTAGAAACGCCACAAACAGCCTACCCCTAGAAGGGGCGAAAGTCGCCGTCATGAGGACGGATGGAGTGAAGGCCTCAGAGACGGTTACCGACGCTGCGGGAGAAGCCTGCTTCATCCTCCCTCTGGAGGAGTACAGTGTCAGCGTAGAACATGGAGGAAGAAGGGCTGTAAAGGAAGTGGACCTCAATAGGGAGGAGGAGGCCTCGTTCCTCCTCGGAAGGATCAGGCTGAACGTTGTCGTCCTCAACGCCTCGACCAGACAGCCGCTGGAGGGGGCGTGGGTCTACGTGTCGGACGGCGTCTCAACCGCCTTCAGTGAGACTACCGATGTTGCGGGCCGGGCATCCTTCCTACTGGAACCTGGCTTGTACAATGTATCTGTCTCAACCCCCCTACATCATCAGCGGAGGATGGTGGACCTGACTGGAGACCCTACGGTTACCTTCCTACTCGGCCCCTCTCCACCTGTATACAACCTGACCGTGAAGGTCTTCTGGGCGAATGGGACAGCCGTACCAGACGCATGGATCAGCGTCGAGGGGGAGACGTTCAAAGTCGAAGCCTTGACAGGTCCAGAGGGGGCAGCCTCATTCGAAAGCCTCCCTGAGGGCGACTACACTTTATCCGTGGACAGGCTCGGCTACTCCAAGGAGCTGCCTGTGACATTGGATGGCGATATCGAAGTCCCTGTTACTCTTCCCACGCCCCTGTCCATACCAAGGGGAGAAACATCGCCTCAATGGGTGAGATATCTCCCCCAGCGGGTTATGGTAGAGGCACCAAAACTGGTCTTGGACCTGATGACGCAGTACCTCATCAGGGTGGTCAGGGCCGCCATCCTCATCCTGGCGGCTCTAGTCACCCTCACAGCGGCGCTGAGCGGATGGGACATCGCATCCACCTCGATAGCGGAGAGCAGGGAGACGATTGGAGCGTTGAGGGCCATCGGCGCCACCAGAGGCCAGACGACCATCCTGGTCTGCCTCAGGGTGACCATCTTCTCAGCCCTGACAGGAGCCGCAGGCTACCTCATAGGCCTAGCCTCCATCGGCATGATCGCAAGGACCGGGGTTCTAACGGCAGGTGGATACATCTTCCAGCCATGCTACGAGTGGAGAACCATGCTGGCCACCGTCGGCTTATCGGTGCTCGTGGCCACAGCAGCCTCGCTGAGAACAACCCTAAAAGCCATCGACAGGCCGCCCATGGAGCTGCTCAGAAGGCTCTATCTGAGGGATTTCCTCCAACTCCCTAAGGTAGGCGAGCTAAAGACCGCCATCCTAGCGTTTCTCGCTCCGCTTCTCATCCGGGCGGTCCCCGAGATCCTCATGAAGCCGCACCCCGTCGGCTTTGACACCCTCTCCCTCTACATACCCGTCCTCGGGGCCCTGGAGAAGGGTCTGGAGGAGCTCGTCTGGGAGGCATTAAGGCTTAGACCTTTCTTCTGGGCCGTCGCCACACTCCCCTACCCATGGGACAGCCTGGCCCCGTTCAAGGCATTCCCAGCCCTTCTCCACGGCCTCCTCGGCCTCGCTTCATACGCCTACGCCCGGGGCGTGTTCAAGAGCAGGGGGAAGGCTCTGGCCGCCTCCCTCCTCTCCACCCTATACTTCATACCCCTCAGGGTCAGCTGGGACCTCATCTCAAACGAGTTCGGCCTCGTCCTAGTCTTCACCAGCCTTGCCCTCCTCAGGGAATCCGGCAGAAGCTGGGGGCGAACCCTTCTCGCCATGGCCAGCATGACGGCCGCCGTACTCACCCATGAAGGAGCCAGCATGCTCCTCTTCCTGGCTGCCTTCCCCGCGGCCATCTCCCAGGCCAGGAGAAGAGGAGATGGAAGCCGCATCAAGCTGGCCGCCTCCCTCCTGCCGCCCCTAGCTCTATACATCTACCAGCTGGTCTCTCTAGACCTGAGCCTGCTGGGAAGCCCCATGGGGGGCTGGTGGTACCCCTCCGACACTTATTGGGAGATGGCTGAGTCCGTCGCCCGCTTCTTCCTCTACTGTAACCTCCCCCTCCTACCCCTGGCCTTGTTGGGGATCAAGGGGGAGGCGGACGCCCCATCTCTCAGGGCCTGGGCACTTGGGTCCTCTGCGGCCGCCCTCCTCCCCGTCATCTCCCCCAACGTGGCCTTTGCAGCGTGGCAGCGCTGGGCCTTCATGTCGGCCTATCCCCTCGCCTACTACGCCGTCGAGGGCGTCGACCGTCTGAAAAGGTTTAGAGTCGGCCTCAGGCCCTCGAAGAAGAAGCCCAGAAGCCTTGATCTAAGGCTCCCGGTGGGGGTTACAGCCGGCCTACTGCTGGGGATGCTCAGCCTCGGCTTTGTAGCCATGCCTCCCAGGGCGCCTCTCCAGTACTTCGACCTGTACGGGACGGAGCGCAACTGGATCCTGCTCAAGATCCCCCCCTCCATGCAGCTCAACACCCTGCCCCTAGATGAGGCCTCGGAGGCAGTCACCGCCATAGTTTGGCTCAACGAGAACGCCGGTAGGGGGGGATGCCTCCTGGCAGACGTAACCTTCCGAGGCTTCGCCTCCATCCATCTTGACTATGGGAGGCTGATATGGTATGACCTGGACTGGGGTCCGTACAGGTACCCAGGCTGGGCTGAGGATGCGGGGAGGACTGCTGAGAAGTTCAGGGCCCGCGGCCTGGACGTATACCTGATCTGGTACCGGTCTCATATACCCGGCTTCGAGATCGTCTACTACGGCGACCGGGTGGCCATATACAGGTATCAGGGCGTCTGAAGCTAAGCTGAGCCACTTTAGGAACCTGGGGAAGGATTTAAGCCAGACTGGGCTGTATTATATCCATCGTCTAGGTCGGAGTTGATCCAGTGGAGGCACTCCTTCACTTCGTCTTACCCCTGTTGGCTTTCACACTGCTGGGTGTCAAGCCGAGGAAGGCTTTCCCCCTAGCCCTCCTAGGCGTCCTCCCGGACCTGGACGTCCTATTCCTGGTACATCGATCCCTGTCTCACTCCCTCATCATCATAGGCCTGGCTTCTTTTCCCTTCTTTCTCTTGTCGTTTGTCTTGAAGCCTAGGACTCTGCGAACCGTATGGCTCGGCTTCCTCTCCGTCGCCTCGCATCCCATCCTCGACCTGTTCTCAGGGTATACGCCCATCCTATGGCCCCTCCACCCGTACTCGCTTTGGGTCGAAGCAGGTTTGGATGGGTTCTTCGGCAGCGGAGTCAGATTCCAACTCGAGTTGGAGGTGCATCAGATTCCGACCGTCTTCCATAGAAGGGTGATGCTTGATGCCCCCCTGTTCACAGGCCCAACGCTCATAGCCTCCCTGGTGTTGCTGACACCCCTCATCTACCGGATGCTCAAGGAGAGCCTTTAAAAAGTGATTCAGAAACCGGGGCAGCCACTGAAGAGGGATTATTTTATATACATAATCTGAGTTGACATATTGTTGGTCTAACATGAGCAAAGATCAGGCGATAGGTGGAGTCATTCTCCTGGGGAGCATCTTAGGGATAATCGCCTACTTCTGGTTGGTCTTCATGTCTGGCTTATCCTGGCTTACCATCCAAGCCTCAGCTTTCCTCGCCGTGGCTGCGGTGCTGGTGATAGTGGCATGGATCGGGTACACGCTCGCCACCACCCCTCCTCCAACGCCCCTGGAGGATCTAGACCTGGACCTTGAAGAGCCGGAAGAGAAGGCCCAGGAGGAGACTGAGACACCTTAGGCGCGCGCTGATCCCTTCTTCATCTTTGAATAAGCTCATATACCTCGACAACCTCTTTTAAACCTCGAATAGAGAGCATTATGGTGGGATACATGTTTACAAGAAGCTTCCTCAGGGACGTGAGGAGGAAGGCCCTAAGGAGAGGCGTCTGGTACAGCGCCCTCGACAGGGTCGAACGTGGGATCATTGTCTTGACGAGCCGAGTGGTAGATGTGGTACGTAGCGTGAAGCTCGGCGTAGAGATTGTGATGATTCTGGCCAAGCTGAGGGAGGCCTTTAAGAGCAGGTTCGTCAGACACATGGAGTCCTATGGGTTGGAGGAGGCGAGGAAGGTTGCGGGGCAGGCCGCCGCCTTCGGCAACGAGGAGGCCGAGGCCTGGATCTACGACTTCAGCTTCGCCAGGTATCTGACATTCATGGACCTCAACAGGCCGTCGGGATGGGGGATCCCATGACCAGAATTCTTCTGGTCGACTAACATGTCGAACGGTAGAAAAGCTGCTTCAAAGGAGAGGGACCCGTGTTCACGGCCCCATGAGCGTGAAGGATAAGGCCGTCCTCATCGTGGATGATGACAGGGAGCTCGCTCAGTCATTGATGAGCGGCCTGGCTGCTGAGGGGTATACAGTCGATGTCGCCGAGACATCGGCGTCTGTGTTTGATAAGCTTGCGAGACGGTCATACGGTATCATCTTGTTGAATGTTTCTATGCCCGAGGCATCAGGTCTTGAACTTCTACCCTGGTTACAGGAGATGGCTCCCGACTCCTTGAAGATCATGGTCAGCGAAGGCCCGGATCTAGATGCAGCCGTCGAGGCGCTGAAAAAGGGTGCTGACCACCTGCTCCTCAAGCCGGTTCAATCTGAGAAGCTGTTAAGGGTTGTGGAGAAGCTAAGAGAGAGGGGAGAGGCGGACGCCCCGATTGGGAAGGCTGAGGTAACCGTGGTCGTGCCGGTCCTCAACGAGGAGGAGGCGATAGGACTCGTTCTGGAGGAGCTGAGGGCTAATGGGTATGGTAATGTCCTCGTCGTCGAGGGGTACTCGACGGACGACACCGCTGAAAAAGCCGGGGAGGCCGGGGCCACTGTTATCATGCAGCACGGCACCGGCAAAACAGGCGCCATCAGAACGGCCCTCGAACATGTCAAGACCCCTTACCTGCTGGTCATGGACGGCGACCACACATACTCCGCCGGCGACATCGAGAGGTTCCTCCCATTCGCAAGCCGGTTCGACCAGATCTTAGGGAGCCGCAAAGAGGGTAGACAGAACATAGGCCTCACGCACCGGTTTGGCAACTGGATCATCAACACCGCCCTGAACATACTCTTCAACGCCTCGGTATCCGATGTCTGCACGGGGATGTATATGATGAAGACCGACGTGGCGAGGAGGCTGGAGCTGAGAAGCGGGGGATTCAACGTGGAGGTCGAGGCTGCGATACAGAATATAATAAACGGAAAAGTGACGGAGGTGCCCATCGGCTTCCGTAGACGAGTGGGCAGGCGTAAGCTCTCTACATGGAAGCAGGGCCTCCAGATACTCTGGACCGTCATAAGGCTGTCCTTCTCATACAACCCTCTCTTCTTCCTAGCCACCATCGGCTCCATCTTTACCGTACCGGGTGCATTGCTGCTCCTAATCGAGCTCTACTACAGGCTCATGCTTGGGTCCGCTGGATGGTCCATAGGCGTCGTCTGGCTGGGTTTGACACTGTTCATACTGGGGTTGAACAGCTTCACCATAGCGATGTTCACCCTTATCAGCAAGAGGCAGGAGAGGCGTATCATTCAACAGATCAGGACCATGATGAAATGAGGTCCCCCCTGCCCATTCCCCTCGTTTGGGTATTCGGGTTGAACCCCTACGCCTCTGAGGGGGGAGCTTGAAGTAATTCAGATCTCGAAGCTCGAATTGGATGACGACCTGCTCCTGGTCAACGTACTTTCAGTGATTCTGGTCCTGCTTGTGTTTCTCATGCCCGAGTCGCCGCTCCGCGTAGCCTTGGGGATCCCCTTCGTCCTGTTTTTCCCAGGGTACACGTTGACATGCGCCCTCTTCCCAAAGACGAACGTCAACGAGTACGAGAGATTAGCCCTGGGCGTCGGCCTCAGCCTGTCGGTGGTCCCCCTCCTGGCGCTGGGGTTGAACTTCACTCCTTGGAAGATAAGGCTCTACCCTGTGATGTTTATGCTGCTCCTCTTCACCCTCTCCATGTCTGTGATAGCCTCATTGAGGAGGAGGGCTCTATCCGTCGAGGAGGTGTTCTCCCCGAAACTAGATTTCAAAGTTCCGCGATGGAGGGAGATGAGCAAGCCGGACAAGATCCTGGCATGCATCATCCTCGTAGGCCTCGTAGCCACCGGAGGCTTCGCCGCCTACCTGGCGTCAGCCCCAAAGGTCGGAGATAAGTTCACAGAGTTTTACGTGTTGGGTTCCGGAGGTAAATTTGGTGGCTATCCGAAGAACATGACCCTGGGGGAGAGCAGGAATATGACCCTGGGCATCGTAAGCCACGAGTACGGCGAAGCCGGCTACAGGGCTGTCATAGAGTTTGACGGTGAGACCATTCAGTCGTTCGACGGGATAAGGCTGGACCACGAGGATACATGGCGGCAGAACTTCACCTTCACGCCGTCGAAGACAGGGAGAGCATTGAAGCTCGAGTTCCTCCTGTACATGGACGGCGGAGCAGAGCCCTATCGAACCCTTCAACTCTTCATCACGGTGAAGCCGTGGGAGTAGGGAGATGCCCTATAGGAGGACGGCTCTACTGACGCTGGTTTCTATGCTCATGCCAGAGGCGGCCGAGTACCCGGACTATGCTCCCCGTGACCTGGGGTTCGGAGTGGTAGGCTTCGGGAAGATGGGTGTGCTGCACAGCGGCGTCTTAAACCTGTTATGGCGTGGGTGCGTCAGGGGCGTCGTCGACAGGAGTCGACTCCTCGTCTTCGGAGCCTCAAGGCTGTTGAATGGCGTCAATTTCCACAGGGAACTGAAGGGGATGCTCAGGGAGGATGACCCAGATGTAGTCTACGTGACAACCCCTGCGGAGTCCCATCATGGAATTGTTTCCAGGTTGATCGAGTCGGGAGTAAGGTATATCTTCGTCGAGAAGCCTCCGACGACCAACTCCTGGGAGACCAACTCGCTCATCGATGAGATGACCCGTGACCAGCTTGTCATGGTCGGTTTCCAGAAGAGGTTCACACTTCCCTTCAGGCATGCGAAGATGCTGATCTCCGAGGAGGTCATCGGAGAAGTTGAGAGGGTGTCCGCATACATAAGGTCGAGCGACATACTGGCTCCAACTTCCAGGTTCAACGGCCTGGGCAGGGGGGTGCTCCTGGACCTGGGCGTCCACCTGTTGGATCTATTGCTCTGGATCTTCGACGCGGGCATAGTCGAAGCCTCCAAGTTCAGGAGGATCCACACGGGCGTCGATGACCTTTTTGAGGCCAGGTTGAGGAACGAGGAGGGAATCGTATTCGACTTTGAGGCCTCGTGGTCGAGACCCGAGTACCGCCTCCCCGAGACCCTCATCACGGTCAAGGGCTCCAAGGGGTTGCTCAGGGCCACCGAGGATTACCTCAAGGTGGAGGCGACGGAGGGCCACCCCCTCCTTCGTGATGATAGGACGCTGGAGATGTACAGGCCCCATTATTATCCAGGTGTGCCCCCTGTCAACCTTGCTGACCCCGAGTATACACTGGAGAACATGCACTTCCTCCACTGCATCCACACATCCAGCGAGCCCTTAACAAGTCTGAGGAACGTCGCGGGGACTATGGAGCTAGTAGACGAGCTGTACCGGGCCGCAGGTGTCTGAGGAATGGTCGAAGAGCTGCTTCTCGGAGACAACCCCTTCATCGGCGTCAGCCATCTAGCCCAGGAGAAGGCCAGGGAGGAGGCCAGGGAGGCCTCGCTGGAGAACAGGGTCAGGGTCTTCGAGGCAGCCGTTGAAGCCGGAGCCCAAGGGTTCACATTCTCGACATGCGAGGCCAACCTAGAGCTGCTGACCCATCTCAGCGCCCAACGCGGCGAGCTCCTCGACAGGATGAACTACTACATACTCGTCCCAGATGCCCAGCAGTACGTGAGGAGGGCCAACGTCGGGGGGACGCCGGCTCTCATAAAGTCGACGTTGAAGACGATGATCCAGAGGCGCTCCTCGACCCTGGAAGTGTTGGCGGCGCTCATGTCGCTGAGGCCTGAAAGGTTCGCCGGCATCTTCATCGAGAACGAGGTCGCCCCCTACCTGAAGCTGCTGCCGGAGGAGAAGGTGAAAGCCGTGTTCCTACACGAGGTCTTGACGGATCTCGCCCTGGCCTTCAACCTGGTCGACCTGCTGAGGTTCCTGGAAGGATACGTGGGGAAGAGGCTCCGGACCCGCTTCGGCCTGGAGACGAGGAACCTCGGCATCCTGCACAAAACCCTGTCTGAATCAGGTTGGCTACCGGAGTACCTGATGACGCCGTTGAACCCGTTGGGATACCAGATGGCCCCGAACAGGAGGGCGGTAGAGGAAGCCGTGGAGGAGCTGGGGGGAGAAGCCAAGGTCATGGCGATAAACGTGATGGCGTCAGGAGCGGTGAGCCTCGACGAAGCCATAGGGTACCTTTCAAGGTTTGAGGACGAGGTATACGGTGTCACCACGGCCTCCACCAAGCCCCATAGGATACGTGGAAACCTCCAGAGGCTATCCCAGGCCTTCCTATAATGGTGAAGTGATGGGTTGCCCCCTCCAGTGACGGTGCCCGGCGTCGATCTGGCCGCATTCCGTCCATGAAGGTGCTGTTCGTAACGAGGGAGTATCCCCCCTTCGAGGTCGGCGGGGTTGCCAGGCACACGTTCTACCTGGTCAAGTACCTCAAGGGGCTGGGGGTCTCCTGCAGGGTCTTATCCTTCGGCGAACCCAAGTACTCAGACGGCGACATCGTCTTCCTCAAGCCCTCCAGCTCCATCATCAGCAAGTCCGACCGCCCGTTAACCCATGATCTGAGGATACCGCTGGACATGTTACGCCTCACCAGGGTTGCTAGGAGCATGATCAGCGACGGGGGCTATGACATAGTCCACGTGGAGGAGCCGTATGTCGGTGCTTTTGTTACGCATAGTAGGAAGGTGACCACGGTCCACGATACCAGCTACGGGGAGCTGAAGTCGATTATGCATTACCGGTTCAACATTCCGAACTTGAAGCGGGCCCTCTTCTACTCCCTGATGGGGTTCTGGCTGGAGCTCCTCTGCATCGCCTCCAGCAAGGCAGTGATAACGCCATATAAACACGTCAAGGACGAGCTTGTGAGGGTGTACAGGGTCCCGGAGGAGCTGGTCAGCGTTGTCAGAAACGGGCTGGAGCTTCCAGACGCCGTTGGCATCGAGGACAAGGCCGAGGCCAGGAGGAGGCTTGGGCTCCCTATCGACGGGCTGCTGGTCTTCACCACTGGGCAGCATGTGGCCAGGAAGCGCCTAGACATCCTCGTGGAGGCGGTCAGACTGCTCCGGGAGGAGGGCGTGGAGGGGTTTCACGTGGTCATCGGGGGGGACGGCCCCCTCAGGCCGACCATCCTGGAGCTTGTGGAGAGATACGGCCTAGAGAAGGACGTCACCGTCCCCGGATGGGTCTCAGACGAACAGCTCGCCCTGTACTACCAGGCTGCCGACGTCTTCGTCCTGACCTCGGAGTACGAGGCCGGGCCCATAACGTTGCTTGAAGGCATGGCGTATGGCGCCGCCGTGGTCAGCTCGAGGATAGACGGCTTCCCGGGGCTTCTCAGAGACGGCGTCGACGGCCTCCTCTTCCCCGTTGGAGACGTCCGCGGCCTCGGGGACAGGGTGAGACGACTCATGGAAGACGAGGGGCTGCGCATGAGCCTGTCGGCCTCGGCAAGGGAATTCGCCGAGAGGTTCGACTGGAGGACGGTGGCGGAGGAGACGAAGCACCTTTACGAGAGCATACCCTAGTTGGAGACCCTCAGGATAGTCCAGGTCTCCCACGCCTATCCGCCTTATGTCGGTGGCCTCGCACATGTCGTCGAGAACCTTTCCAGACACCTCGTCGGGCAGGGGCACGAGGTGGAGGTGGTGACCCTCGACCCCTACGGCAGGCTGGACGACGCCCAAGACCACGGCGGAGTACATGTGAAGAGGTTCCACTGCCTCGCCCCCTCGAACATGTACTTCGCGCCGTCCCCCAAGGTGATACCGTACCTGAGGGCTGTGGAAGCCGATGTGGTGCACGCCCACAACATCGGCGCCCTCCTCGCCCCGGCCTGCTGGCTCGCCGTGAGAAGCCGACTCCACGAGGTGGCTTTCATCCTGTCGCCTCACCACCACGCCGCCGGGAGCACCTGGCATGCGAGGATGCTCTGGAGGCCCTATAGGCCCACGGCCGGGCTTGTGGCCCGCTCGGCCCACACCGTCCACTGCGTCTCGGAGTTCGAGGCCCGGCTGGTGAGGGATGAATTCAGCGTCGACCCTGTCGTCGTACCCAACGGCGTCAGCGAAGACACCTTCCGTCATCGTTGGACCCCGCCCGAGAACCAGCTGGTCTTGACCTACGCTGGTAGGCTCGAAGGCTACAAGAGGGTCCACGTCCTGGTGGAGGCCGCCCACATCCTGAAGCAGAGGGGCATCGAAGTCACACTACGCGTCATAGGAGAAGGACCAGAGCTTTCCGGCATCCTGGCCTCCTCCAGGCGGAGGGGCGTCGAGGTTGAGCACCACCCCTTCCTCCCCAGAAGCGATTACCTCTGCCTCCTCTCAAGGAGCAGCTGCCTTGTCAATCCCTCTAGGTATGAGGCTTTCAGCATCGTTGTGGCTGAAGCCCTAGCCATAGGGCTGCCTGTCATCGTCTCAGAGCCTTGGGGGAGGACATTCGAGGGCCTCCCCAACGTCCAGGTCGTGGACGGCGGCTCTCCAAGCGAGGTAGCGGAAGCCGTCTCTAAGACTGCGAGGATTCACTCATGGGGGAGAAGCCCGGTCTCTTCTTGGAGTGAGGTGACGGAGAAGATTGTTCGAATGGTCTACCAGCCCTCTTTGAATTGAGTCTGTCTTATAGGATGAGGAGAGATCAACTTCCCCTGAGGCCTCTTCAGAGGATCGTCAGAAGCATATCAGCCTCAGCCTCGACGGATGGGCTGGGGAAGTGGGTTCCAGATGAACGGTTCATGGCCGACTTGAACTCTCTTGGAGCAGGCTGGGTGAGGAGGCTTTCACGAATCATAGATGCTAACCGTTTGACTGTTCCCGTCTACGAGGCTCTCGGGGTGGTCGACTCCCCTCCCATACGTGGGCTTAGGGGGCACCTCGGGCCCATGGTCCAGAGGATTGCTGAGAGGAGGAGGTGTAGAGACGAGCTGCTGAGAAGGCTTGTGGAGGTGCTTGACTCAGAGGGCGTCGACTACGCTGTCTTCAAGACCCTGAACAGGCTCCGCTGGGTTGGGGTGGACGTGGATGTTATCATTGATCCTTCGAGCTTCGACACTTGTGTTGAGGCCCTTCTCGCCGAAGGCTTCTACTCGATAGATGACCTGTCTAAGAGGTATGCGACTGGCTTCATGGTTAGGGGAAACCCGATAATAGTTGACCTACACACGGTGCTCGCGGTCCTAGGCGTCGGCTACATGTCCTCGGATCTCCTTATGGGGGGGAGGCGTAGGATCGTTTTCAAGCCCTCCGACGGCTCCGATGAGTTCCCCCTGAGCCTTGTCGATGAGACTGTGGACGCCCTTGCGAGGATGGCCCACAGCGTCCTGAAGGAGGGAACCGTCATGATAGGCGACGTGGCCGAGGTGTCCCCCGCCGTCGAGGGCGACCTCGACCTGATTAAGGGCTACATCGACGACGAGAACCTGGGGCTCGCGGCATCCATCTTCTCCTACATAGCCCTCCACATGACGAGGGATGAGCGTTTCAGATGCTTAATCGTGTTTGACGGCGGCTTCACCCACGGCCTTGCTAAGGGCATCCTAGCCAACTCGGTTCAAGGCTCGACTCTTCCACCCTATCATATTCCGGTTGCCGCATGCGTTCTCGCGTTTCTCGATGCCCTGAACGGGAGGGGGGAGATCTGCGGGCACATGCCTCTGCTGATGCACTCCCTCAGGTATAGGAGGAACGCGGCTCATCTTGGAAGAAAGGTGCTTGAACGCCTGAGCTAGCCCTTCAAGGGTTGAAAGAATGAACGTTATGATTTTGAATGA
>Ga0209121_10002629_pt1 | contig 18059 bp, 15 predicted proteins | sample Cruoilmetagenom3_FD_187292 | JGI IMG/M metagenome (GOLD analysis project Ga0209121, IMG submission 187292) | Oil polluted marine microbial communities from Coal Oil Point, Santa Barbara, California, USA - Sample 3 (SPAdes) (version 2) | ecosystem: Environmental > Aquatic > Marine > Oil seeps ... | reverse complement strand
GCCAAACCCATTATAGCCGGTGTCGCGGTCCTGGCGCTCAGCGCCTGTGATGAGCCGATGGATCTGGACCTGCGCGGTGTCTTTGGTGACGCCCCCAGCACCGCCGAGGCCGCACGCAACGCCAGTGCCGAGCGCCCCAACCCCGACAACCGCGGTATCATTTCTTATCCGGGCTATCAGGTGGCGGTGGCCAGACGTGGTGACACGCTGCAAAGCCTGGCCAACCGGATTGGCGCCGATGCAGGTGCTTTGGCCAAATACAATGGCATCCAATCCGGCGATAGCCTGCGCAAAGGCGAGGTTATTGCTTTGCCCAGCCGTGTTGCCGAACCATCGGGCGGGCCTATTCAGCCGCCTCAACAGGTGGATATAACCTCGCTGGCGGATGGCGCTATTGCCGAAGCTGACAGCACGCAAATTGACAGCACCACTCTGTCACCGGCACCACAAGTGGGCGTGGAGCCCACGCGCCACAAAGTGGAACGCGGCGAAAGCGCCTATACGATTGCCCGGCTTTACAATGTTTCCATTCGCTCGCTTGCCGAGTGGAATGGGCTGGGCAGTGATTTTGCCGTGCGCGAAGGCCAGTATTTGCTGATCCCCGTCGCTCGCAACGGCAAATCGCCCGCCCCCTTTGATCCGGCCGAGGCCGCACGCACTGAACCACCAGGGGCCGGCACACCTACGCCTTTGCCGCCCTCGGCCTCCAAACCTTTGCCAGCTGAAACCACGCTGCCCGCCGCCACACCGACTAAAACCGAAGCGGCACCGGATTTGAGCACATCGCAAACCAAATCCACCAGTTCTGCGCGCATGGGCTTTCCTGTCAAAGGCGATATCATCCGCGAGTATTCCAAAGGAAAAAATGATGGGATCGACATTTCAGCCAACCCTGGAACCCCGGTCAAATCTGCGGCCTCTGGCGTGGTTGCGGCCATCACCAAAGACACCAACGGCGTGCCAATCATCGTGGTGAAACACGCCGAAAACCTGCTGACAGTTTATTCCAACGTCGGGAAGGTAGCGGTCAAAAAAGGCGACAGTGTCTCGCGGGGGCAAAAGCTGGCTGAAATCCGTCGTGACGGCACAGCGGCCGTGCATTTTGAAGTGCGCGAAGGCTTCGACAGCGTAGACCCCCTACCGTATCTGAGCTGACCTTACAGTTGGAACTCCCAGCCGGTTAACAGCCGCTTTAGCGGCCCGGCCATCGTCAGCCCCTGCCTTGGGCTGTCGTTGGCCTTTTGTTGCTAGGTCTAAGCAAACGACCGCTTCGCCCGCACAACAGACATCAACCTCACACATTGATCCTGTATCGGCGCTAATGGCAAAAAACGATCTTAAGGGCAAAGCTACCAGAGGTTTCACACGAAAGAGCAAGCCGATAACAAGACAGCCTGCATGCGCGCCAGCACAGTCCTTCAGGTCATAGCCCCAGCTGAATACCACCCGCCACGGGCAGGTTGATGCCGCTGACATAAGCCCCCTGAGGGCCCGCCAGATAAAGAACTGCCTGCGCGATATCGCCAGGCTCACCGGCATCACGCAGGGCCACGGCCTCGTACCGGCGGCGCTTCATCTCGTCTAGGGGCAAGCCTTCGACAGCCGCCAGCCGGACGTTGGACGCCGCATGCATATCCGTGGCGATATACCCCGGACACACCGCATTACAGCGGATGCCATCCGGGCCGAATTCTGCGGCAATGGTTTTGGTCAGGCCGGTGATGGCGTGTTTCATCGCCGAATAGGCGCCAAAGGCCGCACGCCCCCCAAGGCCACCGATAGACCCCATATTGATGATCCGGCCGTCACCTTTGACCTGCATCCCCGGGATCACAGCCTGTGCCAGCATCATCGGTCCCAGCAGATTGACAGCAAAGCTGGTTTGCCATTGATCAGGCGTGGTGGCCAGAAACGGCCCAGCACCCGTCACCGTTCCCGCGTTGTTCACAAGTATATCTACGCCGCCAACCGATTGTGCCGTGTTGATCGCCAATGCGATATCAGCAGGTTTGGTCACATCAAGGGCGAGTGCTGCGCCATTGATTTCATCCGCCAATGCTTCAAGCTGTTCCAGTCGCCCCTCGCCAGGCAGGTCGCCAACAATGACGACTGCGCCTGCAGCCGCCAATGCCTTGGCCGTCGCTCGGCCGATCCCATTCACCCCGGCGCAGCCAGTGATCAGTGCGACCTTGCCGTCAAGGCTCACAGTTCCACGCCCTGCCTGCCAGCCAGATCGGTGAAATACTGCCATGCCACCCGGCCCGAGCGGGACCCACGCGTGGCTTGCCACTCAATCGCTTCGGCGCGCAGGGTGTCATCGTCAATCGCCACGCCGTGGGCATCACAATAGCCACGGATCATTGCAAGATACTGTTCCTGATCACAGGCATGAAACCCCAGCCACAGCCCGAACCGGTCAGACAGAGACACCTTCTCCTCGACGGCCTCAGACGGGTTGATGGCCGAACCGCGCTCGTTCTCGATCATGTCGCGCGGCATCAGGTGGCGGCGGTTTGAGGTGGCATAAAACACCACATTATCGGGCCGCCCCTCGATCCCGCCATCCAGCACGGCCTTCAGTGATTTGTAATGTTGGTCATCATGAGAAAAGCTGAGATCATCGCAAAACAGCACAAAGCGTGCATCCGAATCGCGCAACAGGCCCAAAAGCCGCCCCACTGTGGGCAGGTCTTCGCGGTGCAATTCGATCAGCTTTAGCGGCAGATCCTCGGCCAGCACAGCCGCATGCACCGCCTTGACCAATGAGGATTTCCCCATCCCGCGCGAGCCCCACAAAAGCGCGTTGTTGGCCGGCAGGCCACGCGCGAATTGGCGGGTGTTGTCCATCAACGTATCGCGTGAACGATCAATGCCGACAAGCAATAACATATCAACCCGGTTGACCTGCTCCACCGGCACAAGGCGGTCCGGCTCCACCTGCCAGACAAAAGCATCGGCCAGTGCAATATCAGGGACCGCAGCTTCGGGCGGGCTTATCCGCTCAAGGGCGGCGGCAATACGCTCCAAAGGGTCACTCACGCCTTGTCTCCCTTGTCGTCGTCATCCTCGTCAAACTCAGACAACAGCTCATCGTCCAGCTCTTCGTCCTCGACATCATCCTCGTCGTCGTCGTCGTCAAACCAAAGACCCTGTGCGCGCAGGTCAGCCTCGCGCTTTTTCTCAACCCGGCCCACAAGAAAGATCGACACTTCGTAAAGGCCATAAACCACCACAAAAAGGATCACTTGGGTGATCACATCCGGTGGGGTCACAAGGGCTGCCAAAACCAGAATGCCCACCATCGCATATTTGCGCACCGAGCGCAGACCAGCCGCGCTGACCAGCCCGGCCTTGCCCATCAAAGTCAACAGCACAGGCAGCTGAAAACACAGGCCAAAGGCGACAATGAACTTGATCGTCAGTCTTAGATACTCTTGTGCTGAGCCCTGAAAGGCGATGGCCGCAATGCCGCCCCCCTCACCCCCGTCTTCACCCACAAGAGTGCCCGCTTGCTGGAAGCCAAGGAAGAAGTTGAACGCCAAAGGCGTCACCACATAAAATGCAAAGGTCGCCCCAAGGAAAAACATGAACGGCGAGGCGATCATGAACGGCAGAAACGCACCCTTTTCATTCTTGTAAAGTCCGGGCGCCACAAAGCGCCACATCTGCAATGAAATATAAGGAAAAGACAGGATCAACCCACCCAACAGCGAGATCGAGACCGCGACAAAGAAGCCTTCCTGCAGTTTGATCAGGATCAGCCCGCAATCTTCCTGGCCACGATCCGCCATCGCCGAACACAGCGGGCTGGTCAGGAAGTTAAACACCGGGTTCCACACGGTAAAACAGATCACCATGCCAATGATGAAGGCCACCACACAATGGATCAGCCGGTTGCGCAGCTCGGTCAGATGTTCGATCAGCGGGGCTGAGCTATCTTCAATGTCGTCGGTCTGGCTCATGCCGATCCCTCAGCAGGCTTTGGCTTGGACTTTGCCGTGGGTTTCTTGGCGGCTGGCTTCTTGGCGGTGCTGGTTTTTGCCCTACTGGTTTTGGCAGGTGCGGGTTTGGCAGATGCCGCTTTCGCTTCAGGCTTTTTCGCTTCGGGCTTTTTCGCCGCTGGTTTCTTCGCCGCTGGTTTCTTCACGGCAGGTGCCTTGGCGGCTGGCTTCTTGGCGGCAGGTTTCTTCGCTGCCGTTTTCTTTGTTGCAGCGGCCTTGGGCTTGGCCGTTTTGGCCGCAGCCTCGGCCGCTTCTGCCGCTTTGCGTTCAGTGGCAGCCTGCGCCGTTTTCTGGCGAATTTTCTCTGCCTGCTCGGCGCGCTCAGGGTCCAGCTTGGGCTTGCCCGAATTCATCGTGGCCTGCGTGAAACTCTCGGTCGATTTCTTGACCTCGTCCATCGCTGTGCTCATCGGCTTGGCCGCCGCATTCAGCGTCTTTTGCAGATCACTGACCCCGGCATCATCCGCCGCGTCATTCATCGCCTGGCTGAACTCGCGTGCCATCCGCTTGGCCTTGCCCACGAAATTGCCCACAGTTCGGAACATTCCAGGCAGGTCTTTGGGGCCCACCACGATGAGGGCCACAATGCCAATCAGCAGCAGCTCGGTCCAGCCAAGGTCGAACATCTAAGCGCTCAGGCCTTGTCTTTTTCGGCGTCGGGGGTCACGTCCTTGGCCGCATCAGCTGCGTCCTCGCCAGCCTCTTCAATCTCTTTGGTGCCGTCAGCCACGCCCTTTTTGAACGAGGTGATGCCCTTGCCCACTTCGCCCATCAGCGACGAAATCTTGCCACGACCAAAAAGCACCAACACCACAACGGCAATCAGCAGAATGCCCGGAAGGCCAATATTGTTCAGCATGTTCTTTTCTCCCTTGTCCGGGTGCCAATTTGAAAGGTCCCGGGATTTTCACCAACTGTATCTAAGCGCATGCGGCCTGGGTTGGAAGATGGAATGCGCCAGAATCGTTCAGATTTGGAGAAATACCGTAGAGTTTTTCAAATCAACACCGCCCCGAGGGCGCCCGTGGCTCAGTTTTCGCCCGGAAACACAAAGCATTTGTCGCGCCGGATCATCAGCCACATCATTGTGCCCGCTTTGGGCAAAAATACGTTTGGCACCGTGGCACGAATAAGCGAAGCGTCGTGATCCATGCGAAATTCAACCAGGCTTTCGTTGCCGATGAATCGCGCGCGCAACACTTCTCCACGCACGGCGGTGCCGTTTTCTATGGTGGCATCCGGCCCACGGCCCTTGCGATCAAAATCCAGTTTGATGTGCTGGGGGCGGATAACGATCTCCATTTCTTGACCGTCTTGCACCCCCGGCGTCAGAAACTTGCCAAAGGGGGTTTGCGTCAACGCGCCTTCAGATGTGCCGCGTATCACATTGACATCGCTGAAAAATGCCATGGTTTCCCGGTCCTGAGGCGCATTGTAAATATTGTATGGCGCCCCTTTCTGAACGATCCGCCCCCCCCGCATCAGCGCAATCTCATCGGCCATCCGCATGGCTTCTTCCGGCTCGTGGGTCACCAGCAGTACGGCTGTGTCCTCGTCGCGCAGAATTTCCAGAGTTTCATCGCGGATACCATCGCGCAGACGGTTATCAAGGCCCGAAAACGGCTCGTCCATCAGCATGATGCGTGGCCGGGGCGCCAGTGCGCGCGCCAAAGCCACCCGTTGCTGCTCGCCCCCGGACAGCTCGTGAGGGAAGGCATTGGCAAAGCCAATAAGCCCAACCCGCTCCAGCAGCTCCTCCACGCGCCGGGCGGCCTCGGGTTTGTCGCCCGTCAGGCCAAAGGCGATGTTTTCGCCCACGCTCAGATGTGGAAACAGCGCAAAATCCTGAAACATCAATCCAATATGGCGCCGTTCAGGGGGAATTCGAAACTGCGTGTCACAAACTAATGTGCCATCCACCCAGATCTCACCTTCGCTTTGCATCTCAACGCCTGCGATACACCGCAACGTGGTGGACTTACCGCACCCCGACGGCCCCAGCAGGCACGTCACCTGCCCCGGTGCCACGCTGAGCGAGACATTATCCACCACAACACGCCCGTCATACCGGCGCGTCAGGTTCTTGATCTGCAATCTGGGGGGCGTGTCGTGCAAGTGGAACCTCATCTGATCCCGATCACTTTAGTCGGGCATAGCACACTCGCAATAGCAACCCCGCCTGTCAGGTGCAAGCATTGGGCCGCAATGCAACTGCCTTCGCCATTGGGTGTCGCGCTCTATCACAAGCCAAATAGGTGCCTTTGAACGAGGCCCGGCAAATACGGCGGCAAACCCCTTCAACGCTGGCACGTCGGGGGATCACGAGCAGGGTAGCGGTCACAATACCGGCAAATAGTGCAACAACGGTAACAACTTGTATGGGTGCAGGCCTTTCCTGGCAGGGCTGTATTTCAGCGTGCTTAGCAGACCGTGACCACCCTACCAGCCAGAACCTTGTGACCAACACAATGTGATTGCATCGTATTTCAGACGATCACATCAAATGCCATTTCAGCGCGGATACATCCATTGATCTGCACCGCCACCGATTGTGGGCCGGGGTGCAACCGGTAAGAGCTCAGCCCGGTTTGCAAGCGTTGCGATTTGCGCAGGTGGAGATGCCCATTTGCGTCCAGTTTACCTTGCTTCAGCTTAAACACCTTGCGGCCCGGCGCGCCTTTGGGGCGATGCAGGCGCAGGATATAGTCCACCATCACGGGCAGGTTTGCAGGGCCTGCGATGTCAATCTCCAACGTCAAAATCTGGCCAACCTGCAATGGATCGGGGCCAGCCCTGAGCGTGGCCGTAACCTCAGCATCTGGGTCATACCCCAACATCCCAAGCGCATCTGGGTGCCCCGCTTTGATCAGCCCGCGCAAGGCGTGCCGGGTCATCCAGTCAAGTTCGCCCTGTGATTGGTGCGCATCTGATGCCCAGCTCCGCAAGCACGAAACAACCAGGTCGGGATCAGTTTTTGATATATCATTCAAATGGTTGGCGACCGATCTTGTCACAAATCTGGTCTTGTCTGCATGCAGTTGGTTTAACAATGCAACGGTATGTTCCGGTGTCAGCCCAATTCCAATGCCCCACGGCAGTTTGGGGCGTGTGCCTTCGCTCACCAATCGTCGGACATGATAGCTGGGATGGTGCATCCACCTTTCAAGCATGGTCAGTGTTTTGTCGGGGTGTTCATTCAAAAAGGGCCGCAGCGCCCATTCCATGGAAAACCTCTGGGTCAAATCCTCCAACAAATCGAGCGCCAGATCAGGATGAAATTCCAGCCCCTGTTTGACCGCAAATTCCCCCAAAGGCGCAAAGATGAAATCACCGAAATCATCATCTGTCAGCGCCGGGTCCAGAGCCGGTGGCAGGCTGGCGCGGATCGCGGCAACCGCCGCCACAAAATCGCCCGGCAAATGCTGGATCAGGCAGTCGGCAATCCAGTCAATGCGCGCCTTCAGCTCAAGATCATGCAGCTTTGACATGACATCGCCCTGAAAACCGACCCGGTCAAAAGGCGCTTCAAACTGCGCGGCAAGCCACGCGGTCTTTTCAGCATTAAACAGCTGATCTGCCAGAGAAACCCCTTTGTTTGACAATGGCTTACATCGTGGCGTTCACGCCACCTCCATCCAGCAAAAGGTTCTGACCCACGATAAACCCGGCATGCTGCGAACACAGAAATGCGCAGGCCGCGCCAAACTCATCCGCCGTGCCATAGCGCCCCGCCGGTATGCCCGCACAGCGCTGCGCCTTGGCGTCCTCCATCGAAATGCCCTGGGCCTGGGTGACACCAGTATCCAGCGCAACGGCGCGGTCGGTGGCATGGATGCCCGGCAACAGGTTGTTGATGGTCACGCCACTGCCTGCCACTTGCCGAGCAGTACCTGCAACATAGCCGGTCAGCCCGGCGCGTGCCGAATTGGACAGGCCCAGCACAGCAATCGGCGCTTTCACAGATTGCGAGGTGATGTTGACCACCCTGCCCCAGCCACGATCCATCATGCCGGGCAAAAGCGCCTTCATCAAAGCAATCGGCGTCAGCATATTGGCGTCCAGCGCGGCGATAAAATCTTCGCGCTCCCAATCGCTCCACAGTCCCGGAGGCGGGCCACCTGCGTTGGTCACCAGAATATCCACGTCTTTTGCCGCCTCAAGCACCTGAGCACGACCATCGTCTGAGGTAATATCGGCCGCCACAGTGACCACGTTAACCCCAAACTCAGACCGGATTGCAGCCGCCGAGACCTCAAGCGCATCGCGGCCTCGGGCGTTCATCACCAGATCAACACCGGCCTCGGCCAGTGAACGGGCACAGCCCAGCCCCAATCCCTTGCTTGACGCGCAGACCAGCGCGCGCTTTCCCTTGATACCAAGATCCATGTCTCATCTCCCTTAATTCGCTACAAGATGCCTAACACCGTTGCACGCCCATATGCCAGTAAAACACCCGGTCGTTGACCACTTGCTGACACAATCCTACCTTAGGTACAGTATGGCTGCCCTTCGGGTGGCTCGCTTATCAGGCAGAACAGTAAGATCTATGTCCAAAAACACATCCAAACCTGCTCAGTCCATTCGCGTCTATCAGGCGTTGGATTTCACTGTTGTGAACGGGGCCAATCTGGGTGATCCGATTTCATTTGCCGATGAACTGGACCTTGATGACACCTACGAGCTGCGCCGCGAAGCCAAGCCCTATCGCCTGTCGCTGATTGCGGGGGCGTCTGGGCAATTCACCATCGCCACGGAGACCGATCTTGGCCGCGTGGGGGCCACGATACATCTGGACAGCAGCCTGACACTGATGTCCGCCAATGGCGCCACCACCGAAATGCTGGTTCTGGTCGAAGTCAATGGCAATAGCGATGTGGCTGATGTCTATGTCCTGCCGCTGGCCCCGATTGAGCCGCGCACCGGCTATTCTCTGGTTGGATTTGATCACGACGTGGCGCGCCAAAAATACGCCGAGGTCGCTTGCGTTTCCTTCACCCGAGGCACCCAGATTACGATGTCTTCTGGGGCGCAGAAACCAGTTGAAAACCTGGAAATCGGCGATCAGATTCTGACCCGGGACGATGGCATTCAGCAGCTGCGCTGGATCGGTCAGTCAACCCACCGTGCAGTCGGGGAATTTGCCCCAATCTGTATTCGCGCCGGCGCTTTGAACAATGAAAACGATCTTCTGGTCAGCGCCGAACACCGCCTGTTCATCTATCAACGTTCAGATGAATTGGGCGCCGGGCGGAACGAAGTTCTGGTGCGCGCGCGCCACCTGATTAACGGCGATAGCGTGGTGCTGCGCGAAGGTGGTTTTGTCGACTATTTCCAACTGTTGTTTGACGAGCATCAGATCATCTATGCCGAAGGGATCGCTGCCGAAACATTGCTGATTGATACCCGCACCCGACAAGCCTTGCCCGAGGATGTGTCCAAATCCCTGACCACATCCCTTCCCGATCACGAAGCCCGCCCGCATATGGACTATGAAGTGGGTGAAAACCTGTTGAAAAACCTCGACGCGGCCGAACTGCTGCGCCGGGCGTCAACACGCTAAGCTCCCCCACGCTCTGGCTGACAACCATGAAACCTGCCGTGAAGGTTTCACGCAGCAACAGACATTTCCTGAAAATCCCTTGCCTTAACGTCATGTTAAACTCTAATCTTAGGGTCTATTAAACTTGGGGATTAAAAATGATTTATTATTCAAAACTGGCCACCCCACTGGCCGGACTTACGTTCCTAACACTTGGCAGTGCCGCGGGCGCGCAAGACCTGTCACAGCTTAGCGCTGTTGATGCGCTGAAACTTCAGGTGGCCGCGGGCCAAACCGCCCAACAGCTTGAAGAGCAACTGTCCGACAAGCTGGTATTTGACGCCGAAGATCAACTCGCCAATCGCTCAAAGTTCAAGAATTATGTGCAAACACTGGTTGCCGCGGCCCCCGGCACCACAGGCAGCCATACAGTCAGCCTGCCGATCCGCGAGATCACTTATGATTTCGATCAGAGCACCTACAAAATCTGCCTGCCCAGCTCGGTCCTGACCAAAACCCAGGTTGACGGTGGTACGATTGAAACGCTGATCAGCTTTACCTTCACCGATCTGGCCGAAAAAAACGCCGACGCCTGCCCGTTTTACAAAGACGGCTTCAAGCCGGGTGGCGCGCTTGGGGTCTCCAATTACATGGAGATCAAGGCCGATATGAACACGGCCCAGAAGCTGCATGATGCGATCGCAGCCGAAAGCTCCATGGCCAGCTTTACCTGTGATCAGATAACTTATGTACAGGGCCGCTTTGATACCGGGCCGACACAGCTCAACTGTACCACTGCCAAAGTTGACATTTCCACGTCAGGTGGTGGAGTGCTCAGCTACCCGGCGAATGATGATAACTGGATCACCAAGTCAGGCGGGGCCGATGCGTCCAGCACAGATGAAGGTGATGCAACAGCCGCCGCTGTGGCAGCCGCAGCCCTTGCGGCCACCGCCGAAGCCGAAGCGAATGCCGCTGCCGCGGTGGCCGAAGCTGAAGCCGCCTCTGCTGCAACCGAGGCCGCCACGCCCCCCCCCGATGACCGAAGGCACAATCCTGACCGAAACCGCGCTAGAGCTTGATAGAACCGGGCGCATCTCGGTTCAACGGCGATTGAACTTGCTGGGTCATGACACCCGTGGCGTAGACGGTGTTTTTGGCCCTGGCACACGCGCAGGCCTTACCCAGTGGCAATACAAGAATGGCTTGCCCGTCACCGGCTATCTGGCCGCCGATCAACTGGCCGTGCTGAACACCACGTCCGAAACACTTTATGTGAACTGGCTGGCCGCTAACGCCAATTCTTCGTCAACAACGAAGAAAACCACGAAGAAACGCAAAGTATATCGTGGCCGCGATGGTTGCCTGCGCCGCAAGCCAGGCAATGCACGCCAAACTATCATCAAAGGTCAGTCGCGGTTTTGTAACCGCCGCCGTGCAGGCAAAATCTAAATCACTCTGATTAACCCCAGACGCAGGCCCTTCGGGGCCTGTTGTCGTTTTAGCGCATATTGCGCGTGTGCGTCCCTGCGGCTATAGGCGGTCACATGTTGGATACCGCTTCAAATCGCCCCGCACTGCCCGCTGAAATTGCCCGGCGGCGCACCTTTGCCATCATCTCGCATCCAGATGCGGGCAAAACCACGCTGACTGAAAAGTTTCTGCTGTTTGGGGGCGCCATCCAGATGGCCGGCCAGGTGCGCGCCAAAGGCGAAGCGCGCCGCACCCGCTCGGATTTCATGCAGATGGAAAAAGACCGTGGGATTTCTGTATCCGCCTCGGCTATGTCGTTTGATTTCAAAACCTTTCGCTTCAATCTGGTCGATACGCCCGGTCACTCAGATTTCTCTGAAGACACCTATCGCACTCTGACCGCAGTGGACGCCGCGGTGATGGTGATCGACGGCGCAAAAGGCGTGGAAAGCCAAACCCAGAAACTGTTCGAAGTCTGCCGCCTGCGTGATCTGCCGATCCTGACCTTCTGTAACAAAATGGACCGCGAAAGCCGCGACACATTTGAAATAATTGACGAAATTCAGGAAAACCTGGCGATTGACGTCACCCCGGCCAGTTGGCCCATCGGCGTGGGCCGTGACTTTCTTGGGTGTTACGATCTGCTAAATGACCGGCTTGAACTGATGGACCGCGCTGATCGCAACAAAGTCGCGCAAAGCGTTGAAATTGCCGGCCTTGACGACCCCAAGCTGGCCGAGCATGTGCCCGCCAATATGATTGACCAGCTGCGCGAAGAGGTCGAAATGGCCCGCGAATTGCTGCCTAAACTGGACCCACAGGCGGTTCTTGAAGGGCACATGACGCCGATTTGGTTCGGCTCTGCCATCAACTCGTTCGGGGTCAAGGAACTGATGAACGGCATCGCCCAATACGGGCCCGAGCCTCAGCCTCAATCGGCCCTGCCACGCCAGATTTTACCCGAAGAAACAAAGGTTTCCGGCTTTGTCTTCAAGGTGCAGGCCAATATGGACCCAAAACACCGTGACCGCGTGGCCTTTGTGCGTCTTGCCTCGGGCCATTTCAAACGCGGTATGAAACTGACCCATGTGCGCACGAAGAAACCGATGTCAATTTCCAATCCCGTGCTGTTTCTGGCATCAGACCGAGAGCTCGCCGAAGAAGCATGGGCGGGCGATATTATTGGCATTCCAAACCATGGCCAGCTGCGCATTGGTGACACGCTGACCGAAGGCGAAGCCCTGCGCGTGTCGGGCATTCCATCCTTCGCGCCAGAGCTTTTGCAATCCGTGCGTGCCGGTGACCCGATGAAAGCCAAGCATCTGGAAAAGGCCCTGATGCAATTTGCCGAAGAAGGGGCCGCCAAGGTCTTCAAACCGTCGTTCGGATCAGGCTTTATCGTGGGTGTTGTCGGCCCATTGCAATTTGAAGTTCTGGGCAGCCGGATTGAGATGGAATACGGCCTGCCGGTCAGGTTTGAGCAATCGCAGTTCACCTCTGCACGTTGGGTGAAGGGTGACACACAAGCCGTTGATAAATTCATCGCATCCAACAAACAGCATATCGCATATGACCACGATGGGGATGTTGTCTACCTGACCCGGCTGCAATGGGATATCGACCGTGTAGACCGCGACTATCCCGACATCACATTAACCGCGACCAAGGAAATGATGGCCTAAACATCAACGGTAGGATTGTAAGTATTTAAAGAAAGATGAAGGTCAAAGAGGCCCCTCTTCATCTTTCCCAAAATACTTCCGCCGGAGGCTTTCACATCTGCCTCTTGCGCCCCGGCCCAACACCTTACACACTCTGCATATGACTGATCCAAAATGGGGCCTCGTCTCCACCATCAAGGCGCCAGCGCGCGATATTCTGACATTCGCGGCCCATCACCTCGATCTGGGCGCGCACCGCATCCATATCTATCTGGATGATGACAACCCCAACGCGTTTGAGGCGCTAAAAGCGCATCCCAAATGCCGTGTCATCGCCACCGATGAACCCTATTGGAAGCGCCGCAAGGGGCGGCCTGAAAAACACCAGGCGCGCCAAACTGCCAATGCCACGCATTGCTATCGCCGCGGGCCACAGCTGGATTGGCTGGCGCATATTGATGTGGACGAACTCCTGTGGCCACAAAGCCCCCTGCCCGGGCAGCTGGCCAACATCGCGCCGGATGCGATAAGTGCCCGCGTCCGCGCGGTTGAGGCGCTGGCCCCCGACCCGGACAGCCCCCCCAAACCTGGCCATACCTGGTTCAAGGGATTTTCCCGATTGCAAAAACCTCGTCGTGCGCAAACTGCTGAAATTTATCCCAATTACGGCCAGTTTCTGAATGGCGGTTTCCTCAGCCATGTGGCTGGCAAAATCTTTGTGCGCACTGGCATTGAGAAGCTGAGTTTACGCATCCACAATGCTTTCATCCAAGGAAACATGGACAACAATTCAGCCGAGCTGACCGGTACGCTGCTGTGTCATATGCACGCCGCCACCTGGGAGGGGTTCCTCGCCTCGTATCAGTTCCGCCTTGCGCGTGGATCCTACCGGGCCGAACTGAAACCGGTGCCCACCGCCGATGGGGCCGGGGTGAACATGAACGACCTGTTTTCGATGATTGAGGGCGAAGGGGGCGAGTCGGCCCTCTATGAGTTCTACAAGGAGGTCTGCACCGCTACACCGGAGCTGCGTGAAAGGTTGATGGCGCATAATCTGCTTCATGGGTTTGCTCTTGATCTGGAGGCGAAACTGGCGCGGCATTTCCCGGATTTCGCCTGATTTGTTGCAGTATTAGCAACAGTTCAGCGTAGTTAGGTCAGATTGTCACCGTTGAGCGACTGTCCATTGACCCGGCCCCCAATTGCGCTGTAAATGCGGGCGCGCAGATCATTAATGCGGATGTCCGCTGGGCCATAGGGGCCTGACCTGCCAGATATGCACGGGCCGAGATTGCGTCCGTAAACCACGGATACACATGACCAAATTCTCAGACCTGAGCCTGAACCCCAAAGTCCTCAAAGCCATCGCAGATGCCGGCTATGAAACGCCCACGCCCATTCAAGAGGGCGCCATCCCACCCGCCCTGGAAGGCCGTGATGTTCTGGGGATTGCCCAGACAGGTACCGGTAAGACGGCAGGTTTCACATTGCCGATGTTATCGCTTTTGGCACGCGGGCGCGCACGCGCACGGATGCCACGCTCACTGGTGCTCTGCCCGACACGCGAATTGGCGGCCCAAGTGGCTGAAAACTTTGATACCTATTCAAAATATCTGAAGCTAAGCAAAGCCCTGCTCATTGGCGGTGTATCGTTCAAAGAACAAGACCAGCTGATCGACAAAGGCGTTGACGTGTTGATCTGCACCCCCGGCCGCCTGCTTGATCATTTTGAGCGCGGCAAGCTGATCTTGTCGGACGTAAAAATCATGGTCGTGGACGAGGCCGATCGGATGCTCGATATGGGGTTCATCCCTGATATTGAACGCATCTTTGGCCTCACCCCATTTACGCGCCAAACGCTGTTCTTCTCGGCCACTATGGCCAGCGAAATTGAGCGCATCACCAACACATTCCTCAGCAATCCGGCCCGGATCGAAGTGGCACGCCAAGCCACCGCATCTGAAACGATTGAACAGGTTGTGGCCATGTTCAAACCGTCGCGCCGCGAACGTGCCGATAGTGAGAAGCGCAAGTTGCTGCGTTCTATCATCGACGCAGAGGGTGAAAAATGCACCAACGCGATCATCTTTTGCAACCGCAAGATGGATGTGGACATCGTTGCTAAGTCGTTGAAAAAATACGGATATGATGCGGCGCCCATCCACGGTGATCTGGACCAATCACAGCGCACGCGCACGCTGGATGGTTTCCGAAATAACGAGCTGCGTTTCTTGGTGGCCTCGGATGTGGCGGCGCGTGGGCTGGATGTGCCTTCTGTGAGCCATGTGTTCAACTATGATGTTCCCGGCCACCCCGAAGACTATGTGCACCGCATTGGGCGCACCGGTCGTGCCGGGCGTGAAGGTAAGGCAATTACCCTGTGCAATCCACGCGATACCAAAGCATTGGCCGCGGTTGAGGCGCTGATTCAGAAAGATATACCGCGGCTTGATATGGGTTTTGGCACGACGGCTGAGGAGACCCCTGCGCCTGAGGCCAAACCCAAGGACGACGCGCCCAAAAAGCCGCGCCGCAGCCGGTCACGCAAGTCTGACGATGCGCCCAAAACCAACGATGCACCCCAGGCCAAAGAGGCCAAGGTTGAAGCCCAGCCTGATCCCACGCCCACACCCACGCCACCAAAAGACGACCAACCGCGCGAAAAATCCCGTGGTAAACGTGGTGGCCGTGGCCGATCGGGCGGTGGTGATGGTGACAACAAAACCGTCGGCATGGGCGAGCATATGCCCAGCTTCATCGCGCTCAGCTTTGACGACCGCCGCACAGATTGACACAAAACTTGGGGCAGGATTTGCGTCTTGCCCAAAAACGACACCGCCCCCTGGCGCCGCTATCGAAGTATCGAGAGCAACACCAAAGCGAAACGCCCGGATGTGCATTTCAGGGGTGTAACGTACGGAAATGTAACCCGTTTTCTTAGGTGGACAGGCGGCTAATCACCACTGTCACTTCGGGTTTCTTGCCAATCTCTGTCTGGGTGGATTGCCGTGCGACTTTTCGCAGGCCGTCTTCCAGCTTGTCGTCATCCACCAGCGTCTTGTTACCGGCCCGGCCCAAGAACTGGCTCAGATCCTCCTCCAGCACATCCACCAGTGGCGCGCGGCTGTTGCCCATCTCGGCCAACCCGCGGATTTCGCACCAGGGCTCGCCTAGGGGATCATCGTTTTCATCCAGAATGATGTTGATCATCACATGGCCATTCAAGGCCATACGGATGCGGTCTCGCACGACCCCGTCCAGCGCACCAATCTTGCTGGAGCCATCCAGATACGTGCGGCCCGTATCCACATAATCCACCACCGAAGGCGTGTTGGCCGACAGATCAACCATCGTGCCATTTGGGGCAAGAACGCCCTTTAACCTATTGGATTTGCACAGCTTCATATGCTCACGCAAGTGGCGGTGTTCGCCATGCATCGGCACAACCACTTGCGGTTGAATCAGCTTGTGCATCGCACTCAGATCAGGGCGATTGGCATGGCCCGATACATGATAAAGCCCGTCATAATCCTCAACGACATCCACGCCCATTTCGCTGAAATTGTTCATGATACGACCAACGCCGCGCTCATTGCCCGGAATGGTTTTGGAACTGAACAAAAAGGTATCGCCTTCCTTCAAGGTGATCCCCTGGTACTTGCCGTTGGACAACTGGGCCGAGGCCGCGCGCCTTTCACCCTGGCTACCGGTGACAATCAACATCACGTTTTCGCGTGGTAGGTTTTTGACGTCCTCAGGGCTGATCGTGCGCGGAAAGCCGGTCAACACGCCGGTTTCCACCGCCGCCTCGACCATACGGCGCATCGCACGTCCCAGCAGGCAAACTGATCGGCCCGCCGCCTGCCCCGCTTCGGCCAGGGTTTTCAGACGGGCCACGTTGCTGGCAAATGTCGTGGCAACGAACATGCCTTTTGAGCCGGCCACCAGCTTTTCGATCTCAGGCGCCAGCGTGTTTTCTGAACGCCCCTGTACAGGGCTGAAAACATTGGTTGAATCGCAGATCAAGGCCAGCACACCGGGGCTGGCCAGGTCTTGCCATACCGCCTCGTCAAACGGCTCGCCCACCACCGGGGTGTGGTCAATTTTGAAGTCACCAGTATGCACCAGCCGCCCCTTTGGCGTGTCGATCACCAAACCAGAGCTTTCAGGAATGGAATGCGAAATGGGTACAAAACCAACCGAAAATGGCCCGGCTTCAACTGTTTCAGGCCATGGCAACACCGTTGTCACTGCTTTGTCAGGATGGCCATGTTCATCCATTTTGCGACGTGCAATATTGGCGGTGAACGCGCGGGCATAGACCGGCGCGCCCAAATCACCCCAGAAATGCGCCAGAGCACCAACATGATCTTCGTGGGCGTGCGTGATAAAAATCGCCTCAAGCTGGTTACGGCGCTCTTTTAGCCAGGCGATATCCGGCAGGATCAGATCCACCCCGGGAGAGCCGTCCATATCTGGAAACGTCACACCCAGATCAACCAGGATCAGCCGCTCCTTTCCAGGTTTGCCATAGCCATAAACATAGGCGTTCATCCCGATTTCACCGGCCCCACCCAGGGGCAGATAGATCACACGTTCATTGCTCATCGATTATCCGTTCACTTTGTTATAGTCGTGAATGACGGTCAGACCATGCATGGTCAGATCCTCTTCAAGCACGTCAAATAGATCTTCTGTTTCGGCAAAAAGCGGGGCAAGCCCACCGGTGCCGATCACTTTCATTTCGCGGCCACGCTCGGATTTGATCCGAGTGCAGATTTCCTTGACCAATCCGATGTAGCCCCAGAACACGCCGGATTGCATACAAGCCACTGTATTTGATCCAATCACTTGTTGTGGCTTGGAAATATCCACATGCGGCAACGCTGCGGCAGACATATGCAATGCTTCAAGGCTTAGGTTCACACCCGGAGCAATGACACCGCCAATGTAAGCCCCGTCATTGGACACCACATCAAAAGTTGTCGCAGTGCCAAAATCAACCACGACCAGATCGCCCCCATGACGATCAAACGCCCCGGCCGCGTTGACCAGCCGGTCAGGCCCAACAATCGTGCCGGCATCCACACGCGCTTCGTGGGGCAGTCGGCAATCAGGTTTGCCCACCACAATCGGGCGGCAGCCAAAGAACCGGTCGGCAAAAACCCGCAGATTGTAAACCACACGCGGAACCGTTGAGGAAATGATGACCTCATCTATCTCCACATCAATTCCGTAGTGTTTGATCAGCGTCGTATACCAGGTAAAATACGCATCCGCCGTGCGGGCATGGTGTGTTGAGGTTCTCAGAGTGCACAAAAACTCCGATCCGTCCCAGATCGCAAAAACCGTATTGGTGTTGCCGCAGTCGATAGCCAGAAGCAT
>Ga0209121_10002628_pt1 | contig 18062 bp, 14 predicted proteins | sample Cruoilmetagenom3_FD_187292 | JGI IMG/M metagenome (GOLD analysis project Ga0209121, IMG submission 187292) | Oil polluted marine microbial communities from Coal Oil Point, Santa Barbara, California, USA - Sample 3 (SPAdes) (version 2) | ecosystem: Environmental > Aquatic > Marine > Oil seeps ... | reverse complement strand
CTTGACATTTAGCAAAAAACACGATTTTACTGAAAACGCAAGTTACTTTCTATTATAATGCCGACGTGTCGGCATAGCGGAGCTTTTTACGAGTGCATCAACCTTGAATTTCCGAAATCAGCAAGGATGTTCCCCCGATTTTATTCAAGCGCTTCCCAGCGAAGATAGGCTGCTTTGATTTGATCTTCCACTTCAGCAAGATGTGCCTGGGTGCTTGCGATTTTCTCTTTTCCCTTTTTGTAAAACATGGGATCAGACATGATCGCATACAGTTCCTTTTGCTCAGCTTCAAGGGTATCGATCTTAAGGGGCAGCTCCTTAAGCTCTCGCTCCTCCTTAAATCCGAGCTTGCGCGCCTTCAGGCGCCTGGTTTTATGCCCGGGGTTATTGCGAGTTTTTTTTGCCTGCAAACGCTCCTGTTCGGGCCGCGGTCTTTGAATCAGCCAGTCATCGTAACCACCGGCATATTCGTTCACCTGACCTTGACCCTCAAAGACCAGGGCACTTGTGACAACGTTGTTCAAAAAAGCCCGGTCATGGCTTACAAGTAAAAGGGTTCCCCTATACTCGAAAAGAAGTTTTTCTAAAAGCTCCAGGGTTTCCGCGTCAAGGTCGTTGGTGGGTTCATCCAGCACAAGAACATTGGCCGGCCTTGTAAAAAGCTTTGCCAGCAGCAGCCTGTTTTTTTCTCCCCCGGAAAGAACATGCACAGGTGTGCGACATCTCTCCGGCGAGAAGAGAAAACCCTGAAGATAACCTATCACATGGCGCTTTTCGCCGTTAAAGATGATAAAATCGTTCCCTTCGCCGATATTTTCCTGGACGGTTTTGTCTATATCTAATTGCGCCCTGAGCTGGTCGAAATAGGCCACCTGAAGATGGGCGCCGTGGCGGACACGACCTTCGTGCGGAGAAATTTCGTTTAAAAGGATTTTTAACAGAGTTGTCTTGCCAGCACCGTTGGGGCCGATGATACCTACCTTGTCCCCGCGCATGATTACAGTGGCAAAATCCCGGATAATAGTGGTTGCGCCATACGCGAAACTGATATTCTTTGCTTCGATAACAAGTTTTCCGGTCTTTTCCGCTTCCTGAACCTGCATTCTCACATTACCGCTTTGCCTGCGGCGTGCGCGAAAAGCCTCCCGCATCTTTTTCAGGGCTCTGACACGCCCTTCATTCCTGGTTCGACGGGCCTTGATGCCCTGCCTGATCCAGGTTTCCTCCTTTGAAAGTTTTTTGTCAAACACCCTGATCCGGCTTTCTTCGGCTTCAAAAGCGGCATCTCTTCGTTCCAAATAGGTTTCATAGTCACAGTTATAAGAAACAAGGCGGCCACGATCCATCTCCATGATCCGGTTGGCAATCTTTTTCAAAAAAGCCCGGTCATGGGTGATAAATAGCAGGGTTGTTACGTTGCGCAGAATAAATTCCTCCATCCATATGATAGAGTCAATGTCAAGATGGTTGGTCGGCTCGTCTAACAGAAGAATGTCCGGTTGTTTGGCCATGGCACGGGTAAAAAGCACGTGTCGTTTCATGCCCGCTGAAAGGTCTGCGAATTTTTTTTCAGGATTGAGCGGAGTTCCGGACAAAACACTTTTAACCTGCCTTAAAAGCTCCCATCCGTTGTCGCAGCTCAACCTGTTTTGCAGTTCATCCCGCCTTCTTACAAGTTCGGGGGTATTTACAGTCTCAAGCTGTCTGCAGATTCTATTGTGCTCGGCCAGCGCCATGCCCTTTGTGCCCAGTCCATCGGCAACCACATCAAAAATCGTGCCGTCGAATCCCCTGGGCACATCCTGCTCCAGCACAGCCACGGTGGCTCCCTGCTGACGCCATATATCACCGCTGTCAGGAAGAATTTCGCCGGCCAGAAGCTTCAGCAGGGTGGATTTTCCCACGCCGTTGCGCCCCAGCAGGCAGGCGCGTTCCCCTCTTGCTATCTGAAATGTTACCTTTTCAAGCAGGGGGGGATCATCAAATCCCCAGGATACCTCCCTCATACCGATCAAAGCCATTAATCAATCTCCATGAGACGCCCATTGCACCGGGCCTTCTTCAACACGATGTCAACCTCGACTCCGGGCGTTATATCCTGCCGAATCCTGTCCCGCATCAGTTAACCTCCCGTGTCTTAAAAAACTCTATCTCCGGCCACTCTTCCATACAGTAATCGAGCTGCCATTCACTGGTCGTCATAAAGGAGAGACGGCCCTCAGCATCTCTTTAACGCCGAAATTATTAATGGCGCTCCCGAAAAAGACCGGCGTCCGGCTTCCTTTTAAAAAATGCCGGCACCTTCAAGCAGCACGATATCTTCCCGCAATTCATCGGCCTGTTCCCTTAAAAGTTCATCCAGGACAGGATCAGACAAATCACTAATAACAATCCCCTCCTGCCCAGGGGTTTTTTCTTCTCGGCTTAAAAAAATACGCAGTTGCCCGTGAAAGAGATTATATACACCTTGAAAGCGCTTGCCCATACCAACAGGCCAGGAGAGAAGAAACGGCCACCCAGCCTCTGCTTGAGAACACACAGTATATATTTTTAAAGAACGACAGGAACCTTGCCAAAAGCCAGAGGGGAACACTTGAAGAACTTCAACTTTCCAGACTGCGTATAAAGTCGGTCAGGGCGCTTCGGATACGAGAAAGCTTTCAGGATATTTATCAGCCAGAAACTGAAGACGCATTCTCTCTGTTGCTTAATAAATGGTATTTCCGGGCTGCCCGCGGCCGCCTTGAAGTGGAAAGAAACCAACTCCATATTGATTGTGTGCATAACCATTAATCAGCCGCGCGGCTTTTTGCGTCGGCTGCATTTAATGGTTGGGTGTTATCGTCAGCGCCCCAACTATCCCAAAGTTTTCTGCCGGCTCTTTGGGTCCGCTGAATTTAATGGTTGTGTGCTTGAACTTAATAATGGCAAGTTATCCATTTTTAGCTGAGATAGATTTTCAGTGCCACAAAATTCAAATTTACCACAACGCTTAATCAATAACTTGCATGCAGCTAATACCCACTCTCTTTCTTTATGCTCCAATGGAATAAATACGCCATTTCTCGGAGCCTTTCGCGCTTCTCTTTCATCACCTTTTGTTGAACACAACTCCCCAAGCGTATCTAATATGTCTTTTTCAACTCTCAGTTTTTTCGCTGCCTCTCTTCGAGTTGCTGATTTTGATTGTACGACAGTGAGTAGCAAATAGGCCATAGAAAGCAGAGTATCACGCCCTTCACGGTAGGCTTTGTACCCTAAATACATAGTCTCAACATCAGGTGAAATTGAAAATTGATCTGGTGGATCAGGATATTTGTGACGCGACATATGGACGGTAACATGCTCTACACAATGTACATGTTCACATACTGAAACAGATGACTTTACATTGTTCTCATTTTGATTTGGCTCTAAATCAACAACCTCAGAACGATCGAATTTAAACCTAATATCATCAGGATCGTTTTCTAAACCAATTATTATTTCCCATTTATTCAAAAATTCATCTGTGGCAATTCTTGCGTCTTGCTCTGAAGAAAAATGCCTTTTCATTTCAAACGTTACTTCATTATTACTTGTAACCATTTTAAATTTTCCATTTTCCAAAGACACAGCAGGAGCGTTCTCATAATCCACATTGTCTTTTGTGATAATTTTGTAAAACAACTTATCGATATGAGGTTTATTCATGTTCTTCATACACCCAACGCCGCTCTTCAGCGGGCGCGGCTTTTTGCGATCCGCTGCAAGAGCATGGTTAGCACACTACTGTTTACTTATTTCGGCTTTTCCAAGTTCTGTTAATTGCCATGCTGATTTGGATCCTTTTAGACCAGGCACTTTCTCAAGAAACCCCTCCTTTCTGAGTTTATAAAATTCAATTTTCACCAGATTTTCTGACCTAATTCCTGTGATATCTCTCGCTTGTTGATTGGTTATTTTCTCAACAGAACCAAGGAATTTAAGAATTGCCTCCGTAGGTGCTGCGAGGGGAACATGAGGTAAAATAACTTTGACATAATTTTTATCTTCCATGATTTCAGGTGGCTTTAGCCCCCATTCTTTCATTTTTTGAAACGTTGTATTAAGCCCTTCCCCTAAATCTTTGTTGGGAGCTTCTTTATATCGATTTAAAGTTCGAACAATCTTTGAGTTTCTGGCATAACGTGCATCCAAAATGTTTTCAACTGTGACATACCCGGGCAGACGCCCCGGGCTAAATATTTCAATTCTATTGTTGTAAATTAAAATTTGAGTATCATCTGATATCGAATAATCACGGTGGATTATTGCATTCACGATAACTTCCCATATTGCTTCAGGAGGATAATTGAGATTTTTTAAACCATCAGATGTCCATACCTTAACAGACGACATTATTTTCTCTACTGCATTTATTGTATCATTTATTAAAGGGTATAACGCCCCCTCGATGGTAATTTGTTCTGCAAGGTGATCTCGCTCGGGGTCGTCTTCTTTGGTTTCATATCGAGTAATTTTCACAGCACATTTTCTGGGGACGACAGCACTCGGGTATGAATGAAATAATAATGCTGCTGCCACTTTTGTGTCCCAGGTTTTGTAATCAAGCAAGTTTTGATTTATACAAAACTCTAATGGATCAGTTTTTGGTGAATAATCGTTAAGAAAGGAAATTAATTCTTGAGATTCTGCAATTTGTTCTGCAGGAACATCTTTGACTATTTGGTCTTCGAACGAGGTTGCACCTTTTGCGAACGCAAGTTGTGTGATTTTTTGAGGATCTTTAATTGGAAGTGATTGAGCACCTTGTCTTTGGTAAACGGTTCCATCCGCAGTTTTATGAACTTCAGAACTTTTTTCTATTAATACTCGCAGGGTATATCCGGATTTGTCTTCGCATTTTAATATTTCATATTTCAGGTCTAATGAGGGTGTTACTTCGAATACTGCTTGCAAATGGCTATTTAAATCCTCAATCCTGGATGCCCCTTTCCATCTTTTTGATGGGTCAGGTTCCTCTTTTTCATCGGCAATACCGATTACAAACTCACCACCATCAGAATTCGCAAAAGCTACTGCTGCTTTTTGGACTCCCGCGCCTTTTATCAGGAATGATTTTCTGTCAAAAAAATGAGACTCCTCTCTTTTTGACAAATCGTCAGCTTCATTCAGGCCAATTGTTTTTGTATTCATGATTTTCCTCGTGCTAACCTTCTATTGAAGAGACAAGCAGGCAAACTTGCCTGCTTTCAATATTCAATATAGTATATTCTTTCTGATTACGAAAAACACTATGAAATAGGATGAAAGCTATGTCAAGTAATGGTAATATTCCTGATGATATGCGCGATGTGACGCCGCTGCGGCGCTATTCGATTCGCACGGAGCGAAGCTATTGTGGATGGGTGAAGCGCTTTTGTCCCTCATTTGGACATGAAGTCGTGCGATGACCGGAATTCATCAGCCCGCTTGAAGATCTTTGATTCATCTTCATCTGCCGTATGATACACGCACTATTCAGTAATTATTGAGACAGGGCTGAACTCCGCATTCGTCTCGGAATTGAACCTTTCTTTATCATCTGTTTAACCAGGAAGCGGAGCTTTTTACGAGACTATGAACTATGAATCCGAGTAATCACTTCTTGTCTTTTACCCTCGCCTGCCATTCGCTGATCCTGCGCAGCGCTTCCAGGGGCGTTGTACTGATAACATCAAGTCCCCGCAGTTCATTTAAAACAATATCCTCTTCATCCATAAAGAGACTCAACTGGCCTTTCTTCTCTCTGCCTCTGTTTTCCTTTCCATTGGCTATCCTGGGCATTCCGATCTCATCCAGATCACCCCTCTCCAGATTTTCCAGTATCTCCCTCGCCCTTACGACGACCTCTTCCGCGACACCGGCAAGGCGGGCAACCTGAATGCCGTAACTCCGGTTTGTGCCTCCCTCTACAATCTTCCTGAGAAATATTATTTTCTCTCCCCACTCTTTCACCGCGACGTTAAAATTTTTTACCCCTTCTTTGGTCAGGGTCATATCCGTCAACTGGTGATAGTGGGTGGCAAAAAGTGTGCGGGCGCCGATACGATCAGAGTCATGGATATATTCCGCCACGGCCCAGGCTATGCTGAGCCCGTCAAAAGTGCTTGTCCCCCTTCCCACCTCATCGAGGAAGATCAGGCTTCTCTTTGTGGCATTCTTCAGGATGTTTGCGACCTCGGTCATCTCCACCATAAAGGTGCTCTGTCCCCTTGCCAGGCTGTCAGTGGCGCCCACGCGGGTGAATATCCTGTCCACAACCCCTACCCTCGCCTCCGATGCCGGCACGAAACTGCCCATCTGGGCCATCAGCGCTATGAGCGCCACCTGTCTGATATAGGTGGATTTACCGGCCATATTGGGACCGGTAATGATGAGGAACCTATTCTTGTCACAATCAAGACGGATATCATTGGGCACAAACCCCTCGGTCAGAGGCATCCGCTCCACAACGGGGTGTCTCCCATCCTTTATGTCAATTATGTCTTCATTGTCCACGCTGGGGCGGCAGTAATCATATCTCTCAGCCACCTCAGCGAGGGAGACTATCGCATCGAGATCGGCAATATGCGAGGCCGTCTTCTGTATTCTCTTGATCTCTTTTGTCAGCCCATCCCTTATCTTTATAAAAAGGTCATACTCTCTCTCTTTTCTCTTATCCTCGGCATTGAGGATTGTGTATTCATATCCTTTCAGTTCCTGATTTATATACCTTTCGGCATTTACAAGGGTCTGCTTTCTGATATAATCATCGGGAACCAGGCCGGTATTGGCTTTGGTTACCTCAATGTAATATCCGAAGACACTGTTGTATCCCACCTTGAGAGAATTGATCCCCGTTTTCTTCCGCTCTTTATCCTCGAGCGCCGCTATCCATCCCCTGCCGTCCCTTGTAAGAGAGATCAGTTTGTCTAACTCACCGTCATAACCCTCTTTTATGATACCTCCCTCGCGAATGGTAAGGGGGGGATCGGAAACGATGGCTCTCTCTATCAGGCCGGCAATGTCCCGCATTTCATCGATCCCTTCGTAAATTGAGGAGATAAGGGAAGAATCCGATTCACAAATCAATTTTCTTATATCCGGCAGCGCCTGAAGCGAAATCTTCAGGGCAATCAGATCCCGGCCACCCGCAACCTTCATTGAGACCCTGCTTCCCAGTCTCTCCAGATCGTAAACATTTGAGAGCGCCTTTCGCAGATCTTCTCTCAATAGATGCCGCTCCTTTATCTCGGATACGGCTGACAGCCTTTCTCTTATTTTTTCCGGATCAGCGAGGGGATAGCTGAGCCACCAGCGAAGCCTCCTGCCGCCTATGGCGGTAGTCGTCTCATCCAGGACGTTAAAAAGCGAACCGATCTTTGTGTCGCCTCCGATCGCGGTAAATAATTCGAGGTTTCGCCTTGCAATATCGTCCAGAATCAGGTGGCTTTTTGTGTTATGCCACTTGATGTTATTGATATGAATGGGATGATCTTTCTGGGTCTCCGTCACATACCTGAGAACTGCGCCGGCCGCTTCCGCCATTGCCGGATGCCCCTTTACATCGATCCTCGTCAGGACATCATCCGGAAAATACTCTCTGAGAGTGACGGCGGCGGCGGCATGATCAAAATAATCGGAAGGGAAATAATTTACCGCGCGCCTCGGAAAAGACTTCAGGAAGCTGTTTTTCTTTAAATTTTCTTCAATAACGATCTCTTTGAAATCGAGGCCGGCGATCTCATTCAGAAAGAACTCCTTATCGTTCGACTCGGCCACACGAAACTCACCGGTGGAGACATCGATAAAGGCCAGTCCAAGCGTATCGTCCCTTACTGAAAACCCGGCCAGGAAATTATTCTCCCCGGCGCGAAGGTTGTCGGAATCAACGGTAAGCCCCGGTGTCACAACGCGCACAACGTCTCTCCTGATTAGCCCCTTTGCCTTTTTCGGATCTTCCACCTGTTCACAGACGGCCACCTTAAATCCATTTTCTATGAGCTTTGTGATGTAAGCTGAGGCCGCATGACAGGGGACGCCGCACAGGGGGATGCTGTTTTCCTTCCCCTTGTTTCTCGATGTCAGTGTGATCGAAAGAACCCTGGAGGCGGTTACCGCATCCTCAAAAAACATCTCGTAAAAATCACCCATCCTGAAAAAGAGGATACAGTCCTTATGCTTTTCCTTGATCTCAACATACTGTCTCATCGCCGGGGTAAGATCCATCACTCCCACCTGCCGCCGCCTCTCCTCTTCAGGTCAATATACCCCACGCGACCCCGTTCATTAATAAACGAACTGAGAAGCCAGCTTACCGCGCTTATTATGAGGGAGCCAAATACCGCCGACCAGAATCCCAGGACATTAAAACCGGAGATCACGCCGGAGACCATCATAAGAAGCAGTCCATTTATCACGAGGGTAAAGAGGCCGAGGCTCAGTATATTTATGGGAAGCGTCAGAAGAATGAGCAGCGGGCGGAAAAAGGCGTTCAGTATGCCAAGTATGGCCGCAGCCCAAAAAGCGGCGAAGAAACCACTTACCTGAATTCCATCAAGAAGATAGGAAGCAGACATTATCGCCGCCGTCAGGATCAGCCACCTCACAAAAAGTCCAATCATTTTAGACTCCTATTCATTAGGTTGTTTAGGCTGAAGGCTGAAGGCTGTCAGGTTGTTTTTCTTCAGCCTTCAGCAAGACGTTGGAACATTAGAATGTTTTTTAGAAGAAAGTCTGCTTGCTTGAATAACAACAACTGTTTAACCGCTCGACTACTTGACGATGTCTGGAATGCGTTAAATCATTGAAGGTTTACAGATAATCTCCCTCACCTTAAGAGAAAATATCCTGGCGCTGTTGGCCGGTTTGAGCACAAGAGCAGTATCGGCGCCTTTTGCGGTTCCTCCTATCGATATGACATCCTTATCTGTTCTCACCTTTCCCGCATCGGCGGCCATCAAAGCCAATTCAACCGCCACCTTGACGCCCTGACCAAACATCCTCAGGGTATGGGCGATAATCTCATCTACCTGATAAGTGGAAAGTTTCTCTCTTATGCCACGGCCGATACCGCCGAACGCGTGCGTGCAGGTCAGAACATTTACTCCCTTTGACTCCAATTCCTGCCGTGACTCCTCAGCCATTTCCTGAGAATCAGGTTCCGTAAATCCAGTATAATGCGTCACGGCGATAACCTTGATATCCGGCCTGAATATCTCTAATGCATCAAAGGCTGTTTCCCCTGTTCGAGTCGCGATAAGAACTCTGTCGATATCAAGTTCCTTTGCGCGCTGAGAGACGGCTTTTAGAACAGCGCCGGTATTCTCCGGCCCGGGTTTTTTAAAGTAATGGCACCTGACATCTTCGTACAGTAATAAATCGTTCATGAAAATTACCTCCCTTTGGTAGTAGTTTGACAACTACTCAGCATATTATCATTTTTGAAGGTGGATAAGAAGGCTTTTTTGTAATCTGACAGAAAAGGCTTTTCAGTGTCCCGGCATCCCGCCGCACAAAACCTATCGTTAATTTAAGAACTTATGCTCTTGACATCCGGGCTATTCTGTATAACTTAACAGAAGAATTAAAACAAAGGGGAGATAAAATGGATACAGGTAAATTGACTCAAAAATCGCAGGAGGCGATTCAGGACGCGCAGACCAGGGCAGTTCGTTATGGTCACGTGGAAATTGACGGAGAGCACCTGCTGATTACACTCTTAGAACAGCCGGAGGGACTCCTGCCCCGCCTTTTGAAGAAGATGGATATCCCTGTCGATTCTTTTAAGGCAAGAATCGAACATGATCTTGAGAAGAGACCGGGAGTGTCAGGTCCCGGGGCGGAGCCTGGCAAGATATATGTCACTCAGAGACTTAGTAAAATTCTGGTCAGGGCGGAAGATGAGGCAAAGTGCCTCAAGGACGAATATGTATCGGTAGAACATCTTGCCCTGGCGATGATCGATGAAGGCGTTTCTTTTGCCGCGGGCAGAACATTCAAGGAATTCAATGTCACCCGGGAGCGGTTTCTCGAAGCGCTTGCCTCAGTGCGCGGCCACCAGCGGGTGACAAGCGCCATGCCTGAAGGAACATATGAAGCACTGGGAAAATACGGCGTCGATCTCGTTGCCGAGGCAAGATTAGGAAAACTCGATCCGGTAATCGGCAGAGACAGTGAAATCCGGCGCGTTATTCGTATATTGTCCCGTAAAACAAAGAACAATCCGGTTCTTATCGGTGAGCCCGGTGTCGGCAAGACCGCTATCGTTGAGGGTCTTGCCCAGAGAATAGTGCGGGGGGATGTTCCTGAAGGACTTAAAGATCGCGCCATATTTTCTCTTGACATGGGCTCTCTCATGGCGGGAGCAAAGTACAGAGGGGAATTTGAAGAAAGGCTTAAGGCGGTGCTGAATGAAATAAAACAGAGTGAAGGGCACACCCTTTTGTTTATAGATGAGCTGCACAACATCGTCGGCGCCGGAAAGACGGAGGGTTCACCCGATGCGGGGAATCTCTTAAAGCCTATGCTTTCCCGGGGTGAACTCCATTGTATAGGCGCCACCACACTCGACGAATATCGCAGGCACATTGAAAAGGACGCCGCCCTTGAGCGCCGATTCCAGCCGGTGATGACGGAACCTTCCACAGTGGAGGACGCCATCTCCATCTTGAGAGGGCTGAAGGAACGTTATGAGGTGCATCACGGCGTGAAGATTCAGGATAATGCCATTGTGGCGGCGGCAACTCTATCCGATCGATATATAAGTGATCGTTTTCTGCCGGACAAGGCGATAGACCTTGTGGACGAGGCATGCGCGATGATCCGCACGGAGATAGACTCCATGCCGGCTGAGTTAGATGAGGTGACTCGCAGGGTTATGCAATTAGAGATTGAAGAGGCGGCTCTCAAAAAGGAGAAGGATAAAGCGAGCAGTGAGAGACTGGAAACACTGCGCAGGGAACTTGCCGATCTTAAGGGAGAGGCGGATTCCATGAGCGCGCAGTGGGAATCGGAAAAACAGGCTATTCAGCAAGTTAGAGGGCTGCGTGAAGAGATCGAAAAGTTGAGAAGAAAGATTGAACATGCCGAGAGAGAATATGATCTGAACGGGGCCGCGGAACTTAAACACGGCAGGCTTCCCGAACTGGAACGCCGCCTCAGGGGGGAAGAAGAAAGGCTTGGAGAAAAACAGGGGAGCAAAAAGCTTTTGCGTGAAGAGGTTACCGAAGATGAAATCGCCGATATTGTATCACGCTGGACAGGCATCCCTGTGACACGGCTCAAAGAGGGGGAAAAAGAGAAGATATTGAAACTCGATGAGATTCTCCACAAGAGGGTTGTGGGGCAGGATGAGGCTGTTTCTCTTGTGGCCGATGCGGTTATCAGGGCGCGCTCAGGCATAAAGGATCCGAAAAGACCCATCGGCTCCTTCATATTTCTTGGCCCGACGGGCGTGGGCAAGACAGAACTTGCCAAGACGCTTGCGGAGGCGTTGTTCGATTCAGAGGAAAACATGACGCGCATTGACATGAGTGAATATATGGAAAAGCATACCGTCTCAAGAATGATAGGCGCCCCTCCGGGATATGTCGGTTATGAAGAGGGCGGGCAGTTGACGGAGGCGGTGCGGCGAAAACCTTATTCGGTAATTCTTTTTGACGAGATAGAGAAGGCTCATCACGATGTCTTCAATATACTCCTGCAGATTTTAGACGACGGCCGCGCCACCGATTCACACGGAAGAACCGTAGATTTCAAGAATACCGTTATCATAATGACATCCAATATAGGTTCCCATTATCTCATCGAAGGCGTTACCGATAAGGGGACAATAATGGAAGGCGCGAGAAAAGAGGTAATGAAGGAGATGCGGCTCCACTTCAGACCGGAGTTTCTGAACCGCGTGGACGACATAGTTGTCTTCAAACCACTCACACAGGAAGAAATCGAAAAGATCGTAATTTTATTGACTGAAGAATTGAGGAAACGTCTTGCCGATCAGGCAATTGAACTTGAGCTGGATGAGTCTGCGGCCAGCTTCATTGCGCGCAAGGGTTATGACCCCGTCTATGGCGCAAGACCCCTGAGAAGGCTGCTGCAGCATGAACTCGAAACAAAGGTGGGGCGGGCTGTAATCTCGGGCAGCGCGGGGGAAGGATCTAAGATAGTTGTATCGACGAAAGACGAAATCTTAAATGTGGAGATTGTGTCTCAAACTCCTTCATCTTTCCAAAACGATTGACAGGACAGGTAAAAGAATGTAATTTATCCGGGAGCTGTTCACCGCGGGAAAGCGCGGAGCCGGCAGAGATGATTAGATGATTCGCTGGTTGCCGGAAACGAATCAGCGAATAGATGACATGATTCCATCTTCTGATACGAAAAACTTAAAATTAGAGCGAAATAAGTCTGCCTTCCGGCTTGCAAGGCTAATTTCTCTGCGTTCTCCGCGAGCTTTGCGGTGAACGCTTACGGAAAAAGATTCGTTAAAGTTGCCGCGACAGGTTTCGGCAGCGGGTTCATGCCTTTTGCCCCGGGGACCGCGGGAACGATAGTCGGGATTCCTTTATATCTGATTTTTTCGCATCTTTCCTGCCCTTTTTACCTGATATGGGCGCTGCTGCTTTCATCTTTCGCGGTATATGTATCCGGCAAAGCTGAAGAAATATTCAATGAAAAAGACTCTTCCTCCATCGTTATTGACGAGATTGCGGGTCTTCAGTTTACCATGTTTCTTGTCACGCCGACTGCCTCACACATGTTCTGCGGTTTTCTCCTGTTCAGGTTTTTTGATATTATCAAGCCCTTTCCATGCAGGTTCTGTGAAAGGAGGCTTCCAGGAGGATATGGGGTTGTCGCCGACGATATTGCCGCGGGCGTCTACGCGAACATACTCCTGCTTTTATCGATCAAATATCTCGGAGTCTAAAACATCAAATGAAGATCGGCATCCTTGCCATAGGGAATGAACTGGTCAGCGGCGCTGCGCAGGACACAAATTCCTCTTTCATATCTCGCGAGCTGACCGCTCAGGGATGGGATATATCAGCGATAATGGTCGCCGGCGATGATGAGCGCACAATCGGAAATGGACTTGACTGTCTCATGGCAATCTCCGACGCCGCTATCGTCACGGGCGGGCTCGGCCCAACCGCCGACGATATCACCACTGCATCAATCGCAAAGGCATTCGATCTCAACTTATATACCGACGAAGCTGTCCTGAAAAAGATCAGGAAAAGATTTGAAAAACACAGCGTCAAATGGACGCCCAATAATACTAAACAGGCCGTGTTTCCCGAAGGAGCCGAGCCTATACCCAATCCCGCCGGCACGGCATGGGGTTTCTCCCTGAAAAAAAACGGCCGCATTCTAACCGTCATCCCAGGCGTCCCTTCGGAAGCAAAGAGGATGCTTTTTGAGGGGGTTATACCTCTCATCAAGAGAGAACTCAGGGAAGATAAACAATATCTAAAAAGCCGGACTGTCAGGATGTTCGGCCCCACGGAAGCGGAGATCGATCAGATGATCCGGGATATTGACCTGAAAATCCCGGGAATAAGCCTTGGATTCTATCCTCATTTTCCGGAAAACCATGTCATAATTACATCGAAAAGTCTTACGGAATCCGTTGCAAAAGAAAACCTGGAGGTTGCGGAAAAGCGGATCGAGGAAAAACTCGGGAAATATATCTTTGGCTATGATAATGACACACTGGAGGGTGTTGTCTCATCTCTGCTGAAAAAACGGAGTATGACGCTATCGGTAGCCGAATCATGCACTGGGGGATTGATAACCGATCGCCTGACGGACATACCGGGGAGTTCAGCATTTCTTGACAGGGGGGTGGTTGTCTACAGCAATGCCTCCAAGACGGAGATTTTAGGGGTCCCCGATCAAGTCATAAGTAAATTTGGCGCCGTCAGTGAAGAGACCGCCGTTCTTATGGCCGAAGAGGTCGGAAAACTCGGCAGGACCGATCTCGGACTGTCCACAACCGGCATCGCCGGCCCGGCGGGAGGAATGATCCAAAAACCTGTCGGCACGGTTTTCATCGCCCTGACAGACGGGAAGAATACAATGTGCCGCCGTTTTCTCTTTAAGTGGGACAGGAGAAGGATTAAAAAAATATCGTCCCAGTGGGCGCTGGAGATGCTCAGGAGATTCCTTGCCGGGAGCAGCCTAACCCGGACAAACCGGAAATTGGAAATATTAAAATAGAAAATTTAAAAGTAAAATTAAGGAGATTGTACAATTCGATGATATCTCAGAAAAACCGGCCGGCTTCCCATTTTACTTTTTCATTTCTCATTTTTCATTTTGATATTTGATATATATAGTTCCTTAACCAAATTCTTTTGCCATTTTTGCCTGTCTGCGTGCAACGCACAGGCAGGCACGGATTTTACAATTAAGGCACTGAATGACTAAATCGATAAGAGCCTTCCTGGCGATAGATCTTCCCGAAGAGATAAGAGACCGGATAAGAGGTATTCAGGATCGGCTGAAGACAAATCTAAAAGGAGTCAGGTGGATCAGGCCGGAAGGGATACATCTGACACTGAAGTTCCTTGGCAATATCTCTAAAAACGACATTCTCAACATCTCCGGCATGATTGAGAAACAGACAAAATATGTCGGGCCGCTTATGCTGAAGGTGGGAACAGTCGGGACATTCCCGAATCTTAAACGGCCAAGGGTTCTGTGGCTCGGAATTGGCGGAGAGACAGAGCAGTTGATCACCCTCCAGAAGAAAATTGACGCGGCTCTCGAGGACTGCGGCTTCAAAAGAGAGACAAGGACTTTCAGGCCGCATCTGACACTGGGAAGGATAAAATCACCTAAGGGGACAAGCGGGCTTTCGCAGGCAATCGAAGACGGGAAAAATTTTGCGGCGGGAAGCTTTCACGCCGCCTGTCTTGCGCTTTTCAAAAGCGACCTGACGCCAAAAGGCGCTATATATACAAAGCTCGCTCATTTCCCCTTTGGCGGGCAGGAACAATAACTTATCAATAAATTCGTGGAAACCCAAAAACCGTAGAGGTTCTATAAATCAAAGCTGTTCACGACTTGAAACTGGAAATTAATCCTGCAACGACACTTGTCATTTCGACCGAAGGGAGACCTGTCCTCGTGCGGGCGCGCGCAGGCAGAGATAAAAAGAGATTATCTTAGCACCTTAGTGGCTAACTATTTGCAATCTTACAAAAAAACGGAGGCAAGCGATGACATTGGATACAGAAAGAGAAAAAGCCGTGGATCTGGCCATAACCCAGATCGAACGGCAGTTCGGGAAAGGCTCGATCATGAGACTGGGCGGAGATGATGTGATTTCAGATATCCCGACCATCCCCACAGGTTCACTCAGCCTCGACATTGCCCTTGGAGTCGGCGGCATCCCCAGGGGAAGAGTTATCGAGATATTCGGGCCGGAATCGGGTGGCAAGACAACACTTGCCCTGCACATAGTGGCCGAGGCGCAAAAGCAAAAGGGTCTGGCCGCGTTTATAGATGCGGAACATGCCCTCGATGTCACCTATGCCAGAAAAATCGGGGTGAATACCGATGATCTGCTCATATCTCAACCCGATACCGGCGAGCAGGCGCTGGAGATCGCAGAGACACTGGTCAGAAGCGGGGCATTGGATATTCTGGTCATAGATTCAGTTGCCGCTCTCGTGCCACGGGCGGAACTTGAAGGGGAGATGGGCGACGCGCAGATGGGACTCCAGGCAAGGCTTATGTCCCAGGCCCTGCGAAAGCTCACTGGGAGTATCGGAAAATCAAAGACGACTGTTATCTTCATCAATCAGATAAGGATGAAGATAGGGGTGTTCTTTGGAAACCCGGAAACCACTACCGGCGGAAATGCCCTCAAGTTCTACTCAACGATGCGCTTAGACATCAGAAGAACAACGGCTATAAAACAGGGTGAGGCGGTCACAGGGAACAGGACGCGAGTCAAGGTCGTCAAGAACAAGGTGGCCCCACCCTTCAGACAGACGGAATTTGACATCATATTCGGCGAAGGTATCTCAAAAGAAGGGGATATCCTCGATCTTGCCGCAACCAGCGGAATAGTCGAAAAGAGCGGCGCGTGGTATTCTTACAATGGCGAAAGAATAGGACAGGGAAGGGAGAACACCAAGACATTTCTCAAGAAAAATCCCGATATCATGAAAGGGATAGAGGAGGAGATTCGCGAAAAGTTCTCTCTGAATTCAAGAAAAACAGATGAAACGGCCTGATCCAAACCCTGTAACACCTCAATAAGTACGCGGGTAAGTGCGACTTTGGCCGCCCTTGCCGGAGAGGTTAAATTGAATGAAGGCGATGGTCCTGAACAAGATATGCAGTCTCGAGGAAAATAAGGTGCCGCTGGAGCTGGCAAACCTGAAGGATCCCGTGCCCGGAGACAATGAGATACTTGTAAAGGTCTCAGCCTGCGGCGTTTGTCATACTGAGCTGGACGAGATCGAGGGAAGGACTTCCCCGCCGCGTTTTCCGGTTGTTCCCGGCCATGAAGTTATCGGGAGAGTGGAAGAAAGAGGCGGCAAAGTAAAGAAGTTCAATATCGGAGACAGGGTGGGAATTGGCTGGATATATTCAGCATGCGGAAAATGCGTATCCTGCCTCGAAGATAATGAAAATCTATGTGAGGATTTCAAGGCCACCGGTAGAGATGCCAATGGAGGGTATGCGGAATATATGGCAGTCATGGAAGATTTCGCCTATAAAATTCCCGAGGCGTTTTCAGATATGGAGGCGGCCCCCCTTCTGTGCGCCGGCGCCATTGGATACCGCTCCCTGAAATTGACCGGCATCCGGGACGGGCAAAATCTCGGACTCACCGGATTTGGGGCTTCGGCTCACCTGGTAATTAAGATGGCAGGGAAAAAATATCCACAGTCGAAGGTTTTCGTATTTGCCAGAAGTGAAAAGGAGAGAAGCTTTGCGAGAGAGCTTGGAGCGGTCTGGGCGGGGGAAACGGAAGAAGAATCACCTGAAAAACTGAACTGTATAATCGACACCACGCCGGTCTGGAAGCCGATAGTTGAGGCCTTGAAAAACTTAAAAAAGGGTGGGAGACTGGTCATAAACGCAATCCGCAAAGAGAATGCGGACAAGGATTATCTTTTAAATCTGAATTACCCGACCCACCTCTGGCTTGAAAAGGAGATAAAGAGCGTGGCCAATGTGACCAGGAAAGATATCAGTGAATTTCTGGAGCTGGCGGCCCGGATCCCCATAAGACCTGAAGTGCAGGAGTTTGAGCTGGAAGAGGCAAACAGGGCATTGGTCGAGCTCAAAGAGCAAAAAATCCGGGGAGCGAAGGTTTTAAATTGCGCCTGACGGATACACCGGAAATAATGGAACCTTCGTTTTACATAACACCGCCATCCGCCCTGGGAACCTTTGGCATTGTATGGCGGAAGACCGGCGACGGTCCGAGAGTTCACCGGGTATTTCTCCCTGATAAAAAGGCCCTGGCGGAGGATCTCATCCATCTCGGTTTTTCCGTGGCAAGCAATATGTCATGTCCCGCTATCAACAAGCTTGGCAGCCGGATTCAAATGTTTCTTGAGGGCAGAGATATCATCTTTGATATGGACATGTTGGCTCTCGACGGGTGTTCTCAATTTCAGAGGAAAGTCCTCTTGGCCGAATACAAGATTCCCCGTGGAATGGTGAGCGCCTACGGGAGAATTTCAAAACGCCTGAATCTGCCGGGCGGCGCAAGAGCGGTTGGTTCAGCACTGTCACACAACCCGTTCCCGATAATTGTCCCCTGTCACCGGACCATTAGATATGATGGCCAACCTGGCGGTTTCCAGGGGGGGCCGGAGATGAAGCGCGCCCTGCTTGAACTTGAAGAGATAAAATTTTCACGATCAGGGAAAGTCATAACTGACAGGCTTTACTATTAGGGTCTGTCATGAAACAAGTATCACATTTACACATCTCATCTTCAGGCCGTCTTCAGCCGATTCTCAATCGCAAAATCCTCAAAAGAGCCCTGTTAGCCCTGCGGTTTTGCTCATTCGTATCGACTAAAC
>Ga0209121_10002627_pt1 | contig 18065 bp, 15 predicted proteins | sample Cruoilmetagenom3_FD_187292 | JGI IMG/M metagenome (GOLD analysis project Ga0209121, IMG submission 187292) | Oil polluted marine microbial communities from Coal Oil Point, Santa Barbara, California, USA - Sample 3 (SPAdes) (version 2) | ecosystem: Environmental > Aquatic > Marine > Oil seeps ... | reverse complement strand
CACCATGCCCGCCGCTTCCAAGACCGAGAGGGAGACGCCGGCGAACCAGAGGTCGGCGCCTTCCTCGCTCAGGAAGATGGGCAGGTAGGTAGTCAACGCCGAGACCATGAAGGAGCGCACCACGATGATGCCAACCAGCGGGACTAGAAGTGGTCCCATAGCCTGCAATGCCTGCCGCCAGGGGAGTCCCTGACCAGTCTTCGGAAGACGCCCCGGCACGTCTTTGAGCCGGAGGTAGAGAATGGCCGAGGCCAACAGCCCGCCGATCATCAGCCACGGCGTGCCCTCCAGGGTCAGGATCCTGACGGTGCTGACGATCACGATCGGCCCCAGGGTGCGGCCCAACTCGCCGCCGACCATCCAGAAGCCCATGCCACGGCCCAGTCTGCGCCCGGAGAGGTTGCCCGCCATCACCGGCCCCACGGCGTGTATGCAGGCGGAACTCGCGCCGACCACCGTCAGAAACAAGGCCAGCGTGGCGTAACTTGGCGCCACGCCCAGCAGGCTCATCATCACAGCGGTCACTGCGGGAGCCAGGATGACGAGATAGCGCAGGCTGATGCGATCGGCCAGGTGGCCGATGAAGGGCTGGAGCAAGGAAGGCCCCTGCATGAAGACCGTCAACAGCCCCGCTTCGGTATTGGAGAGAGAGAGATTGGCGATGAACGCTGGCAAAAGAGGAGCCAGGAAGGCAGTGTAGGTATCGTGCGCCGCGTGCCCGGCGCTGATGGTGAGCACACGGCCTGTCTGGAACTGCTCGGCCTCAGCGGCCCGAGCCATAGTTACACTCCCCAGTACCAGTTGGAAGCCGCTCGACTTCCCCGATGAGCGACCACGGCCCGGTCCAGGTGACGCGCACTCTGGCCAGTCGCCCCCGCCAGTCCTGCTTATCCTCGAAGAAGACCAGTTTGTCCGTGCGGGTGCGCCCCCACCAGCGCTCCCTTCGACCCTGCTCAGGGCGGGCTTTCTTCCGCCCCTCAACCAACACCTCGACTGTCTCTCCCAGCAGGCATTCGTTGATCTCGGCCACAATCTCGGCCTGCAGGCCGTCGAGTGCTTTGCGGCGGCGCTCCTTCTCGTCCGGCGGCACGTCGTCGGGGAAGCGGCGGGCGGCCAGCGTCTGCGGGCGGGGGGAATAGCGAGCGATGTGGGCCTTGTCGAGCCGCAGTTCGGCCAGCAGGTCGTAGGTGCGCCGGAACTGGGCCTCCGTCTCGCCGGGAAAGCCGACGATGATGTCGGTGGCGATGGAGATTTGGTTGGTTTGTTGGCTGGTTGGTCGGTTGGTTTGCTGATTGGTTGGTTGGGGGAGGCGGGCGCGGATGCGCGCGATCAGGCTCCGGTAGTCGTCGGCGGTGTAGCCGCGCCGCATGCGGGCCAGCACCTCGTCGTCGCCGGCCTGCACCGGCACCTCGATGTGCTCGCACACCTTCGGCAACTCCGCTACCGCGTCGAGCAACTCGTCTGTCATCCAGTTCGGGTGCGACGTGAGGAAACGGATGCGCTGGAGACCTTTGATCTCGTGGAGGCGACGGAGTAGTGCCGCCAGGGGAGAAACCAGGTTTTTAGGAAAAAACCCGGCTTCTAAGCCGTACCGGTCCACGATCTGCCCCAATAGTGTGATCTCTCTCACGCCCTGAGCCACGAGTGCCTCCGCCTCATCCAGGATCTCCTCGACGGGGCGGCTGCGTTCAGAGCCACGGCGGTAGGGGATGATGCAGTAACTGCAAGCGTAGGAGCAGCCCAGGACGATGGGGACGTAGGCCGAGACCAGGCGGCCGCGTTCGTGGGCCGGGAGGATCAGGTCGCCATCTTGCAGGCGATAGCGTCGGACAACCTCCGTCGTTTCCAGCGCCCGGCCCTCGTCCACCAGTCCCCGCCCGGCCAGGTAATCCAGCAGCGGCCCCGGTTCCGAAGGGGGCATAAAGACGTCCACCCAGGGGAAGCGACGGTGCAGCGGGGCTGGGTCGCGCACGCCCACCAGGCAGCCCATCAGTCCGATAGTCACCTGCGGCCGGCGCTTCTTCAGCGGTTTCAGCGACCCCAACCGCCCGTAGACCTTGTTCTCGGCCGACTGGCGCACGACGCACGTATTGAGCACGACGACGTCCGCCTCCTCGACGCGGTCGGCGAGTGCATACCCCAGCCGCTCCAGTGCTGAGGCCAGTCGCCGCGAGTCGGCCACGTTCATCTGACAGCCAAGAGTTGAGATATGGTATTTCACGACATCATTCTACCGCACCCTGGCGAGGCGTCAAGGCTTCTGTGCCAACACGGTCAACCGGTTTCTCTCTCCTCTCTCCTCTCTCTCCTCTGCTCCTCTGCTTCAGTACCTCGTCCACGCCGGGCAGGGGTGTGCTCAGAAGCGACCGGGCGCAGGAGTAATCGAGCGTGCAGTCGAGGGGGCGGCGGAGTCCGCTCTCGCGGCTGCGGGCGGGGATGACCCTTTGGCTTCGCTCAGGGCAAGTCGGGCTGGGGTCCAGGCTGTGGAAGCGCAGCAGTCGCACGCCGAACTCGTAGCGCGAAAGCACCTGCGCCCCGGCTACGTGCAGTACCCCTGTGTAATCCATCCCGGCCAGTTCGACTACCGCCGCCGCCAGGCTTTCCACCCATACGGGGCAGCGCAACTCGTCGGTGAAGAGGCGCACCGGCCGCCCGGCCCGCAGTCCGTCCACGATCCAGCGTGTGTGTCGGTCCATCTCTGGCCGCCAACCGTAGATGAGCGACGTGCGCACGATGGCCGCCTCGACCCCGGAGGCGCGCACTTCCTTCTCTGCCAATGCCTTGCTGCGCCCGTAGGGGGTGATGGGCGTGGGCGGATCCTCCTCGACATAGTTCCCTCTCTCGCCGTCGAACAGGACGTCGGTGGAGATGTGGATCAGACGAGCGCCGCGAGTCCCGGCGGCGCAGGCGACGTGACGAGTGCCGATCACGTTAGTTGCCTCGAAGCCAGCATCGTCGCCGGGGTTGGCCGCCGCCGTGTGCACGATGACCGCCGGGTGCACCTCGGCCACCATCGCTGCCACCGCTGCCTCGTCCCGCACGTCCAGCCGCCGCCAGATCGCTCCGGGCTCGCCAACAGGATGAGTCAAGTAAGTCGCGGTCACGTCCCAGCCGGTGCGGGCCAGCCGGACGACCCATCTGCCCAAATAGCCGCTGCCGCCGGTCACGAGCATCCGGGGTTTCGTCATCGTCGCTCCTCGATTGGACAAAACTGGCCTTCTGGGTATCATGTCCTCCAGGCTCACGTTTGACGTTTCACGTCTCACGTCCTCGCAGATTTCAAGTGTGCCTGGTGTAGTATACCACAGTTTTAAGGAGCCAAACATTGATAGACCCATTGCACATTTTCTTCCATCCTCGCGGCGTAGCGGTCATCGGCGCGAGCAGCAATCCTACCAAATTAAGTTACGGCGTCCTGCACAACCTGGCGAGCCACGGCTACCCCGGCCCTATCTATCCGGTCAACCCCAAGGGCGGTGAAATGATGGGGCTGAAGGTCTACCCCGCTGTGGCGGAGGTGCCCGGTCCGGTCGAACTGGCGGTGATCGTGCTCTCCGCCGACCGGGCCGTGCGGGCGCTGGAGGAATGTGGTCAGCGCTCCATCCGCGCCGCGGTTATCATCGCCTCTGGCTTCGGCGAACTGGGCGCTGGGGGACGGGAGCGGGAGGCCCAACTGCGGGAGGTCGCCCGCCAGTACGGGATGCGCTTCATCGGCCCCAACTGTGTCGGCGTGATTGATACCTACGCGCCGATTGACACGACCTTTGTGCGCACGATGCCGAAACAGGGAGGCATCGGCTTCGTCTCCCACTCCGGCGCTGTCTGTGGCGGCACGATGGACTGGGCCAGCGCGGTAGGCGTCGGCTTCTCCCGCATCATCAGCCTGGGCAACCAGGCTGACGTGGACGTGGCCGACGCGCTGGAGTCGTTGGCGGCCGACCCCCACACACGGGTCGTGGCTGCCTACATTGAGGGATTGCCCGACGGCCGCCGGTTCGTGGAGGAGGCGGCCCGGCTGACCCCGCACAAGCCGCTGGTGGTACTCAAGGCGGGACGAACGATCAGCGGCATGCGTGCGGTGGCCTCCCACACGGGGGCATTGGCGGGGGCGGACCGGGCCTTCCAGGCCGCCTGTCGCAAAGCCAGGGCGTTACCGGTGGAGACGCTGGAGGAACTGGTGGACGCGGCCATCGCGCTGGCCTACCGGGAGGTGCCGTCGGGACCACGGGTGGCGGTACTGACCAACGCGGGTGGCCCGGCGGCGGTGGGCGCCGACGCGCTGGATCGGCAGGGGTTGCGACTGGCCGATCTCTCGGAGGAGACACAGGCCCGGCTGGGGGAGGTCTGCCCGCCGGGGACGATGACTGGCAATCCGGTGGACATGCTCGGGGGGCCGCATCCTGACCAGTATGCGGAGGCCCTGGGCATCCTGCTTGACGCGCCGGAGGTGGACGCGGTGATGGTCGTCTTCGTGCCCCAGGCCATCACCCCGCCAGCGGAGGTGGCCGAACCGGTGGGGCAGGCAGCCGACGGGGCTTGCAAGCCCGTGCTCTGCTGCATCTCCGGGGGCGGTGGCATCCGGGCGGCGGCTCGCACTCTCCACGCTCACTCCGTCCCCCACTACCTGACGCCTGCCCGCGCTGCCCTCGGCCTGGGGGTGCTGTGGCGCTACGCCTGGGTGCGGACGCGGCCCGTGCCAGAACCGGAGCCGGTGGCGAGGGTAGACCGGGAACGGGCGCTGGCGCTGATGCGGGCAGCACAGGCCGCCGGGGAGCAAGTTCTGGACCCGCAGGCAGGGGCGGAGGTGGCGCAGGCCTATGGCCTGCAGGTGCCCCCTTCCGGCCTGGCTGCAACTGTAGAGGAAGCGGCAGCGCTGGCGGAGCGGGTGGGCTACCCGGTGGCGCTCAAATTAGTCGCGCCGGGGGTGGTGCACAAGGCGGACGTGGGCGGCGTGGCGCTGGGCCTGGAGGATGCCGGCGCAGTGCGGACGGCGTCTGCGCAGGCAGTTGGGCCAGGGCCTGCCCTGAGCCTGTCGAAGGGCGGAGCCGAAGGGGAGCGGGTCTTCGTGCAGCGAATGGCCCCGAAGGGGCTGGAGGTCATCGTGGGGGCGCAGCGGGACGCGCAGTTCGGCCCGCTGGTGATGTTCGGCCTGGGTGGGGTCACCGTGGAAGTGCTGCGGGACGTGACCTTCCGGCTGGCCCCGCTGGGGGAGGCAGAGGCGCGGGGGATGGTGGCGGAGACGGCGGCGGGGCGGCTACTGGTGGGTGTGCGGGGACAGCCGCCGGGGGACGTGGACGCCGTGGTGGAGGCGCTGCGCCGGGTGGCCCAGTTGATGGCCGACCTGCCGGAAGTGGCCGAGGTGGACTTGAATCCTCTCATCGTGGGGTCAGTTGGAGAAGGGGCCTGGGCGGTGGACGTGCGGATCGTACTGAGCGGGAAGCACCAGTGACGTAGGAGCAATTACCCTTCCCACATCGCCCCCGGCTCCTCCAGGGCCGGCCACGCGCCCAACTCGACCTCGATCTCCCGCTTTCGACCGTCCCGCTCGAAGGTCAACGCCACTGTGTCGCCCGGCTCGTGGGTGGCAATGAGGCCCGCCAATGGCGTCTCACGAGTGACATCATCATCGTCCACAGCCAGGATGAGGTCGCCCTCGCGCAGGCCCGCCTCCTCGACGGGGCTCGCCGGGGTGACTTCCAGCACCTCCGCGCCCTCCTCCAGTTGGCGGATGCGCACGCCCAGGTAGGGCCGCTGCCAGGGCTGCTCTCCCTCCGGGGGCAGCGGCCATTCCTCCGGTGGGCGAGGCCACTCGGGTGGTCCGGGGAACTCCCCTGGCGGAAAGATGAAATCCTCCTCGAAGGTGAGCCGCCCGGCCAGCGTGACTTCCAGTTCCAGTTCCTCGCCGTCCCGCTGCACCCATAACTTGACCTCATCCCAGGGTTCGTGCTCCAAGATGCGAGCGGCCAGGTCGGGGTCTCCCTCGCCGGCCGGCTCTCCGTCCACGGCCAGGATCATGTCCCCTTCGCGCAGGCCGGCCTCATCGGCCGGGCTGCCGGGTTCCACAGCCACGATTCGCGCTCCTTCTTCGACCGTCTCGTAGTGCACCCCCAGGTAAGGGCGCATCTCCATCTCCGAAGCCTCTTCGGGCGGCCTTGGCTCCTCGTCGCCGGGGGGCTGTGGCAGTGGCACCTCGATGGGAGGTGCGGTGCGGGCAGCCTGGCTGCGCCCGATAGTGTAGCCGGTCGCTCCACCGAGCGCCAGCCCTACCACGCCGCACATCACTGCGACGAGCAGCACCGCCAGCACGATCCCAATCACCTGACATCCGCTCAAGCCATTGCGCTGATTCATCCTACATCTCCTTGTCCACGCTTGTTCATCTTCCTACTACGCAGACACTGCGCTCCAGTTGCAGAAGTGAAGCGTAGAAATCGGTTACTGTCCGGTTCCTCCCACGAAGTATAACGCCATGCGGCGCATCGCACAAGCGGCGAACCCGTGTCCAGCAACCAGCGTCCAGCATCCTGCCATGAGTTTCCCGAGAGACCGCCTTTGAACTTGACAATCCTGGCTGGAGACTCCGGGCTTGCCGCGCTGCGGGGGCCGTGTTATAATCAGGATAGGCCCCTGTAGCTCAGCCGGATAGAGCAGGAACCTCCTAAGTTCAAGGTCGCGCGTTCGAATCGCGCCAGGGGCACCTGCGAGAGAGGCCGCGCCGGGCTGCCGTAGAAGAGCAGCGGCTTGGCCTTAACGCCAAACACCTTGAGAGCTCTGCTTTGCAGGAGGTATGACGATGGCTATATTGACCTCGTACTACGGGGTGGTAGAGCGGGAAGGAATTGTGCGTCTGCGCCAGGCCCCCGCGCTGCCCACGGGCACGGAGGTGGTCGTGGTAGTGGCGCGGCCTCTCCCCTCCCTAAAAGAGCAGGAGCGCCGTCTAGCCACTCTATCACCCGAGGACTGGCACAAGCCGTTTGACGAATTCGCGACCATCGTTGCCCAGGAACAGACCGAGGTAGACATCGGCGACGTGAGCGACGAGGAGTTGGTAGCGCTGGTCCACGAGGCGCGACAAGAGAGAGCATAATGCGCGCCGTCGTGGATACAAACCTCCTGCTCAGGATGGCAGCGAGCGAACGCCGCTCACCGTTATTCGCGGCCTGGCAGGAGAAGCGATATATCCTGGTCATTTCGGCGGAGATGCTGGACGAATTCGAGGACGTGATGGTGCGCTCCAGAGTACGCCGCTTTTTGCCCCCTTTGCGCGGGCAGGGGTTTGTTGCGCTATTGCATGACCTGGCGTTGTTTGTGGCGCCCGCCCGCGAGTTTCCCCCCTGCCGAGACCCCAAAGACGACATCGTGGTAGCCACTGCCGTCGCTGCCCATCCTTGCCACATAGTGACGGCCGACCGCGACCTGTACGACGACGCTGGCTTGGTGGCCGCCCTGCGCGCCTTGAAGGTATACGTCGTCCGGGCTGGCGAGTTCCTGACAGTGCTGTAACGCTGCGATTCCTCCATCCCCCTCCTCACGCTTTTCCCAGGAAAACCGAGATGGTGCCACCCGCAGGAGCGACGGGGTTCATCTCGCAGTGTGACATCTACACCACCACCCGACGGCTGCGAAATGGGTCTCCGAGGTTGACAATGTCTCGAAGATCTTCCCCGGATTGCGGGTGCTGTTGGGGGTTCAGGAACCGCTTGGTGCGCTTCATCACCTCCAGTGCTGAGGTCAACGCGAAAGAGCATTTGTTTTCTGAACAGCAGGGTGATATAATGAGTGTGGATAAGGAGGGGCCAACTATGGCGGAAGCCGATCTGGTGGTTCAGGACGTCGCAGAGTACCGTTACCGACCCGTTACCCTGACTGTCGTCACCCAATTGCGGGCCATCGTCGGGGAGCGGCACGTCATCTACGACGAACCGGCTGCGATGCTGGATTACGCGCACGACGAGGTGGCCGGTGACGAGTATGCCCATGAGCCCGAGGCTGTGGTTAAGCCAGCGACCGCCACCGAGATTTCGGATGTTATGCGGCTGGCCAACCGCGAGTGCATTCCGATCACCCCGCGCGGTGCCGGATCGGGGCTTTCCTGCGGCGCAGTGCCGGTCTATGGAGGCATCCTGCTCTCGCTGGAGCGCATGAACCATATCCTGGAAATTGACCGGGAGAACATGGTGGTCGTGGTAGAGCCCGGCGTGGTGACCAACGACATCAACGAGGCGGTTCAGGAGTATGGGCTTTTCTACGCTGGCTACCCGATGAGCGTGGAGCTCTGTTTCATCGGTGGCAACGTGGCCGAAAATGCCGGCGGTGGCCGGGCCATCAAGTACGGTGTCACCGGGCGTTACGTGCTGGGGCTGGAGGTGGTACTGCCCACCGGCGAGATCGTGCAACTGGGCGGCAAGCGGGTCAAGGACGTCACCGGCTACGACCTCCTGCACCTGATGGTCGGGTCGGAGGGGACGTTGGGCATCTTCACCCGCATCATCCTCCGGTTGCTGCCCCTGCCGAAAGCCAGGACGGTCTTGCTGATCCCTTTCGCGGACGTGCCCACCGCCATTGGTGCGGTGCCCAGGATCATGACACAGGGACGTATCATCCCTACCTCTGTTGAGTTTATGGATCGTCTCTCGGTTCAGACCGCCTACGATTACATCGGGGAACGCCCTCCCTGTCCTGACATAGGTGCCATGCTGCTTATCGAAGTAGATGGCTACAGCGAGAGCCAGGTCGAGGCAGAGTACAACGCCATCATTGACCTGTGCCTGGAGGCCGGGGCGCTGGACGTCTACGTGGGCAACACCCCTACTGCCGAAAGAAGGATCTGGCGTCCCCGGCAGGACATGGCGGAGGCCTTCAAGACCGTCTGCCCGGTGCAGAGCCTGGAAGACATCGTCGTGCCCCTGGCGCAGATCCCCGACCTGATGCCAGAACTGGAGCACCTCTCGCGGCAATACGACGTGCTGATCCCCTGCTACGGCCACGCCGGGGACGGCAACCTCCATGCTACCATCGTCAAGCGGCCGGAGACCCCGATGGAGGAGTGGCAGGCGAAACTGCCAGCGATCCTCGAAGACCTGTACAAGGCGGTCGTCCTGTTGGGTGGGACCATCAGCGGGGAACACGGCATCGGCTCCAAGCGCGCGCATTACCTGCCACTGGTGATGCACCCGGCGTTGATCGCGCTCCAGCGGCGCATCAAGCGCGTCTTTGACCCGCTGAACATCCTGAACCCCGGCAAGATATTCCCACAGGAGGCGTAGGGGCAGGCGCAAGACCTGCCCCTACGCCTCCGATCGCCCCACTTCCTTCTCTGTCGAAAAGGCCGCCCTACCTCCAGGTAGGAAACACCCATCCCCCCCTTGCTCCCCTCCTCCTTGCCTCCTTGTCACCTTATCCCCCCGTCCCCTCGTCCATCCCTTCGTCCTTGGTCATTCGTCGTTCGTCTGATTCGCGGTCAAGGAGCCCTCACCTGCCCAAACTCCCCCGGCGTGTAGACACGCCCATTTGCACAAAACCTCGATACAAGTATACTAAGCCCGCCCACCGTCAAGGTGCGCGGGCCTTTTTCGTTACACTGCCAAGGACAAACGCATAAACGCAGCCAATCAGTCCTATAGAGGCATACTATGCTGGCCGCTCCTGAAATAATTCGTCGTCACCTGTCCGAACTCCCCCGACGCCGCTCTCTCGACGCTGCCCTGGAATTCTTCGACGCGCTGGGCTATGAATATGCCGACGAACTCCCCCTCCCCACCCGCAACTGGCCCGCTGGCGTCCGGCGCCTTGTGAGCCGCAATGCCGATCCTCCCATCTACCTGGCCCAGCACCGCGACTTCCGCGTCGTCTACACCCACCTCACCGGCGATCACCTCTCGCGCACTGTCGAACGTCCCATCGTCGAGCATACCCTGCACAGACTACATCCCTATGCCCTCTTCGTCTTTGCCAACCGTGACTTGACGCTGTGGGACTTTGTTAACGTCAAGTACAGCGCTGAAGATGGCGCTCGCCGCCGCACCATCCGCCGCATCCACGTCGGTCCCGCCGAGCGGCTGCACACCGCCGCCCAGCGCATGGCCCTGCTGGCCGTGCCCGGCCCCCAAGCCACCGCCCTCGAACTCCAGAGCCTCCACGACCAGGCCTTTGACGTCGAAGAGGTCACCAGGCAGTTCTACCGCGACTACGTGCAGGTCTTTGGCGCCCTGTGTGACGACATCGCCCGGCGCAATCCCCGCCGCGGGGCTGAAAAGATTGAGGCCGAACGCGAGGCCCAGGTGCTCCTCGACCGTCTCCTGTTCCTCTACTTCATCCAGAAGAAAGGCTGGCTGGACGACCGGCGCGATTATCTCTACCACCATTTCCAGGCCCACTACCAGGCCGATCCCGAAGGCACCGGCTTCTACAGCGACTTCCTTTTCCCCCTATTCGTCGCCCTGTCCAACGAGGGCGCGACCTTCCCCAGCCTGGGCGACGTGCCCTTCCTCAACGGCGGCCTCTTCGAGGTGGACGCCGGCGCGGTCCTGGCCGATCAACTCAGCGTGGGCAACAGTGTCTTCCGCCAGGTGTTCGATGGCCTCCTGGAGCGCTATAATTTTACCGTGCGCGAGGACACTCCCCTGGACGTGGAGGTGGCCATTGACCCCGAGATGCTGGGCCAGATCTTCGAGAACCTGGTGCTGGGCCTGGAGCGAGGGGAAGACCGCCGCAAGGCTACCGGCTCCTACTACACCCCCCGCGTGATCGTCCACTTCATGTGCCGCCAGGCCCTCAAAGAGTACCTGGCCGCCGAGAGCGGCCTCGACCCGGCCCGCATCGAAGCGCTGATGGACGCCGGCCCCGCCGAGCAGTTGACGCCCGAGGAGGTGGCCGAATTGCGCCAGGTGATTGCCGAGCCGGAGGCCCGCCTGCTGCGCGCTCTCGTGGCGGACGCGCGCGTGCTCGACCCCGCCGTGGGGTCGGGCGCTTTCCTGGTGGGCATGCTCTACGGGATGGTGGCGCTGACCAAACTGATGGACGTGCGCTTGCGCGGCCAGAAGCGGGTGCAGCGCCGCAACTACGACTACGACCTCAAGCGGGGCTTCATTGAGCGCAACCTATACGGCGTGGATGTGCAGCCCGAGGCGGCGCGCATCTGCGAACTACGGCTGTGGCTCAGCCTGATGGTGGACTACGAGCGGCGGGCCGGCGAAGCGGTGCCGACGCTACCCAACCTCAGTTACCGCGTCCGCGTCGGCGACAGCCTCATCGAGCGGCTCTTCGGCGAGCCGGTGCAACTGGACCAACTGGCCAGCGACGCCATAGCCCGCCAGTTGATTGACCGCATCCAGACCGAGAAGCAAGCCTACTTCAAGGAGCCCGACCTGTGGGAGAAGCAACGGCGCGAGTTGCATATCCTGGGGCTGTTGTGCGAGTTGGCGGCCAAACTGGTGGGGGCCAAGCGCGGCGCTGTGCTGACCAAGATGTCGGCTGAGGTGCCGGGGCTGTTCGACGCCTTTGGAGAGGGGTTGCTGACCAGGAGGCAGTTGAAGGCCAAACAGGAGGCCGAGGCGGAGTTGGCCCGCTACGATGGCCTGATGGAGCAGGTGAAGGGGGTGTACGACCAGGTGCAGAGGATGCAGACTGGCGAACTGTCCACCGAGGCCCGCAACGTGGATGCCCTGCGGATACAACTGGGCCTTTCCTTCCTATGGCGGCTGGACTTTGCCGAGGTCTTTGCCGACAAAGGCGGGTTTGACGTGGTAATCGCCAATCCGCCCTACATCCGGCAGGAGCGCTTCTCCGCGCAGAAGCCGCTGCTAAAGGCCGCCTTCCCCGACGTGTACCACGGGGTGGCCGACCTGTACGTCTATTTCTACCGCCAAGGATTGGCCCTGGCCCGGCCAGGCGGCGTGTTGACCTTTATCAGTTCCAACAAGTTCTTCCGCGCCGGATATGGCAAGCCGTTGCGCACCTACCTGCGGGACAACGCCCGGCTAAAGACGGTGATTGATTTTGGCGACCTGCCCATCTTTGAGGCCACCACCTACCCCTGCGTGCTCGTGGCTGCCAACCGCCGTCCCGGTGATGGCGAAGCGACGGCGCAAGCGTTGAACGTGCGCAGTATGGTCACGTTGGAACGCCTGGCCGACGCCGTGCAGCGCGAGGGCTGGCCCCAGCCGCAGCGCGGCCTGCGGCGTGACGGGTGGGCGTTGGAGCGGCCCGAGGTGCTGGCCCTGATGGAGAAACTGCGCGGCAGTGGGACGCCGTTGGGGGAGTACGTGGGTGGGTGGTTTTACCGAGGCGTGACCACGGGGCTGAACAAGGCTTTTGTCGTTGACCAGGCCACGCGGGATCGGCTGATCGCCGAGGATCCTCAGAGTGCCGAGATCATCAAGCCTTGGATAAGAGGCCGTGACATTGATCGCTGGCGAGTGGATTGGGCAGGGATGTATTTGCTGTGGACGTATCAAGGCATAGCCATTAAGAGGTACCCGGCAGTGCTGGAATACCTATCGGGATTTCGAGAAGGGTTGGCTAAACGGTGGGAACCAAGTCGCGGACAATGTGAATGGTATGAACTACGCCCCTGTGATTTCTACGCCGAGTTTGAGAAGCCCAAAATCGTCTATCCTGACATCGCCAAAGAGCCGGAGTTTGCCTACGATACAACCGGCGCTTACGGTGGCAACACACTGTACATATTGCCCACTGATGAGTTGTACCTGCTCGGTCTCCTCAATTCCTCAGTAGTGACATTCTTCTACACCCAGATTAGCTCAACCATCCGTGGCGACTATCTACGCTTCATCGCTACGTACATGGAGCAGGTCCCCATCCCTGACGTCACCCCTGCCCAACGCGCCGCCATCGAGTCGCTGGTGCGCGAGTTGCTGGACGCAGAAGGCCAGGGGCCGCAGGTGGCGGAGTGGGAGCGGGAGTTGAACGCGCTGGTGTATGGGTTGTATGGGTTGAGGGGGGAGGAGATTGGGATTGTGGAGGGGTAGAACCACTGAAGCACTGAGGGGAGTGAGTCCACTGAAAGGGATTTCAGTGCTCTCAGAGGTTTCAGTGAGTCAGTGATTCAGCGGACATGCGGAGATTTATATGCAAATTTGTCTACAACCTCGAGACGATGGTTTGCTCATGCGCGAGACCGGCGCATGGGCGGCGGAAAAGTTGGACTACCTGGCCCGCTACATTGACGTATTTGAGACTGCTATGCGGAAAAAGTGGCCTACTCGATATTACATTGACCTCCTGGCCGGTCCGGGTAAGAACATCGTTCGGGACTCTGGCGACGTTTTGCTGGGCTCTCCTCTGTTGGCCTTGACCACCACCTACCCCTTCACCGGCTACTTTTTTGCTGATCTGTCACACGAGAATACGACAGCACTGCAACAACGATGCGCCGCTTCGCCCCACTCCCAGCGGGTGGATATCCGCACTGGCGACTGTAACGATCTGGTCAACGACGTTGTCGCGCACATTAAACAGGATGATTGGCGTTCCTTGAATTTGGCCTTCCTTGATCCCGAAGGCATGGAACTGCGCTGGGAAACTGTGGCTAGGCTGGCTACAGTGAGACGGATGGACCTGATCATCAATTATCCCCAAGTCGGCTTGAATCGCAATATGCGTCAGGCATTTGGAAAAGCAGACCAGACCAGGGTTGACGACTTTTTCGGCGACCGGGCATGGCGTGAGATCTACCAGGACTGGCAAAACAGTGGGGCACCCCTGGGGCTTCACCGACGACTGATGGATTTCTATAAGGAGAGGCTCCAAGAATTGGGCTACACGGAGTTTCGCCAGGTAGATCAAGTCGGGGACGAACCACTTATCCGTAATGTGAGGAGAAGGGCACCTCTTTATCGGCTGTTGTTTGCTAGCAAGCACCCCCTTGGTCACGATTTCTGGCACAAGGTGACGCACAGGGATGTCCATGGTCAGGCCCGCCTTCCTTTCTAGGAGTTTACAATACAGAACATTTGTGCTATGATTAGACAAGAAACACTAGGCGAGGTCGTATTGCAAGTGACGCGCGAATGAGATTTCCAAGAGGAGAATGACCTATGAGCATCCGTTCGAGCATTGAGTGGACGGAATCTACCTGGAACCCGACGACAGGGTGCACCAAGGTTAGCCCGGGATGCAAGCACTGTTATGCAGAGCGCATGGCGCTGCGCTTACAGGCTATGGGACAGCCCAAATATGTCAACGGCTTCCAACTGACCATGCACGAGGACGTGCTGGAACAGCCATTGGGCTGGAAAAAGCCCCAGATGATCTTTGTCAACTCTATGAGCGATCTCTTTCACGAGGGTGTGCCCCTTGAGTTCATTCACAGGGTCTTTGATGTCATGCGCTGTGCCTCGTGGCACACCTTCCAGGTGTTGACGAAACGATCCAAGAGATTACGCGAACTGAATCCAGAGATTGATTGGCCTGCCAACGTCTGGATGGGTGTCAGTGTGGAGAACCAGGATTATACCTTTCGCATCGAACACCTCAGGCGGACAGATGCTCACGTCAAGTTTTTGTCGTTGGAGCCACTTCTTGGACCGTTGCCAGGCCTGGACCTGCGCGGAATGGATTGGGTCATCGTTGGGGGTGAATCGGGGCCTGGAGCGCGGCCGATGGCAGAGGAATGGGTCATTGACATCCGCGACCAGTGCCTTGCAACCCACGTACCTTTCTTTTTCAAGCAGTGGGGTGGTGTCCATAAGAAACGGGCCGGGCGTGTTCTTAGAGAACGCACGTGGGATCAAGTACCCGCGTTGGTCAGCAGTGCGGCGGCCTGACCAAGGGTGAGTGAGATGCGGCGTATGAGCTGTGCGGGCTGACGGAGGAGGAGATTAGGGTTGTGGGGGGGGCGGACCACGAATGACACGAAAGAAGGCGAAAGGCGCGAAAAGGCTTCGTGCTTTTCGTGGCCTTTCGCGTGTTTCGTGATTCAAGCGCTGGTGTACGAGTTGTATGGGTTGACGGGGGAGGAGATTGGGATTGTGGAGGGGCAGAATCACTGAAGCACTGAGGGGAGTGAGCACACTGAAAGAGGCTTCAGTGCTCTCAGGGGTTTCAGCGGTGTCAGTGGTTCATCTGTGGAGGGATAGAGCAATGCGTGTAGAGGTCGAAATCGTGATCGCCCCTCATCCACCCGAGCGTGTGCAGGAAGCACTGCGGGCGACAGGGAAACGTCTCACTTCCGCGACGGATACAGTTTCGGTCCAGATATGCGCGAGCGAACCACCTACTGCGATCCTGGAATTCGAGATGCCGACTGTGGCGCAATACAAAGTGATGGACAAGATCTTTGAGACCGTCAAGTTCTATGCCTGGGAGTTCTATGAAGATATCACGGTCCGTTTTCCAAGGGGTAACTGATAGGCCCTGTTTCGATCTGTCGTGATGGAGGGGAAATGGGCCAGCCCAAAGAACGATCGTCCTCGGTTCGCCACTATTTTGTTGACGAAGCCGGAGATGGCACGTTGTTTAACAGACGGGGGCGCATTATTGTTGGTACAGGGGGATGTTCGCGCTTTTTCATCCTGGGGCTCCTGGACGTATCGGATCCGGAATCTCTGGCCCGCGAGATGGAGGAACTGAGGGCGCATTTGCTGGCCGACCCGTACTTCAAGGGGGTGCCGTCTATGCAGCCGGAAGCGAAAAAGAACGCCTGTACGAGCGTCGCGAGGACCGGTACGTGGAGTTGCTTTGGCCAGCGTTCAGGCTGGTGCACGACCTGGATGACACCCGTCAAGCCAGGTATGGGGTCTATTACTCACAAAAAAAGCCGCTAACTTTAGCGACTTTAAAAGACCTGCCGGGGATATAGGATCGTTCAGCCACGGCCAAGCGATCACACGGCGTGTAGCCGAATTTTGTCCCCTAGCAACGATAGTATATCATAACTTGGCAATATTTGTCAAGTGTCGGATGCCGCAAACCAAAAGAGGACTGTATGACTCGACACGACATCATAGACAACCGCACCCGGGAGCTCGCTCCCACACGCCCACTTCGCCGTCGGCCACTTTTTCCTCTCCGGCTTCGAGGCCATCGCCGACCAGCGCAGTAACCTGTGTTAAGCCTGCCTGTCCAGAACCCTTGACAGGATCACCTTTTGCGGATAGAATGACCACCACATCATAAAAAGTGTGGGTATTCTTATCCATCCTTGGTGACGATGACGATGGAGACACGCAAATCAGTTCAAGATGCTATCGCCCAATTCCGTCAACACGGCGGCGCCCTGCGCACCGCCGAAGCACTGCGCCTGGGCATCCACCCGCGCACCCTCTACGCCATGCGCGATTCCGGCGTACTGGAACGGCTCAACTGGGGCCTCTACCGTCTGGCCGAGCTACTCCCCCTCTCCAACCCTGATCTGGTCACCGTCACCCTCAAGGTCCCCCAGGCCGTCGTCTGCCTCGTCTCCGCCCTGGCCTTCCACGAACTGACCACCCAGGTTCCCCACGCCGTGGACATCGCACTGCACCGGGGGAGCGGGCGTCCTCGTCTAGAGTATCCCCCCCTGCGCATCTTTTGGTTCTCAGGCCTGGCCTGGAGCGAGGGGGTGGAGACACATCCGCTGGACGATGTCCCCGTCCGCATCTACAGCCCGGCCAAGAGCGTAGCCGACGTCTTCAAATACCGTGGCAAGATCGGCCTGGACGTGGCCCTCGAGGCCCTCAAACAGTACCGCCGACATGATAACTTTGACGTGAGCGAACTCCTGCACTATGCCCGCATCTGTCGAGTCGAAGAAGTGCTGAAACCTTACCTGGAGGCGCTGCTGTGATTCGCAACGTCGCCGCTTCCGTTCACCAGCAGTTACTGAACTACGCCAGAGCAGAGGGGCGTCCGTTCAACGAGGTGCTGCAATACTTTGCGCTGGAACGCTTCCTTCATCGCCTGGGGCGTTCCCCTCAGCGCGGTCAATTCGTGCTCAAGGGAGCGTTGATGCTCACCGTCTGGCAATCGCCGTTCTCCCGGCCCACCCGCGATATTGACCTGCTGGGTCGCATGAACAACTCCGTCGAGCAGGTCGTAGCGGCAATCCAGGCGATTTGTCAGGAGCCGGTGGACGAGAAGGATGGCCTGCGCTTTGACGTCGAGAGCGTCACAGGTGAGCGCATCATTGAGGCGGCAGACTATGCCGGAGTGCGCGTGCGCCTCACTGCCTATCTGGGCACTGCGCGTATCCCTATGCAGATTGACGTCGGTTTCGGCGATCCGCTGGTGCCTGATCCCTCCCCTGTCCAATTGCCCACCATCCTCGATTTTCCCCCGCCCGAATTGCAGGGCTACAGCCGTGAAAGCGCCATCGCCGAGAAGCTGCAAGCTATGGTTTACCTGGGAGAGATCAACAGCCGGATGAAGGACTTTTACGATATCTGGTTGCTGGCTACCAACTTTGACTTTGACGGGTCTGTTCTGGCGCAGGCGATTCGTGAGACGTTCCATTGGAGACAGACCGCCTTCCTCGCCAACCCGGTCGCCTTCAGCGATGGTTTCAGCCAGGATAGCGAGAAGCAGGCTCAGTGGGCTGCATTCGTTCGCCGCCTTCGCCTGGAAGACGCACCCACCACCCTGCGAGAAGCCGTTCAGACCATCGCCACATTTCTCCAACCTGTGATCCGGGCGTTGTCGGAGGGACAGTCCTTTGATCGGCGCTGGTCGGCCGGCGGCCCCTGGGTGTAGCTGGATACTAGAAACAAGAGGAGATCAGATGGGCCACGACATCATAGACAACCGCACCCGGGAACTGGCTCCCGAAATCAACAATCTCCTGGCCGATAGTATCCGCGCCCACTTCGCCGTCGGCTACTTTTTCCTGTCCGGCTTCCAGGCCATCGCCGCCCGCATCCCCCACCTGGATCAACTGCGCCTGCTCATCGGCAACGTCACCAACCGCCAGACCGTCGAGCAACTGGCCGAGGGCTACCATCACCTGGCGACCACTCAGCGCGCTGTCCGCCGCGAACGGATGGCCTCCGCCCAGGCTCCCCGCATCTGCGCCGAGACCGCCGGCTCCATCCAGACCACGCTGGAACTGATGGACCAGACCGACGACGCCC
>Ga0209121_10002625_pt1 | contig 18083 bp, 19 predicted proteins | sample Cruoilmetagenom3_FD_187292 | JGI IMG/M metagenome (GOLD analysis project Ga0209121, IMG submission 187292) | Oil polluted marine microbial communities from Coal Oil Point, Santa Barbara, California, USA - Sample 3 (SPAdes) (version 2) | ecosystem: Environmental > Aquatic > Marine > Oil seeps ... | reverse complement strand
CTGTTGGTTTTTACTTGGGCTAGTAATGGCAATAACATAAGCGCCACGAGCTTTGGCTAGTTGAATAGCAGCCGAGCCCACACCACCCGATGCGCCAGAAATAAGCACGCGATCACCTTCGATTACGTTGGCACGGGTTAGCATATTTTCTGCGGTCGAGTAAGAGCACGGGAAAGACGCTAGCTCAACATCCGACATGGTGCTGTTCACCGCATAAGCGTGTTTCGCCGCCACTTTGGTGTATTCAGCAAAACCACCATCGCATTCCGAACCGAAATACCATGGTTGTGGTAAATCTCGTCCGTACACTTCAGTCAAACAAGGTTCGATAAGAACACGCTCTCCAATGCGATCAGCAGAGACTTCATTGCCGACCGCCACGATGAAACCACATACATCAGCACCTTGGATGCGAGGGAACTGCAACGCTTCACCCGACCAACTTGCGTCGTCTGAGTCATCACTTTTTGAGTACCAGCCGATTCGAGTGTTGATATCCGTATTGTTCACGCCCGCAGACATCACTTTGATCAACACTTCATTAGGTTCTATTTCAGGAACAGCGATATCTTCACGGTAACCAAGCATTTCTGCTCCGCCGTGTCCTAACATCTCTACGCCTTTCATTGTTTTTGGTAATTCGAATTTCATCGTGTTTCCTTGAGTAATTTTGTCACCATATTCTGTGCTGATGTAACGGCTTCTTCGCCTAATACTGGCCACGCGCTTGATACACCTTCATGAAGTAGAAAAAGCTCTGAAGCAAGATCATCTCGTTGACTCTGCATACCCAGAAGTGTTTTTACTTCTCGTTTATGTTCAGTAACAGCTTGGTTAATTATCTCGTTGTCAGGAAAAGCCGCCATCGCATTCATCGACATACAACCGTGCGGCGCATACTCTTCCATCCACTGTTGTAACTTGTTGAAGATATCAAGCATCGACTCAAGGCCACCTGCAGGTACATTTTCTAATAGAAAATTTAGGTAACGGTGATGACGGTGCTCTAAGGCGCCCACTATCATCGCCTCTTTCGATGGAAAATGTTTATAGAGCGTACGTAGGCTGACATTACACGCCGTTTTCAGCTGAGCCACACTCGGCTCAGCAAACCCTTGTTGGCTAAACGCCACTTCAAGACTTGCTGCAATCTGTTCTCTTAACAAGCTAACCTCTTATACCTAACCAAAGGTAGAATGATTGTTCTACACACATAGTAGAGCGATCATTCTACCCATGTCAATGAGATCTTTTTGTCGTCCTGTAAAACGAAAAATCCCGGATCCAATTAGTAGATGCGGGATTTCAATTATCAAAACCATTAGATTAATGCTTAGTGAAATTAGGATTCAATCAGTGTTAAAGAATCCAAAATCCCTTTTCCACTGTGGATCCCGCCTTCGTTTTCGCTGGCTGGTTTGCTGCGAATCAAATAACCTGCGTAACCATCTAGCTCTGTTACTGGTTCACCTTGGTAGTAAACGGTAAATAGACCGACTTCGCTGACTAAATCTGTTACGAGTGTTTGTTGAGTATCACGCACTGCAATGGTAGGTACCTCTCGCTCATGTGGGTACAAGCGCTGCATGAGTGTCCACGCGTCGTACTCTTCTGGCTTAAGTCGACTAAGTTGCTCGCTGATATCGTCACCGAACACACAATGGCCGCCACCCTCACCTTGGTTTTTCAGCACCCATTCTTGCTTATCAGCTTGTGTGTAAAACCATTCAATCGACTCGCTGGTGATTGGTTTCATATCTGCTAAAACACTTTTCACCAATTTAGCTTCTTCTAGCGTTAACCCCCAACGAGCGTATTCTGATACAGGCATCATGGTTAGGAGCATCTGCATGGTTTTACTGGTTGCTAGCTGTTGGCTGAAGGTAGCATTCACAGCGACATGGTGTTGTTCGATGAACAAACGCGTCTGACTTAGCGTGTCGCAACAAACGGATTCATTAAGCTCAGGCGCCCAGTAGTCTGAATACTGATAACCCGCTCTTAGGTACACAACATCGACTGCACCAACATCTTGCAAAAGCAGACGTTGGTTATCGCCCGTTGAAAGCTGAGAGCTCAATTGATCGAAGGTACGGCGAACCGTGCGAACACCCTGTTTTTGTAACTCAACTTCAAGTAGGTGTTGGTCATAAACATTGTCTTCGTTCTTCTGTACCACCATCAAGGAAATCGGTTTGCCTTGTTCATTGAATTCCGCTTTAACTTGCTTTGCAGCACTAGCGATACCATAAGCCAACTGGGTTAAGCCTTGGTTTTCAGCCGGTGTTGCTGACGGTTCTTCCAACCAATGGTTATAAACGTTTGGCCATTGGTTTTGCATGAATGAGTGAAATTCTGTTGCACGTTGACCAAACGGAGCCATCCCTGCAGCAATACCATTAAACTCAATCACTTTTGCACCGTGTTGGCGATCGTCCATAAAATCAGTACGCATCAACAACAGTGGCTGACGGGCAGGATTCAAGCGTTCATCAGCATTGCCATGAGCTTGTTGATTCAACTCCATCAAGTGACCAAAGAACGGATCGGCTTGAGCCATATCGCTCAATGATGACTGTAAAAAATCATGATCTTCCGACACGTTACTGATCAACTTAGTGATAAGCGGAGTGACTCGGCGCAAGTGATCATAAACCTCGCGCTCCATTGTCATTGGCGCAATACTGAAAGGACAATGCCTCGCGGTATTGTCAGACTGACGAAAAGCGACACCGTGCATGATTGCCCACTCACACGCGTCTTCAATAATTTGTTGCGGAATCAATGACGTTAGCATTGGATTCATTTTGGTTTCTCACTATTAACTCAGATTAAGCACTCTACTAAGACGATGCCCATTCTAGAAAGACGAATAAAAACGAAAAATATTTCATTTCTTTGAGTGTTCGAGTTAATGATTCACATCTGGGTATCTTGGGTCTTATTGACTATCAGGTCTCGAAGCCATTTGTGACTTGGTTCAGAGTCAAAGTAACGGTGCCAAAGCAGAAACAAGCCACCGGGAACTAACTCAATAGGAATCGGCTTCATCACCAACTCACCACTCTCAATATAGTCACGAACCGAGTTGTACGGATAACACATCAGTAAATCGCTTTGTTTACACAGTTTTACTGCGCTGGTGATGTCCGACACGTTGGCGGCTTTATTGATTTGGAGCTGTTTGGCTTGCAAAATTTCAAGTAGCAGCCAGTCGCCAACACCACCGGTCACTAACTGAATATGACGATATTTAAGGAAGGCTTGCAGGTTCCACTCTTCTTGAAGCACTGGATGATCATTTCGCATCAAACATACAGAGTAATCTTGCAGCAATTCGACATGGTTTAGCTCGGCAGGGATATTTTGAATATGGGTACTCGCCCTTTCATCGAGCTCAAAAATCCCAATCCCAAAATCGACCTCACGCTTTAATAAGCGCTTAAAGGTTTCGCTACTCCAAGTCGTGCTGTTTACCGTAATATTCGGCGCATCTGACAGCGCGTTAGGCATGAATTTAGGGTAAATTGCGGTATAAGCGGTTTCGACAAGATCGATATTAAAAGTCCGTTCACTGTCTTTTGGCTCGAAAATATCAGGTACAGTTAGCTGCTCAACTTGCAAAAGAATTTGATGAATCTTAGGCGCAAGAGAAGTCGCTTTCGGGGTTGGAAACAGACCTTTTGACTCGCGTTCAAAAAGAGGATCATCAAACAAAGCTCTGAGCTTGGTGAGCTGTTTACTTACCGCAGACTGACTTAAAAAGAGTCGCTCTGCCGTTTTACTCACACTGCGCTCTTCAATCAGAACATGTAAGCAAAGCAGCAAATTCATATCGCATTTAAGTAAGCTTTTAACATCTACCATGATATTCCCTAAATTCAGGTTAATGATGATTATTTGTCACTTTAAATCATATCATTGTCTTGGTAAATTTAGTGTATGTGAGTTAACACGCTCAAATAATAATAGAATTAAGGATTACTCATGGATTTTCTAGCACTACCAAAGATTGATTTGCACTGCCACCTAGACGGAAGTGTTCGCCCAGATACGATTATTGACCTAGCAAAACAGTACAATATCGAACTACCTGAAGATCGCGACGCGGTTGTTCAATCTCTAACGGTGCCAGAAGATTGCAAAAACCTAGATGAGTATCTAGCTTGTTTCAGCCTACCATTGCAAGTAATGCAGACTGAAGAAGCAATTGAACGTATCTCTTTTGAGCTTTACGAAGACGCTGCACTAGAAAACGTTAAGTACCTAGAAGTTCGTTTTGCACCGATTCTGCACGTAAACAAAGGTCTATCTCTCGATGCAATCATCGCTAGTGCAGTTAAAGGCATGAAGCGTGCTGAAGAGAAATACGACATCAAGGGCAACTACATCATGTCTGTACTTCGTATGTTCCCTAAAGACTCTATCAAAGACGTAATCGACGCAGGCCACCCTTACCTAGGTAAAGGTGTAGTGGCGTTTGATATCGCTGGCGGTGAAAAGCCAGGCTTCTGTGCTGAATTCCCAGAATACACGCAATACGCTCTTGATAAAGGGTACCGTATTACCGTGCACGCTGGTGAGCAATGGCATGGTCAAAACGTTTACGATGCAGTGACAATGCTTGATGCTGAGCGTATCGGCCACGGTGTTCACATCCAAGGAAACGAAGACGCATACAACATCGTTAAAGAGAAGCAGGTTGCGCTTGAAACTTGCCCAACAAGTAACGTTCAAACCAAATGTATTCACAAATTTAGCGACCACCCAATTGCTGAATTCAAGAAAGACGGCATCGTTGTCACTATCAACACAGATAACCGCACTGTGTCGAACACCACTATGACCAACGAAGTGAAGCGTGTGTGTGAAACTTTCGGTCTAACAAAAGAAGACTACGCAGAGATCTACAAATACTCTGTGGAGAGCGCTTTTGCTTCAGACGAAGTGAAACAACACCTAATGGGTTTCGTTAAGCAAATCTAATTTAACAAAGCGCGCCTTTTGCTGAATAGCTGGGCTCACTTAGCATTAGTGCTTAAAGGCACAAAACAGGAAGAGAAAGGCTTAGGCTTTTCTCTTTTTTTATGTCTGTATCTCCGTATTCTAATACCCATGTTGACTAGTGAGATGCAAACAATGAAAACAGAACTCCAAAAAATGCTATCCGGTGAAATTTTTGATGGCGCAGACCATGAGATAGACCACATGCGCACTCACGCGAGCAAGGCTCTGTCAGACTTCAATCAATGTTCAGACGATACTCAGCAGCCAAGCCTTCAAGCTAATCTATTTGGGAAAGTAGGCAGCAGCGTTGTCCGACCTCCTTTTCATTGCGAGTTTGGTAAAACCATTGAGATCGGTGACAACACCTTTATCAACATGAATGTTGTCATGCTTGACGGCGCCAATATCAGAATTGGTAACAATGTATTGGTGGGGCCAAGTGCTCAATTTTACACAGCCTCTCACTCATTGGATCACCTCAGTCGCCGTAAGTGGGAAACGTTTTGTCTACCTATTACAGTCGAAGATGATGTCTGGATTGGCGGAAACTCGGTGATTAACCAAGGCGTGACGATTGGTGCTCGCTCTGTTATCGCAGCGAACTCTGTGGTCAATAGTGATGTGCCACCAGACTGCTTATACGGAGGCACGCCAGCCAAGTTGATTCGACATTTGAATACTGAGCAAAGACGATAGCTAACTGCTCTCGGAGCAAACAAAGCCACAGCGAACGCTGTGGCTTTTCTTCTATATGATTGTTTAATGATGATAATGCCCTTCCCCCCTATCAAAATTCGTAATTTAGCTACACTTAGATAGAAATAAACTCATGATAATTTTTTCGAACAGATGTAGCTCCAACGTCACCATGATTGGGAAAGCCAATGACAAAACACCAAGCTTTGTTGCTCTCCACAGCGACCTTCTGCTCTATTTTCATATGTAACTCTAGCTACGCTGGCTATGCGATCGTATTACCAGGCCAGCATGAACAAGGGATTAACCTGCAAGGCTCTGCTGTATCAGCAGACAACGTGGTTGATTGGGAGATCGATAATAGTGACTTAGTGTTTGGCGCTTTCGGCAATAAACGTGATAACGAAAAAGTTAAAACTATCGGCTATATGTACAACCAAAAGTTAGAGCTGAATTCAGGAGAGTTGGAAAACGAAATTAGAAACACGGCAGAGAAAAACGGGATAGATTACGAAGATTTTTTTCTACACTTTGCAGAAGACACCATTCTAGCTGAACTCGATACTACACACGGTGACAATACGCTATTAAACCGTAAGCCTATGATCATTGGCTATACCGAAAACGAAAAGCATGCGGGTTATGCACTTTATCAGCAGCCGCCTTGGAATGCAGATGTATTTGAACATTTCGACAAAGGGGGCGCACTCTACATTTACCATTCGGAGAAATTCGATAGCTTAACATTCGAATTTTCGCGCTTTGCGCAAGGCGGAGAATTCCATATTGAATACCCCATATCGATGAATGATCTAGGCCAATCTACGGCATGGGCTCACTTAGAAATAACTAATGATCACACACACAATATGACTCAAAGCCAAGCGGTAAGCTGGCGAGTGCCCTCTGATTGGGTCAGAGCAACAACTCATGATAGCAGCGGCCAGAGTTACGGTGGTGGGCAATATTTTGGTTCTACATTGGTGAGAGATGGCGGCCGTTTATACGTTGTCAGAATCCGTTGGCAAGGCAACTCAAGTGATATCCGACCTCGCTTGAATCGAGTTCAATTGAAAGACAGCTTCCAAAAAATCGCTGCCAAAGACCTTCTATCTCAGATCACAAATACGAATTCAAGATCTCACAACGAAACAAAGCAATGGCGAAAGGTTCGTGGTTTTGACCAATCGGCGGATCTAAATCAAGACAACTATTTATCCCCTTATGAATATGAAAACAGGAACAACAAATCAGCCACGGCTCGCTTTCGTTGGGAATCTCGCGTGATCCCATTCGGGCGAATGTGGAACCAAAACTCATCATGGGCGCTGACCAATTTGGCCAATCCAAACCTGTTAATGATTCTACAAAATTACTATTCCAAAACCTGGGAGGAACAAGGGCTGGCTGGGGCCTACAACGACGATACCAATAAACTCATTGGCCGCAATCAATTTGAGGTTTATTCCGGAGGAACCGTCTGTGAGCTTGGGTTTATCGTAGGATCTGTCGAGGCTGACAATGTCTACAAAGAGCAATTCTCTGCTTTTCTGAAGGGTCTGCAGATTAACCAAGATAGACCCTCAATAGGTCTCAACATTGGAACAGCAAACCTTTATGGTCGAAATGGACAGGCACACTTGATTAAAGCTGGAGACCTATACTTTCGGGAGCAATACTTATTCCCCTCTACCGGTTTTAGCGGCTTTAACGGGTTGTCTAAGTTTTGGGATAACTCAGCACTTTCCTATGCTGGCTCTAACGTTATATTTCAGGCCACCACTCGCTTTGGACGAGTTCAGTTCCTAGGTAACAATCAGGACAATTGGCAACAAGATCAATATTCTAACCTCATAATCTATTACCTCAACGCTCAACCGACACATAGCTATTTTAATCAATGGAGTGGCAGTTATGTGTATGGAAGTGGTAACACAACTAAAGATAATTATTGGAAAAGTGGTGTACCAAAAAATATCGCCTACCAACCAACGGAGTTACTTAAGATAGAACTCGGCAATCCAACTAACCAGATTCCTACTCATTTGAAACCGATTCCTTTGATGATATCGACCTTAAACCCTACCCCCAACGACTACACCATAATTGGCGATTCAACTAACAACCACATCATGCACCCAGCGCTGCCAAACGGTATGGTTCGACTGTTACCAACCTATACCTATTTCGCTTATCGAACAGATGAAAACGCAGTGGAAGGCGGCCCACAAGAAATGGTGGTCGCACGTGAGTTTGAGCATGGTCGCGTACTCTTCCGCACCGATTTCTACGGCAAAAATCCAGACTTCTATTCAGCGCCTAAACTCAATATTCCATTAAAAAAACCCATGAGGCCGGTCGATACAAATGGCAACATTGGAGACTATGTGAAAGAAGTGACGCTGAGTGGTTATCAAGGCTTACTTCTGCTCTACTGACCTTTATGAGCATTCAACCTTGGATGTCTTAACTGTTCAAAAAATACATTCACACAGACAAGTAATGGGACCCCTACTAACATTCCCATAGAGCCCCATAGCCAACCCCAAAATACAAGCCATACAAATAAAATCAGCGGATTGAGACTAAACCTTTTCCCCAGTAATGTAGGAGTAACCAATTGGCTTTCTATCAAATTAATCGCCAGGAAGATCGCAGCGACCGTCAATGCGTAGCTAAACGACTCAAACTGTATAAAAGAGACTAAAGCAAAGCACGTAACTGAAACCATCGGGCCAAGATAGGGGATAAAATTCATTAAGCCTGCAAAAGCGCCCCAAAGGAAAGGGTCTTGCAATCCCATCATATAAAAAGCAAAGCCAACAGTGAGTCCTAAGCAAACATTAATGATGGTGATGGCGCCTATGTAACGAGACAAATCCTTTTGAACAACTTTAACCAATTCAACAGCCCTACGCTTATCTGAAAAGCATTCAAAAAGAGATAAGCTTTGAGAATAAATTTTTCGACCGTAATTCATCATGAAATACGCCATAAGAAACGCAACCAACAACTGAGTAACAATGGTTGGTGTTGTCGTAAGCACTGATTCTATAATGGAAAAAGCCGTGTTATTGGTAAGCCCATCATTGGTAACAGTACTACTCATGGAGAACCCGGTGGCGTCAGTTAAGCGACTGTTTTGAGTAACCTCACTCACTTCATTAGATACATTCTCAACCAACATTGGTAATTTTGACCACCATTGCTGAGCGGGCTCACTCAACATATTCAAACTAATCACAACAAAGCCAATAAAACCAATAAGTACAGCCATTACGTTAATGACTCGAGGGATACCGAAGCGAGTAAGGTAGTTAACTAGAGGGCTACATAGCAAAGAAATAAAAGCACCAAAGATGATTGGCAACAAAAATGGCTTGGCGATATGTAATGTAAAAATAGACATCATGAGAACAGCAAGGAGCATAAAACTAGTTTGCAACACACTTCGTTGTCTAAGAATACTGTATTTTTTTGATGTCATTTTATTCCTATGAGTAGGAGGTTTTGTTTTTGAGGCTTCGTCAATTTGAATCAGGCACTCGATACCGTCAGCCAACACTAACTTGAATTAAAAATGATGGTTACTTAAGTAAATTAAGTATTAGCGATAGCTGTTTATAACCAAAAACAGACGATTTAAAACGATGAGTTCGATTCAAAATTACAACACCAAGGCCTGTGATGCCAAGAGCATACAAGGGGTGCTTGTGAACAAACTCTTTTCCTTTGTGACGAATAAGTCCCATACAAAGTGCAACTTGACGAGCTCTACTTCTCCCCTCAAGTCTTTTCATTTGAATCTGTCTTTGTCGATTCTTGAGTGCTGACATGTAACCCCTCCTTCAATTGCTCTTTCGTACATTCAAAACCTATAAATTGCTTTAAGTAACTAGAACGAAGTACCAAGCATATTAGAATCAAACCGAGTGTGAATATAAACGCGCCGTAACCCGCTAACAGATTCAAAGTGAAGTAGTAGATCACTACTCCAGCACCGACGGCGATACTAAAAAGAAACAGCGGTAACAACGCAACAAAGAGGAGCTGAAACACAAGACGCTTTTTAAATGCATCAACACTATTGCGAAACTCCAATAAGAAAAGCTCTAAGGTCGATTGAGACCATTGCTGGGTATGTGTCTGTAATATAGCTAAGTCTTTCCACAATCCATTTAACTCAGAAGCAGAACGTTTAAGATCATCCACCTTACGATCGCTCGATTTATCATTGGCAGAGTTTACTGGATCATTTTGACTATTTACCTGCATAACGGTGCTCTCTCAATTGCGATGTTGATATATGGCTATTTGATTAACTTCGAGACAGCCCAACCAGCGAGAAACGCACAGCCAACACTCAATAATGGACGCTCTTTAATGATGTTTTCCGCTTTCTCAGACGTGTTCTTCACACTTTCAGAGCTGGCCTCGAGAGTTTCATGGACCGCCTCTTTCACATTTTCGATAACTTCTACTGCGGCCTCTTCAGCTTTTTCATAAGTTTCTTCAATTTGTTGTTTGGCTTCTGAATTTTTAGCGTTTGACTTTGGCATAAGTTTTCTCCTTATTTGATTATCATAAGCCAGAGAATAATATTAATACTATTAATCTCTAGCTACTTTAATAATCAATGCTAGCATCGTGCCAACTTTCACAAGTACCAGAATAATTGAAGATAAGCTCCCATATCATTAATAAATGGCATTAATCAATGTAATAATTTCACTAGAAAACATCTATTAATGTATTTTTTACAAAAGCAAAGTAAAACCTTAGACGAAACAAGCTGAATATAGGGTTATTAATTGGCATAAAAAATGCAATAAACCAAATACAGCTTAGAACCAAATGAGGATTCATGAGAAACCAAAGTATATTATCTATTGTTAACCTGATAAAAAGTGGAAATATTATTTACGAAAAAGCGATATCCAACATAAGAAGTGAAAAGATGGCAAAAAATCTTTTTGATATCTACACGGTAAAGAAATGTGCAGAGTTAAAGTTACAATCTTTAACTTACTACTCAAAAATACATCAAGAACAGATACCCGCTAGTTATACGATAAATGCCAGAGAGCGCTGTATTGAAGCGGAAGATACAAAAGGTAAAAACAATCAAGAGCTCTATTTAAAGCACCTAGAAGGTGTCGAGACAAAGATCATTTCCGACATTGAATCACTGCTAGAAACTAACCCTGATTTAGAAGGGAGAAGAAGATTAAAAGTGGTAAAAAATGAAATGGAATCATGTCGAGACCAAATACACAACATGCGTCATAATTAGTTATTAGCGAATGATGGTTGGAAATCAGAATCAAAGAAAAGGCTTATTTTAATTATTATAAATCAACTGAAATTATAAATACTACTGAGATAAAAAGGAGTAATGATATGTTGTTTAAAAAGGACAATGATCCCCTTGAGGTAATTCACTATAAAGGCATAGAAAAAATACTATGTACATTGAAAGATCACTACTTCTCATGTGTTGACCTAATTGAACAGAAAGCACATGGGAACATTGCAAGAGCTGCAAATCGATTTATAAAAGTTGAACGTTCATTAATAAACGAAGTAAACACCAAGTTCTGCATTAACAATGAAGTTAATGACAATGACATATTGAGTCAGCCCCCTGCGTTAATTGTTAGTTATAACGATATGTACCAGAGTAATTTAAGCCTAATTTCTTACCTCAAAAACACTATTAGAAAGTTTAACAATCAACATATGTCTGCTTTTTTCTCCTATTGGGTTGCGGCGTTGCAAGTTGAAAATGATGAGATAGCAAAGCATTTGTAACAGATATAACCCATCTAAAATAGATACGATTAATTAACTTGAGAAGAGAATCAAAGCCTACAACACAATCATTAAACAGTGGGAATAATCTAGGTTTAATTCTGATCTAATTCTGACATCACTCAAAATAAAAAGCGTCGAGGCATATTGCCTTGACGCTTTTTTACGAGAGGGACCGCTATGTTATTCTAGGAAGCGTCATCGACAGCCCCAGTCATCATTCTAGACAGACTTTTACCGCCTTTGGGATCAAAATCAAGTGTTCTAATCGGAAACGGTATTGTCATTCCAGCCTCTGATAATGACTCTTTAACCGCTATAATACCGTCGTGCTTTGCGTCCATATAACCAAAACCTCCTGGGTACTCAATCCAAAACCAAACCAATAAGTTAACGCTACTATCAGAAAAGCTTGAAGCGTAAACCGTCGTATCTTCTTTCCGACTAACATAAGACTTTTGGTTTATCGCTTTGGTTATCACCTCAGCGGCTCTTTTGGGACAGTCTGAGTAGGAAATCCCCACAGGGATCTCGACCCTTCTTCGTCCTTTTCGACTGTAGTTCGTCAAAATATTTCGGAAAACCATCTTATTGGGAATCATGACGTGTTGACCAGAGAACGTTTCAACCAGCGTATTTCGTAAGTTTATTTTGACTATGGTACCCATGACATCGTTGGAACCAACAACATCGCCAATTTTAAAAGGTTTACGAATACTCATTGTAATACCTGAAATGAGGTTCTCAGTCATATCTTGAAAAGCAAAACCGATAGCTAAACCTAGAATACCGGCACCGGCAAGCAACGATGTAACCGTACCTTGGAGCCCAACAAAATCTAACGCGACAAAAAATCCAATAGTAACAATGGTAACCTTAACAATAGAAGCCAGTAAGTTAATGACTTCTTGAGAGTCGACAACTCTATTGCTCAATCTTTTAAACAACTTGCCGCTTATGTTGGCAACAAAGATAAAAATAAGAAACGTAACAAAAGCAACAATCAGGTTAGGGATAAGTTTAATTGCTTCAACTAACCAATGCTCTAACTTACCCTCTATCAGATGCTGAAACTTCTCTAAGTTAAAAGAGAGATTCATTTCCATGGTGTCTCCTTCTTATTCAATATGTGGATTATTCAATACATTCATGGAATACAAACCGTTAAGGCTTGCTTATCAATACTTATCTCCAGTGAATCAGCCGAATACGTCTCTCCATCAATCACGTATGAAATAGGTCGGTCAGAATCAATTTTAACGAGCTGTGCCGAAGCATAAGTAAAGTAACTAGCCTGTTCTTTCGCTCCGAGACTCGATAACAACAGATCAGATAGAGCGATAGCTCGTTTACTAAGTGAATTTGTGTTTTCCAAATAGGTAATATGCAGCTTCCCATCATCCGGCCTAGGAGGCTGTCCCCCTTGAGCAAGCACAGTACTAAAAGGGGAAGAGTTCGCCACGACCAAACTTTGTAGTTTCATACTTTGTGATGGTTGGTCATCGATTGAAATTTGAAAATGTTGATTATCGTCGGTGATTACTGCATTGAAGAACCCAGTCAAATACGCGAATTGCCCTTTTTCATTTTTTTGTTCTCGATGTGCGTAATCGATCATCTGTTCTTCAAACCCAATACCAAGAAGCAGTAATATTGGTTGTTGATTACAGAACGCCAGATCGATTCTTTTTGAGTTGCCAGATAAAATAGCCTCACACGCTTTTTCAACAGGCGATATTTTCGAGGTCAATCCATAAAGCATATGACATAGAGCGTTCGCGGTACCCAAAGGTATAATCCCGAGTTGTGTATCAGTCTTCCTAACTTGCCTTGCGACTTCACTAACCGTCCCATCGCCACCTGCAACGATAATATGCGCAGTATTCCGGTCTTTGGCCTGCTTAGCTAATATTTCTGCTGATACTTCTTGGCTAGTAAGAAAAATATCTAAACTGTACTTTCTCGTAAGTTCACGAATAACCTGTTGTTCATTCGCCAACCATTTACCACCACCTGCAACAGGGTTGGCAATAAGGCAAGCTTTATGGCCAAGAGTGAGCAAACCTTTATCACTGATTGCTTGAAGTGTTTTCAGTTGTAGATGGTTCAATTGGGCTGTACTTCGCACGTCGTTAATACTTTTCAAGACCTGCTCTACAGTAAGTGACGGATTTTTTGCTAAAAGATAGGCAGCTACGACAAAGACAGAACGTCCTCGACCGAGAGCACAATGCACAACAACCGATCTAGATTGATTGATTTGGGTATCGATCCAATTTATAGCATGTTTAAGCTTATGCATTTTAGGGACTTTATGATCAAGAACCGGGGTGTTTAAATAGCGAAATTGATCACCGGTCATTGCACTTTCTAAACCAGAAAACTCAGCTGTAACATCTACAATACAATGGATGTTTTGAGATTCTAAGAACGATAAATCTGAAGGGAACAAACGACGAGATACATATAAACCTTTTCCAACCTTCTGTATTGGTTCAACTTTATCTCTTTTAATTGCCCATGCATTGTACAGTCGAACACCTAAGAAGAATGGAATGAAGATCCATCTAATCCACCACACTATTTTCCCATCGCTAGTCTTCCTAAATATTGACGGCATATCGAAGATGTAGGCAACACTAACGATGAACATCGACAAACTACACCAGGCAAAAACACCACGGATTATTAGCTGTGGTATAAGAGCAGCAGCAAAAAAACAAGCTATAGCAAGAAGCATATAATATTTAATAATAAACATGTTACGCCTTAATTTATCCGTGAATTTAAATATATTTATCCGTAAATTTATCTATCTCTAAATTAAATAAAAGAAGGGCTCAAGAATGAGCCCTTAGCTTGATAACAAAGCAGTTTTATACTTATTTAAAGAATTTGATTACTTCGTGATTCAAGCAACCTCTTTTTCATATTTACGAGCTAATGTTTCTTTTTGTTCAGTATCTAAGACTCGACCTGCGGTTTGAAAAAAACGCTGCTCTTCTTCTTCTAAATGATGTTCAACCTTATCTTTTAATGTTTTCATTAAAACAAGCCAAGCTGGTGAAGACATCTCTGTATCATCGAGTTGAGCGAGTATTTTGTCGATTCCATGATGTTCAGCGATTCCATGTCTAGTCATGTCAATGGATTGATCACTCTCGATCAAAGGTGCATAAAAATGGCGCTCTTCTGCAATCGCATGCTTGGTTAACTCATCCTTAAGGTTAACATAGAGTTCTTGCCTAGCTTGTGTGTCTCCCGAAGTTTGGAGTAACGCATCCATCAAAAGTCGTTGCTTTTCATGACTGTCTTTGAGCACATCAAATATATTTTTCATGTCTAATTCCTACTTCATTGGTTTACTTTTATGAGGATTTTGGCATCTCATTGCACTCTAGATGACAGTTCTAGCAATCTTCATCTTTCGCATCTAAATGCTCTTTAATATTTTCACAGCTATCTTCTATTGCGTTTTGAGTATCCTCTACAGCCTCATCTACATTTTCCCCGGCTTGTTCCATCGGACCTTCATCACTACATGCCGCAAGTGCAAATGTAATACCCACAATAGTTAAAAAACGGTAAGCGTTCGATTTGATGTTCATATAAACTCCTAATGTTTGTTTTTATTCAGCAACATAATTACCACTGAAACCAGTAGTGATATTGCAAATATATAAAATATGATCTTTGCTACTGTCGCAGCAGCCCCAGCGATACCACTAAATCCCAATAGGGCGGCAATAATTGCGACAATAAAAAATATTAGCGACCAGCGAATCATCGTTATTCCCCAATTTTTAATAAATTACCAATTGTAGAGAGGTTAAATAATATTTAATTTATCCACCACTTTCTCTACATTCGGGGTATTATTTGCTATAGATAAAGCTAAGTCGTGTTCACTGCTTGATGAAACTGAACCTTTCAAGATAACCACACTGTTTTCGGTTTTAACTTGAATATCGCTACCACTAACATTGGTATTCATTAATAAACGAGTGATTACCAGTGTCTTTATGTGAGCATCAGTCAAAGCTTGTACGGCTGCGGGTGTTTTTTCTTTGTCTTCATCAATCACTGTAAGTTCGTTTTTTACAGACTTAACGTCATCTAGGCTTAGCACTAACTCTTCTGCCAAATCTTTCTCTGTTTCATTTTTAACCGAGCCAGTTAAAGTAACCACTCGATTTTTAACGTAGGTGTTGATGTCAAATGAGTTTAAATTAGTATTCAGTAATAAAGTCGTTTCTGCTTTTCCATCAATCCACGCATCGAAAGTTTCTTTTTCCCACATGCTATTAGCAAAAACAGTTGATGAAGAAGTTGCAATCAAAGTAGCTAATAATATTTTACTTGCAGTATTTCTCATTAATTATCTCCTCTAGTTAACTGACACTTGTACAATTGCAACCAGCATGCCAACTTTTTAACTGACTGAAAATAAAGGATTTACACTTTAATTTTGAAAATTTACCATTGGTAAAATAATCGGAGGTGTATTAATTACACGAGTATTTTGTAAAAATTATCATCAATGGAGATCCTAGAATAATTAATATCAATACTATTAATTAGCCACTTCTACTATCAGTAATATTGTAACTACATTTAAAAGGTGGCGTATAGTAAATGATAGATTCGTATTTGAAGGACATCATGTTATTATCAAGGTCGTTTTCTGTCGTACAAAAAGAGAGTTAAATCATGTCATTACCGACACTGTTTATAGAGTTAAAAGATGAATTATTGCGGTCTAAAATAAACTCTCTAGATGAATTATCAAGCTTTGAAATAATTCAAAGTACTATGGATGTTCATTGGATTGACAAGCTACAACAACTGCAACCAGATACTGCTATTGTTGAAGTCTCTCGATTTACTAACGATGATTTTAAGTCCTTATCGAGTGCAACAGGATTGGACGAAATGGACTTGATTATTATCAGTACAGGTACGCCAAACAAAAATTTAGACATGATGATGAACCATGGCGCAATCTTCCATTATAGAAAGCCCGTCGACATGCAAATATTGGAAGATACCCTTGCAGACTTCAGTCAATACTTCCTCCAGAAGCAGGAAGAAGGGCGTAAAGTGTCCACCAGCGATTTAGACCAGTTCGGTATGTTAGTCGGTTCTTCTAAGCCCATGCATAAGCTGTATCGAACTTTAAGAAGAGTCGCGAAGACTGACACCAATGTTTTGATTGTCGGCGAAAGTGGGGCAGGTAAAGAATTAGTCGCACAAACGATTCACCTTGCCAGTGATCGTAAAAACCAACCTTTTATTGCGATCAACTGCGGTGCTATCAGCCCTGAGTTAGTTGATAGTGAATTATTTGGTCATGAAAAAGGCGCTTTTACAGGGGCGAATCGCACACACCAAGGGGTGTTTAGGCAAGCAGAAGGTGGCACATTGTTTCTCGACGAAATCACCGAAATGCCACTTGAGCACCAGGTCAAATTACTACGAGTTTTAGAAACAGGTGAATATCGCCCTGTAGGCAGTAATGCAACGAGTATCGCTAATACTCGAGTCATTGCAGCGACAAACCGAGATCCACAAGTCGCTATTGAAGAACAGTTTTTGAGAGAGGATCTCTATTTCAGGTTGGCTCACTTCCCCATACATGTCCCTCCATTGCGTGAAAGAGGCGACGACATCGTCGGCTTAGCAAAACATTTTATTGCTCATCGCAACGCAAATGAAACCACTGCGAAGACCATTTTCACATCAGCGCTTCAAAAAATATCAGCCCATGCATGGCCAGGGAATGTCAGGGAATTAAAACACTGTATTGAAAGAGCTTTTATATTGGCAGATGAGACGATTAAAGATGAACACCTAATTTTTGATACTCCTCCTTTAGAAACAGGGACTACCGTTGAGGATATGGTTCCGGCGGGTGTTTCTCTCGAGAAGATTGAGAAAGCGGCGATTATCAATACGCTCGAAGAAAATGAAGGCAACAAAAAGGAAACAGCACAAGACTTGGGAATCAGCATCAAAACGCTTTATAACAAGCTCGATAAGTATCAAGAGTAGTAATACTCATATCTGATGTTGCTATGTGAAAGGTGAAATAACCGATAACCGAATACTTAATAAATCACCGATTAATTCAAGAAAGTACAGTATCAACACGAAAATCAAGTAACGTTTACCGCATCTGTGTGATCAAAATAGATACAGGCGATCGTTAATTTGCAGTTGATGTTTTGCTTTTCCATGAAAATTTAACAGTGGAGGGTGAGCCCTCCACTGTTAAATTTTATGCTGCATTCACCGATGTCTCGGTTCTTTTATCTTGGTCAAAGAATTCTTCATGCAACGCGCAAATCGCTTGTTGATACTTGTCATCACTCACAACAAATTGCACATTTACGTTTCTCATAGACGAATGTAATGCAATAGGCGTAACACTATGGTTCATCAAAGCCAATACACCATTAGCGAGCGTTTTATTGGTATCAATTTGAGAACCGATCGCTGAGATTATAGCGACCATTCGACCTGAAATAGATGCCTGAGGGTAACGTTTCTCAGCCTTATAAGACACCTTG
>Ga0209121_10002624_pt1 | contig 18087 bp, 14 predicted proteins | sample Cruoilmetagenom3_FD_187292 | JGI IMG/M metagenome (GOLD analysis project Ga0209121, IMG submission 187292) | Oil polluted marine microbial communities from Coal Oil Point, Santa Barbara, California, USA - Sample 3 (SPAdes) (version 2) | ecosystem: Environmental > Aquatic > Marine > Oil seeps ... | reverse complement strand
ATAAATGTGATCTTATATGTCTGAAGGAATGAAAACCAAAGTTGGATTGTCTTTAGAACAAGAAATGATATTTTCGTGCGACCTTGGGGATATGAAAGTAAAAGATTGCTATGTGGACGATACAAATAAAGATGAAGTTGACATGCTTGGTCCTAACCCTACAAGAATGTTAGGATTAGCCTTATTAGGATGTTTGAGCGCAAGTTTTATCTTTTGTTTAAAAAAGAGAAATCTTACTTTAGACGATTTGAAAGCTGAAGCAGAACTAACAATTGCTCGAAACAAAAAAGGTTTCTGGAGAGTTAAAAAGATCGATGTCGATCTTGATATTATAATTAGCGATCCTGACGCTCGTAAAAGAGCAGATCAATGTAGAAAGATGTTCGAAGAATACTGTGTTGTAACTCAGGCCGTTCGAGAAGGTATTGATGTTGAAGTGAATGTTAATTATTAGTTTTATTTATTATTTCTTTTATAACTTTTTTAATGTGTATATAAATTAGATTTTTCAAATAATAATTTAAGAGCATGATTTAATCGTTTATGCCACCATCAGTTATTGAAAATACAGCTTCTCCTTCGGGTAAATGGGGAGCATCAACCATTTTTGCTACTCTCTGTTCTCCTTTCCCCTTTCTTAAATAAATTCTTATCGTGGCACCGTGGGCCATAATATGACCTCCTGTATGAGTTGTTGGGTTTCCATAGAATACATCTGGTTTCGAAGAAACTTGGTTTGTAATCATTATTGCCAATTCGTCAAATATTTCTGTTAACCTTAACAAATCATGTATGTGAGTGTTGAGTATTTGTTGACGAGTTGCTAAAGTGCCCCTTCCTACATATTCGCTCCGAAAGTGCCCAATTATTGAATCTACAACGATTAGTTTGATATTCTTTTCTTTAATTATCTTTGATGCTTCTTGTGCTAGCAGGACTTGGTGATCGGAATTATAAGCTCTCCCAACAGTAATATTCCGTAAAACTTGATTATGATCTAAATCTTTAGCTTCGGCCATTTGGACTATTCTTTCAGGTCTAAAAGTTCCTTCCGAATCGATATAAAGGGCATTACCTTCAAGACCTCCTTCTTCGTATGGTAATTGAACGTTTACACAGAGTTGGTGCGCTATTTGGGTTTTTCCCGTCCTATATTCTCCATAGAATTCCGTCAAAGCACCCGGTTCAAGCCCCCCTATTAATAGTTCGTCCAATGTATGACTACTTGTGGTTAACCGATTCAAATGCTTTCTTTTTTCCCAAATAATGTCAGCGCTTTTAAATCCCATTTTTTCAATGTCTTGAGCAGCTTTAACAATTTTTTGAGCTGTTTTTTCTCCAATTCCCGCTTTCTCCATTAATTTAGCAATTGGATAAATTGCAAGATATTTAATCGAGATAATTCCTGCGTCCTTTAACTTTTTTATCGTAACATCTCCTACTCCCGGTAAATCCTTTAGTTCGTATTTTACCTCCGTTTTTATTGCGTCTTCACTGCTATTTTCTTCTAAATCAACTTTTTTTTTTGCCATGATTTTACCTAACACAAAATTAGTTTAATTTAAATTTTAATCTCAATAATTTATTGTCTAAATATATATAAAAATAATAACAAAAAAAATAAAAAATATAATGTTATTTCTTTTTCTGAACTTCCTTGCCGCTCTTAGTTATCATTAGTAGTAGAATAAATAATAGCACACTCATAAGAAATGTCAACATTGCCATCGCTCCCGGCAACCAAACGTAGCTTAAATAGAGAAAAGGTGGGATAAATAAACCAATTATGACAATAAAAACTGGCAAAGGCACATCTTCACCCTTTAGATCTACTAATAATGGAACAATTACCAATCCAATCAAAACAGATGTTGTAACTCTAAAAGCAAACAGCATGGTGGGGTTTACCCAACTCTCAATTCCGAAAACACTTGTGTAAGTGTCTGGTAAATAGAAAAACCAATATAGAGTAGTGTTAGTTTGCATTGTAGGAAGAGATACTGGTAAAATCGCAGAAAGAATTAGCTGTATTATAATTGCTAAAACTAAGTATAAAACGATATCGTTAATTTCTTTTGGATCACTTTTTCTTGTTACGCCATATAAATCTCGTAATAAACAGAAAATCCAAAGAATAAACAATACTAAATATACGCCAAGAACATCAAATTGAAGAAACCATAAGACATTAATGGGTATTAGAGCCACGATGTATGCTAGATAACCATATCTTTCGTTCCTCTTGAATAGATCGAAAAATAAAAAAACTCCATATATCACGAAAAGAGTTGCTACAATTATTATAGAATTTATTAGTTCAAAATCAGCCACTATAAAAACTTCCTTTTATTTAATTATTTTAATTTTATTAATAATAATAATATAGCAACATATTATTTTAAATATAATTTCATTAGAAAGGATTTAAGTTTTGAAATAGTTTATTTTTTTTCCTTCTAATTTATTGTTTCAACTGTTTATAGTTTCGAAATTATTTTAGATAAATTGTTTATCATTTTTACTGATTTACTCTTATCTTCTGACTCTGCCGATAACAGGATTGCGTTTCTGTTTAAAGCTACTTTAATGTTGACGTAAACGTCTTCACCAATTATTTTTAACTCATTTATAATATCTTGGTACTTTAATTCGTGTTCATCGGCGAATTCAATTAACCTATTATGAATTGTTCCTATGATTTCTGCTGATACTGGTATTGTTTTATTAACTTTATTCCCTTTAGGAAAACCAATTGTAAGAGAACTAATTAAATCTTTTTGGTTTGCCATTATTTCTAAAATTTTAAGAAGAATGTAGTTGCCATCACTTATAGGTGCATAATGTGGAAAATAAAATTTCAGTGACTCAGAGGCGGCAAGACAAGCTCTCTCTTGTCTAATTTGCCTTGAAAGCTCTCCTGGATAATTCTCTACAAGTTTAATTGGATGTCCACTTTCTTCTATAAAACCTTTAACGACGGGAGAAATCGAGGGAGTTAGAATAACTGTACTATTTCTAGATTTTTGAATTCTTTTATCATATGCGATAAATAACATTAATAAATTTTCATAACTAATTTCTAATCCATTTTCATCCACTAGTAATATCCTTGATCCATCGACGTCAAAGCACACACCTAAATGGCTATTTGAGGCTTTTACGATGTCCGCAGCATTTTTTATGGTATTTATACTTGGTACGGGTACCACAGTTCTTTCTCGGTAATGAGTGTTTAGCGCAATTACTTCAACTCCTATCTCGTTAATTAATATTGGAGTAATGTTTCCAGTTGGACTAAATGAGCAATCAACTACTATCTTTAAAAGTGCTTCTTTTATTAGTTTTTTATTAACAAATTGTTCCAATGATTTAATGTATACATCTTGAGTTTGAGGGATAGCAATTATGCGCCCTATCTTCCGCGGTTCTGCCCGCCTAATATGTGCGGGGAAATTGCGGTATGAATCAATGATTTTTTTTATTTCGACAGGGGATAACTCAATCCCTCCAGCGTCTACAAATCTAATACCCACATCTTCGCTATATAGATGCCCTCCTGAGAAATAAGCCCCTCCACTTGCTCCAAACCTTCTGATCGTAAATTCTAATAAAGGAAATGTGCAATCGGAAAGATTTAAAACATTTACTCCTGTACTCATAACGCCCGAAGTATATGCTCTTTTTAACATGCGGCTGTCGTTATGGTAATCGCGCCCTATTACGATTGTCTCATCTAACTGAAATGAACTTCCATGAATAGATCCAATAGAGCTGGCTATTTCAGGAGTAAATATATAATTTGCTCTTCCTACAATTCGTCCGTTTTTGTTCAGTTCATCTAAATTTTGGACGCGTGCACACATTTAGCATCAGTATAATTTCGTATTGTAAAAAATAATTAGAAAACTAATTATTATAGCTAGTTTTGATTTAATAACTTTAACTGTTAAAAATTAGGAATGATTTATGTTATTAAATATTATCAAAAAACTAGTAATTTCTAATTAGTTAAACGCGATTATCACTCTCTTTTGAAATAAAATCTTTAATAACTGTTCATTAGATAATTACTATTAAAAGAAAATAAAAAAATTCTAAGACAAAAAAGTGAAATACCTATGAAAATTTCGAGAGATGCAAGAAATAAATACAAATTTGATGAATTCAAATTTTCTGAGAATGGAAGTATTGAATTTGACGGTGATATACATTTGGTTAGATTATTTGTGCAGAAATTGAATCAAAAAAAAGACTTAGTGAATTATCCAGAAATGGCAATCCGAATAGGAGAATTTAACGGGATGGCATTAATATATGAAATTAAAAAATATATGCTTGATTTGTACAAAGAAGAAACAAAGGATCCATCTTTAAACCGTGAACTTTTTGATTACTTGAAAAAAAGAATTGGGGCTTCTAAACTTAATAGTGCAATTTACTCAATGATAGAAGAATTTCCTCCCGAAAGCGTCTTTCAAGAAAAAGTTGTTATCGATCAATTCTTGAAAGAAAAAATCGATGGTGCTGAAAATGAAATCCAATTTGTCGAGGAATTTGTAAATCTTTGGCTTGGGAATACAAACCCTTCTTTCTCACCATACATTGAACTATTCGACGATGGTTTGCTAGAAAAGAGAACAGTATACAGGGAAATAATTAATGAAACAAAGGAATTTTTCAATGGTAAATCTAAATTTGGTCCAAATAATCAAAATTTAATTGAAATGTTAAATGAGCCTACACTCAAATATCCCCATTCAATTCGCGAACAATTAGAATATATACATGAATATTGGGGTGAAAAATTAGGGAAATATTTGTTTAGAATCTTGGTCGCCATCGATATTATACGAGAGGAAGAGATGTTAAGAGGATTAGGACCTGGTAAGTCAAAGGCTTATGAATACGACATAATGGAACTTGAAAATTACACTCGCGATAAAGAATGGATGCCTAAAGTTGTGATGATTGCTAAGAATGTTTATGTTTGGATGGACCAACTTTCTAAAAAGTATAAAAGATCTATAACAAAGCTATATAAAATACCAAATGAAGAATTAGATCAATTAAAGGAATGGGGGTTTACAGGACTTTGGCTTATTGGACTATGGGAAAGAAGTCAAGCATCTAAAACAATTAAACGTTGGTGTGGCAATCCAGAAGCGGAAGCTAGCGCTTATTCAACATACGATTACGCAATCGCGCATGACTTAGGTGGTTACGAATCCTATAAAAATTTAAGAGATCGAGCAATGGCGAGGGGTATCCGTCTTGCTTGTGATATGGTTCCAAACCATACGGGTATCGTTTCCAAATGGATAATAGAGCATCCTGATTGGTATGTTTCTTTGCCCTACCCTCCATTTCCTTCTTATAATTATTCTGGAGAAAATCTATCTGGCGATCCTAATAAAGGGATATTTTTAGAAGACAAATATTTTACTAGAACTGATGCTGCGGTTACTTTTAAACATGTAGACTTTAGAACGGGAGAAGAGAAATATATTTACCACGGAAATGACGGAACTAGTTTTCCATGGAACGATACTGCTCAATTAAACTTTTTAAACCCTGAAGTGAGAGAGGCAGTTATACAAACCATACTTCATGTTTCCAGAATGTTTCCGATTATCCGTTTTGATGCTGCTATGACACTTACGAGAAAGCATTTCCAACGCTTGTGGTTTCCAGAACCGGGAACGGGAGGGGCTATTCCTTCAAGAGCTGAACAAGGCATATCAAAAGAGGATTTCTATAAAGCAATGCCGAAGGAGTTTTGGCGTGAAGTTGTCGATAGGATCAATAAAGAAAATCCAGACACTTTACTGTTAGCAGAAGCATTCTGGCTACTTGAAGGATTCTTTGTGAGAACTCTAGGAATGCATCGCGTATATAATTCTGCCTTTATGAATATGCTTCGCGACGAAGATAACGCTATGTACCGATTAGTGTTAAAAAACACTTTAGAATTTGATCCTGAAATTCTTAAACGATTTGTTAATTTCATGAATAATCCAGACGAAGAAACTGCTATTAAACAATTTGGAGATGGAGGTAAATATTTCGGCGTTTGCTTAATGCTCATAACTATGCCCGGCTTACCCATGTTTGGGCACGGTCAAATAGAAGGATTTAGTGAAAAATACGGCATGGAATATAGACGTGCTTATTGGGATGAAAAGATTAATTTGAACTTGCTTCAACGGCACGAAGATATAATTTTTCCTATAATGAAGAAACGCTACTTATTTGCTAACGCGAATAATTTTTTATTATATGATTTTTGGAGTGGCAATATAGTTAATGAAGATGTTTTTGCTTACTCAAACAGAGTTAATAACGAACGAGCTTTGGTTCTTTATCACAATAAGTTCGCTGAAACAAAAGGTTTTATTAAGAATTCAGTTGGATTTGCTGATAAGCTAACAGAAGATAAAATTGTAATTCAAAAGTCTTTAATAGACGGTTTAACTTTACCTAAAGAGGGATATTGCATCTTTAAAGATTATCTAACAGGGTTAGAATATATTAGACGAAATAGAGACTTACACGAACAAGGGTTGTATTTAGAGCTTCAAGCATATCAAATGTTTTTATTTATGGATTTTCAAATAGTCCAAGATAATGAATTTTTTCACTATGCTCAATTGTATGATTTCTTGGGGGGAAAAGGTGTTTATAACATTGATGAAACTCTGCACGAGATAATCTATCAACCGCTACACGAGAAATTTAGAGAAATAGTTAATACAACTAATTTTAAAAATTTATTAAACACTCAAAAAACAGAACAAGTCGTAAAAACCACTAGCGATAAATTCAAATCATTTTTGATAGAAGTTAAAAACTATTCTTCGAGTACAAAGGATATTACAAGAGTTAAAAAAGAAATAATTGAAAGACTAAAAGTAATATCAAGATTGGAGCAAAGATTAAAAAATATAAAAATTAATCCGGAATTAACACATATTTATGAAAAAATGCTTCCTAATTCTGAATTTGAATGGGGAATACTCTTATCTTGGCTATTTATTCATCAATTAGGCAAAGTAGTTTCAGATAAGAATTATGAACTGCAAAGTCGTAGTTGGTTTGACGAATGGAGGCTCTCCAAATTTATTAAAAATCTCCTAGAAGAGTTATCCATAGAAGAAGAAGAGAAAACGCAAGATGGAATTTCTATTATTAAACTGATGGTAACTCTACAAAACTGGTCTACTTCAAAGAAATTTATCGAAAAAAACTTATATTCTATCTTCCAATCATTTTTCAGCGAGCCCGAAGTACAACAATATCTAAATGTCAATAGGTATCAAAATCTTTTATGGTTTAGCGCAGAATTGTTTAATACGTTCGTAAGATGGATGTATTTAATTGCTGTAATAGATAGGCTAGCGCAATCTAAAGAAAGCGCAATTATTGAAATAGAAAGGTTATTAGAAGATCATCAAAAACTTAGAAAAATCGCGGAAACCTCGAAATATCAAGTTAGTAAGTTTCTAGAAAGTCTGCAAGGTTTATCGTAGAAGTTTTTACTTTAAATTTAATCTAGAAAGAAGTAAATAGATAAAAACCATCAGTAAACCACACGTCAAGGAAAAAATAGATGCTTAAATATATAATTACCATTATTACTCTTTCACTTATCACCACTATAATAGTTACTACTAAAGAGCCCCAATATTCTTTCTCATAAAAAGAATGCACGATAAAAATTCCAATTATTACATTTATTATGAAAATTAAAAAACCGATTATTAGATAAACTAAACTTATTTCATCCACAGTCAAACTTAATTCAATAAATAGAGGAGGTGCGATAAAAATAACTATCAAGCTTATAACTACTAATAAGATTACCCATACTAAATTAACTAGAAACGCCCTTCTAAAAGAGCTTTCCCATTTTAGCTTTGTCGCCAGCCAGTTAGTATATAGTGCTCTTAAAATTAATATTATTAATAAAATTACGATATCTACAAGAATACAAATTGGATCCATAATCTCATACCTTTATTGATTTTTAATTTTTGTTTAATTTTAATTATTTGTAGTTAATTGAATTGAAAAACATAAAAAGAAATAACGCCCCCTGTTGTTAAACCAAAGATAATGCTTAATACATTAGCCACTATAATTCGAATGAAAACCTGGATCGAAATTACAGCTAAAGTTATAAAAATCGAGTTTTTATAACCACTTTTATAAAAAACCTTGATTAGCAGTGCGATAACTATAAAATTTATAATTAACACTACTACCGAATTGATTACGTTAACAAAAATAATTAACTTCAAATCTGCGCCAATATTTATTAAATAACCCGTTATCAAACTGCTCAAAAAACTAATAACAAAGAACGTAATTAAAAACCATATCACATTGACTAATATTGCAGTTTTATATGGTTTACGACACTCAAATTTGTCTGTAAAAAATTTAGTTAAAAAAATACCTCCAAAAAGGATTATATAACTAAAAATTACATATATTGTAATAAACATTAGATTTGATTTAAATTTATTATTAATTTGTATGATTTATTTGAATTCTCTTCTTTAAGTAAATATAAAATTATTTATAAAGATTTTCTTAATCAAATCGCACAAAAAACCCATTAAATTTCCCCTAACCTTTTAATGTATTAATTTTGAGTTAGTGTTCTTATTAAATAAAAATAGACATACTTTTAATTACATAATAGTACCAAGATCAAGAGTTTTATCTCGGATTTGAATATCATCACTAATTTTGCAATTTGGGGCAACTATCGCATTATGTAAAACGACATTATCGCCTATTTCACAATTATTACAAACGATCGAACTATCAATATGACAACCCGCTCCAATATTTACGTTGTCCCAGATAACGCTTTTCTCGATTACCGTATCCTCCCCGATTTTAACACGGGCTCCAATTGAACATAATGGTTTTATTTTTACTCGATTAAGTAATTCTACAAGTTCCCCAAAACAAGACGGTTTTTCGATAGATACATTTTGTCCCGAATTAATAACGCCCATTACATAAATTCCATCGTATTCTTCACCATTAGGGGTGATCGGCCACGAATATTTACGTAGTAAGTCCCAATTTGCCCAAAGATAGGTTTGAGCGTTTCCACAGTCAAGCCAATAATAATTTTTAACAAATCCATATAAATCGTAATTATTGTCGAGGAGATAAGGAAAAACTTCCCCCCCAAAATCCATTAAGCCCGTTTCTTGTAAGATGCTACCAATCTCTTTATTAAAACAATAAATCCCTGTGTTTATTATATTTGTATGCAAAAATAAATCGGTTCTTTGAGCTATACTACTTAAATACAATTCCATAGGAGCAGGTTTTTCTAAGAAGAGATAAATTTTTCTATTTTGATCGAGAAGCACAACTCCATATTGACTCGTATGACTTTCGCTGGTTTTCATAGAAATAGTAGCAGTTCCCATTTTTTCGGAGTGGAAATCCATAAAATCCCTCATTGGGAGATTTGTTACGATATCTGCCATGCTAACAACAATCTTTTCGGAATCAATATTATCAGTTAATAATCGGTAAGCATCGGCCGTGCCCTTGCTCTCTTGAATTACGCATTCAAGTTCAACATCTCCTAACTTATCGGGAGTCCATGTTTTTTCCACGTATTCTTTTAATTCTTGACCCATATAAGCTAAAGCAAGAATGATATGCTTAATATCGGCAAATATTAAGTGAGCAATAGAATAATCCATCATAGCTTTATTAGTTACCTTTACAAGTGGTTTTGGAACGAGTGATGTTAAAGGCATCAACCTCGACCCCTTTCCTCCCGCTAATATTATGGCAGACCATTCTCGCATGTTGAATCTCTCACTAAATTACTCATTCATTATATGTTGCGTAATAGATATAAATCTAATTTTAATTGAAATTTAAATATTGAGATTATTTACAAAAATGAACATTTGGGTTATATTAAAGTAAAAGAAAGGAAGACGAAATAATGATTATACTTATTTGTTTAGATATTTTTCTAACGATTTCCTAATTTCTGCTGCCGCTATATGGGGTAACTTTCTTGCAACTCTCATATCATCTGCCATTTCTGCCCCACCAATAATTTCGTGTGGAATTATATCGACAAACATATGAAAATCCGCATCATAACCGTACGGACAACAATTGAATAAAATATTTCGGTTCTTATCAATCGAAGTATCGTCTAAAGCTTGGAAGACCATCTTAATCGCGTTTGCAAAATCGTTGATTTGGTTTATTTTCAATTGAGTAAACCTTCTAATATGCTCGTGTGGATACGCGCGAATGTGATAATTTCTTACAGGACTTCCCGTTGCATAAAACGTCCAAAACTCAGTATTTAAAATTATCCGATCACTATCCCCATGAGTGGTTTGACATAAACGACAATTATCCCCCATTTCTTTAAATGCTTCGAGGTGTCCTTCTAATCGACTTCCATGACCGTCCATATTTAAATCGATATATACCTGACCGTGAATACGAGGTTGAGAACCACCAACCTTAGTTCCTATGTTAAAAAACGGTGAAACGGGAATGTCGTAATAGTCTTTCTCAATGGCTTCTTGGACACAATAGAGAATTGCCGCTTTCATAGATAAAAAAATACCAGCTAAAACATCTTCTGGAATTAAATTAAAACACAACGCAGGATAAAAATGCCTTGAGAGCGTAACTAAATTAATGCCGCGTGAGAGCGTTATATGGGAAGGTATATTGTTCTTAATCTCTTTTTCAATATCAGAATCCACTATTCGAGCCATAGAAGGGTATCTATTTATTAATGTTAGTGCTTTGCAGGAATTAGGAATTCTTTCTATTTGATGCGGTGTTTCTAAAAAGGGATTGTCTCTCTTTTTTTCGTCTTCAGTTATAATTATTGTAAAGCCATCACCAATCTGTTTCCCCCAATCATTGTATATTGATTTTCCCTCTGTTACCGATGTAAAAACATCCTTATATTTGGATTTTATTTTCCTTGAACAATCATAAAATTGGTTTTTCTCTTCTTCAGTTTTAAAACCTTTAGGTCTCTTTCCACGAATAGGGCTTAAATAAGCGTAGTGGCCGTAATATCTTATCCGCTCCTTTCTAAATCCAAAGTCCTTAGTTTGGATTATGACCGTAGATAAAGGGTCCCATCTCTTTATAGGTACATCGTAAGTGGTTTTACCTTTAAAATTCTCCTTGTTTATGATTCCCCATTCCATAAAGTCTGGGAAACTTTTTTTGTTTGAAATTATATCAACACCCATAGTTTCTTGATCATATTTTGACTAGATTATACTATTATTAAATATTTAACTTATAACTTCATAGTAATTTATCACTTTATTTGCGTATTAATTCGTCAAAATTAATTAGTCAAAAACATATTTATATAAATTACAAAAATGTTTAGTAAATGTTAAAATTTGTTCAATCTAGCAATATTATGTTATCATACAAAAATGTAATGGATCTATTATATTTTAATTCATTTTCAAACCAGTAAATTAAAAAAAGAAAAAAAAAATTAAGAACTCTATTCTGCTAATGGTTAAATTTAATATTTTACGATATTGATTATTAAATGTTGTTAGTGTTCTAACCTCTTTATAATTTTGTAAGTTTTAAATTCGCGTACCGGTTCAGACTTTTCATTTCTGCTTTCTATTGGGACACGTACAAAATTTTCATCGTCAAAATCATCAATTTTAGCTTCATTATATTTAGCCATATTATTAGCCATTTTAAGTTCCTTTAAAAGGAAATCTCGGACGGCACACCTAATCAATTCTGAGCGGCTGGGATACAATCCATCTTCTCCAATTAATTTATTTATAGCACCTATATAACTTTCAGGTACATTAACGGTAACAATCTTCATCCAATCGCCTTAACCTTAATTTTTTTTAGATTTTTCTTTATATAATTATTTATTGCAAACTGATATTTAAACATTGTTTTTTAGTGGGTTAATATATTTTCATAAATATAATTTTCACCCGATTATAAATTAAAGAGATAATTACCACCAATCTCCCGTTTTAGGCGTAAATGTAGAAGAAAATTGATTATTCTCAATTTAAATACTTTTTATGAAAATATTTTTGAAAATTCTTTATAGTTATCTGAAAATTTTTTAAAGTAACTTAGTTTAAGTAAAAATAAAAACTAGTTAATTTTTAAATTTGAAAAAAAAATTACATATCTTTTTTTTCACAAGAATATTTGGAAATCGTTAAACAATGCTATTGTATGCGCAAAATCCTAAAATATTAATTGAAATGCATGTATTTAATATAATATCTCTAAAATTTAAAAAATTGTTTTATAAAACGTTAAATCTCAACCAAAAATTTGTTTTTAACTAAAATGTTATAGCGCTTTTCTATTTTTGAAAATTATTGAAGTTAATTATTTTTAGTACAATACAAAACTTAATACTCATCTTCGAACCTAACAAGATTAATTAGCCTTTCGCGCCCCTTTGCCATACGAGTAATATTTTCTATTACTTCGTTCCACCTGAACAAATCACTGAAAGGAGAGTATCCTCTATGCGGAGATAAGATAATGTTATCAAGCGTATGAAAAGGAAATTTATAAGGGCGCTTAACGCCGTCTTTATCCGGATTTGGATGATAATCATACCATACGTCTATAGCTGCACCAGATATTATTCTATTTTTCAAAGCATTGTAAAGATCTTTTTGGTTAATAATTTCTCCTCTTGCTACATTGACAATCAGGCCATTTACTCCTAATAAACTTATCTCTCTGGCTTTTATTAATCCAGATATTAAAGAAGTTACTGGAACAGCTATTATTAAAATATCAATTTCTTTTAAAAATTCATAAAGTTGGTTATATTTATATTTTTTAGCTAGAGTTGGTAATTCATCCTTTTGTTTATTCCAATTATTTCTTAAGATGTGGAATTTTACATCAAAACCCGAGAGAAATCGATGTACCTTCCGATTAATCGCACCATAACCCAAAAGTCCTACTTCTCTAAAGCGTAGGGGAATTGACGTCGCATCGTCATCACCAGTCCGCCATCTTCCTTTTTTCATCCAATTATGATGGGGAACTGTTTTATTCGTGAGAGTTAAAAGTAAAGCAACAGCATGTTGAGCGACAAAATAGGAATTTCCATGGCCATTAATTAGTGATATCTTTCTTGTTTTATTTAAGCCAATAAATAAATCTAAAAGATGGTTTACGCCAGCACCAGGATTAATGAATACTTTTAGATTAGTTGCGTGATTTAAAATTTTTTTCGAAGGTCTCCATCCAATTAAAACTTCCGCGTCTGGTACTATTTTTTCTAAATATTCTTCGGAAGTGTTTTTAGGAAATATAATCTTTGCATTTGAAATGTTTTTTAAATTCTCTGTTAAGTAATTTTGAACTTCTTCAGATACACGGGAAATAAAACAGACAGTGATATTATTTGCATTCAATTTATCTTCACATTAATCTTAAATTAATGATGTGTAATAACTACTAGTGAAATGATGTTTTAAATAAATTTTTATATTCATTTCGTTGATATATTTATAAAAGAATTTAATCAAAATAGGTAGGTTTAAAAATTGTCTGAAACAAAATTGTTTGAAATCTTTGTAAATAGCCTTAACTTCGATGTTAGCGAATATTTAGTCGAAGAACTCACAGAACTTCAAAAAAAAATCGTTGACGATGCAACTTTCATTCTAAAAGAAAACATCGTAGGAGACATCATTTCATTTGGAGGTTCTGTTAAAAAAAATGAGGAAAAGTTCAAGGAATTAATGAAACAAGCTGAACTAGAACTAGAGAAAGATAAGTACAAAGATATTAAGAAGAATTTAAAGGATTACCTTAAAAAACTATCAGAATTAATTATTAAAACCTGTATTACTATTATTCCAGTCAAAGAATTACCATGGGGCGAGGTTATTTTTCGAACCATTCCACGGATTACATTCGACGATAAAATCCACTTTTTAGATAACGCAATCGCCTATTATGGTGAAATTAATTGTTTCATTGGTAGAACAACTATCTTTGGAAAGATGAAAGATCCTTCTAGTGAACCACTCTTTGCCCCTTTTATGGGAAATCTTGATTTAGGAGATTATAAGTTAGAAGCATCTCAAGATAAGCCTAAGTCTCAAGTGTTTTCTTATGTAAACGCTATAATTAATTCATTAGATTCCGCAATAACTAAAAGCCAATTAGTTAAGTATCACGAAGGATACCAAAGACATGGCGATCCAATCTGCGATTTCTTAATGAAAGATGATGAATTGCTTGTTTCCATGGGAAAAATTACTACTGCTTTAGAATCAGAAAGAAGCAAGTCAGATATCGCAGTATGCGGTATTGCTGTTCCTTTACCCTCCGATAAAAGAAGTTTAATTATTACTACTGAAGAAGGTCAGGTAGATAGTCGATTTGGTAATTGTTTCGAAGCTTTGTTAAAATTTTCCGCTGCAAGTTGTCAAGTACCTTCACCAAACCAAGAAGCTACGCCTCAAGCGGAGGCTGCGTCTGGACAAATAGGAGGGCCGATTAGAACCCCTGGAGGACAAGAATTAAAAGTTTGGACGGCAGAAGACCTCGCTAATGAAGCCCAGAAAAGGTTAGCGACGCAACCAAATATCCCTTCTTGGTCAGAAGACGAGTTAATCAAATTTGCTGATAATCGTGGATCTGGAATTCCTGAAGGTATGGAAGTTTGGAAAGAAGAGGAGTTGGTAGAGTTAGCCGAAAAAAGACGAAGCGGAGGATTGAATATACCTGAATGGCAACCCGACCAAGATATGACAGAATGTTCTAACTGTGGATATAGTTTGAGACCTGGTTGGACTAAATGTCCTGTTTGCGGTACTCTTATTGGAGAAAAACCTTCTGAAGAAGTTAAAGAGGAACCCGAGGAACCAAAGGAATCAGAAGAACCAGAGGAATCATCTGATGAAAATCAAAACGAAGACAAAATCCAAGAACTAGAGAGTAAGGAAGATGATCCTGATCTATAAATCTCTTCTTTAAATTTTATAAATTAGGATAAAAAACTTTTTTCTGTCTATTTATTAGGGGCTCAAAAGGATAAATTTTATAAGAAAGGATATGCGCTCAATTCCAAACTTTTTTTAAGCATTTTTTATTAACATCCTTAAGGAAATAAATGATTAGGAAGATTTTTTGCTATCTAAAATATTTTTGTTAAAACGGGGAAATTCCCATGATCTAAACCGTTTCGATATTTATAGCTATCCCGAAGATATCGTGAAAGATAACAAAGATATCGTTCCAAAAATCATCTATGGTCACGATCACGGCACTCTAATAGATCCTTGTAGTAAAAGCATTAAAAAATTAGATGACTCTAATGGAATAAACAACAGTTCTAATCCATTTGAAATTGGCAGCCCTATTCCGCAAATTATTGGCGACCAGAACATATATACTATTTGCATTAATTCAGAAATGCTAATTGGATTAATGTTTGAAATAGAAGATAACCCTTTTGATTACAAAGAAATTTTTGAAGATTTGTCGAACGAATTATTAAATACGGAGAAAAGTTGCTCTTTCGAAGATGAGATGGAAATTGAGAATTTTTTGATAACATTATTCATCGATATTAAAAGATACGGAGACGAAATTCTTGAAAAAGTTACAGAAACTTCCTTCCGACCGGCAGGATTATTCACAAAAGTATTCCTATTTGGAATTGACGAAGTTGGAAAAACTAGTTTAACAAGGAGATTAAAAACCGGTCAATTTAACGATAATTTTTTTACTCCAACAAGAAAGTTCAATATTGAATACCTTCAAAAGGAGCAAGGTTCGATGTCTATATGGGATATGCCAGGGCAAGCGTTATTCCGCCCAAAATGGCTAATTGGCCTACAAGACTCAAATATCATCGTTTACATGATAGATATAGCAAATCAATTGCGATTTGAGGAGTCTAAAAAAGAATTTTGGGACATTATAACGCGAAATGGTATAAAAGACATCCCACTCTTGATTTTAGGCAATAAAGTCGATTTAATTAATAACATTAATCACGACAAGAAAGAACCGCTCGAGAGGACAAAGAAAGAAATTATTGAATTTTTTGAGTTTGATAAATTTTGTAATAGAAAATGGGAATTTCTATTTACTTCTGTTAAAACTAATTATAATATTGAAAAATTAATAAATTCAATTTTCACCTTAATTTCAACTTAATTAATCTAATTGTATCATCATCATTAAATTTATAACTTAACCAAATAAATTTCTATTATTATATTAAATATTTAAGATATTTTATTGAATATATCGAGTAGGTAAAATTATGTTCAAGCGACTAAAAAAAGAGCTTCAAATTAATATCGAAGAAAAAGACGGGCAGCTATTTTTAGGCGAAAAAAATAAAGACATGCGCTTAGTAATGCTACGGCCTAACGAAATCATGGAATTCTGTGAATTCGCCGGAATAAATGCGGACGACATCCTAATTTGGACCGGAAAGTCTTTAGGTAAATTATTTATGGAAAAGTTCTTTTATCATAAAGATTGGACCAATGAATTAATGGCTACTAAAAAAGAAGTAGTTTTTGGCACTCTTGAAGCATTGATGCTTATGGGATATGGGGGTTTAGCGTGTATGTTTAAAAAAGATTATATTATTATAAACGCGTACGAATCCTTAGCCGTTCAAGAAAAAGAAAATATTATGGCGAAAAATTTGTGTCTACTTTATCTCGGAATATTCAACGGCATTTTAGAAGAGTTATGTATCGATGTCGATGGCAAAGAAGTAGAATGTGTTCTGACTGGGGGAAAAAAATGTTCTTTTAGATTCGATTTACTCACAGAAGAAATAGAGGCCCGCTTAGTAGATGCAGATCTTTCTGATGAGACCGTATCACAGTTTTTAGCCTCATTGTAACAAAATAACTTTTTAAACTCAATTACTTTCCTTAATTGAAGCGAATTAACTCACTAAATGGAATTTCACACTAATTTTTTGAAATCAATTAACCAGTTTCTATTTTACAATCTTCTAAATACCTTTAAATTCACTAAATTATTCTCTCAATAGAAAATATAAATTTTAAAATAATATCTAATATAATTCTATTTATTATTAGAATAGGTAATTATTCAAAAAAAAAAATTGAAAAAATAAGTGAAAAATATGAGTAGGAAAGGCGCAAAATTAAAGATTGATAGCTACTCAGGTCCACTCGGGCAAATTAAAGGATTTGAATTGACTACGGGTAGAGTATCTTACGGTGATGAAACAGAGTGGGAGCCAGAAGGACCTCAAATGCAACCTCACATTCCCACGCTTAGAAGCTGGTTCTTTAAACTCATGGAAAGGTATAAGCCTTTTTACATGCCGATTTGCGATATGTGTTGCTTATGCACATTCGGCAAGTGTAATCTTTCCAAGGGTAGAACTGGTGCGTGCGGAATCAACATGGAAGGAGCATGTGCAAAGATCGTAGAAATTGCGTGCTGCATAGGGGCTAGTTGCCATTCTGCACACGGAGATCATCTGCTTCATTGGCTAAAAGAAAAGTTTGGTAACGTTCCTATAGATTTCGGGAACAATATCGAACTTGAAATGCCTATGACTCGATTAATCGTCGGAATGAAGCCAGAAACTTTAGAGGACTTAGAAGAGGCTATGAAATGGGTTCAATTTAATATTACACATCTTCTAGCAGCAGGGCACACAGGCCAAGAAGCTTCTTACTTAGACTACGAATCAAAATCTTTTCTAGCTGGTCTTTGCGACAATGTAGGGATGGAAATAAGCGATGCCGTTCAAATTGCTGCATATGGATTTCCCTGCGGAGATTCTGACGTTCCAATCGTTGAATTAGGCATGGGTACTATGGATTTTGAAAACAAGGCAACTATTTTGTTGATTGGGCACAATGTAGCTCCAGGGATTGAATTAGTTGATTATATAAGAGAAAAAGGTTTAGACGATAAAGTGGAAGTGGGAGCGATTTGTTGCACAGCGATAGATTTAACAAGATATTATAGCGGTGCAAAAATCGTCGGTTCGCTTTCCCGTCAGCTGAATTA
>Ga0209121_10002623_pt1 | contig 18089 bp, 17 predicted proteins | sample Cruoilmetagenom3_FD_187292 | JGI IMG/M metagenome (GOLD analysis project Ga0209121, IMG submission 187292) | Oil polluted marine microbial communities from Coal Oil Point, Santa Barbara, California, USA - Sample 3 (SPAdes) (version 2) | ecosystem: Environmental > Aquatic > Marine > Oil seeps ... | reverse complement strand
AAACCTAACAGCTAATAGCTAATCGCACAAGTCATATTTTTTGAGGTATATTACCCCTAAAAATGTAAACTACTTTTGGCTTGATATGAAGGATGCCTGAATTGTATTAATTTGTCTTGTGTTATTTTTTATTCATAAACTTAATTGACCTGATTATGGCTCAATTTGAGATTAATCTGACTCTATTTAGTGTATAAGAATTTCATTTTTTGTGACTAATTTTTAGTTATAACGAGAATGAAATCCGCCTGTAGGATGCTACTGTTCCGTTTGATTTTGTTCAAGTTATTTATTTTTCGTTCCTAACTAGCGAAGAACCATGTTTTTCAACGGACCCAGAGATTCCCGTCTGGGCCGGTTCAACGATAATGATATGGTCTATCTGAGATTGAGATACAGTTTTTAAAACTACCCTTATTCATATTCAGGCAAAGGGCAGATTCCTGCCCCCTCGTCTTTATCTTGTCTGCCGATACCAGGACATTGTCCTTATATCCTTACAGGGTGTATCGATAACCTTGAGTTTGAGGTAAAGCCGAAGGGCATGGATATTCAGTTAGAAAGTTTCTATTCTTATCCCGGATAGAGAAGCTAATTTGGATTGCCTCTCGTCGAAAGTAAGAAACCTGTCAGATTTAATTGATAAAGCTGAGGCCACATGCAGAATATCCAAAGCCCTTGAGCCCGTTTTACTCGTGTGCTTTTTCGATAAATCAACAGCGTATCTGAATGTGTCAGTCCAGCTTATTTGTGGACGATAATAAACTCCTTTGCTTTCATGTTCAGCGAATTTTGCCATAACAAGACGTATCTCATCCGTTGTAATCTCAGTCCTGAATTCCTTCAGATTGATAGCATTGTTGAACTCTAATTCGTGAAAAATTGTTAAAGGAATGGCTTCATTGTTTTCCTTAAGCCAATTTGAGACATCCAGGGAATGTTCTTCTTTGATATAGAGTTTAACGATTACACTCGTATCGACGTAGAGCACTTAGAACCTGTCCTCCCTGCCTTCAATAACTATTTCGCTTATTGGTTTTCCTTTAAGGTCAATAGCTTCATTGTAGAAATCAGGCCACTCGATTTTGCTTTTAGGGGCTAAGGACACTATCCTGGCTACCGGTTTTCCTCTTTTTGTAATGATTATTTCTTTACCATTATTAATGCCGCTAAGAACCCGGGCAAAATTTTTCTGAATTTCTCCAACAGTTGCTGTTTTCATATTTTTCCTTATCTGATATTTACGTATATTATATGCGTAATGAATAATATGTCAAGATTGACAGAACTAGATATACTTTCTGAGATTTGTCACCAAAATAGAGTCACCGGACTGCTGACCTGGGGATCAGGACTTCCGCGTATGTTTCAGCGCTTTCAGGGACGGAGGATTATAGACATTGTAGTGCCAGACTGAAAAGCCAACGAGCGCAATCCCGGCCCAGGTATGCCACTGGCGGTTAACACATCCTCGCCCCATTCCGGTCCAGACCAGACCACCCAGTGAAATCACCATTCCTGCCTTGGACCAAGTCCTTGCCGTCTTTGTATCAATCATATCTTTTGACCCAATCTTACCTAAATTAAGCGATTAGCCTTTAGCGGTCAGCTATTAGTTTAATGATTACAGGAAGTTTTGCTATTACAAACTTTCACCCGTTGGATGTTATTTTTAATTAACGTAAGGCCTTGATTTTTCAAAGCTAAACGCTAATGGCTAACAGCTAATCGCTCAACTTAGGTATTACCAACCTTGCTGCAGAAAGTCGCGATCAAGACGCAGAGGAGGCTGCTATGACCACAGACCTCCTCTACGATCTGCTCAGGATATTTATTTCTTTTTGGCTGTCTTCTGCTGTATCTCTGCCTTTACGTCCTCGAACTTCTCCTTCACCTCTTCTACTCCGCTCTGCGCCGCAGTCCATACTGAGGCAGCACCTTTCATCACGGCCTTTTGCACAGTATCGTTGGTAACAAGCAGCGCCGCAGCAGCGCCGAGGAGCACGCCCTTCCAGAACTGGTCGTCCCGGAAGTTCATGCCGAGCCACTGGGAATCAGCGGGATTGGCGAACTGGGGCACCCCTACAGCCGGAGAATAGTCTGCCGGACCGAACTGGTAGGCCTCATAAAGATAATCACGGGGCATGGCAGCGGGTGAAACACCCGGGTGCGCTGAGGGATCTCCTGGATGGCTGTGGGAACTATCTTTGCAACTGCAGGTGTGTCCTCCATCAGGTGCAGAATATGGTGAGGCATCTCCTGGAGCCATTCCGTGTGACATGGCGTCAGGCATGGGCCCCGAAGCCCCTGGCGGCTGCATTGTCGGCCCCGGCATCATGGGTGACGGAGGCCATGGAGACGGTGTAGGACCAGGAAAAACAGGTCCGGCCGTACCCGGCATAGGCCCCGAAGCCCCCGGAGGCTGCATTGTCGGCCCCGGCATCATGGATGATGGAGGCCATGGAGACGGTGTAGGACCAGGAAAAACAGGTCCGGCAACACCGGGTTGGACCATGTATGGATTGCCGGTCGGCATTCCTCCGAAGGATGGGTCTTGTATATATTGATTCATCTGTTCCATGAAATTATCTCCTATAGTGGTTTTCAACAACTAAAGTATCTAAGATCACATCTAATAGACCACGGCTCCGGTCAGGAAAGTCGTTATTTCGACTTCTCTGCCTTTGAACTTGTGGCCTTGGCCGCTGTGGTCTTTCCTACCGCGTTGAGCATGTAGCCGACTCCCGTAGCTGTTCCTAACATGACAAGCAAGGTGGCCAGACTCCCGCCACCGACGGCTTTGGCGACAGCAATACCGGCAGCAGTCGCCACACCTGCCCCTGCTCCCTTGGCAAGGCTGTCTATACCTGCCTGAAGCATGGTCATCTGGTTATCTTGTACCCGATGGAGATTTATTGCCATGGCCGCGCTGCTTCCTGCTACGGCCCCGATCACTCCGGTTGCCAGCACGGCAGTGGGATAAAGAGCAGGCGTAGTAGTGCGGGCCAGATGATACGTTGGTGTCGCCGGATAGTAAGAAGCTGCCTGGTGAACCGGATACGCAGGTGCTGCCGGCGCTGAAAGGTTTTGATTGATATGTGTTGGATGAGTTGTCATTTAATTCTCCTTGTATTTATTTTATTTCTTTTTCGTAGGAGTTCAGAGGTTCAGGGTTCACGGTTACTTCTTCTCTTTCTTGACTTCTTCAGTGGCTTCTTTGAATGTCTTGGTCACCTTTTCGGCTCCGCTCTGAGCAGTGGCAAACATTGAACCTACGGTCTTGGTAATGCTTGACTGAACCGTCTCGCTCGTCAGCAACAACGCGGCCACAGCCCCTACCATAGCGCCTTTCCAGAACTGGTCATCCTGGAAATTGAGACTGAATAGGCCATTGACCACTTCACCTACATTGGCTTCACCGTTCAAAAACTTGCCTACCATGTCTATCATCTGACCGTATTTGTGTTCCTCGAATTTCGGATGATGAGCTCTGCCATCCGCTGCAACACCACCGGGTCCAGCTGCCTGGGAAGCCATAGCGGCTGCGTTGGCCGCTTGAGCGGCCTGCTGCTGGTACCATGCCTGCCAAGCCGCGTATTGATTCGGATCATACATGGCTTGTTGCTGTCCCATGCCCACAGCCTGAGCTGCAGGCTGGCTCATCTGCGGGTTCATGCCCACTGTCTGCTGACCAGGAGCAGCCATCGGCTGGCCCATATTCACAGCCTGACCTGCAGGCTGCGCCATCTGGGGATTCATGCCGGCCCCCGGCATTACTCCAGGGTTCTGAGTAACAGGAGAAGCGCCGTAAGCTTGCGCAGCCGCCCCAAGAGCTGAAGGTTGTTGTTCCATAGTCATTCCCATCTGCGGGTTCATGGCCACTGTCTGCTGACCAGGAGCAGCCATCGGCTGGCCCATATTCACAGCCTGACCTGCAGGCTGTGCCATCTGGGGCTGGGGATTTGATGCGGTCTCTTCGCAATCGCAACCACCTCCCTGGGACTGTTGTCCCATGGCCGGCTGGGCAGCAGACTGCCCTCCGGCCATGCCTGCCGTTTCGGTAGGCGCCTTAGGACCTTCCGCCATCGCCTGTTGTCCCTCAATACTTTGTTCCATAAGCTATTTCCTCCTAATTCTTCTAGAATTACTTATTCCTTTACGGGTCCTTAACCTAAAATTTTGTTTGTGACCTCGGATTTCAGCGTTCAGGTCCTGTGTTTCTCTTTCCTTCTACCTTCTACCTTCCACCTATTTAACCATCACTCCCGTGATATATGAAGCTTCTCTTTCCCCAAGCCATAGCTCCATTCCATCCGGGCTTTGAATGCGCACAATCTGGGTCCTTCCAATGCCGAGGCTCTGCCTGGGCTCCACCCCTTCCACTACTATCCTGGACCCAGGTCTGATACCCAGCTTTTCAAAGTGCTCCAAAGACGTCATGCCTCCGGCGATTTGTTCCACAACGAGCGAACGTCCGTGACCAAGGGCCGTGAGTTGAACAGGCCTGCCTTCTATTGTTCCCCATATCTTGGCGGCAGCCCCTTCGCCGACTCTGATCCGGCGTGTATCCACCCTGACCACATAGTCCATAGGCGGCAGCCGGTGAAGGAGCGTTACTTCCTCACCTTCTCGTATTCCAAGAAGGCCTACAGCATCAACCATAAACTTTCCCCCGGAAAGCTCCTTAACCACACCGGTTGCCTTGGGAGGAAGGGAGGCCAGGGTTATAATGGAATCCTGATAATCTACCCAGATCTTAAGACTCATACCTCCGCCCAGGACCCCTTCCCGTTCCTTTGTGGCTACACGGATGGCAGGGGCTGTGTCCTTATCGCTCTTTAACTCGATCTTTGTTATCACCCTTCCAGGGAGGATTCTGAAGTCTTCCAGACGCCGGGCCAGCCTGTTCCCTTCTATGTGTATTATCCTGAAGGGTCCTGGTTTTGCATCGAAAAGTGTCAGCACTTTATCACCTCACTTTGGTACCGTGTCATGCTCTAGAGAAACTCCTGTCAGGGCGTTCAGGAGAATCCCTACGGTTGAAGTGTTGTGCAGGATCGCTGACGCAAGAGGAGAAAGCCAGCCAATGGTTGCACCGATGAGAATGGATGAATTGATCCCCACGGCCAGACCGAAATTCGTACGGATAAGACCCATGGTTTTGACAGACACCTCCCTGGCAAGAGCTACCCCCACGAGACCCTCTTTCAGAAGGACTACCTCTGCTGTGGCCCTTGCGATATCCGAACCCTGGGCCATGGAAATGCCGACATCCGCTGCCATCATAGCTGGCGCATCGTTAATGCCGTCCCCGACAAAGGCGACCTTGTTCCCGCGGGCTTGGAATTCGGCTATTTTGGCAACCTTGTCTTCAGGCAGAAGCTCGCTGTAGAACTCGTCAAGCCCGAGGGATTCGGCAATGGCCTTGGCCCTTGTGTGGTGATCGCCTGTGAGAATCACCGTACGTTTAACTCCGAGTTCTTTGAGCCGTCCGATCACAGCCCGGGCCTCAGGCCTGATAGTGTCACGAAGTGCGATGACCCCAATGAGACGACCGTCCAGTGCCACAAAGAGCAGCGCCTTTCCTTCGCCTGCCAGCCTGCTCTTGATTTCAGGAACAGGACTGAAGTCGATCCCCTCGTCGTCTTTAAGGAAATGCTCATTACCTATAAGGAGCCTTTTTTCGTCAACATAAGTGGCCACGCCGTGAGCAACGATGAAGTCCACCTCGGAATGATCATAGAATGCCAGGGATTTCTCTTTTGCCGCCCGGACAACCGCGTCGGCTATGGGATGAGAGTAATGTTCCTCTGCCGAAGCAGCCAGGGCCAGGAGACCGTCGCTGTCCAGGTCTTTTGCCAGGGAAATGCAGTCGGTCACCTCAAACTGCCCGCTGGTGACGGTCCCTGTCTTGTCAAAAACTATAGTGTCTACTCCAGCCATTGCCTCAATGGCCTGACCGCCCTTTACGAGGACTCCCTCCTTTCCTGCCTGGTACATGGCAATCTTGATGCATACCGGTGTGGAGAGCTTAATGGCGCAGGAGTAATCCACCATAAATACAGCAGCAGCCCTTTCGAGATCCCTGGTAAGGACAGCCATCACGCCACCCAATGCGAATGTCAGGGGCACCAGGCGGTCAGCCAGTTTTTCAGACTCTCTCTGGGCAACAGATTTTGTCTTCAACGAGGACTCGATATAGCGGGAAATACGGGCTGTAGTGGTCTCTCTGCCAACGCTCACAGCTTTTATTTTGATCCTGCCTTCTTCGACCACTGTGCCGGACATTGCCGTGTCGCCGACCTCTTTCCTGACCGGCACAGGTTCCCCGGTCATGGAGGCCTGGTTGACTAGGGCCGTACCCTGCTCTATCCGGCCGTCTATCGGGATAAGGTCACCTGCCCCAACTGCCACCAACTGGCCAGGCAGGATCTCTGAAATGGGTATCTGCCTTTCCGTGCCTTCCTCCTCCACCCAGGCCATGCCAGTCTCAGGCCTCAGAAGGCTCCTGATCAGACGGTCTGAGTTGGTTTCAGTTGTGTGGTGGATATAGTCACCGGTCCTCAGCAAAAGGTGAACGGCATTGGCCGTAAAGTAATCCCTCCTGACAAGGGCAAGGGTAACAGCGGTTGCATCCAGGACCTCTACCTTGAGGCCTTTGGTGACAAGAGCCGTAGCGCCTTCCAGGATTACCGGAGAGACTGAAAGCCATGAAATGATAGCCTTCAGACGCATGGGCAGGATGGGAAGGGCCAGGAGAACAGCCAGAGACAGGATGATGCCGCTGACGTCGGCATCGATCCTGGTATCGATGTATCTCTGGTCCGATATGGTCTCTTTCGGAGGAACAGCCAAAGATGACAGAATCCGGTCGCGGGTGTCGGAATTTCCATGGTATTTTATGATGATGGAAGAGGCCTTGTGATTTATCCTCACATCCTCAACCCCTTCCATTGCCAGGATGTAGGCTTCAAAAAAAGGTCTATCTAAGGCAGGGTGTGAAAGAAATGGCCCTTTGAATCGGATCCTGCCCGGCAGCTCGTGTGCGATTTCCAAATCAGCATCGGCGAGCATCTCACCGACTTGACTTGCGCCGCCTGAACACTCTGGATTCATTGATTTTCCGACGTAATATGGGCCACGATCATTCAATAAAGAAAACTATTTGTATTTTATGTTATTGCAAAAGAATATTATTAAGGATTAAACTTGCTCCATAAAAAACAGGGAAAGGATCATTTGTCAAGCCCCTTTTTTGCTGAGCCTCTCCGGTTAAGGCTTTATTCATAAGGTGAGTTGACAAAACGGGGAGCTTGTTTTATAAGGTGCTCTCGGTATTCAAGTAGAGAATGAATTGCAATAGTAGTAACTATAATTGTCTATAATTATTTTTTAACTGAAAAATTTGGACCTTGTGCGGTTAAGAAACTATTTAAAATCAATCACGAAAATACGAAGGTACGAAAACACGGAACAAAAACCTAAGAGTCAAGTTGGCGCGTCCATCCACAGACTTCCCTTTCGTGTTTTTAATCTTTCGTGCTTTCGTGATAATTCCCTTTTTGGTTCCCTAACAATAAATCTAATATCTAACCGCACAGGTGGAAAAATTGTAGCTTCTCAATAAGTCCGGGCAAATCATATTTTGCGACTATCCAATGGATTCCGGCTTTTGCCGGAATGACAGGCGCTCACACACAATCGTCATTCCCGCCTGCCTGTGCGTCGCACGCAGACAGGCGAAGGCGGGAATCCAGTGACTGGTACCCAGACTTATTGAGAAGTTACGAAAAATTTTATTGAGATTATGTCCTTTTCAGGAACAGAATAATGAATAAAAGCGAACTTAATCAAAAGGGATTACAAGTCCGGCACAGCATCCCCGGTCGTATGCGTGTCAGGGTTGCAGACATCCGCTATAACGGCAACAGGGCTGCAGCCTTGGCGGACTGGGTCTCCAGGCAGGCAGACGTGGCCGGCGCCAAGGTAAGGCCTGTGACAGGGAGTGTCATACTTTTCTATGATCCGGATAAGGTATCTCCTTCAGGTCTTTTAAAGCTCCTTAACCAGTGGCTGAATGACGATCAGGTTATTGCGCCGGGCCAAGAGGGCCTGCGCCCTGTGACCTGCGGCCTGAAATGTCCGGATTGTCGTCCCTCCAAGCCTGAGAGATCACTGGTAGGCCGCCTCGTAGAGGTGATAGCCCTCACTGGTTTCATGGCTTATGTCCTGATTCGTGAGGTTATATTTAAATCCCCTTTGTCACAGGGTCCCTTCAGCCTCATCGCACTGGTATCGGCAGTCGGGGCGCTGCCGCTCCTCAAGCATGCCTGGGAGAATCTGTGCCAGGGCCGGTATATGAGCCTATTCCCCTTCCTGGCCGTTAGCTGCGTGGTGGCTATTTTTGTTGGAGAGGCAGTTGCAGCACTGGAAATCATCTGGATCCTGCGGATCGGTATGCTCCTTGAAGATTATGTGGGTGAACGATCCCGCAGGGCGATTCGCGATATTCTCCAGGTGGCGGCAAAAAATACCTTTATCGTAGTTGACGGAGTGGAGGTGGAAATGCCTGCGGACCAGGTCAAGGCCGGCAATACCGTAGTATGTCACACAGGTGAGAAAATCTCTGTGGACGGGGTGGTACTCGAAGGAGAGGCCCTGGTGGACGAGGCCCCTATCACCGGCCGGTCTGAGCCTGAGGTACGCCGGGCGGAGGACCGTGTCTTTGCCGGTACCATTGTCCAGCAAGGGGCAATCTTCATCCGGGCCGAAAAGGTGGGAGATGAGACCTATCTCTGTCGAATCCTGCATCTGGTGGAAGACTCCCTGGAGAACCGGGCACCTTCGGAGAAACGTGCAGACATACTGGCCTCGCGACTCATGCGCATTTCCGTTGCAGCGGTCCTGGGAACCTTGATCATCACCATGGATCCCCTGCGGGCCTTCACGGTGATGCTGGTCCTGGCCTGCCCATGTGCGACTGTACTGGCTGCTTCTACCGCAGTCTCAGCCGCCCTTGCCAATGCGGCCCGGAACCACACCCTCATCAAAGGAGGGCTTTACCTTGAGCATATAGGCGAGGCGAATTGTTTCTGTTTTGACAAGACCGGCACTCTTACCACCGAGGTTCCACGAGTGGTCGAGGTGATCCCACGGACTACGAGGCAGAGCCCGATAAGTGTCCTTGCCCTGGCTGCCACTGCAGAGGCTTATTACCAGCATCCCATGGCCCAGGCCCTGGTGGCTGCTGCTGCTGAACTGGGCATTAAGCCCAAACCCCATGTTATGTGCGAGTTTATTCTGGGCCGGGGAGTCCGGGCCCGGTTGGATGGAGACAAGATCCTGGTAGGGAACGACAAGTTCATGGACGAGGATGGGGTCAACATAAAATATTTCAAGGGCCATGCGGGTGACCTCATCGCCAGGGGAAACACCGTAGTTTATGTGGCAAAAAACGGAAAGGCCCAGGGGCTGATAGCAGTATCCAATACCATCAGAGCCGGTGCCGGAGATGTGATCAACTGGCTCCGTAAGGACGGAATCTCCAGCATGCACTTGGTCACCGGAGACACAGAGCCGGTAGCCAAGGCCATGGCCGAGGACTTTGAATTTGACGACTACCAGGCTGTCCTGCTTCCCAAGGAAAAGGCACACTATGTGGAACAGCTCGAAGCCCAGGGCAAACAGGTGGTCATGGTGGGTGACGGCGTAAACGACGCCCTGGCCCTGGCGAGTTCCAGCGTGGGTGTGGCCATGGGGGCCGGAGGGGCCGAAGTTGCCATTGAGGCAGCGGATATTGCCTTGGTGAATAGCGATCTTGAGTGCATTGTAAGGCTTCGGCAGCTCAGCCACGAGACTATTAAAACCATCGAGCAGAATCACTGGCTGGCTGTCTCCACCAACATAGGAGGTGTGATACTCGGGGCCGCAGGTATGCTCCCGCCAATTATGGCCGGGGCACTACACATAGTTCATTCATTTGGCATCCTGCTCAATTCCAGCCGGCTTATGGCTTGGGATGCACCGGGGCTGGGGCCGGACAAGAGTGAGGAAGGTTGAAGGCTGAAGGTGGAAGGTGGAAGGTGGAAGAAACACAAGTCCTGAAACTTGGGGTCATAAACAGAGTTTCAGGTAATATGAAGGATGAAAAAAAATAACGGCTCAAAGATACATGATGAATGATACGGCTTTGAAAAATAAAGTGATCCAGACGTTGTTAGACATTGTACCACACCTGGAGATTGCCCATCACATCCCCGGCAGGATCAGGCTCAGGATTTCATTTTCCGGCATCGAGTCTCTTCAGGGGGTGGACCTGGGGAACCATGTGAATCAGATCCCCGGCATCCTCAGTGTACGGGTCAACGCTTTGGCCCTGTCCGCAGTCGTTGAATACGATCCTGAGCGTCTGGACCCGGGATTGTGGGAGGCCTTAGCCGGGCTGAAAAATCGACCGGAACAGACAAAGGAAGTAGTGGACGGTCTTCTCTCTCTGTGGGGATAAGAACAGTTGTGAGTTGTGAAAAGAATCCTACCATAGTCGGCAATTCAAGGCCGACTAAATTGACTAAATTAAGGAAGTAATTATGACTTTAGATGATTTAAGGCCAGGAAGAGAATGTCTTGTCAAGAGACTTCACGCACATGACAAGTTGGGCCAGAGGCTCATGGATATGGGGGTTTACCCCGGACTCAAAATGAAGGTGATCCGTAACGCTCCCCTTGAGGATCCAATGGAACTGGAGCTGGATGGGTATTGTTTGAGTATTCGTCACGCAGAAGCCAAATTCGTTGAGGTTGAGGACCGTTGAAGAAGAAAAAGGCCCTGTTAGCTTTGGCAGGGCAGCCCAATTGCGGGAAATCCACGGTCTTCAACGCGCTCACAGGGGCCAGCCAGCACGTGGCCAACTATCCCGGAGTCACGGTCGAAAAGATGACCGGCTCTTACAGGTACGACGGGATGAAGGTGGAGGTTGTTGACCTCCCCGGGACATACAGCCTTACCTCATACTCCCCGGAGGAGCGGGTCTCACGCGACTTTCTCCTGCATGAAAAGCCCTCGGTGGTTGTCAATGTGGCAGACGCATCGAATCTGAAACGCCATCTCTATCTTACCTTTCAGTTGCTGGAAATGGGGGTCCCCCTGGTTGTGGACCTCAACATGATGGACGTGGCTGGGAGAAGGGGCATTAACATTGATACGCAGGAACTGAGCCGTCAACTCGGGGCCCCGGTGATTCTTACTGCAATCAAGAAAGGAAGGGGAAAAAAGGAACTCTTAAAGTCCATCAACTCGGTTGCCGGTTCGGAGCGGTCTCCAAAGCCCTTCCTCATAGACTATGGCCCCATGGAACCCTTTCTGACCGAAATCGAGAACGAGTTTTCGGGCAACGGAGTGCTTTCCAAGAATTATCCCGGTAGATGGCTTGCAATCAAGCTCATTGAGGGCGACAGCGAGGCGCTGAAGCTAATCCGGGAACTCCATTCGACACCGGGGAAAGTCCTTGAATTCATAGAAAACAAGAGACAGGAGTTTGAGTCAAAGCACAATGAGAAGCCGGAAAGACATATCGCATTCAGCCGGTACAAGGTAGCGGACACTATCAGCAGATCATGCGTCAAGCCCAAAGCCGCATTCACGCAACCCCTTTCCGACAGAGCCGACGCGATCATCTGCCACAAGTTCCTCGGGCCTCTGATCCTGGTAGGCGTTATCTATCTCCTTTACTATCTTTCCATTGTCCAGGGGTACAACATCACAAATTATACCTGGCCCCTGCTGGCAAAGCTCAGGAGTATTACAGAATCTTTTCTGCCCGCCCCGGGATTTATAGATGCGCCTCTTATCCGGTCCATGACCTTGTGGTTTGTGGACAGCATCAATGCCCTGTTAAACTATATCCCGATATTTTTCATATTGTTCGGCCTTATCGCCATTCTGGAAGACAGCGGTTACATGCCGAGGATGGCCTTTATCCTGGACAGGATTTTTAATAAATTCGGACTCCACGGCCAATCCACTCTTCCCATGGTCCTGGGCGGCATCTATGTGGGCGGGTGCGCTGTACCCGGCGTGATGTCCTGCAAGGGCATCCCGGACGAAAGGGCGAGGTTCGCCACTATCCTGACGATCCCCATGTTGAACTGCCTGGCCAAGGTCCCACTCTATGTCCTGATGATCAATATCTATTTTGCCGAACACAAGGGCCCGGCCATGTTCTTCATCTCAACCATAAGTCTCTTGATGGTCCTGCCCGTGGCAAAAATCCTGACCCTTACGGTCCTCAAGAACAAAGACACCTGCCCCTTTATCATGGAGATGCCCCCCTATCACATCCCCACGATTCGGGGTGTGCTCGGCCGTGCAGTAGAAAGGGTCTGGCTCTTTATCAGGAAAATTATCACCATCGTGGCGGCCATTGCCATCATCATATTCATACTGCTCCAGTTCCCAGGGCTGAGCGATGAAAGAAAGGCGTATTACGATACAGAAAAGGATCGCGCCATTGCAGGCTTTTACCGGAAGATAGAAGGTAATCCCTATGCAGACTATGTCCAGGGGGAAAACCTTATGGCATTAGTCCTTTACTGGGATAAATACAAGAACGCCAAGATGATGGCAAAGGGCAAGGAGGCGGCCTTGGCCGTCAATGAGAAATTCAAGGCGGAAAACTCTGTGTTCTTCAAGATCGTGCGGCCAAAGAAAGACAAGGAAGCAAAAAGCGTAAACAAGGCATTTAAAAAGGTCTTTAGTGCGAGAAAGAAGCTTCTGAGAGAGATAAAAAAGGAAAAGATCGATAACAGCTTCCTGGGGCGTGTTGGCCGCGCCATGGAGCCGTACACACAATACGCAGGGTTTAATTGGCGCGTCAATGTCTCTCTACTGGCATCGTTTGCCGCCAAGGAAAGCAGTGTGGCGACCCTGGGGGCCCTTTACGAGCAAAAGGAAGAAGGGGAAACCCTTGAGACAAGGATGGAGAAGGGCGAGAAGGGTTTTACGCCCCTTCATGCCCTGGCGCTCATGCTTTTCATAGTCCTCTATCCCCCTTGCGTGGCAACCAGCATTATGGTGAAGATCCAGACCGGGCAAATACGGTGGATGATCTTTTCCATGTTATTTCCAATAGTCCTGGGGACTGCCGTGGCGACTCTGATTTTTTCAGGGGGTACATTCCTTGAACTGAACGGGTTGCAGGCCATGATTGCCTTTTACTGCCTTGCGTTGGCAATAACTATTGGGACTGGATTTTTAAAGAACAAGTCGAAAACGACTTAAGAAAAGGAGGTGAATTTAGTGCGAAAAACATTTTTAGTAGCCGGCTTATCGGCCTTCAGCCTGTTCATTGCTTCCCTGGCCCTGGCCCATACCCCTCTTTGCTCGTGTTACGACAACGGGGATGGGACCATTACATGCGAGGGCGGCTTTTCTGACGGGTCGTCGGCCGCAGGCGTGACTATGAGGTTGATGGATGCATCCGGAAAGGTCCTTATGGAGGGTAAGATGAACGAGGATAGCGAGTTCACGTGCAAGAAACCTGACGGGCCCTACAAGATGCAGTTTGATGCCGGCCCTGGTCACCTGGTGGAGGTAAATGGTGATGATATCGTGGAGTGAAGCTCCGGCAATTCGGAGGCGAGGAGGATAGCCCCCTCCTCCCCCGGTGGAAAATCACCCCTGCTATGCAGGGATAACCTCAAGGATAGTTAATAACATAATTGACACAAAAAGACAGAAGAGAGGAGAATATATTGTGAAGAAGATACTTTTTGTTTCGCTTGGATTCATCGTATCATTGTTATTTAGCATACCTGCTTTTGCCCATTTCCAGATGATCTATACGCCTGAAATTGCACTGGAAAAGGGAGGAGAGATCGATCTCAAGCTGGTATTCACCCATCCCTTCGAGGCCGGGCATACCATGGATATGGGTACCCCTCTGGAGTTCTTCGTGGTCCACAAGGAAAAGAAAACAGACCTTTTGGATACTCTCAAGCCTATAACCTGGACGAGCCTGACAAACTCGGGCAAGGCCTTTGAAACCTCTTATAAACTGAGAGGCATGGGAGACTGGGTTTTCTGCCTTGTTCCTACGTACTACTATGATGAGGGAGAAGGCATCTATATGCAGCAGATCACGAAGATGGTTGTCAATACGGTGGGTGCACCTACAGATTGGGATGCAGAAATCGGGCTTCCCGCTGAAATCGTCCCTCTGGATAAACCCTATGCCCTTTGGACAGGAAATGTGTTCAGGGGTATTGTGAAGAGTGCAGGCAAACCCGTTCCCTTTGCCGAAGTGGAAGTCGAGTATATGAATCATATGCCTATGATGGATAAGAATGCGTTTGCCAAGGAGGCGAAGGCCGAAGCACCCCAGGATGCCTTTGTTACCTTGGGCATAAAGGCAGATGCCGCAGGGGAATTCGCCTTCGGTATTCCAAAAGCCGGTTGGTGGGGCTTTGCGGCTCTTGGTGTAGGTCCTGATACGCAACACGATGGCAAGGAGTTGTCGCAGGACGCTGTTATCTGGATCAAGGCAGTGGATATGAAATAACTTGATACCTCATCCTGTCACTCCTTAACGTAACCCTCTCCCCTCAAGGGGAGGGGGGTTATATCAATAAATGGAAAACGTCATTGAAGTAGAAAATCTGACTCATTGTTATGGGAAACGGGTCATTCATGAAAATCTGAGTTTCACTGTCCCGCGAGGGAGCATCTTTGGCCTCCTGGGCAAAAACGGGGTGGGTAAGACCACCCTTATCAAGATACTCATGGGATTTCTGCGCCCTGTTTCCGGCAGGTGCCGGGTCCTGGGGGAGGACTCCCACAACCTGTCACCGGCCGCCAGGAGCAAAATCGGCCTCCTTTTTGAAGGACATCTGGCCTATGAGTTCATGTCAATCGCCCAGATCGAAAAGTTCTACTCCGCCCACTATCCTTCCTGGAACCGGGACCTGTATTATGGGCTGGTTGACAGGCTTGACCTGCCCTATGATCACAAGATAAAGAATATGTCCTGCGGACAGCGTTCACAAGTTGTCCTTGGGCTGATATTCGCTCAGGAGCCTGAGCTCATGATCCTGGATGACTATTCCATGGGGCTGGACGCGGGGTATCGACGCCTTTTCCTCGAATACCTGAGCGAGTACGTGAATGACGGTACGAAAACCGTATTTGTCACTTCCCACATAGTCCAGGACCTGGAAAACCTGGTGAACGAGGTCATGTTCCTTGACCGGGGTGGAGAAGTCCTCCAGACCTCACTGGATGAATTCATGATTGGTTTTAAGCAGTTTCGTTTCAAGCGCAACGGTTCAGCAAACACCCTGCACAGGGATGACGTAATCAGGAACCTCGACATCTCAGGTGATAACGTCTCTGTGTACTCATTCCGGCCCATGACTGAGGTGGGCGCCCATCTTGCGGAAATGGGCATCGAGACCGCCGGCCTTGAGCAAGTCCCAATGACGCTTGAGGACGCATTCATTGGACTTACCGGGAAATACTAAACTACCATGCTTTCATCCATCCTGTACAAGGAGTGGCTAAAAGTCCGCCTCTTCTGGGGCGTTGCCCTTGTGTTGAATATTGGTGTCTTTGTCTATCTCTTTGTAGACCTCAGGCATCTCTTCACGATCGAACACGCCGAAATGATCTGGTATCAGGCCTTTAAGATCGGCACGCTCCACTATGCGTACATGAAATACCTTTTGGTTATCACCGGGGTGATTATCGGCGCTGCCCAATTTACGCCGGAGATGATCGGCCACCGTTTCAGGCTTTCCCTTCACCTGCCGGTGCGGCCCAATTCCATGGTACTCTGCTGCGTGCTCGCAGGTCTTCTTGGAGTGGCTGTAATCGGCATGCTCGATGCTTTCATGCTCTATACCATCATCGCCAGGTTCTTTCCCCGTGAAGGGGCGGAGAGTGCCCTGTTGACTGCGCTCCCGTGGCTTTTCTCCGGGCTGGTTGCATATCTCGGCACGGCCCTGACCGCCATGGAACCCCGGTTGTCCAGGAAGTTCGTCTATCTTGCAATAGCAGGCGGGTTTTTGTGGCTCTTCTATCAAGGCAATGACTATGAGACTTACAACTGGGCGCTATGGAAACCAGCGCTTATTTCCATGTTGTTCATTCCCTCTGTTATCCTGCCTGCCTACCGTTACCGCAACAGGAGTTCATGATGGTCCCAAGACTCGCCCGGTATGCGCTGATTGTACTGGCAATCGTGGTGATGAGCGTGTATATGCCCTTTCTCTATCACAAGGTATCCGAAAAGAAGGTGGGAAAGACACAGCTCTTTTTCAGCCCGGTGATAAAGAAATTTGTGTTCCGCGAGATGGTGGGTGAAGGTCACAACTTCGTAACACAGGACGAAAGCGGCAATGATTACGACCGGATGACCTTTGAGACCCTGATCCCCTTTGTCTACTACAAGAACATGGAACTATGGGGCAAGCTGCCCATGACTATCGACGGCCGGACTTTTGATAAGCAGACCATCAAGGAAAACAGGCAGGTCTTTGAGCTTAAACCCCGCATGATCGCTGACCGCAGCCCACGGATTCAGGTATTTCCGCTCCTCGAGTCAAAGCCCGGTGTGACAAGGCTGCGATTCCCGGAGGATGCCTTCCGCATGACCGACAGGATGGAATTCATCAATGTGGACACGAACACCGTTGACCAAGGGCTTACTGATAAGTTCACCAACGCCATGAAGCAAGCAGGGTTTGTCTTTCCGGCACGCCTTACGGCAGGCAGGGTATCGATCCTCAAGCCATTTGATGAGGGCTTCTTCGTGGTTGATGCAAATGGATGTACATATCACGTCAAGCGGGTCAGGGGAGAACCGGTTGTAGTGAAAACCCCGATACCCTCTGATCTTGGGATCAGAAACATCAAGATGATGGAGAACAAGAAAAAAGAGATATACGGGATGCTCCTTACTAACAAAGGCGACATCCATCTTATTACCTATGACGGCTACGGGCTCATCAAATTGCCGCTAATGGACTACAATCCGGACACCATGGACTTGAAGTTGCTCATCAATCCGCTTTACCGGACGGCCGTCTATTCTGATGATCACACCATCCATGCCGTTGCCATGGACAGCCGGTATCGGCCCATATCCCGGTATCAGCGGGTCATGTTCTCAGGCAGGACGACCATGGCCGATACGGTTTTCAAGGCTTTATTCCCCTTTTGGATTAAAACCACTGACAAGACAAGCGGTTACTCGCGATTTGATGTGATCTGGAACGGACGGCTCGCCCTGATCGGTATTGCCTTGTCGCTGTTTTTTGGCATCACCGTCATGTACGCACGCAAATTCTCCATAAGGAAGTATTGGCCCGATCTTGCAATCATAATGTTCACCGGCATCTACGGCCTGATTTCCGTCAGCATCATCGAGCCGGAGCGGTGAGTCTCCATCCGCCTTGCATCTTGTGGAATGGTTAAGATTAGGTTTCAGGAATATATAGCAAAAAAGGATGGAGAACAGCAAGTTGAAAGAACCAGGGCCTGAAAGATCCTCAGAAGACTTATCCTTGCAGAGCGTTTTACCACTGGCATTGGCCGGAGTAGGGGAAAGGATCAGGATTATTTCCCTGAGAGGAGGAAGGGGATTTAATGATAAGCTCGTGAGTATGGGGCTTAAGGTAGGTGATGAAATTAAGGTTATACATCGCCGGCCGGGAGGTGCTGTGCTCATAGCCAAGGACGGAATTCGTTACGCCCCGGGAGTAGTTATGGCGCAAAAGATCCTCGTTGCCGAAATTTAGTTATTTCGGCCGGGACGTAACCTTGTAAGCGCTAATTATTTTTGCACCGGATGGACTAATGAACATCGAACATCGAACGTCCAACGTCGAATGAAAAACGAACATCCAATACCGAACCTTCAACGGCCATTTCTGTTTCTTTTCAGCCGTTTTGATACAGAGGGAAGCAGTCTTTCTTCCAGGTCATAAGTCCGTTTCTTCATCTTTTTCCATTCAACATTCGATGTTGGACGTTCGATGTTCGATGTTCATCTTTCAAAACAATAGGGAGGTACCTGACAATACCCACAATTTTTCGA
>Ga0209121_10002622_pt1 | contig 18112 bp, 15 predicted proteins | sample Cruoilmetagenom3_FD_187292 | JGI IMG/M metagenome (GOLD analysis project Ga0209121, IMG submission 187292) | Oil polluted marine microbial communities from Coal Oil Point, Santa Barbara, California, USA - Sample 3 (SPAdes) (version 2) | ecosystem: Environmental > Aquatic > Marine > Oil seeps ... | reverse complement strand
CCGGACATTCTTGTACCTGATCCAGACCGCCGGTTGGTCGGGGTTGGCGAGATCCAAGTGGTTCATATGGATGGCCATGCACTCGCTTTTCTTGATGCCGGTGTTCAGAATCAGCATCAGCAACAGCTGGGGACGTGCGTCTGGAGCATTTTGCTCGGTGCCTTGACGCAGTTGCTGTGTGGCCTGCATCAGGGCTTCGATCTCGTCGGCACTGAGCGTGTCGGGGAGGGGGGCGGAGACCGCGCGATGGATCAGGGGAGCAGCTACATCCCGTGGCAGAAAGTCTTCTTCGGCTATCCAGCCGAAGAAGACTTTCAACGTGGTAATCCTGCGCTCCAAGGTTTTGGGGCTGCAGGGGACACCTCTTCCGGTCTCCATCCATTTGAGAAAGGCATTCAGCGTCGCCGTCCCGATCTCGTCGATGGTGGCTATCGGTCCCAGATAGTCACTGAGCAGTTGCAGATCCAGGCGGAAGGCCTGTTGCGTGTTCGTGGTAAAGCCGCGATCCTCCATATGCCTCTTAAAGGCACCGATGGCGTGATCCAGTGAGGCATCAGCGGGAAGTTTGACCTCCGGCGCGGGTTTGTCAGCTTCTCGGTTCCCCATAGGAAACAACGGCATCTGCGCTGTATTGGATTGTTTATCATCGGACATAGCGTCACCAACGGTTTGTCCAGCTCCTGGAAACGGGTACGGAGCCGATTAGAAAATAACAGCTGTAGATATTATAGTCGATCCATCCTGGAATGAAACTCCAATGTCGCTGTGAGCGGAAGATGCCTGAGGATTGCTCCTTTCTGTGCTATACTTGACGGGGCCTGAGGGAAGGGTGTTCCGTCAGGCGATGACAGGAGAAAGCGGAGGCGTATATGCCATTAGACGTACCAGCGATTCGGGCTCAGTTCCCTATCTTCAAGCGCCAAATCAACGGCAACCGGCTAGTTTTCCTTGACAGTGCAGCCAGTTCTCAGAAACCACAACCCGTGATCGATGCTATGGTGCAGCTCTGGTCGAGTAGCTATGCTAACGTCCATCGTGGTCTGTACTCGCTGGCCGAAGAGGCGACGGAAGCCTATGAAGGCGCGCGCGTGAAGATCGCGAACTTCATCAATGCGGCCGACCCTGCCGAGATCATCAACGTGCGCAATGCAACGGAAGGTATCAATCTCCTGGCCTACACCTGGGGCGAGCAGAACGTACAAGCCGGCGATCGGATTGTCATCACTGAGCTTGAGCATCACGCGAATCTAGTCCCCTGGCAGCAGTTGGCAAAACGAAAGGGCGCCGACCTGGCTTATATTCCGGTGACGGATGAGGGCCTCCTCGATATGGAGGTCCTGCCGCAGCTTCTGGAGGATGGACGAACCAAGGTTGTGGCATGTTCGGTCGTGTCGAATGTTTTGGGTACTGTGCTGCCGGTGACCAAGGTCGCCGAGATGGCGCATGCTGCCGGTGCGACTGTGGTGATGGATGCTGCGCAGGCAGTTCCCCACCTCTCGGTGGATGTGCAGACGCTGGGCGCGGATTTCCTGGTATTCTCGGGTCACAAGATGTGTGGTCCCGGCGTGGGCGTCCTCTGGGGGCGCCGGCGCCTGCTTGAGGCAATGCCGCCCTTCCTTTTCGGCGGTGATATGATCCTCACGGTCAAGCGCCAAGAATCGAAGTGGAATGAGCTGCCGCACAAGTTTGAGGCCGGCACACCGCCTATTGCCGAGGTGGTCGGTCTGGGCGCGGCGGTCGATTTTCTGACCGAGATCGGCATGGACGCCATCCACGAACACGAGCAGGAGATCGTGGCCTATGCGTTGGAGCGATTGTCCGAGGTGCCGGGGCTGAAAGTGCTGGGCCCCGGCCCTGCACTGCGCGGCGGTGTGATCTCTTTCTGGATGGATGACGCGCATCCGCACGATATCGCTGCGATTCTGAACGAGGATGGGGTCTGCATACGTGCTGGGCATCATTGCGCACAACCCCTGCACGATCGCTTCTGTATTCCGGCGAGTGCGCGGGCCAGCTTCTATATCTACAATGACAAGGACGATGTGGACGCACTGGTGGCGGCATTGCACAAAGTTGTGCGCTTGCTGGGGCGCCGGTAGGGCGAACGTCAAGGCCGCGGCCACGGCCACGGACACAGTTTTCATGCGACAGGAGAACTCTATGAGCCAGGATCTTTATCGTGAGCAACTTCTGGATCATTATCATAACCCTGATAACTACGGCGCGCTGGAGAATCCGGATGTCGATGTCGAAATGGACAATCCTACATGCGGCGACCAGATTCATTTGACAGCGCGACTGGACGTCGAGGGCAAGATCGCCGAAGTGATGTTTGAGGGACAGGGGTGTGTCGTCAGCATGGCGGCCTCATCAATGTTCACGGGAGAGGTGATCGGCAAGACGCCTGAGGAGATTGCATCCATGGGCTTGGCCGATATCCAGGAGATGATGGGGGGGGTGAAGCTGAGTATGGGCCGCGTCAAGTGTGCCTTGCTTTCACTCACTGCGATGAAGCAGGGGCTCCAGGACGCCGGCAAGATGTGAAAGTTTTTGATGCCGTGGCATATGAGCTACCGGAACGCCTGATCCGGATCTGTCCGTACCTCAATCTTAACGGGCACAGCTTCAGGGATGATATTCTCGACGTCGACTTCCCCGGGCACGGTCACACTGGGAGTGATCACATACTCACCCGACGTCAGCCCCGCCAGGTCCAGGCTCACTTCAACCTCTGAGATGTCCAGGCTTTCCATCACCGCCAAGGGCCCACTCAAGATGACGACGACGGAGTCGGGCCCCACGGTCGCCTGGAGCCCGCCGGTCAGGCCTTTGATGGTGGGCGTGAGCTCCAGCGTGAGCCCACTACGGATCACTTCCACCGTCAGCGTCACGGTGACCTCGGGGCCGGGTGGCTGAATCATTGAGAGCCCCTCCAGCATCTGGAGGCTAACTCGCGTGGTCAGGGTCTGCGTGATGCCCTCCAGGCTGATAGGCACCGTCTGCAGGTAGTTGACGGATTGGACCACCCCCGTTCTACCGAACACCTTCACGACGGGCGGGTCGAACTCCAGGTTGGCGATCCGGTATCCGGTGGCAGGCTGTCCGTCAAGCGGCCCAGCTGTGACCGGGATATCACGGATGAAGCCCAGCTGCTCGATAGGGATGTTGACCGTGATCAATTTCGGCACAACACTGACTTCCGAAACCGAGTTCTCATTCTCGTCCAGAAGCTTGGGTTCGAAATCACCCCTCAGGCTGTTCTGCCGCCCATCAACGGAGACTGACACCTCGGCCTTGACGACCTGGCGTACCAGAGAATCTGGTCCCTGGACGCGCAGTGTCTGCGGCGCGACCTCGACGGGATCGGATCGGAATCCCATCGCCGGCGTTCCCTGGACCCGGATCACGACCGGGATCTCCTTCTCGGTGACGTACTCCACAATCAGCTCAACCGTCTCGGGGTTCACGGTCTGGATGTCCGCCGGCTGTGCATGCACTTCGACTATGACTGGGATCTCCTGGGTACCGGTATCCACGTCGGTGAGATCGATGTAAGCATCGATATCGTCGATGCTGAGACCTTGCCAGACGGACTCCGGGGCCCTGATGTCGACCCTGACTTTCGGGTTGTCGGCACCGTAGGTCGTCATAGTTTCAGGGAGCCCGCGGAACTCAACGGGGATGGAAGCGCTGTAGGTGTCGATGCGCGTCGGGTCTTCCGCCTCTGTGGCGGCTGCCCAGAAGAAGAAGGCCAGCAGCAGAGACAGAATCATCAGGCTTAGATTTCGGCTTATCCAGCGACTCACAGTGCCGTCCTCAATCTAGATTTCCGGTAGTCCATCATTGTACGAGACGTCGGAGCCGCGCGAGTAGCCCGTTTCCCCGGCGTTGGCGGGGAATCAGGAAGGCGCGGAGAATGGATTCCAGCCGCTTTGTGTCGATGTTGCGGATAATGCGACCACTGTGGGTAAGTGAAATGGCGCCGCGCTCTTCCGAAACCACCACGGCCACAGCATCGGCGTCTTCGGTAATACCCAGGGCCGCGCGGTGGCGCAAGCCCAGCTCGCGATCCTCCAAAAAGGCGGAGGTCAGCGGCATCACGCAGGCTGCCGCCACCAAACGTCCCCCGCGGATGATGATGGCCCCGTCGTGGAGGATCGTATGATGATCGAAGATCGTCAGTAACAGCTCCGATGTCACCTCGGCATCGATCTGGACGCCGGTCTCGATGTATTCCTGCAGCCCTGTTTGACGCTCAAACACGATCAGTGCGCCTACGTTGCGCTCTGCCATATTTTCGGCAGCCTCAGCGACAGACTCGATGGTGGCGACCAAGCGTTCGGTCTCCTTTTGAGAGAGGATCAATACGCGCCCGCGCCCCAGTTGCTCCAACGCACGCCGAAGTTCAGGCTGGAAGATCACGGGAATGCCCACCAAGAGCGCCGGCAGCAGCTGTTCGACCAGCCACGAGAAGGCCCGCAGCTCGATAATCCGGGTCAAGGCCGCTAAAGAGATCAGGAGTACGGTGATCCCTCGTACGAGCGGAACAGCGCGCGTGCCTCGGATTGCATAGAAAAGCCAGAAGAACAGGAATGCAACCATCAGGATATCCAGGACATCGGTCCCGGATAATCGTTGGATCAACCAGTCTGGATTCCACATAGGTCAGGATTTGCGTGCTGGAGGTTCCCGTTGTGCCATTTCGCGGTAGAGATCGGCGTACGACTCTTCATTCGGAGGGTTCAGGGCCAGAATCGCCTCGATGGTCTTGATGGCACCTTCCGTATGCCCCGTCTCCAACTGTAGGTCTCCTAAGATATCCAGGTGCTGTAACGCCTGGTCTCGTTTGCCCAGATTGAGACAGAGTTGTGCGATCCTCGCCCTCAGTGGGATACTGTCAGGTTGGCTCTCGGTAAGGTCCTCCAGGATGGTCAGCGCTTTGGCCGTCTTGTTGTTCGTCAGATACCGCTTGATCAGTTTGTCCAATGCCCCAATACCAAGGCGGGAGCGTCCGGTGCGTGGATAGAGACGGAACAATGCCAGATGCGCACGTTCATCATCGGGCGATATGCGCAGGATCTCTTCATTGTCTTTGATAGCCGCGGTCCAATCCAGGCGCTGCACGTCCAGGTCCGCCATCCGGTGGAGAATGCGGATCTGCCACTCCTTTTCCGGGTTGCCACGCGGCGCCAACCGCAAGGCCTCGCTGTAGATCTCGCGAGCCCGGTCAGGCTGTGCCAGCTGGTAGTGGGCATCGGCAGTATAGAGGTATTGTTGCAGGGCGTCATCAATCCTGCCGTGTTGGACGAGCAGCTCCAGGACGCGGCGGTGAACAGCGATGTCCAGCGGCGAGATCTCCAGAATCAGCTCGTAGGTGGTCAGTGCCTGGGAAATCTGGCCCCGGATCTCGTAGGTCTTCGCGATGGTCTCAAACTTTTCGATCGCTTCATCGATTCTGCCGTTGTCGCGCAACACAACGCCGAGCAGGTGATGCAGGGGGAGATAGTAGGGCGTGGTGCTCATCGTATGGAAGATTTCCTCCAGCGCCGAGTAGAAACGGTTGCGGCGGCGATACTCCTGGGCCATAGCGATGGAACGGAGGATTTCCTCCGAATCGGGAACGCTGATCAGCTCAGCCAGGCTCAGAACTGTGCCCATCCGCGCCAGCTCATCCAGCCGCTTGCGTGCTGTGATCGCGCTATCCTCCCACCCTCGCTGCCCGAGGAAGTCCACGAGCATCCGGCTGACCTGCTGGGCCCGTTGTGGTTCCCCGGTGTTGACCAAGTTCTGCATAAGGCCTTCATAGACTCTGATGAGATCGTCCACGTGCTCACGCTCTATCGTGGCGACATCCACGACCTTGACGGCCTCCAGAAAATGCTTCAAGGCCTTCTGGAAGTCGCCCTTTGCCTGGTAGCATTCACCTAGAGAGAAGTGGCTGCCCAGCACATACTCGGCGTCGGTAAGTGAGGCTTCGAATTGCTCGACTGCCAGATCGAAACGCATCTGTTCTTTGTACAGTAACCCCAGGTTGAAATGGATCGACGGCATGGACACCCCAGCTTCCAGGAGCCGGGAATAGTCCTTGATGGCTGAGTCAACCTCGCCGCGTGTCTGAGCGTCAACCGCACGTCCAATCAGCAGATCAACCTGTACGGGAGAGCCCGACTGGAATGCAGAGCGGTCCTCGGCGAAGATCGACTCGGCGAGATTCGCCAACGCACGCTGGCGAGCGATCTCGACAGGTGTCCCGGCCTCATCCTCGATCTCTACTTCGGTCAAGTCAACGTCATAGACTGTCTCTTCCTCTGAGTCGATCGCAGGCGGCTGCGGGATACGGCGAGTGCTCTGGAGCATGATCACCATCTGCCCGATTCTCGGATCGTGCGGTATGCTTCTCTGCATCTCGCGACACAGCGCGATGGCTTGATCTCGCCGGTCGTGCTGGTACAGGTATGCCAACCAGAGCGTCGCCAGAACGGCTTGGTGAGTCCGGTCGTGCGCCTGGTAGATCTCCAGCAGCTCGGCCCAGGCAGCTGCGTCGTTGGGATAGAGGCGGACCGCCGCTTCCAGGGCAGTGGTCTGTTTGGCGGTCAGCTCTTGCTGAGCATAGCGTTTGGCGGCTTCACGGTAGACTTTCGCCGCACGTTGAGGGTGTCCCTTGCTTTCCAGTATCTCGGCTCTGCGTTCGTAGGGGCCAGGGTTTGCCGGCGTCAGTTCTGACAGGCGTTCATAGACTTCCAGGGCCTCGTCGAGGTTCTTGTTGTTGTACAAAGCCCAAGCAAAGCCAATCAGGGCAGAGTCGTTGTCCGGAAACTCGGCGAGGGCCTGCCGGTAGGAGCTCACGGCCTCTTCCCACTTCTCTGCCCAGACGAAGTCGTTGGCTTTCTGGGCTGCTTCCTCAAAACGCAAGCGGTTTCCTGCCATAGTCACCCTTTCGGCGGTCCAATTCTATTGAGACATCAAGGGCTGGGGCGCAGCCGGTCCTATACGGTATCCGTCACCCAGATCAGCACAGCCTTCTGTGCGTGCAGCCGATTCTCGGCCTGGTCAAACAGGACAGAGTGGGGCCCGTCGGCGACGGCATCTGTGATCTCCTCCCCCCGATGCGCGGGCAGGCAGTGCATTACAATGACGTCGTCTTTGGCGTGCACCAGCTGGTTGTCGTCAACACGGTAGGGCGGGAAGATTCCGCGCCGCTTTTGAGCTTCCTCCTCCTGTCCCATCGAGGTCCACGTATCGGTGTAGATCACATCCGCGTCGGTGGCGGCTTCAGTGGCATCGTGGGTAGCCGTTACCTTGGCCCCGGTCTGAGCCGCGATCCGCTCGCCGATGGCCCACACTGCAGGATGCAGTTCGTAGCCCTTGGGGGTCGCGATGGTGAAATCCATGCCCAGCAGTGCAGCGCCGAAGAGCAGGGATGTGGATACGTTGTTGCCATCGCCCAGGTAGGCGAGCTTCCGTCCCTTGAACCCGCCCTTGTGCTCCAGGATCGTCAGGAAGTCCGCCATCCCCTGGCAGGGATGCGCATAGTCCGACAGACCGTTGATGACGGGGACTGTGGCGTATTTGGCCAGCTCGACGATATCGTAATGGCTGAAGACCCTGGCCATCACGATGTTGACATAGCGGGAGACTACGCGTGCAACGTCGGCTGTGCTCTCGCGTTTGCCGAGCTGAATCTCAGCGGGGGAAAGGTAAAGGCCATTTCCGCCGAGCTGCAGCATCGCTACATCGAAGGAGACTCGGGTGCGCAGGCTGGGCTTCTGGAAGATCATACCCAGGACTTTGTTCTTGAGATAGGGCTTGCCTTCGCCGGCCCGCCACTCCTGCTTGATCTGAACTGCGAGATCCAGAATGGCGCGCATTGTCTCCGGATTGAGGTCAGCCAACGTGAGGAAGTGTTTCATCTGCGATACCTCCTAATGGGGTCGTTCTGAATCCGCTGGGGCTGTGCTCAAGTGAGGCCTAACGTCATCCTGCCTCGCTTGCCCTGGCGAGAGTGTCCGTCACCGCGCGGGTCCTGTTGCAGACCCGTTCGCAGGTAGTATACCACGAAGGGATGATCGAGGAAAAAGCCTGAGAATGCGATTGTGACATCTGTCGCAGCACCGGGCATCGCTCCACGGTTGTGCCCAACCCCTGCAAATGTTATACTGAATTATCGTAGTCGCATGCGTGAAGAGCAAGGAGGTCCTATGACTGAAGCAAAGCTCACCTGGATTGAGGACGAGTTGACGTCCTTGAAGGAAAGCGGGTTGTTCATCAACCTTCGGGTCATCGATTCGGCGCCCGGGGCGTGGATGCAGGTAGATGGTAAGCGGGTGTTGAATCTCTGCACCAACAACTATCTGGGCCTGGCAAATGATGAGCGTTTAGTGCGTGCTGCCAAGCAGGCGGTCGATGACTTCGGTGTCGGCCCCACGGCTGTGCGCACCATCGCCGGGACCCTTGCGCTTCACGTTGAGCTGGAGAAGGCCATCGCGGTTTTTAAGGGTGTGGAGGATGCGCTCTATGTGCAGAGCGGGTTCGTCGCCAACCAGGCCGCACTGGTCCCGCTGGTCGGCCGTGAGGATGTGATTTTCTCCGATCGCCTGAACCATGCCAGCATTATCGATGGCGCACGGCTCAGCCGCGCGAAGATTGTGGTCTATGAGCATACCGACGCCGTTGATCTTGAAGCGAAGGTGAAGAAACATCTGCCGCAGTACCGGCGCGGTTTGGTGGTGACGGATGGTGTCTTCTCCATGGACGGTGATATCGCCCCCCTGGATAAGATCTACGCTGTGGCCGAGACTTATGGGCTGATGACTATGGTCGATGACGCTCACGGTGAGGGTGTCCTTGGCAAGGGCGGACGCGGTATCGTGGATCACTTTGGGCTTCACGGGAAGTTCGATGTCGAGATCGGCACGTTCTCCAAGGCATTTGGCGTCGTTGGCGGCGCGGTCGCCGGCAAGAAGGTCATCGTCGACTATCTGCGGCAGAAGGCGCGCCCGTTCTTGTTCTCCAACGCTGTCACTGCCGCGGATACGGCCGGCTGCCTGGCGGCAGTCAAGGTGCTCTCAGAATCCACCGACTTGGTGGACCGTCTGTGGAAGAATACGGACACCTTCAAGTCGGCGATGGTGTCACTGGGCTTTGATGTCGGCAAGAGCGTTACGCCGATCGTGCCGGTGATGTTGGGTGACGTCAAGTTGGCCAAGAACTTCAGCCGACGGCTGTTTGATGAGGGTGTCTTCGCAATGGCCTTGGGTTTCCCCACGGTCCCCCAAGGCCTTGCTCGGATACGCGTGATGGTCTCTGCGGCGCTCTCCCAGGGCGATCTGGATTACGGTCTCGAGAAGTTCGAGAAGATTGGCAGAGAGTTGGGTGTTATCTAATGGCCTGATCGATCGCGCGCTGCACTGCGTCATAGTCCGCCGCTAGTTCTACCGGCGGATTTTTGTGTCGAGACACTACGTCGGCGAGTATGCCTTCGTGATAGCCAACCTTGAAGTCGGTGAACTTGAGCCCGTGCGCTGTGGAGATGACAACGACACTGTCATCACGCTTGATCTCGCCGCGCTCCACCATCTTGAAGAGCACGCCCAGTGCCACCCCAGTGTGGGGGCAAGAGTACATGCCGGTGCGATCGGCGCGGGCTGCCGCGTTGGCCAGCTCGTCCTCGGTGACCTGTTCCACGATGCCGTCAAACGCCGCCAGTATCTTAACCGCGCGTTCGTAGCTTACCGGATTCCCGATCTGGATGGCGCTGGCCAGCGTCTTCTTGGCCTTCACTGGTCTGAATTCTTTGAAGCCGGTCTGGTAGCTCTGGTAGAGCGGGTTGGCGTTGGCTGCCTGGGCACACGCGATCCGAGGCAGCTTGCGGATCATCCCGAGTTCCTTCATCAACAGGAAACCCTTGCCCAGTGCGCTGACGTTGCCGAGGTTCCCCACGGGCATGACGATCCAGTCCGGCACCTGCCAATCGAACTGCTGCACGATTTCGAAGGCTACGGTCTTCTGGCCCTCCATACGGAGTGCGTTCATTGAGTTCGCCAGGTAGATAGTAGGATCCTGGGTGATCTGCTTGATGATGTCCATACAACCGTCGAAATCCGTGTCCAGGGCCAGCACGAGCGCGTTGTTGGCGATCGGCTGGATGAGCTGAGCGGTGGAAACTTTGCCTTTTGGCAGCAGGACCACGGCCGGGATCCCGGCTGCGGCCGCGTAAGCGGCCAGGGCGGCTGAGGTATCGCCGGTCGAGGCGCATGCGACGGCGCGGATCTGCTTTCCGTCGGCCATCATCTGCCGCACGACCGAGACCAACACCGTCATACCCAGATCCTTGAACGATCCCGTGTGGCTGTTGCCACAGAGCTTTATCCAGAGGTTGGAAACGCCGATCTCTGTGCCCAACCGCTCGGCCCAGAAGCAGTTCGTGTGGCCCTCATAGACGGATACTATGTTCTCGTTATCGATCTCGGGACAGACAAACTCCTTCTTGCCCCAGACGCCGCTGCCGTACGGCCATTCCGTCGTCCGAGTGCGGCGCTCGAAGAGCTGCATCCAGGCAGCAGCACTGCGATCCTTCAGGGCCTCAACGTCGTGCTCGACGTCCAGCAGCCCGCCGCAATCCTCGCAGCGGTAGACGACGTCGAAGATCGAATACCGCCGGCCGCAGCCGCGAACACACTCCAGCCAACTGCTGTAACCCATACTCTCTCCCTTCTCGTGGGACTCGATCAGTCGCCGGCTGAGATCTAGCCGACGTATATGTCCTCTGCTGTCGAGACTGCATATTGATGCCGGGTCTATTCCTCCATAGACTTAGCTCTCTTCCGGATATGGCTGAGTTCCAAAGTCAGAGCCCGCAGGCCGGCTCTATGGGCTACCAGGGCCCAGACTGACAGGCCGGTCTCCAGAAGCATCCGCGGAGTGTCGGTCAGGGAAGCCCAGAGTGTGGCTTTGAAGCCTTCGGATACCGGGAACTCGTAGATGACCAGCGGATAGAGCCACGGGACGACGTTATTGATGTCGCAGACCAGGTGCGACAGATAGCCCAAGGCCCAGCTTGTTGCCGCGCGTTTGCCCCACAGAACCAGCACTACACCGGATGTGATGAGAGCTGCCAACAGCGTGTGCCCCCACATCCGTCCGCTGTCAGTCAGGCCGAGTGCATAGTGTGTTGTCTTGTCGACTATATCCGGGAAGACGGCTGCCGCCATCACCGGGACGAATGCCGCTTTGACATAGCGGTGTTCCAGGGCGGATACGGCCAGGTGTCCAAATAGCATACGATCGTTCTTGAGTGAGTCTGCTAGCTGCGTTCTGTCGCCAGAGCGAGCAGTCCCAGCGCCAGGAGGGTAAACTCCAGAATGATGTCGGTCTGGTTCTCCGCGAAATGGTGGAAGATCTCGACAAAGCTGAGTGATTGCTCGAAGGTATACGTCTTGAATGGATACCACCAGGGCACCGGTCCTTCGCTGTCGGCCAAAAGATGTCCCAGATAGCCAAGAAGCCAATCGCGGGCTGCGCGTCGTCCTACGAGCACTCCGACCAGCATCGTCGATACCACAATGCCGAGCACCGTATGTCCCCACATTCGCCCGCTGCGGGTCACCTGGAGCACCTGGCACAGCGTCTTGTCGAGCGTGTCGGGAAAGAGCCCGCCGGCCATAACGGGCACCAGTTCGGCATCCAGAAAGCGGTGCTGCAGCAAAGCCATACCAACGTGGCCGATGAGCATCTAGTCCGTGTCCCCGCCGGCGCCCAATGCGTGCGTCTGCGTTCGGTGGATCGCTTGGTATCCTTGCTTGACGAGCGGTTCGGTAGGAATGGATGCTTCGTCGGGCTTATCAGAGAGACCGAAGAGCAGTGCCCCCTGGGCACGCCACGCGAGTGCGCGTTCGCGTACTTCTTGGGTGATCACAATCTCCTGATCCAGCCGCGCCACGATATCCGCATCGCCCGCCGGTTTGCCCATCCGGCTGACCGTCGTCCGGTACTCATTGTAGCGGAAGGCTTTGAAGGGCGTGGCTTCGCCTGCGCGGACGCGGCTGTGGATGTCCGCGTGGAGCCGGCCCAGGCTGTCCGGCAGTTCCCGAGCTCTTGCCTCCACCAAATCCAGGAACTCCGTGAAGTAGCTCAGCTTCCCGCTCCGGATATTACCGACCAAATCGTCAAGCGTGTACAGATCGCTGCCCAAGATCAGGCAGAGATAGGCGAGATAGTCCTGGTTGTCGGCGGTGAAGGGATGGAACTCGGTTTCATTGAGCAGGTTGTAGCTGCTCTCGAACCCCGTTGTATCAAAAGCGACCCCCAGCAATTCCTGGACTGTCTGCCGGACGGCCTCAAGGCGTGCTGCATTGATCACATGGTCGTTGCGGCCTCGTGCGCCCAAGGTGGTCTTGTCCAGGTCGAGGATGATGGCTGTGTGAGCGTCGAAGGTGACGCCTTGTTCCCGGCAGTATGGCTCGAAGTCCTCCAGCATTAGCCAACGGTTGGCCAGGTAGAGCGTGTGCCCACCCTCCCGCGCCACCTCAACCTTGGGCGGTTGGCCCTGTCTTTCCGAGCCGATAAAGGCGATCCCTGGCCAGCCGCCCGCCCGGCATAGGTTGGTGAACGCCGTGCCGTCATTCAGGCGTGTATCTCCCACGTAGATCAGCCACTGGATGGCCGCGGTGCCCCCATCCAGGGAGCGAGCGTGGCGCAGGAGGGTGGCCATCACCCGGGCGTAGTCGGGCTCGCTTTTGCGCGGTATGGGTGTCGCGTTGATACCCAGGCGGGCGGCGATGTCGGCAAAGGCCGGCAGCCGCTCATCCATAGGCTGTAGGTTGCGATAGACGATGTTGTCGCCAAGGAAGGTTGAGATCGAGGATAGGCCGTAGTTTTTCATGGCTTGTCCTTGTTCCTATACGTAACCTTTGGCGACGAGCAGTTCGGCGTTCAAGATGGCGCCGCTGGCCGCGCCCCTGAGCGTGTTATGCACTACCGTGGTCATCCGCAGGTCCAGGATCGGGCACGTGCGGATGCGTCCGACACTCACGGCCATGCCACCGGCTGCGTCGCGATCACGGCGCGGCTGTGGACGGTCAGGCTCGGTCCTCACGAAGATCAGGCGGTCCGGCGAGCTCGGCAGGTCGCCGCAGACCGGCTTGTAGGCGCGCAGGACCTCTATGGCCTCCTCCGGTGTGGGAGAGCGATCGAATCCCACCGACAGGCTCACCGTGTGCCCGTCCAAGACCGGCACGCGGTTGGCGTGACCACTCACCAAGAGGTCCGGCATCACGATGCCCTCGCTGCTGAAGGTGCCGAGCAGCTTCTGCAGCTCTTGCTGGAATTTCTCCTCTTCCCCCGGAATGTAGGGCACAACGTTGCCCAGGATGTCGAGTGCCGACACACCCGGATAGCCGGCTCCTGAAGTGGCCTGCATAGAGGTCATAAACACTTTGCGCAGACCGAAGGCCGTGTGGAGGGGTTTGAGCGCCATAGCGGGGCCAGTGATGGTGCAGTTGGGACTGGTCACGATCAGACCCGACCATCCGCGCTGTGCCCTCTGGTGGTCGACAAGGGCCACGTGATCTCCGTTGATCTCCGGAACCAGGAGCGGCACGTCTGTGACATTGCGGTAGGCGGAGGCGTTCGAGCACATCAGGTAGCCGGCTCTGGCGAAATCGGGTTCCATCTCCTGAGCAATACCTGAGGGCAGGGCCGAGAAGAGGATGCGTGCAGGCAGGTTGGGTTCCAGCGGCTGTACGGTCTGATCGGCAAGGGCTGCGGGCGGGTCGCCGGGGATCACCCACTGACAGGCATCGACATAGCGCTGTCCCGCACTGCGTTCAGAGGCAGCGAGTGCGGTGATCTCGAACCAAGGATGGTCGGCCAGTAATTGTACGAAACGCTGCCCGACAGCGCCTGTGGCCCCCAGAATACCGACAGAGATCTTCTCACGCTGCGACATGGTTGATCACCTCGCTATGGATCTGCTGAACGGCCTGTTTAGCCTGTGCGCTGTTGACGACCAGAGAGATGCTGCATTCGGAGGACCCCTGCGCGATGGCGATGATGTTGATCTCCTGAGCCGACAGCGCGGTGAACAGCCGTGCCGCAACACCCGGTGTGCCGCGCACGCCGGCGCCCACAGCCGATATGATGACGACGTCGTCGACCGACCGAACACGCTCGATGTCTCTGCGGCTTAATTCCAGGGCAAGTTCCTTTTCCAGGGCCGCGATGACTGAGAGAACGTCGTCTGAAGGGATGACAAAGCAGATGGACTGCTCAGATGACGCCTGGGAGATCATGAGAACGCTGGCGCCTTGGCTGGCGACCGCCGAGAATGTGCGGGCGGCGATGCCCGGCACACCCATCATACCGCGTCCTTCCACAGTGACCATACTCAATCCCGGGATCGCTGTCACGGCCTTGACCGTGCCCGGCGTGCTCTTGGGCTCTGCGACAATGTGCGTGCCGGGGCACGTGGGATTGAAGGTGTTCTTGACCCATAGCGGGATCCCGCTTTCGACCACCGGACGAATCGTCTTGGGATGCAGGACCTTGGCACCGAAGTAGGCAAGCTCGCCGACTTCACTGTACGACAACACATGAATGACGTGGGCATCGGGGACGATGCGCGGATCTGCGGTGAGCACGCCGTCGACATCGGTCCACGTCCACACTTCATCGGCGTTCAAAGCGGCTCCGAGGATGGAGGCGCTATAGTCGCTGCCGCCACGGCCCAGTGTCGTGGTGATGCCATCCACGGTCGCTCCCATAAATCCGGTGACCACCGGTATGATTCCCTCGTCCAACAGGGGTACCAGATTCCGCTGTACCTGTTCTGCCGTGGCCTGCATCTGGGGCACAGCGTTTTGGTAGCAGTCGTCGGTGACGATCAGCTCTGTCGCATCGACGGCTTGGGCCAACTGGCCTTGCTCGTTCAGCCCTGCTGCGACCACACGTGCGCTCACCCGCTCGCCCATAGAGCTGATGGTGTCCATGGCGCGGGAAGTGACTTCACCCAGGACATGGACGCTGTGACAGAAGGCGGCGTATTCATCAAGGTAGGCGTCGATAGTCTTCAGCAGCGACGTCCTGTTGTCGGGGTTGGGGATCAGTTCGGCCACCGCCAAAGTGTGGCGCACTCTGAGATCTGAGACGGTCTCTCGGTAAGTCTCCTCGTCACCCTGTGCCGCAGTTAAGGCCCCATTGATCAGCATGTCAGTGACGCCGCGCATAGCAGATACGACGACGATCGTGCGGTCCCAGCGTTTGGATTCCTGCCTGACGAGGTTCGCTGCCAGGCCGATTGCCTCCGCGTTGCCGACAGAAGTTCCCCCGAACTTCATAACTATGGTCTTCATACTCCCCACTCCTCCTTGGCCGACTTAACGCGTTATTATACCTGGTTCGAAGCTTTACAGAAGGCAGAGCGCTGCTATAATGAGAGTGTACGTTACCATTCTTAGTTTTTAGCAGAGAGCCAGGGGAGCCCGAGGGCGGGCTGAGAGGGTGTTTTCGAACACCGACCCTAGAACCTGATCTGGATTATGCCAGCGGAGGGAGCGTGCACATTGACCTGAATCCCCGAGAAGCCGCCGTTGGCTGTCGGGGATTTTTCTTGTTGCCCACTCACCTGTCTGGGCTGCTGACTACACAGAAGCACCGCTTCACTTCGCTGATGCGGTCCACATGGTCTGCTGGAAAGGATCGGATATGCGTGTTGTGGTTTTTGCCAATGGCCTGATGGATGACCCTGCTGCGGATGTTCGGGCATGGACACGTCCCGTTGATCACTTCGTGGCCGCAGATGGTGGTGCCCGTCACGCCATGGCTGCCGGGATCCGCCTGCATCACGTCATTGGCGATATGGATTCGCTAGATCAAGGCCTCCGACGTCGGCTTGAGGAGATGGGAGCCGAGTTTCACGTAGCGCCCGTCGCTAAGGATGAGACCGACCTGGAATTGGCCCTGCTGTGGGCCGCTGCTCAACCGCACGTCCACGAGATTGTGGTCTTGGGCGCGTTTGGTGGACGACCCGATCAGGCTCTGGCCAATCTGCTCCTGCTGGCCATGCCGGAGCTGGCCTCGCGCCACGTCCTGATGATTGACGGGCGTTGGTCGGTCAGGATGATTCGAGGGGGTGAGCGGGTGACATTCCGGGGCGCTCCTGGTGATTGTCTCTCACTGATCCCGCTCGGTGGCCCTGCCCGCGGTGTCACGACGGAGCATCTAGCTTTTGCACTCGCTGCGGAGACGTTGGCCTTCGGGCCGGCCCGCGGTGTCAGCAATCGGTTTGAGGCGGAGACTGCGACGGTGACGGTGCAGGAGGGGCTGCTTTGGTGCTTTCACGAGCGACCACAGGAGAGCGGGGAGGCGTGAGTGTCTGTCTTGACAATAAGTACCTCGTACCGTTGAGAAGGTGGTTGAGCTAACAACTTGTCCCTGTTGAGGGGAGCTCAACCCACACAGGGCATGTTCATTCGTGTGTGGTGTGCGCGCACACGTGCACATACGAGCATGATGTCTATTCCGAGGGCAGCTCAATGACATCACTAAGGAGGTTGGCGATGAAGCGCTGGTTGGTTTTGCTGATTCCCATAATGTTGGTTCTGGCTGGATGTGGCGCCGGCACATCCGAGCAGCTGCCGGCGGCCCCGTCGGAACCCACGTCAGAAGGTCCACGTGAGCTGCGGGTGATGGCCTACAGCAGCTTCGATATCAGTGAGGTGGTGATCGCGGCGTTTGAGGCAGACAATGATGCGAAGGTACTGTTCTTGGATGCGGGCGATACCGGTCAGATGGTAAGCCAGGCGATTCTGAGCAGAGAGAACCCTCAGGCCGATGTTCTGTACGGGGTGGACAATACTTTTCTGAGCCGGGCTCTGGAGGGTGATATCTTCGAGGTCTATGTTGCAGAAAACCTCGCCTCAGTGCCGGATGCGTATCAGCTCGATCCGGGGCACCGTGTGACGCCTATTGACTACGGCGATGTCTGTCTCAACTACAGACGGGCCTACTTCGTCGACAGCGGGCTGGCTGTACCTGAGACGCTGGAGGATCTGACAAAAACCGAGTATCAGGGTCTGTTGGTGGTCGAGAACCCCGCGTCGTCCTCGCCCGGCCTGGCGTTCCTCCTGGCGACCATCGGCACGTTTGGGGAGGATGGGTACCTTGATTACTGGCGCGCGCTGCGCGCCAATGACGTTTTGGTTGTGGATAGCTGGGATACGGCGTACTACGGCGAATTCACCGGTGGTAGCCGGCCGATCGTCGTCAGCTATGCCACCAGTCCCGCCGCCGAGGTCTACTACAGCGAGACACCGCCGGTCCCCGGGGTGGACGACGAGCCGCCGACGGGTGCCGTGGTGGCTCCGGGAACGTGTTTCCGCCAGATCGAGTTTGTGGGCATTCTCAAGAATGGTAGGAACCGCGACCTTGCCGAGGCCTTCGTGGAGTACGTGTTGAGCGAGCCATTCCAGAGTGATATCCCCCTGCATATGTGGGTCTTCCCCGCCAACGAGGACGCGGCGCTCCCCGATGTCTTTGCGCAATATGCTGTGACAGCGGATGCGCCGGCCATTGTCTCTGCCGATGCGATCGAGCAGAATCGCGAGACGTGGATTGAGGTCTGGACCGATGCGGTTCTAAGGTGACGTGCCGTTGAAGCTTCGTTTCAGGAATCAAGAAGACAAGCAGCGATCCGACGGGGCCCGTGGTCGGTGGGTTGCGACCTGCGCGCTGCTTGTCGTTCCCCTTGTCTTCCTGCTGGTCTTCTACTTCTATCCATTGGTGGGGATCGCCAGAGCCAGCCTGCTGGAGCTCGACCGCCTGGACCTGGCGCCCCTGATGGCGCGCTTGATCTCACCCGGCATCTCGCGGGTCATCGGGTTCACGTTTTGGCAGGCGATTCTATCCACGGTGCTGACCCTGGTGCTGGGGCTCCCGGGTGCCTATGTCTTCGCACGCTACCGCTTTCCCGGCAAACAGGTGATCCAGGCGCTGGTCACCGTGCCATTTGTGCTCCCCGCAGTGGTTGTGGCGGCTGCTTTCAACACGGTACTTGGCCCGACATCGGGACTGAGCCGTTGGCTTGGGGTGGATCTTCGCTATACGCTGGCTGCGATTC
>Ga0209121_10002621_pt1 | contig 18115 bp, 14 predicted proteins | sample Cruoilmetagenom3_FD_187292 | JGI IMG/M metagenome (GOLD analysis project Ga0209121, IMG submission 187292) | Oil polluted marine microbial communities from Coal Oil Point, Santa Barbara, California, USA - Sample 3 (SPAdes) (version 2) | ecosystem: Environmental > Aquatic > Marine > Oil seeps ... | reverse complement strand
GAAATAAAGCCCTATTCAAACGCCAATCCATGAAGCGATTTGGAAAGTTCCAAGCTATATAAAACGTGATTACTACTTTCTCTTCGGGTTTTAATACCTTTTTCGATGCAAGACTTCCTGTATATGTCTTTCCGATTTTACTCATATCGTTCTCGCTTGGTTCCATTACAACTCCTTTTTGCGAAAATTGAGTCCAAAAATCTTCCAAATTTTCCCACTGAGTTGACATCATAGCATCAGGTTGATCAATAGTTAGAGATATGTCACCGTATCGCTTATCGGTTTTAAGAAGTAATTTTGATTTCATTTGAATAGCATTCCAATTACCCACATTTTTGTGAAGGTTCAAATTGCCTCCAAATAGAGGGTTAGAATTGCCCCTTAATGTTTTTAGTCCATCCCAGCCTATAAAATTTAATAAATTTCCCAAAAGAATTACTTCAATATTCTCTTTAGAAATGTTCTTAACTTGAAATTGAAAAATTATTACAGGTAATCCAGAATTTTTTGGATCTAAAGGTATAAACGGATTAAAAGCTGTCAATTTAATCTCAATTGGGAGCAGAGCATCCTTAAATTGTATAAATGAAATGGGATATTCGCCGTCAAATTGAATGTTCTCAACTTGAGGTAAGGCATTAAACAATTTTTTCATTTCTTTACTTATTATATGGTCACCAATAGATTTAGCCGGAATAAAGTTAGGTTCTTCATGAGGTTTGGAACTAATCAATGAGCGCGTAACTATTTTTCCATCTGAAACGTTTAATTGGCGCATTCTTATAGCAAAAAAGCAATTTGGTACATATGAGCGATGATCTATTTTATTGTTAATTTGCCATTGCTTTAAAAGCCCATCTCCACCAATAGCAATTGTGCCCGTACCTATTCCCCCCAGCGGCATGGCCGAGCATCTTAGTTTTTCATTTTTTAGGGTGAGGATCCCTTTAGGTATCATAATGCTTTTATCATCCTAATTTTAATTTTATTTAACTTAATTCCTATATTAAAGTTTATACTTTTTAAGCGAGTATTAAGTTAGTCAGATTTTATAATCTTTGATTAATAATTATTTTAAAATTTATATCAAAACAAATTAAATTATATATTATCTTTAATATATAATAGAAATTCTATTCATTTTTGTTGGTAAATAATGGTTAAAGTATTAATTATTGGTCATGGAGCAAGAGAACACGTAATAGGAGAGACATTAGTAAGAGATGGAGCATCTCTATATGCGTTCATGAGTTCTAAAAATGCGGGATTAGAAGACCTAAGCCAAGGAAAAATAAAAATTCACTCTGAAACAGACTTTAAGGAAATTATAGAATTTTCTAAAGAAAATAATATAAATTTTGCTGTTATTGGTCCAGAGGCACCATTGGTTGTTGGAATCGTCGATGCTTTAGAAAAGAGCGGAATTCCTTGTATCGGTCCTAGAATTGAAGCCGCTCAATTAGAAGGCTCGAAAATATTTACGCGTAATCTTTTGGAAAAATACAAGATCACATCGAACATCAGAAGTAAAAGTTTCAGTTCAATGGAAAATGTAGAAGGTTTCATCAAAGATTTAGGCGAAGCAAACATCGTTGTTAAACCAGATGGTCTAACTGGAGGTAAAGGTGTAAAAGTTTATGGCGACCATCTTTTTTCGAAACAAGATATTTTAGATTATTGTCAAGCGTTAGGTAAACAAAAATCGCCATTTCTAATTGAGGAAAAAATCTCAGGAGAAGAATTCACCTTACAGACATTTGTAGATGGCAAGAATGTCGTTGGTACTCCCTTAGTTCAAGATCATAAGAGAGCTTACGAAGACGATACTGGTCCGAATACGGGAGGTATGGGGAGTTACTCTATGGAGAACCATCTAATGCCATTTATAACTCAAAATGATGTGGACGAGGCTCTCGAGTGTATGAAGAAAGTTGTTGCCGCGGTTAAGGCAGAGACGGGCGTGGAATACAAAGGATTTTTATACGGTGGGTACATGAAAACGGTAAATGGTATTAAACTAATTGAGTTTAATTCTAGGTTAGGAGATCCTGAAGCAATGAACGTGTTGCCTATATTAAAGACTAATTTCATTGATGTTTGTATGGGAATAATAAATGGCAACTTAAAATTCAACGTTGAATTTGAGAATAAGGCCACTGTATGTAAATATTTAGCTCCCGAAGGATATCCCGGCTCTCCCAAGAAAGATGAATTAGTAAAAATCGATAAAAATAAGTTAAAACAGATTGGTGCGAGATATTATTACGCTTCCGTTTACCGTAAAGGTAATGAAATTTATACTACAACCTCAAGAGCTATAGGGGTTGTTGGGATTGAGAACGATTTAGAAAGCGCAGAAAAGATTGCTGAACAAGGAATTGGATGTATAAGCGGAAAATTATTTTATAGAAAAGATGTTGGAACCTTAAAGTTATTACAAAAAAGAATAGATCATATGAATTCTCTACTTGAATAACATCAAAAATTTATACATGTGTTTGGCGTCTACGAAACAATTGAGCAATCATTAAAATAATTAAAATAATAAGCTGGGAAAAATGGAAAGGAATAAATTGATACAATGGCTAATAATTATGAGTGCTGTTATCGTATGTGCATTATTAATCATAGTTAATTATCTCTTAAATTTATATGATATCCAATTATTAATTGTACTGTTTATAATCGGGGGCATTCATGGCATTGCACTTGCGATATTTAGGATTAAATATATTCAAAATATACAATCTTAAGACTTAGTATTATCGCTTTCAAGCGATTCTTTCATGTTATCAATGAATATAGAAATATAAAGAAATAATAATATTCTAATGGATTACCTGAAGGGTTTCCTACAGAGATTTTATATCGGAAAACGGGAGAAAAAGCTTTTAAATTTGCAGAATCCACAGTTAAAAATATTAAAGATTATCTTGATTTCTTAAATTTATTTATGATCTATTAATTTAGCTTTTAATGCCTTTTTTATTTGTCCCTCCGTTTCCATCCTGTAAAATCCTTTCCTTTTTCTTGAGAATATTGCTCTAAAGCAATTAGTATTTTTTTTCTCGATTTCATTTTAAAATCTTTTCCTGACTCAAATTTATAGCTATGTTCTTCATTTCTTCCTTTAAAAATCAAGTTAAAGTATACAAATAAATATTTCCGTCTCCTGTTGGTATTGTTGTCATTGAGTCTCGTCTGGTAATTTCGAGAGAATCAAATTCAGACCATTTAATTTGAAAGGCAGGCTTATGAGGAACAATTATTTCAATATAATCATTAGTAATTGTAAATTTCCTAAACTTTGAAAGCCCTTTAAAATAGCTTTTTGCCCAAACTATAAACCCTATTGTTATTGGCCAAATTACTACAATTGAAATATATCCATATAGGCCATATTGAGATATAATTCCAACAGTTATTAAGATCATAAAAGCGACAAAAATTATGATGCATATTATGCTGCTATAGAGATCTACTTTTAAATTTTCAAAAATTTGAAACTCAACAGAATTATTTCCTTCAAATTGAAAGCCACATTCGATGCAATATGTATTTTTAATATTATTTACCTTACCACAATTTGGACAACTAAGTTGCGAACTCATTATTATCACACTTAAACGAAATAATTTTGAATTTCAATATAAAATTATTATTAATTAATTTATAAGTTTTATCTTCGATGTATTACTACAAAAAAGAATAGATCATATGAATATATGGAATAAAATAAGCTATTACCAACCGTTTATTAAATTATATTTTATAAAGATTACATTCTAATATTTGTATCTCTTATTTTAAATTGGATTATGGATTGGCATGCTAGAAACGCTAATTTTAACGACTTAATAAAACAATTATTTCACGAGAAAGAAGTCGAGAAAAGAGCTGAAGCGGCAAGACAACTTGGTTTTCTAAAGGATGGAAGGGCTGTCAATTTATTGTGTCGTGCGTTAAAGATTGAAGAGGAACCGATGGTTGTTAATCGAATTATAGAAGCCTTAGGACAAATAGCAGATGGACGAGCAACGCTAAGAATATTAGAGAAATTAAAAGAAGAAATTGAAAAACCAGAAATAGAGTTGGATAAGTTAAAAGTGATTTTTATCATCGAAAGTTTTGCTAAAATAAAAGATAAAAGAGCTTTAGAATACGTAGGACATTTTCTTAAATCATCTGACGACAAATTACGACAACTTACTGAAAATACTTTTGATGAAATCGAACCGGATTGGCGTAGAATCGTTGAAAAAGCTCGCAGAGAAAGATCAATTCCGGATATTTTTAAAGTTAATATGTAGCTAACTCTATTTCTCTAAAAAAAATAATAACTACTTAATAAGAAGTTATTTTAATCTCTTGTCGTTCAATTTAATAAATTTCTCTTATACTAATAATATCACATTAAGTTAGGCAAATTAATTTTGACTCTAAAAAACGTTTGCTGTTGGGATCTAGAAGGTCCTATTAGTACACTGGACTTTGCTGCTGAATTAGGTCGCTTATTAAGTAAAAAAACCAAGCTTAATTTACAAAAATTTAATATGGGCGATTTTTTTGAGATGATTTCTAATTATGACGATTACCTTATCGATGTTCCTGGCGTAAAAAAGAGGTTAAACATTCCAGATTATCAACCAGGGGATACTTTGAGATTAGTAGCTCCATTATATATGTCTTGTTTTTCTGATGAAGAATTAATTAAACTTGCTAATAATAATCTTGGTTTATTACCAGGTTGTAAAGAATTAATGAAAGTATTGCACAAAAATTGGGATATATTCGTCATTTCTACGAGTTATCGTCATTTTGCGCATAACGTAACAAAAAGTTTGAATATTCCGCTTGATCACGTCTATTGCACAGATTTAAACATTAAAGAAGCAAATAAAACTATTTACAATATTGAAGGAGACGTAAAAAACTTAGTTAACAACATATTCCAAAATTACATAGATAACGGTAAAAATTTGGATTTAGTTATAGAAGATTTAAATAACTTTTTCTGGAAAAATAATGAATCTGATTACGTTAAAGCAATGAACCTTGTTGAAGTTAGGGGCGGTAAGAGAAAAGAAATAGCAGTTGAAATAATCTCTAATATTACACAAATTCCAATATCTGAAATGGTTGCTCTTGGAGACTCGATTACTGATATTAACATGCTCCAAAGATTAAAAGACGAAGGGGGAATTGCGGTTTCCTTTAATGGCAATCGATTTACCGTAGATAGATCAAACATTGCGATTACTACACCAAACAATTTAGGAACGCTAGCAATTTTCGAATCTAAAAATAACATCGAAAACTTTCTCGATTCTTGGGAAAAACTTTATAGTAGCTTTGAAAATAACCCTGAAAAAATACCGAGTAAATTATTATCAAAAGAAGCTAAAAATTACTTTATTAAATACAAATTTGTTCCAGAAATTGAGAGTTTATCTAATAAAACTAAAAAAGAGCTAGATCTAATAATTCTAAAACAAGAAAAATTCAGAAAAAAAGTCCGAGGATGGGTCGGAAACTTAGCATAAAACGGAAATGCTATTGGAAATTAATCCGTTTTATCAAGATTTATCTCGGAAATTTTTATTGTAGAATTTCCTTCCTTTTAATAAGTCTACCAAAAAAAGACTATAATGGAAATATTGCTTAATAATAAACTTTAAAATGATAACAATGAAAAAAGAACCGAGCGCTAATATTAAATTGGTTGGATAGGGATTAGCGAACGAAAATAAAACTGGCGTATAAAAAATTAAAGCCTCCCAAATTCGTTTGTTAAAATATTCGTCGTAGTTCTTTTTTTTTAAACTTTCATAACAACTACAGCAAATTAAAGGCATTTTCATTCGAAATTTTTCTTCTAAGTAAATTTTTTGCATGATGGTTAACATGCGATCAATTTTATTACCGCAAAAATTGCATTCAAAGCGAGTTCTGTTGATTCTATCGAATTCAATTTTATCTATATCAGCCTTAGGAAAATAACAATCGTCGTTTTTGTAATGCAAACAAGTTTTACAGGTTAATTGGGTTTCCATCTGCATTTCTTCAAATGGTGTCTTCTCAGGTTTAATAAATTGAGGATAATTTGAATGAGATTGACATATAACTCTACCCTTCTCGTCGATTTCAAAAGATGGTTCAATAAATGTCATGATATAATTTTTATTTCCATTCTATAATTGCAGATTAGAAAAATCTCTTTTATATTTTTACTAAAAGGTTAACATTATTAGAAATATTTACTAAAGTATAACATAAGTATTTAATTTCTACTACCTTAAAGAGGTTTTTAAGAAATATGGCATCAGTTTCTGATTTTGGAAAAGAATATAATATTGGCGATATCCTTAAAGTAAATTTTGATGATTTAATTTATATTTTGAATGAAAACTTTGAATGTGAATATATTAATGAAAAAGTCCATTTAAATACATTAGGGTATTCCTGTTTAGCGCATAAAATCTTAGATAACTTTTATCACGACGATTTAGATCGTGGTTTGATTTTTCTTCAAAATATCTTAGAAACTGGAAAGGCAATAGAGCAAATTAGGCTTCGTCAAAGTGAAGGATATAGATATTACGAATTAAAAGGAAAACGATTTATTAATGAGGCTGAAAAAGTTAAAATATTAATAATTTCTCGAGACATCTCTAAATTTAAACAAAAAGAAGAAGAATGGTTTAAGCGTGAATCCAACTTAAGGAAATTAGCAGAAACTATGCCAGAGCTTCGATTCTGGAAATTATTGCAAACTAAAGATGAGAAAACGTCGTTTCAAAGATCGCGTGAGATGTTGGACTCTGTTATCGATAATATCCCTCAATTAATTTATTGGAAAGATAAGGAATTAACTTATCTGGGTTGTAACCAAAATTATGCTTTAGTAAATAATATTGAAGATCCTGATTTTATTGTCGGAAAAACTGATGGCAACTTACCATGGGCAAAAGCTAACTTAAATTTAATTCAAGAAAATGAAAAAAAAGTTATGAAAAATAATCAAAGTGAAGAAAAGATTGAATTATGGACACTTCACATTGGAAAAAAGGCTTGGTTTGAGATAAATCGAGTACCGCTTCATAACATCGAAGGAAATATCGTAGGAATTCTATGCACATATAACGATATCACTAATAGAGTTAACGCTGAGCAAAAGATAAAAGAATCTGAGAATAAATATGAAAGCATATTAGAAAACATTAAAGAAGGGTATTTTGAAGTTGATTTAAAAGGAAATTTTACATTTTTAAATGAATCCTTTTGTGAAATGATGGGTTATTCAAAAGAAGAATTACTTGGGAAAAGTTATCAAAGTTTGCCAGATGAATTTAATAGAAAAAAAGTGTTAAACTTCTATAACCAAGTTTATAAAACAGAGATGGGACAACGTAATTTCCAAGCTGAGTTTATTCACAAAAATGGGCAAAAAATCGTTGTAAATTCATCAGTATATTTGAAATACGATCCTACAGGTGCTAAATCTGGTTTTTATGGAATGGTTCAAAACTTTACCGAGAAAATTGTTTTAGAAGAGAAACTTAAACTCTCAGAAGAAAGATATAGATTGATATCAGAAAATGCAAATGATTTAATTTCTATTTTAAATCAAAATCTTAAATTTGAATACATGAACGAAAAACCATGTTTATTAACATTAGGATATCCAATAGACGAAATAATTGGAAAATCCGTTCTTGATTTTGTTCATCCCGATGATAAAAAGCAATCAATTGAAAAAATTGTTGATGGTCTAAAAAAAGGCAGAAATGTTCTCGAACTTAGAATAAAACACAAAAAAGGTTATTGGGTATGGATCGAAGTTAAAGGTAGAACCTTTACCGATAAAGACGACAAAATTAAAGGTATACTTATTGGAAGGGATATTACGGAACGCAAAGAAGCCGATAAAAGGATTAAAGAATCAGAAGAAAAATACCACACAATTTTTAATGCCAGCCCTGATTTAGTATATCTCACTGATTTAAAAGGAAACATATTAGATGCCAATCAAGCATTTCTAGAGAAAATAAAAATAAGTTTAAACGAAGCACAAAATAAACGAATTCTAGAATTTTTTGCTGGAGAAAATCTTGAAGATTTAAAGGCACAAATTAATGAATTGAGAGCAGGTAAGCTAATAAAAGATCTTGAAACTACTGCAAAAAACACTCTAGGTGAAATTTATGATTATGAGATAAATTCGGTTCCTTTGAAAGAAGACGGAAAAATTAATAGAGCTATAAGTTTTGCCAAAGATATAACCGCCCGTAAACAAGCGGAACAAAAATTAATTATGTCGGAGAAAAAATATAGACACTTATTTGAAAGCTCTCCGTTTTCCATATGGATAGTGGATTTAAAGGGAGTAATAATTGACTGTAATTCGACTATTAAAATATTACCCTCGAAATACAAGAGAGATGACCTCATTGGAAAGAACTTTATAGACGTATTATCTTTATTCGATAGACCAGAACATTTTATACCGGTTTTAAAGAGCAAACTTGAAAGCTTTATCAAGAATGAGCCAGTAAAACCGTTAGAATTCAAAATGACTCGCGCAGATAAAGTAGAAAAATGGATTGTTATACGCGCGTCTAAGATTAAATTAGCAGATGAAACTTTGATACAAGTCTTAATTCAAGATATTACGGAAAAGAAAGAAACAACCTTAAAATTACAGAAATCTGAAGAAAAATTAAAAATTTTGAATAGAGAACTTGAGAAAATAATTTTTGATAGAACGAAGGAGTTAAGAGAATCTGAGCGCAAATATAGACATTTATTCGAGAATTCGCCGTTCAGTATTGCGCTCTTAACCACTAAAGGTAAAATAATTGACATTAATTCTACAACATTTAAATTGTTTGGTTTTAAAAAAGACGATCTTATTGGTAAGAATTATTTAAAACTTTCAAACCTTTTTCCTTCAGAAACAAAACCAGGATTGAGAACGCTTCAAGAGTTAGATCGTAAAAGGGACCCCGCGAAAATTATTATGAAACCTTCAACCATACAAATATTTAACAAAGATAACAAAATGATTTGGGTTGAATCTGAATTATCGACTATTGAAATTGGTGGTGAATTAATGATTCAAGCTATAATTCAAGATATAAACGAAAAAAAGATCGCAGAAGAGAAATTAAAAGAATCCGAGCGAATCTTAAGGCAGCAAAATATAGAATTAAAAGAATTAGATAGATTAAAAACAGATTTTATTAGTATCGCAGCTCATGACTTAAAAACTCCGTTAATTTCTGTGGGGGGCTATATCGATTTAATTTTATTAAGAGAGAAAGATTTAAAAGAAGATATTAAAGAAGATTTAAATCGGGTATTAAGTAACGTAGCCCGCTTGGAAAGTTATATAAATCGGTTATTAGATGTGATGAAAATCGATGCAGGTAAAATTGAAATAATAAAAAAAGGTGAAAAAATTTACGATATAATAACAGATTGTCTTTCTGAATTAGAATACCAAATAAATCAAAAAAACCTATCTATAAACTTAGATGTCCCTAAGGAACTTGAATTAATAGTAGATCGGTTTAGAATTTGGCAAGTTTTCTCGAATATATTATCAAATGCCGTGAAATTCTCTCCTAACGATGGTATGATTAACATTAAGGTTTTGGAAGAAAACCAAAATTTTGTTTTTAAAATAAAGGACCACGGAAAAGGGTTAACTTCAAAAGAAATTGAGAAAATATTTGGTAAATTTGTTACAATTGGACAAGCTACTGAAAGTTACTCTGCTTTTGAGAAGGGAAGTGGATTAGGGCTTTATATTAGTAAAGGAATGGTTGAAGTGCACGGTGGTAAAATCTGGGTGGAATCAGATGGAAGGGATAAAGGCGCCGAGATTAGTTTTACTTTGCCAAAGAAATAAATATGAACCCTAATCTGGTTATTTATAGCTAAATAGTGAAAATAATAAATATATAATAAAAAATTATAATAAGGTAAATTATCTTATTTCTCTTGAAATTTTTCATTTATAAGCAAGCAAGCAATTAGTAATTTAAGTTTCTGTTAACTTTTATAATAGAATGAAATTACATTAATATAAAAGCGAATTTAGGTAAAGAAAAACAATTTAATGACTATTTTAATAATATCGGAAAAAAATAAAGCAGCAAAGGCGATAGCTGAAGCATTAGGTCCTGTTACGATTATAAACAAAACAAAATTCTTAAAAGTATATAGGGTTAATTCTAAGGATACCTACGTTGTTCCTCTTCGGGGACATATTTTAGAGTATAAAAACACGGATCAATTTAAAAGTTGGACTAAATCTAATCCTAGGGAAATAATTACTAATCCAAATTCGATCGAAAAAGCTTCCATAAGTTATTCTAGACCATATATTAGCGCGTTAAAAGAGTATGCTAAATTATGCAACGAATGCGTAATCAGTACCGATGCGGATATTGAAGGATGTAACATTGGACTTTTTGATGCCTTACCATTTGTAATTAAAGCTAATAAATCGATTAAAGTGCGTCAGTTGTGGTTAAGTTCATTACAAAAAAAAGAGATTATTTCTAAATATTCTAATTTGATAAACCCTAAATGGAGTTGGGGTGAGACAGGCGAAGCTAGGGCCATAATTGACGCGGTAATTGGGTTCTCAAGCACGAGAGAGGTTACAAATACGTTTAGACCTTTATTAAACGAGATTAACGCTAGATTTGTGTCGATAGGGAGGGTACAGACGTCTTTGCTCTATTTAATATTTATAAGGGACCAAGAAATAGAGCGATTTGTACCTGAACCCTATTGGACAATAGAAGCAAATTTAAGCTATAAAACCCATGTAATAAAAGCCTTCCACGATAAGAACCCCTTTATCAAAGAGAAAGAACTTGAAGCGAAAAACATCCATCAAAAAATAAAAAACGAAAAAATTGCTGTAATTTTGAGTAATAGTAAAAATACAAATGTTATAAACCCACCGACGCCTTTAAATACTTCGAAAGCGCTAGTTTTATTAACTAGGAGGCTAAAGATTAGCGCAAATGCTGCCATGAACGCCATGAACGCGCTCTACTTAAATAAGATAATTTCTTATCCTAGGACTGATAGCGATAAATACCAAGCAAGCTTTAACCATACTCAATACTTGGATAAGCTTAAACTTCACACTAACTATGGAACTTACACTTTAAAATTGCTAACTAAAAAACGCGTAAAACCAACAATTGGAAAAGTTGACGCCGGAGATCATCCTCCCATTACTCCTTTAGAGAGCTTAGAACAAAATAGTTCTAAATTTGAAAATAACGTTCAAAAAAGAGTTTACGACTTGTTAGCTCGACATTATTTAGCTCTTTTCGGAGAACAAGCAGAAGAATCGAGGACAATTTTAAAAATATCAATAAAAGAAGAACCATTTACATCGCGATTAGTTTCGTTAGTCTCAAGTGGTTTTTACGAAATTGCGCCTTTTTTAAAGAAAAGCTATCAACCAACGATAGAAATCGAAGCAAAACAACTTCCAATTAAAAGTATTCAATTAAACGCTAAGGAAACTCAGCCCCCCCCAAAATATTCTGATACTACTCTTTTAAAATTAATGGAGAGAGAACATTTAGGAACTAAATCGACTCGTCCTACAATAATTAAAATTCTTATCGATCGCAAATTGATCTTGCGAACTAACAAAAATCACTTCAAAACAACGGAGTGGGGCAAATTCATAATATTAGAGTTAATAAAAGTATGGTTACCCTTCTTGAAACCTGAATTTACGCGATTTGTGGAAAAATTACTCGAAGACATAAAGGAAAAAAGAAAGACTAAAGAAGAAGTGATAAAAATTGTTAAAAAAAATTTCCTTGAATTGTTTGATAAATTTCTTAACAACAAAAATGCTATTACTTTAAGATTTGATAGCGTTAAAACCAATTTAAAAACGGCAATGCAACAGAACTTTAAACAAAAAAGGTTTCCACAAACTACTGCTAGTTGCCCAACCTGTAAAAAGTTTCCAATGAAGCTAGTTACGACCTCACAAAAGAAAAGATTTCTCGTATGTTCAGATGTCAATTGCAAAACTTACCTCCCCGTCCCAAAAACGGGTAGAATAACTATATTAAAGTCTTCCTTCTGTTCAATATGTGGTTTTAATACCTTTAAAATCGTGAAAAAAAAAAATGGTAAACCTTTAGCTTATTACATTTGTCCTAAATGTTGGAGCGAATCGTTTAAAGACAAATCTACTTTTAATGGGTTTTGTTCTCAGTGTAAAACTCATAAAATTTTAAATGATCAATGCGTAAAAAGATAAACATCAAAAAAAGATAATAAAAAGACTAAAAATAAAAAGATTTTACAGCTACTACTCCATTTTGAAATTATATTTGTTATAAGCAGCTCGAGTTAGACCTACGTAATTATCGGAAATCTTATAATATAATTTTCCGTTAACTACTTTCTTTTCAAGATAGTCGCTTTTTAAAAGGTGATTTAACGAATGAATCATCGTCCCTAATGTCACGGCACCCATGTATTTACGTTGCCTTTTAGCGATCCTTATTAAATCCAATTCCGAATGCCAAACGCCATCAATTAACCCGATTAATATTTCTTTTTTGATAGGGGCTTTAATGTCTCTAATTTTGTTAAACAATTGAGAGTAATCTGGTTTGTAATATTTTTTCAATATTTTTGTTTGTTCAAAACTATTATTTTTTGAAGGTCCTAATTCCATATTTAAAAACACCACTTAAGATAATATTATACTAAGATATAATACCCAAGTAATAGTTTTAATAAATTGTAATACGCTTGTAATATGCTTATTATAAAAATACAATTAAAAAAGAGTAAAGGCTATCTTGAACTATCGATTATAAAAGATTATCAGGGATACCATCTTTAAAATATTTTGCACGCGTTACCCAATTACTTTGAAATTCAGGAATGGTAGCTAAGATTGAGCCGCCAACCCAAACAGAGAAAACTCGTTCCCTAGGAGCTACTATTTTAATAACTTGGTTCTTTCTTTTCCTCCGTGCTAATTCTAATTCTAATTCCTGATACATTCTAGATTTGAAATTTGGAAACATAGACGACCCTCCCGATAAAAAAATATTGTTCAATAAGTCTGCTCGGATATCGACGTCACACATGTCGATTACATCCATAATAGCCTCTGTTAAAGAATCTTCTTCCAATTCTAATGATGGATTAAAAAAAAGCTCAGGAACGCAAAATCTTTCTTTACTCAAAGAAATGGTAGAACCATCCGGTAAAGAATACTCTTTTTCGTACTGTTCAGCTCTTTTTAAATCTTCTTTATAATCGAGCGAGACGAAGCAAGCTTTTTCTTTGAGGGCTCTTACCAGTTCTTTTCTAATTGAAGAATCAGCTGAAAAGCCACTTTCACCCAATATTTTTTCCATATACTTGGTTAAAGTTCTTCCACCAATCTCAAGTATCCTTACTGCATGATCTAATTTGTATCCCTCGTAAATTGGTACTATTCTCGTGATACTATCCCCTATCTCAACCACTAACCCTGTTTGAAATCCTCCCGCATATAAAGTAAGCATAGAATCTAAAACGGGATAAAACGCGTTGCACTGGTAGTTTTCTAAAAATAATTCAAATAACCGTTTTATGTCCCCGTATGGAAATAATGGGTGCACGGCGAATAAAACGTTGACTAAACTTGGATCAACTCTCAAATTGTAGAAAATGTAATCAATTATTTTTTCAAACGACAGCCAATCTTGGATTATTCCTTTGTCAATTGGGTAAAAAATTTTATATAAGCCTATTGATTGGATTTCGTCTCCTACATAATATTCGTCTTGTTTAATACCCGCGTATTCGTAATCAATCTGTCTATATTTAGGTTTACCTACTATCGTAAAAAAGATTTGAGTTGGCATATCTTCCCCAGCATAACCAGCTTTTGTCGAGAACTGCCCAATATCCAAAACAACAGTAAGATTACCCATTATTTCTATTATTATATCATATTTAATTAATATAACTTATTTTCTAATTCTCCAATTATCCTATTTATTCTTATACTAACAAAATCTTCAAAGGAGTGTATTCTGTCATAGGAATATAAGCCTCTCCATACTTTGAATTAATTTCGTTCCCTCGCAAAATTGAAGTATCTTCAGCCCAATCCAAAACTCGCTCTAACACTTCTTTTTGAGATTTATAAACTCGATTAAAAATTTCTCTCTTTTCTATCCAATATTTTTCAATATTAACTATTGTAAAGACAGAACCTTCTATATATTGAAATTTACAGGAGGGCGACTCGTAATAATACACGCCTAATGGGGTCCAGTTCCTCTCGTGGCCGCCATAAGCTTTTCCCGTCGAACAATGATAAATAGCTTCTCTTGTAATTAAAGATAAATTTCTATGAACCCTATGAAAATCCGAAAAGTGAGGTAACAGAATCACTTGAGGGCGGATATCTCTAATAAGATTTGTCACTTCAGAGATTATCTCTCTTTTAACCTCTAAATCAGAATGACCTAATTCGATAACTCTACATTTTAAAGCGGTTCGGACTAAATCAAGTTCTTGCTTTCGCCGCTCTAAGATATCTTCCTTGTGGGCCGTTTTAGCGTATCCACCTAAACCACTTGTAGCTACTACTACAATGATTTCAGAGCCTAATGCTTGATATTTAAGAATCGTTCCACCACATGAGATAATTTCGTCATCTGGGTGACCCGCAAATACCATTAAACGTTTAGGAACAACAATAGGAATTTCATTTTCAGTTACAAGAAAATCTTTTCTCTCCACAAGTAATGTCTTCTTGTTTCAGAATTAAAAATTTTGCGAATTATAATATTAAGAATAAAAAATTATGAGAAATTAACCGCTTTTATTCTCCTCTCATTATTTTCTTCAGGCGATTTAACTCTTCTAACATTTCATCACGTAAAGAACTTAAGCCTCCTCCTGCACTAGCTGCTGCTACGGGCGCTGCGGGTCGAGGGGGAGCACCAGTTACGGGCGCTGCTGGAGGTGCAGGCCTTTTAGCAAATGATGGTGCTTGAACAACTCCGGCATTAGGAGCTTGTGGAGGGCCACCAGATGTTGGAGGTAATTTTGGAGCAGGTGGTAAACTAGCACGCTTAGGAGGGCCGCCGCCCACTGGAGCCCTTGGAGGACCACCCTTTGCAGGTCTTTTTGGAGGTCCACCAGCTATTGGAGCTGTTGGAGGGCCCTTTTTTCCGGGTTTCCTGGGAGGGACACCAATTGCGGGAGCTACGCTAGCTGTAGTGGCAACGGGTGCTTGTTGTACAGGTCCGGAACTACCACTCAATAAACTAAATAATGTACTCGCAGCAGCAGTTTTTGCCGTTCCACTTGCTGGAGCAACAACTTGTTTAGAGGAGCTACTAACAGTTTGAACCTCTGGTTTTAATGAGATGTCTTTCAAATCCTTTAACGCTTTATTTAACGATTTTATAAAATCGTTTATTCCGCTAACTGTGTCTTCTAGGTCGTCATTTAATGATTGTAAACCTTTTTTCATAAAGTTAACAACGCGCTCTATCTTTTTGTATTCCTTAGAAACCAATATTCAATCATTCCTCTAATTTTCTATTAAAAAGTAGAATTTTATTATTATAGTAGTAATTGTATTATATTAATTTATATTTTTATTTTTAATTTTTTATATTACTTGAATATAGGTATATCGAAAAAATATAAATGATTGAACTTTCTTTTATTAGATTTGTTTATTCGATTTTCTTGAACTCTATAAAAAAAAAACAATTAAAAGCGCCAAATCTTATAATATTATATATCATATTTCATTTGAAAATTTAATAATTATTTTTTAATATTAATAGGTGTTAATAATTCCAAAACGTGAGCTTTTTATAAAAAGGGTCTACGAGATTGTAAATGAGTTAAAAATTCCATTGATCGATGAGCGGGTTTACGATAAAGTCACTTTTAGTGGTAGCGCGGCCATAGCGAAAGTTGTGTTTAAATTTGAGGAAGACGAGTCTGTAATCCGTGGATTCCTCGGTTTGGCTGAATATTTTCATACCGTTGTGATTAAGGCTAAAGACCAGTTCTATATACCCCACGCAAACATTCTCTTTCAATTGATCAGCTCATAAATCTTTATTTTTTTTACTTTTCTTTTATAGTTAATAGATTTTATAGTTAATAGAAGTTAGCCAATTAGCTTAATTTTTTTTTTTGCTAATCTAGAAGTTTATATAGTTCATTTATTATATTTTTTATAAAAAGTTTTTTACTTCTAATACAAAAAATAATTTTTTATGTGGTAAAAATGAAAAGAAAAGAGAAATTAGCTTTTGCATTACTTAGTACATTGATGCTTTTATCATTTGTAAATACTTCAATGGCAGCTCCTCCTAGTTATGTAGGAGTGGCAAAAGGAGACGAATTTGTATGGGTCCCTTCAGTTAATATGGTAAATGTAAATACAACTGCTATTGCGTTAATTGGCGAAGAAAATTGGACAATTGCATATAATATGCTTGTAGAACAGTATGAAAATGACACAGGAATGGATTTCGGCTCTTTAGCAGGAGCTGGCATAAAAGCTGTCGTCAAAAATGTTTCTGATGAGATAACATTCGCACCCGGAATATTTGGATCAAATTTAACCATGGATATTTATACATCTGCAGGACAGAACAATTGGACATCGGTTGCGAATAATACAGCAGTAATGTTATACGATCCTAATAGCTTAAACGAAACTACCATAATGGCCGGTTTTGGTGGAGTACCTTTAATAATGGCTAAAGGGTTTAATTATACCATGTTTACCAATTGGGTGAGTACAAACATTGCTGCTGATCCGTATTTGAATGGGAACATAACCGTTCAAACACAAGGGACTGGATTCAAGGTTACGCTTAAAACGAGCTATTTAGAAGCCTCGATAAATATGACCGAAGTGCCTTTTAATTTTACATTGAGTGATGTTGAATTCAATGTTAGATGGAACAGTAATGGTGTTTTTGAATATGGTTCGTTAGTATATGGTGGTTTAGTACTTGTATCCATCCAATTAGTACCTACTGATGAAATGATACCCGGATATGAAATAGTCACTATTATAGGCGTCTCGATTGTATCCATTATCGCGATAGTTTACATAAAACGAAAGAAGAATATTAAAAATTTAAAATTTTAACTTTTTTTTTATTATTATTATCAAATATAAAAATTGAATAATATGGACTTTTTTAATTCCTTGATTTTTTTACTTATTCTTTTAATGCTTCTAGTCTCTATTAAAGCAGATTTCTTTTTTATAATATTTGGTTTAGTTATTTTATTCTACGTCGTTATTTCACTGTTTTTGCTGAGCCCTTATGAAATCCTTTTTTCGGTTGTATCTTTTATTTTTTTAAATCCTATTGGTTTTACGATTATATTTATACCTTTAATAATAAATTACATCCATAGATTCTTAAGTAAGTACTTTAAGTCTATAAGGGATTTAGAAAGGAATTAATCGGTTCTATTTAATTTAAAGATTCCTATAGAAAGCATAAGAAATGCAATTATCGATGATATACCAATATTGGTTAGGAGTATATACAGAAATCCTAGAGAATAATCAACAACAATAGGCAGTAAAGGAATGTTAATAAATAGCGAAATAAGTAATGAAATAAATTGTAAGACAAAAATAAAATAGATTTTAAAGTATATTTGTTTCCCACGTTCGTCAAAAAAAGGTCTAATGCACTGTAATCCAACTACTTGGATAAGAACTATGAAACAATAAATAAAATATATACAGAAAAAAAGAACAACATTGTAGATATTGAAAGCAAATAATAAAGTGAAAAAAATCGTTAAAATGATATCGTAAAACAATATTAAAAACGCCATTTGGTATAAAAAGGCAAATATTGAAGCATGGACGCCTCTTATTGACTTTTTATAGAGATAAAGAATGTTTTTTGAATCAAATATGACACTAATCCCCATCATCATACCAAAGATTAAACCACCCATCCACGCTATAATGATAATTACTAAAAAGCTAAAATATTCGACCGGTATTGAAACAATTCCAAGTAATGGAAAATCTTCTATTTCT